>Ga0302314_10001236_pt1 | contig 48030 bp, 42 predicted proteins | sample III_Palsa_N2_3_FD_200533 | JGI IMG/M metagenome (GOLD analysis project Ga0302314, IMG submission 200533) | Peat permafrost microbial communities from Stordalen Mire near Abisko, Sweden - III_Palsa_N2_3 | ecosystem: Environmental > Terrestrial > Soil > Palsa > Peat permafrost | place: Sweden...
CAGCAACCGCCGCAACCGCGGCTTCTCCAGCGCCAAGTCCATCAAAGGGCTCCGAATCAAAATCGCAGCCCAGCGAATCACGACCTCCGCAACCCGTCATCCGCGTTAACCCGAGTTCGGAGCCCTGCCGTCAAGCGCGCATGCATTGCCGCCGCGCGACCGCATCGCTAGAAGGGCGGCCCTCGCCTTCAAGAAACGCGCGCGAAGCCTTGTCCCGCATCGTGATGAAATTCGGCGGCACCTCGGTGGCCGACCTGGAACGCATACGCCGTGTCGCCCGCCTGGTGGCGGACGAGGCGCGGGCCGGCCATGAGGTTGTCGTGGTGGTCTCGGCCATGGCCGGCCGCACCAACGAGCTGGTCGCCTGGACCGACGGCGCCGGCCCCGCCGCGCCCGGCGTGCCGGCCTCCGACGACGAATACGACGTGGTGGTGGCCTCGGGCGAGCAGGTGTCCGCCGGGTTGCTGGCCATGACCTTGCGCAACCTAGGCCATCACGCCTGCTCATGGCTCGGCTGGCAGGTGCCGATCATCACCGACGACGCCCACGGCAAGGCGCGCATCGACGAGGTGCCACCCGAGAAGCTCGAAGCGGCGCTGGCCGGCGGCGAGATTCCGGTGGTGGCGGGCTTCCAGGGCGTCGACCGGCAGGGACGGCTGGCGACGCTGGGGCGCGGCGCCGGCGACCTGTCGGCGGTGGCCGTGGCCGCCGCGCTCAGGGCCGACCGCTGCGACATCTACACCGACGTCGACGGCGTCTACACCACCGACCCGCGCATCGAATCGCGCGCCCGGCGGCTGGAAAAGATCTCCTATGAGGAGATGCTGGAGATGGCCTCGCTAGGCGCCCGCGTGCTGCAAAGCCGTTCGGTGGAACTGGCCATGGCCCAGCGCGTGCCGCTACGGGTGCTGTCCAGCTTCGTCGAGCCTGGCGGACCCGAGAACGCGGGCACGATCGTCTGCGATGAGGAGGAGATCATGGAAAAGCGGATCGTGAGCGGCGTCGCCTACAGCCGCGACGAGGCCAAGATCAGCCTCTTCGGCCTGCCAGACCATCCGGGCGTGGCCTCGGTGATCTTCGGCCGCCTGGCCGAGGCCAACGTCAATGTCGACATGATCGTCCAGAGCCATTCGCGCTCGCCCGGCGCGGCCAATATGGAATTCACCGTCGGCAAGCGCGACGCGGCGCGGGCGCTGGAGCTCGTGCACGCGGCCAAGGCCGAGATCGGCCTGGAGGACGCCACCCTGGACGACAATGTCGCCAAGGTCTCGGTGGTCGGGGTGGGCATGCGCAGCAACACCGGCGTCGCCCAGACCATGTTCAAGGCGCTGGCCGACAAAGGCGTCAACATCCAGGTGATCTCGACCTCGGAGATCAAGATCAGCGTGCTGATCGACGCCGCCTACACCGAACTGGCGGTGCGCGCCTTGCACGCGGCCTACGGACTCGACAAGGCTTAGCCGCGCCAACGAGGAGGCCGACGATGCGACTGACCAGGCTTTGCTGGATGCACGCCGGCCTGCTGCTGTGCGCCAGCGCGGCCATCGCCGCGCCCGCGCCGCACGCGGCGGGCGACTACGTCTATGGGGGCAGTTTCGACGTCGGCGCGCCGGGGGCCTGGGACTACGCCAGCTTCGACGCCGGGCACGGCCGGCTCTACATCGGCCATCGGGACAGCATCGCGGTCATCGACCCGGCGACTCGCAAGGTAGTGGGCCAGGTCAGTCCGCTCGACGAGGCGCACGGCGCCGGCATCGACGCCGCGCACAGTCGCGGCTTCGCCACCAGCGGCGGCGACGGGACGCTGAAGGAATTCGACCTCGCCGACCTGCACATCATCAAGTCGATCCCGGTTGGCGAAGACGCGGACGGGGTGACCTTCGATCCGGGAACCGGCGTGGTGATCCTCACCCTGGGCGACGGCAAGAAGCTGGTGTTGGTCGACGCCGCGACCGCGACGATCACGCACGAAGTCGATCTTCCTGGCGAGCCGGAGTTCGTCGCCGCCGACGGCCGCGGCAAGGCCTTCGTCAATATCGCCTCCACCGGCCAGCTCGCGCGGGTCGACATCGCCAGCGGCAAGCTGGAGGCGGTCTGGACCCTCACCGGCTGCAAGAGCCCGCACGGCCTCGCCTACGACCACCGCACCCACCGGCTGTTCAGCGGCTGCGCTAACGCCGTCGTGCTCGCGGTCGACCCCGAGAGCGGCAAGATTCTCGCCACCCTGCCCGCCGGCCCACGCAACGACGCCATCATCGTCGACGAGCGGCGCGGGCGGGTGTTCTGCCCGAACGGCGACGGCACGCTGACCGTGATCGGCGAAGGGCCGCGCGACACCTTCGCGGTGCTGCGCACCATCCCGACCTTCCTGGGCGCGCGGTCCGGGGCGATCGATCCCGCCACCGGGACGCTCTACCTAACCTATGGCGGCATCCAGATCACCACCGGCCCGCGCGATCCGGGCGGCATCCGCTTCGGCTGGGACGCCGCCAAGGTCGCGATCTTCGTCCCCAACGACTGAGCCCAAGAGGCCCGGCGGGATGTCAGCGCGCGCACTGGGCCTGGCGACGCTGCTGGCGGCGATCTTCGCGCCGCTGTCGCCGGCCTGGGCCGGGCCGCCCTATGTGACCGACGATCCGGAGCCCACCGACACCGGCCACTGGGAGATTTACAACTTCGTCTCAGGCGTCGGAACGCCGGGCGACGTGGTCGGCGAAGCGGGCTTCGACATCAACTACGGCGCCGCGCCCAACCTGCAGCTCACCGCCGTCATCCCCGCGGCGTTCCAGAACGCCAACCAGGCCGGCGCCGGCGACGTCCAGCTGGCGGTGAAATACCGCTTCCTGCAGCAACAAGCGGGCTCCTGGACGCCGGACGTCGCCTTCTTCCCCCGCGTCTTCCTGGACACCGGCACGCACTACGATCCCGAGCGGCCGGGCCTGTTCTTGCCGATCTGGGCGGAAAAGGACTGGGGACCCTGGTCGCTGTTCGGCGGCGGCGGGCTGCAGTTCAATCCGGGCGCCGGGCAGCGGAACTTCTGGCAGAGCGGCGTCGCGCTTTCCCGCGCCTTCGGCGACCGGCTTTCCCTGGGCGCCGAGGTCTATCACCAGACGGCGACGGCGGTAGACATGAAGGATTTCACCGGCGTCGACGTCGGCGCGACCTACAAGCTTGGCCCCCACTGGTCGCTGATGGCCTCGGGCGGTCCGGGCGTGCAGAACGCGGGGCAGCAGGGCCAGTACGCCTTCTATTTCGCGCTCTATGCGAGCTACTGAGAGGCGAGAATGGCGGAGTCCGACGGCGCACGGCTGCTGAGCAAGGTGCCCCAGGTCACCCTGGTGTTCTGGCTGGTGAAGATCTGCGCCACCACCGTCGGCGAGACCGGCGGCGATGCGATGTCGATGAGCCTGAAGCTGGGCTATGCCGTCAGCACACTGATCTTCCTGGCGTTCTTCGTCGTGGCGCTCGCCGCGCAGCTGATGGCGAAGCGCTATCACGCCTGGATCTACTGGCTGGTGGTGGTGGCGACGACGACGGTCGGCACCACCACCTCCGACTTCCTCGATCGCACCGCCGGCCTCGGCTACATGAAGAGCACGGTGATCGAGCTGGCGGCGGTGATCGGCATGCTGATCATCTGGCGCTTCGCCACCGGCAGGATCGCCGTCGACCACATCACCGATCGCCGCAACGAGACCTTCTACTGGGTCACGATCCTGATCTCGAACACACTCGGCACCGCGCTCGGCGACTTCACCGCCGATGACGAGCTGGGCGGACTGGGGCTGGGGTTCGAGACAGGCGCGCTCATCTTCGTCGGCCTGCTGGCGCTAGTGGTCGCGGCGCGCTTCCTGACCAGGATCCCGGCCGCGATCCTGTTCTGGGCCGCCTATGTGCTGACGCGGCCGCTGGGCGCGACCCTCGGCGACACGATCACCAAGCCCGTCGCAATCGGCGGCCTCAACCTCGACCGGTTCGCCGCGACGGGCGCGATCGCCGGGGCGATGGTGGTGATCCTGGTCGTCAGCCACTGGCTGAGCGTCAGGCGGTCGCCGTCGCCTTCACCGCCGTCCGCGACAGGCTGAACGCGGCCGCCAGCGCCGCCAGGCCCGAGGCGACGAAGAGGCCGATCACCTCGCCGTGGTCGCCGAAGAGATGCAGGAAGGTGGCCGTCCCGACCGCGCCCAGGGTCTGGCCGGTGAGCCGCGCCGTCCCCAGCATGCCGCCGGCCGCACCGGCCCGATGGCGCGGCGCGGAGGTCAGCATCATCCGGTTGTTGGGCGACTGGAAGAGGCCGAAGCCCATCCCGCAGAGCGCCATGCGCCAGCAGATGTCGAGCGCGGACGGCTGGGCCGAGAGCGCCGCCAGCGCCGCCAGCCCGGCGCCGAAGATCACCAGGCCGATGGCGCACAGGATCGCGGTCGACATCCGATCGGCGAGCCAGCCGGCGATCGGGGCCATGATCCCCACCGCCGCCGGCCAGGGCGTCAGCAACAGGCCGGTCTCGACCTGGCCGAAATGCAGGTGGTTCTCGAAGTGGAACGGCAAGGCGACAAAGGCCAGCATCTGCGCCGCGAACGAGGCGATCGAGGTCGCGACGGACAGGGCGAACAGCCGGTTACGCAGCAGATCGACCGGCACCAGCGGACGCGGCTGACTGAGTTCGCGGAACACCAGCAGCGTGCCGATGGCCAGCCCGGCGATCGTCTCGACCGCGCCGAACAGCCAGGCGCGGGTGCGGGTCAGCACGTCGACGCCGCTGATCACCAGGCCGAAGGTGAAGGCGTTCAGCGTCGCCGAGAGCCAGTCGAACCGACGCTCGGAAAGCTGGTTCTCCGGCAGCATCCGCCAGCCGATCGCCAGGGCGGCGAGACCGATCGGCACGTTGACGCCGAACAGCCACTGCCAGGGTCCCAGCGCCAGGATTCCGGACGCCACCGTGGGCCCGATCGCCGACGACGCCGAGACCACCATGGCGTTGAAGCCGATGCCCTGGCCGAGCTTGGCGTGCGGATAGATGTGGCGAACCAGCGCCCCGTTGACGCTCATCACCCCGGCCGCGCCCAGGCCCTGCACGGTGCGGGCGAGGGTCAGCATCGGCAGCGAGTGGGAGACCGCGCAGGTGAGCGAAGCCAGGATGAAAAGGGCGAGGCCGCCGCGGTAGATGCGCCGGTAGCCGACGATCTCGCCCAGCGAGGCCAGCGGCAGCAGCGCGACCACGATGGCCAGCTGATAGGCGTTGATGATCCAGATCGACTCCGACGGCGCGGCGCCGAAGTCGTGGGCGATGGTGGGCAGGGCGACGTTGGCGATGGCGCTGTCCAGCACCGTCATTGAGATCGCCAGCCACACCGAGATCGCCGCCCACCAGCGCCGCGGCGTCGGCAGGCCGTCGGCTTCCGCCGGCGGCGCTGACGCTGGCCTGGGGGGATGAGCCGCGGCGAGCGGCGGCGAGTCGGGCATGGGCGCCTTAGGACCCCGGATGCGCGCCGAGGTCAACGCGTGGGCGGCGGCGGCGTTCTGAGGCTCGTCGCGGGCGGCTTGGCGGCCGCCGGAGGCGCCAGCACGCTGGTGGTGGGCGGGAAGATCGCCGTGCCGGCGACGATGTACCAGGTAAGGAACAGGGCGCAGATGAAGGCGCCCGGCGCATAGTCGCCGGTGAGCCGCCAGGTGACCGCGGCGATGAGGCCGACCACCGCCAGGATCGGCACGAACTGGAAAGCGATGATAGTGTTGAGCGGCTCATCGGGGGTCAGCAACAGGCCGGTGGCGGCCATGTGCAGATATTGGGCGGCGAGCAGCACGGCGAAGCCGAGCGAAAAGGCCACGGCGCCGGTGAGCGCGGCGACCAGACCGCCCTCGCCCGCCAAGCTCGACCCAAAGCCGCGCAGGGCGAGCAGGCTGAACAGCGTGAACGGCGCCAGATAGACCAGGAAGAGGCCGAAGTGACGCGCGTCGAGCGGCTTCAGCCCCAGCACCCAGAAACGGAAATCGGTCTTGAAGAGCGCGTCCGTCACGACGAGCGCCAGATACCCCATGCCGACGCTGATCGCCGCCGCCCCCACCGAGGCGAACCAGCGGTGGCGGATCGGCGCTCTGGCGCCGCGCAGGGCGAACGAAAGCGCGAAGCTGACCAGGCCCGCGCCAATGGCCCAGACGACAAGCTGGTCGGTGATCTGCTCCGGAAAGGCCTTGAGGGCGAACGGCAGCGTCCCGGTCAGGGCGAAGGGGGCGAAGAACACCGCCGGCGCGGCCTTCATGAACGGATAGAAGCTCAGGGCGGGGATCGCGGCGGTGGCGGCGAAGGCGAGCCACCAGCGCGCGCCGCGGCGCGTGACCGTCGCGGGCGGCGCTTGGCGCAGGCCGGCGAACATCGGCGCGGCGATCGCGAGCCGGAACGTCCCCAGGATCAGCGTCACGCAGCCGATGAAGCCGATCAGGGTGCCGATCTCCTTGCCGAACCAGATCTGATCGGACGGCGGCCTGGGCGAAGCTTCGCCAGCCAGGGTCTGCTGAAACCAGTCGATCGCCGCACCCACGCCGGCGCTGGAGAAGTGCTCCTGCGGATGGTCGACGGCCGGGTTGATCAACCGCCGTCCGGTTCCGGCGGCGAGGTCGCCGTAGAGCCTGCCCGGCTGCACCGGCCCGGCGCTGGCGAAGATCGCCTCCAGCTTCGGCGAGGTTGCGACGTCGGCGCCCTTGGCCTCGCTCCACATCAGCGGCGCGAACTCGTCGTAGCGGCCGAACACCACTTCGAGGTTGCGCGGAAAGCTCGGCGTGGCCGGCTTGCCCGCGCCGAAGAACTGGGTGGTCGAGCCCTCCAGAACGATCGACCGATAGCCATCCGGCTCGGCGCTGGCGGCGTTCATCACCGGTGCGCCGCCCATGCTGTGGCCTTCGAGCCCGATGTTGGTCTTGTCCACAAACGGCAGGCTGCGCAGGTAGGCGAGCGACGCCGGTCCGCCGAACCCGTCGACGCCCATGGCGCCACCCGAGAAGCCATGGCCGGTCATGTCCATCGCCAGCACCACGAAACCGCGCCGCGCCAGCTCGATGGCGAACGGGCTCTGCATCTCGCGGGTGTTGATGAAGCCGTGGGCGACCAGAACCGCCGGCGCCGGATGGGCGGCGCTCGCGCCGGGCGGAACATAGAGCAGCGCCGACAGCGTCTCGCCCGCGCCGCCGGGGTAGCGGACATCCTCCAGCTTCACCCCGCCCGCCGTCTGGACGAGGTCGGCGAGGCCGCCCCCGACCAGCACCAGCGCCCAGCCGATCAGGAATACCGCCAGACGCCGCCTCATGCCACCCTCCCCAGGTCGGTCGATTGTTGGGCGCACTATGGGCGATGCGCGCGGGCCGTCCAGCCGGTCGTCCGCGCCATCACGGCGCGCCGAGCAGGCCCACCAGATCGTTAGCGTCGCTGGTCACCGGCTGCATGCGCCGGCCGCTGACATTGTCGAAGGCGACGAAGACGCCGACGCGGCGGGCCGGATCGATGACCACATAGGTGAGGAAGCCGTCGCCGCCGCCGGTCTTCTCCAGGATGCGGGGGTGGGTGGCGCTCGCCATCTGCTCGATCCAGCCGAGGCCGATGGCGCTGGCCGGGCCGGCGTGGTCGAGGCCCTCGGCCGCGGCGAGCGCCGCGCGCTGGACGTAGATCGCCTGGCTGATACGCCGCGCACCGGCCGCCGCGCCGGGGGCGAGCTGGGCCTTGAGCCACAGCGCCATGTCGTCGCCGGTCGAGTAGAGGCCACCGCTGGCCGTGTGGTCGGACTGGTCGACGCACGGGTGCGGCGGGCGGACCGGATCGGACGACATCAGCCGCGCGCACTGTTCCGCCGTCGGCGTGGGCGTGGTGTCAGCCATGCCGAGCGGGCGGATGACGCGCGCCGCCAGCGCCTCGGCATAGGGCGTCTGACCAGCGTCGGTGAGGGCGTCGCCCAGCAGGTCGAAGGCGACGTTGGAATAGAGCGCCTGCTTGCCGGCGGGCGGCAGCCTGCGCTGGCGGGCAAGCCAAGCCCACCGCGCCTGCGCCGCCGCGCCGGCGGCCAGACCCGGCTTGAGGCCGGACTCGCGCGGCAGGCCGCTGGTGTGGGCGGCGAGATTGACCAGCTCGATAGGATCGGCGCCCTTCAGTCTCGGCGCGCTCCAGCCCTTCGGCGCGTAGAGCGCCAGCGGATCGGTCAGTCGCATCCGGCCCGCGGCGACCTCGTCCGACAGCAGCTGGGCCGCGAACAGCTTGGAGATCGATTCCAGCCGCACCAGAGTCTTGCCGCTCGTCGGGTTCGGATCGAGCGGACCCGGGTGGCCGAAGCCCCGCACCTCGGTCCGATCGCCGTCGACCACAGCGACCACAGCGCCGACGGCCTGGGTGTCGGCGTAAAGCTGCTGGAGGGCGGCCTCGATGCGCGCCGCCCGGGCATCCGCCGGCGTCGGCGGCGCGGGCTTGGGCGGCGCGCGCTGGCAGCCCGCGACGGCGAGCGCGACGACCATGACGGCGGCGGCGAACCTGGCGCCCAAGACTGTTTTCCCTTCCGGCGACTGGCCGCCTCGCATCGGATAGGGGGCGTCGCGCGCGGCTGTAAAGCTTTCGGCGGCAATCTGGCGCGGCATGGGCGCGGCCCTGGAGCACGATGGGGTCGGGTGGAATCACCCGACCGCTGAATCGTGCTCTAGAGTCAAAAGTGCGAGCTTGATTCAGGGTTCAGATCGCGTCGATCTGAACCCATCAAGCTCTAAGCGGACGCAACGGCGCCGCCCGTAAAACCTGCTATAGCGCGCGGCCAATCACCGGGAGAGATTGCAAGCGCCCATGCCCCCCACGTCCGGCATCGCCACACGCGGACCTCGCAGCCTGCTTCGCCAGATCCGCGAAGCGATGGCCGGCGCGCGTCCGGCGCAGGCCAAGCTCGACATGGTGACACGGATCATCGCCGTTTCGATGGTGGCCGAGGTCTGCTCGCTCTACCTGTCACGCAAGTCCGGCGAGATGGAGCTGTTCGCCACCGAGGGCCTGGACCCGTCCGCCGTCCACGTCACCCGGATGAAGCCGGGCGAAGGCCTGGTGGGCGAGATCATGCGCCTGGGCCGGCCGCTCAATCTTTCCGACGCCCCGTCGCACCCGACCTTCTCCTACCGGCCGGAGACCGGCGAAGACCCGTTCCACGCCTTCCTGGGCGTGCCGCTGCTGCGCGGCGGCCGCGCGATCGGGGTGCTGGTGGTGCAGAACCGCACGGCGCGCGTCTATGGCGAGGACGAGGTCGAGGATCTGCAGATCATCGCCATGGTGCTGGCCGAGCTGGTCTCGGCCGGGGACCTGATCGACCCCACCCAGCTCAAGGACGTCGAGATCGCGCCCCAGCGTCCGGAGCGGATGCGGGGCCAGAAGCTGGCCGACGGCCTGGCGCTCGGCGTCGCCGTGCTACACGAGGCGCCGGTCGCCGCCGGCAAGCTGCTCAGCGACGACCCGGCCGCCGAGGAGCTGCGGCTGCAGACCGCGATCAGCCAACTTCAGGCCCAGATCGACGAGATGCTGGAGGGCCACAAGGCGGTGCTCGGGCCGTCCTACGACCTGCTCGAGACCTACAAGATGCTGGCCTACAGCCGCAGCTGGAACCATTCGCTGATGGAGGCGGTGAAGTCCGGGGTCACCGCCGAAGTCGCGGTGGAGCGGGTGCGCAACGAGCATCGCGCCGGCCTCGGCCAGGCGCGCGATCCCTATCTGCGCGAACGCGTCCACGACCTCGAGGACCTTAACGACCGGCTGCTGCGCCATCTCTCCGGCGACGGCGGCAAGCGGCGCGTGCTGCCCGAGAACGCCATCCTGATCGCCCGTAACCTCGGTCCGGCCGACCTGCTGGAATACGACCGCACCAAGCTGAAGGGGCTGCTGCTGGAGGAAGGCTCGTCGGCCAGCCACGCCGCCATCGTGGCGCGCGCCCTCGACATCCCCTGCGTGGGACGCCTCTCCGGCCTGCGCGACCGGCTGAGCGAGGGGGACGCGGTCATCGTCGACGCCGAGAGCGGCGAGGCCTATCTGCGGCCACGGCCCGACGTCGTGACCGCGCTGCAGACGCGGCTGGCCGTGCGGACACAGCGCCGGGCCGAGTTCGCGCGGCTGCGCGACACCCCTGCCTTCACCCGCGACGGCGCCAAGATCACCCTGACCATGAACGCTGGCCTCGCCGTCGACCTCGACAGCCTGGCCGAGACCGGGGCGGAGGGCATCGGGCTCTTCCGCACCGAGTTCCAGTTCATGGTCTCCGAGGATCTGCCGCGCTTCAACGCCCAGGCGGCGCTCTATTCGCGGGTGCTGGAAGCGGCCGGCGACCTGCCCGTCACCTTCCGCACCCTCGATCTCGGCGGCGACAAGGTGCTGCCCTATCTGGAGGCCGAGCGGGAGGACAATCCCGCGCTGGGCTGGCGGGCGATCCGGATGGGGCTCGACCGCCCGGCGCTGCTGCGCCTGCAACTGCGGGCGCTGATCGCCGCGGCGCGCGGCCGGCCGCTCAAGGTCATGTTCCCGCTGGTGGCCAGCGTGGACGAGTTCCGCGCCGCCCGCGCCCTCGTCGACCACGAGGTGGCCTGGGCCCAGCGCCGCGGCCGCGCGCCGCCGTCGCGCCTCGATGTCGGGGCGATGATCGAGGCGCCGGCGCTGCTCTGGCACCTCGACGCGCTGCTGCCGATGACCGACTTCGTCTCGGTGGGCACCAACGATCTGATCCAGTACCTGTTCGCCGCCGACCGCGGCAATCCGCGCGTCGCCGACCGGTACGATACGCTGTCGCCGCCCGCACTCAGAGCGTTGAAACGGATTCAGAAGGCGTGCGTTGAGACCGGAACCCCGGTCTCGGTGTGCGGCGAAATGGCGGGTCGCCCGCTCGAAGCCTTCGCGCTGGTGGCCCTGGGGTTCGAGGCCCTGTCGATGCCCCCGGCGGGCATCGGGCCGGTCAAGCAGATGGTGCTGTCGTGCGACCGCGAGGCCGCGCGGCGCGGCGTGGAGGCGCTTTTGAAGGCAACTCAGGGCTCGGTGCGCGTGGAACTCGAGGCTTTGGCGCGCAAGCTGTACGTGGCCGTGTGAATTTTTGGCTACGCCATTGGATTTACGCGGCTTAATTGGTATCCAAAACGAAGCGTTAACCCACGTCCTTCTAGCGTACTCTGCGATGGCGCAAGGTGGCGTGGGCCCGCGCGTCAGTCGGGGATTCTAGGCGTATGCCTCTCGATACGGGCGCCTTCGCAGATGGGCCGGCCCACGGCCAGAAGCCGGCGTCTTCCGCGCGGCCACGCATCGTCCTCGACACCACGACCGACATCGGCGCGGCCCTGCGCGCGGCGCGCCAGAGCCTCGGCCTCACGCTCGCCGAGATTTCCGAGACCACTCGGGTTCGCGAGCGTCATCTCGCCGCGATCGAGGGCGGCCTCACCGATCAACTGCCGTCGCGGCCGTTCTCCATCGGCTATGTCCGCGCCTTCGCCAACGCGCTGGGCGCCGACGCCGATGCGACCGCCGCGCGCTACCGCGCCGAGTTCCCGAGCCCCGACGACGAACTGCACACGCCGGTGGGCGTGCGGCACAACCGCACGGGCGGCGGCCGCAGCCGGCTGATGATCGGCCTCGTCGTCGTCGCGGTGGTCGCGGTGGTCGGCTGGAACGTGACCCGGCATGTGACTCTGCACCCGGCCGCGAAACCGCCGGCGGTTCCGGCGCCGCGCGCCGCCGCCCTCGCCCGGGTCAATTCGGCCCAGAACGGCCCCTTCAGCGTCGACGCGCCGCTCCCCGCGCCGCCGGAGGCTACGGCGCCCGCGCCCTACATCACCCCCGTCGCCGGCGCCGACGCGGCGACCAATGCGCTCGCCGCCAAGCCCGACGCCGACGCGGCGCCGACGCTGTTCGTGGCCCAGGGGACGATCTACGGCGCCCCGCCGGGCGCCTCGTCGCTGATCATCCAGGCCAAGAAGTCGATCTCGCTCGAGGTGCGCGGACCGGGCAGCGCGGTCTACTTCGCCCGTCAGCTCGCCGCCGGCGAGGCCTATCGCGTGCCGAACCTGCCGAACATCACCGCCGAGGTGTCCAACCCCGCCAGCGCCGAACTCTATGAGAACGGCGTCTCCAAGGGTCCGTTCACCGCGGCGCAAATGCCACTGAAGCCGGGCGGCTAGCTTCGGCGGCACTGGCGAGGCGGGGCGTTTGCCCCTATTCTTACGGCTATCATGACCGCTCAAGATCACACCCACGTTCGTCCCTGGCGCGCGATTGAACGGCGCAAGAGCCGCCAGATCCATGTCGGCAATGTCGCCGTGGGGGGCGATGCGCCGATCACCGTGCAGTCGATGACCAACACGATCACCGGCGACGCCAAGGCCACCATCGAGCAAATCCGCCAGCTCGAGGAAGCCGGCATCGATATCGTCCGCGTCTCCTGCCCCGACGAGGCGGCGACGGCGGCGATGCCCGAGATCGTCAAGGCCTCGAAGGTCCCGATCGTCGCGGACATCCACTTCCACTACAAACGCGGCATCGAGGCCGCCAAGGCCGGCGCGGCCTGCCTGCGGATCAATCCGGGCAACATCGGCTCGCCGCAGCGGGTGCGCGAGGTCATCGACGCCGCGCGCGACAACGGCTGCTCGATGCGGATCGGCGTCAACGCCGGCTCACTGGAGCCGCACCTGCTGGAACGCTACGGCGAGCCCTGCCCCGAGGCGATGGTGCAGAGCGCGCTCGACCACGCCAAGATCCTACAGGATCACGATTTCCACGAGTTCAAGATCAGCGTGAAGGCCTCGGACCTGTTCCTGGCCGTCGCCGCCTATCAGCAGCTCGCCGAGGCCATCGACTGCCCGCTGCACGTGGGCATCACCGAGGCCGGCCCGACCCGCTCGGGCACCATCAAGTCGTCGATCGGCATGGGCTCGCTGCTCTGGGCCGGCATCGGCGACACCATCCGCGTCTCCCTCGCCGCCGATCCGGTGGAAGAGGTGAAGGCCGGCTTCGACATCTTGAAGTCGCTCGGCCTGCGCCACCGCGGCGTCAATATCATCGCCTGCCCGTCGTGTGCGCGGCAGGGCTTCAACGTGATCGAGACGGTCGGCAAGCTGGAAGAGCGGCTCGCCCACATCTCCACCCCGATGAGCCTCTCGATCATCGGCTGCGTGGTGAACGGGCCCGGCGAGGCGCTGCTCACCGACGTCGGCTTCACCGGCGGCGGCAAGGGCGCGGGCATGGTCTATCTCGCCGGCAAGGCGGACCACAAGTTGGACAACGCCCACATGGTCGATCACATCGTCGAGCTGGTGGAAGCCCGCGCAGCCGAGATCAACGCCGCCAATCCCGAGGCGCTGCAGGCGGCGGAATAGCCGCGGCCGAGCGAATTTCGGCGCATGACCAAAGAGTGACGCCTGCGTCACTCTTGCGCGCCGCGCTCCGGCCTGCTTAGGGTTCGCCAACCAACTTGGGAGCGAAACCATGTCCGCCGACGGTAACTGGAAGACCACGATCAATTCCCCGATGGGCGTGCAGCAAGGCACCCTCACCATCAAGACCGAAGGCGCGACCTTCACCGGCACCATGGCCGGCGCGCAGGGTTCGCAGGAAATCTCCGGCTCGGTCGAAGGCGACACCCTGAAGTGGGGCGCGCAGCTGACCCAACCCTTCCCGATCAAGCTCGACTTCACCGTCACCGTCGCCGGCGACGCCATGACCGGCTCGGTGCAGGCCGGCGCGTTCGGCTCCTCGCCGCTGAAAGGCGAGCGGGCCTAGCCATTACGTCCGCGACCCTGCTTACCGCCTGGAAGGCCGCCTCCGCGCGGCTTGCCCAGGCGGGCGTGGAGAGCCCGACCATCGACGCGCGGCTGCTGCTCGAGGCAGCCGCGCCGGTGAGCCGCGCCGATATCCTGGCCGATCCGCACCGCCTTCTGGACGTCGAGGCGTCAACGCGCCTCGACGCCTTCGTGGCGCGCCGCGAGCGCCGCGAACCGGTGAGCCTGATCCTCGGCCGCAAGGGCTTCTGGAACCTGATGCTGAACGTCTCGCCGGGAGTGCTGACGCCTCGGCCCGAGACCGAGAGCCTGCTCGACGTCGTGCTGCCGGCTTTCCCGCCGGAGCGGGCCTTCAGCGTGCTCGACCTCGGCGTCGGCTCCGGCGCGATCGTCCTGTCGATCCTGGCCGAGCGGCCGAAGGCCAAGGGGCTGGGCATCGACGTGTCGGAAGACGCGCTCGCCGTGGCGCGCGACAACGCCGCCAACCTCGGCCTGGAGCGGCGTCTCGCCCTGCTGCGCGGCGACTGGACCAGCGGGCTGGGCGACGCCAGCTTCGACCTCGTCGTCGCCAATCCGCCCTACATCCCCAGCGCCGAGATCGAGACCCTGACGCCAGAAGTGCGCGACCACGATCCGCGCATCGCCCTCGACGGCGGCGCCGACGGCCTGGAGGCCTACAGGCGTCTCGCGCCGGAGATCCTGCGGGTGCTGCGGCCAGGGGGCCGCTTCGCGGTGGAGATCGGTCCGGGCCAGGCCGCCGCGGTCAAAACCCTGTTCGTCGAGGCCGGCGCGCAGGACCTCGCGGTGCACCGCGATCTGGGCGATCGCGACCGCGTGGTGGCCGGAACCAAGAAAGCCCTTGGAAACCAACAGCCGAATCGCTAAATCTGATTTGTCTCCTCCTAGAACCGTCGGAGTTGAGGTCGAAGCGCTGGTCATTGAACCAGCGCGCAGGCGCTCCGACAGGCGCCGACAAGCGCGCCCGGGCGCTCGCTGGAGACAGGGAACCTTAAGCGTTTTCGGACACTCATCGGGCAGGATCGCCCGCTTCTAGGATGGAAACCGCAGGTCTGCCGTGGGCCAAGCCCGGCAGCGCCCAGCGATCCGTAACAGGTTGACTAAATATGAGAGATTTCAAGGGGATGAAGCGTCAGCGCAATCGCGGACGCGGCGGCGGTGGCGGGAATGGCGGCGGCGGCAAACCGCAGCACAACGCCAATCGCGCCTTCGATTCCAACGGCCCCGACAATGTGAAGGTGCGGGGCGCCGCCCAGCACATCTACGAGAAATACCAGCAGCTGGCGCGCGACGCCGGCTCCGCCGGTGACCGGGTTCTGGCGGAGAACTATCTGCAGCACGCCGAACACTATTTCCGCGTCCTGCGCGCCATGCAGCCACAGCGGCCGATCAGCGAGATCATCGGGCGCGACCAGTTCGCCTCCGGCTACGACATCGATTTCGAGGACGAAAGCGGCCAGAACGGCGAATATGTCAGCGAGCCCGAGCCCGAACCTGCGGCCGATGGGCGTCGGGACGAGCGTCCCTGGCAACGCGATGATCGCCAGCAGGCCGATCGCCAGCCCAACAACGAGTATCGCCAGCAGGGCGACCGGCCCCAAGGCGATCGGTCTCAGGGCGAATACCGGCAACGCGACGATCGTCCGCAAGGCGAATACCGCCAGCGTGACGACCGGAGCCAGGGCGACCGGACCCAGGGCGAATACCGCCCGCGCGACGATCGCCCGCCGCAAGGCGACGGCCGCCCCCGCGAGGACCGGTTCCAAAACGATCGCCAGCAGCCGCGCTATCCGCGCGAGGACCGGCAGGCCCGCTTCCAAGGCGAGCGGCCGCCCCGGCAGGATCGCGAGTTCCGCTCCGAGCGCCCCGAGCGCGATCCGCTAAGCGTGATCGAGCCGCAGGCGACGCCGCTCACGACGGCCGCCGCGCCGGCGCCCGCGCCGAGCTATGAGCCCCGCGAGGCGCCAGCGAGCGTGCTGCGCGGCGAGGACGGGACGACGAGCCATGCCCCGGCCTTTCTGCAGCCCCGCGCCGAGCCGCGTCCCGAAAGCGAGGACGAGCCGGTCGAGACCCGCCGCCCGCGCCGTCGCCGCGCCCCGCGCAGCTTCGAAGCCGGCGAGGCCGCCGCGCCGGCCGAGGCCGACGAAGGCTGAGGCGCTCGCGCGCCTGACCCCGACTTGGGTTAGGCGCCCGCCGCCTGATGCGGCGTCGGGCGCAGCTTCGACACCAGCCAGTCGAGGCTCGGCAGCGCCGGCAGCTTGAACGCCGGCTTCGGCTGTGCTGGCGCCGGGATGCAGCGCTCCAGGGCGCTCATCAGCACGTCCACCGGACCGTCGTTGAGGAAATGGTTGGCGCCCGGCACGCAGATGAAGGCCATCGGCCGGCGCGCGCGGGTATCCTCGACCAGCTTGCGGGCCAGTTCGATCGGGGCGAAATCGTCGGCGTCGCCGTGGATCACGTGCACCGGCACGTTCAGCCGGCGCAGTGCCTGGCGCATGTGCCGCAGTTGCGCGCGCTGGCCGCTGACCTCGAGGATCGCGTTACGCAGATCGCGCGGGATCAGGGTCAGGGCGCGCGTGCCAAGGTTCACCAGGAACCGGGCGGTGGGGCCGGGCTCGCCGAGGAAGCTGGAGAGCAGCACCACGCCGGTCAGCGACTTCGGATTGCGCGCCGCCATCACGGTGGCGATCGCCGCGCCATAGGACTGGCCGACCAGCAGAATCTTCTGTCCGGGCGCGGCCTCCAGCAGCGGCGAGAGGGCGATGGCCTGGGTGCGGATATCGGGCACGCACGTCGCCGGCTCACTGGCGGCGAACCCCGGGCGGTCGACGACCACCATCTCGCGGTCCGGCGGCATGGCGGCCAGCAGGGGCGCCCAGTATTCGGCCCAGGACGGCGCGCCGGGCACCACCACGATCTTCAGCGGCGCGGGGCGCTCGCGCGGCGTCGCCAGAGCGGAAATCTTCCAGCCCAGCCCGCCCCCAGCGGTGAAGCTGATGCGGCGCATCACGCTCTCCGGGTAGTCCTTCGAGGTCGGCACGTGCTCGGTCCGGCCCGCGGCCGCGCTTTCCAAGCAGGCCCAGCCCAATCCCAGAACACCCCTCGGTCTTCGTCTCGCCACGACGGTCTCCTTGCTTGCCCGGCGTAGGGTGCAACGCGGCAAGGCCGCGCTGGTTCGTTCCAGATAGGAACGAACGACGCATGTTGCGCCCGCACCACTGAAGGCAGGGTGAACCGGCCCGTTGTCCGTCATTCACCAACGCCCGACTCCCTTCTCCGCTTGCGGGAGAAGGTGGCCCGCAAAGCGGGGCGGATGAGGGGTGTCGGCTGGTTCTAAGCTTACGAACAACGAGCTTGGGCGCCAATCACCGAACCGCCGCGCTGACACCCCTCATCCGTCGGCTCCGCCGACACCTTCTCCCGCAAGGGGAGAAGGGAGCACCCCTTGTGTGACCCTGGCGCCACACTACATCGGAGCTGCGCGGCCCGTGCTTGATCGAGGCGGACCGCGCCAATCCGCCTATGTGAGGGGATCCATGGACATCGAACTCTATACCGACCGCGCCAAACAGGCGATCCAGTCGGCGCAGTCGCTGGCGCTGGCGCGCCGCAACCAACAGCTCGGTCCCGAGCACCTGCTGAAGGTGTTGCTGGAGGAGAAGGACGGTCTTTCGCGCGCCTTGATCCAGAGCGCCGGCGGCCGCCCCGACACCGCCGACGCCGCCGTCGAGGCGCTGCTGGCCAAGCTGCCCAAGGTCGAGGGCGGCTCGGGGCAGCTTTACATGAAGCCGGAAACCGCCAGCGTCTTCGCCAAGGCCGAGGCCGACGCCAAGGCCGCCGGCGACGCCTTCGTCACCACCGAACGGCTGCTGATCGCCATCGCCAAGGAAGGCGGCGATGCGGCCAAGGCGCTGAAGGACGCCGGCGCCACCGCCGCGGGCCTGGAGCACGCCGCGCTCGACCTGCGCAAGGGCCGCACCGCCGACAGCGCCTCGGCCGAGGAAGGCTACGATGCGCTGAAGCGCTACGCCCGCGACCTCACCCAGGCCGCCCGCGACGAGAAGCTCGACCCGGTCATCGGCCGCGACGAGGAAATCCGCCGCACCATCCAGGTGCTGGCCCGCCGCACCAAGAACAATCCCGTCCTGATCGGCGAGCCCGGCGTCGGCAAGACCGCCATCGTCGAGGGCTTGGCGCTGCGCATCATCAACGGCGACGTGCCCGAGAGCCTCAAGGACAAGAAGCTGATGGCGCTCGACATGGGCAGCCTGATCGCCGGCGCGAAGTACCGCGGCGAGTTCGAGGAGCGGCTGAAGGCGGTGCTCAATGAGGTGACCGCGGCCGAGGGCTCGATCATCCTGTTCATCGACGAGATGCACACCCTGGTCGGCGCGGGCAAGGGCGACGGGGCGATGGACGCCTCCAACCTCTTGAAGCCGGCCCTGGCGCGCGGCGAGCTGCACTGCGTCGGCGCCACCACGCTCGACGAGTACCGCAAGCACGTCGAGAAGGACGCGGCGTTGGCGCGGCGCTTCCAGCCGATCTTCGTCGGCGAGCCCACGGTGGAGGACACCATCTCCATCCTGCGCGGGCTGAAGGAGAAGTACGAGGTGCACCACGGGGTGCGCATCTCCGACAGCGCCATCGTCGCCGCCGCCACCCTCTCCAACCGCTACATCACCGACCGCTTCCTGCCCGACAAGGCCATCGACCTCGTCGACGAGGCGTCCAGCCGCGTGCGCATGGCGGTCGACTCGAAGCCCGAGGAACTGGACGAGATCGACCGGCGCGTCGTGCAGCTGAAGATCGAGCGCGAGGCGCTGACAAAGGAACACGACGCGGCTTCGCGGCAGCGGCTGGAACGGCTCGAGGACGAACTCAACGACCTCGAGGGCCAGTCCGCCGAAATGACCGCCCGCTGGCGCGCCGAGAAGGACAAGGTCGGCCAGGCGGCCCAGGCCCGCGAGGCGCTCGATCGCCTGCGCGCCGAACTCGCCGCCGCCCAGCGCCGCGGCGATCTGCAGCGCGCCTCCGAGATCGCATATGGCGAGATCCCGAAGCTGGAGAAGCGCCTCGCCGACGAGGAAAAGAACGACACCGCCAGCCTCACCCCCGAGGTGGTCGACGCCGAGCAGATCGCCGCCGTCGTCTCCCGCTGGACCGGGGTTCCGGTGGAAAAGATGCTCGAAGGCGAGCGCGAAAAGTTGCTGCGCATGGAAGACGATCTGCGCAAGCGGGTGGTCGGCCAGGAGGAAGCGCTGCTGGCGGTCTCCGATGCGGTGCGCCGCGCCCGCGCCGGCCTTAGCGATCCCGGCCGCCCGATCGGCTCGTTCCTGTTCCTCGGCCCCACCGGGGTCGGCAAGACCGAGCTGACCAAGGCGCTGGCCGAGTTCCTGTTCGACGACGAGGCGGCGATCACCCGCATGGACATGAGCGAGTACATGGAGAAGCACTCGGTCTCGCGCATGATCGGCGCGCCGCCGGGCTACGTCGGCTACGACGAGGGCGGCTCGCTCACCGAGGCGGTGCGGCGGCGGCCCTACCAGGTGGTGCTGTTCGACGAGGTCGAGAAGGCCCATCCGGACGTCTTCAACGTGCTGCTGCAGGTGCTGGACGACGGACGCCTCACCGACGGCCAGGGCCGCACGGTGGACTTCCGCAACACCCTGCTGGTGATGACCTCCAACCTCGGCTCGGAATTCCTCGCCAGCGACGCGGTCGCCGACGGCGAGGCCAGCGTCGAAGCGGTGCGGCCGCTGGTGATGGACGCGGTGCGCCGGCACTTCCGGCCCGAGTTCCTCAACCGGATCGACGAGATCGTCTTGTTCCAACGTCTGGGCCGCGCCCAGATGGACTCCATCGTCAGAATCCAGCTCGAACGGCTGGAGAAGTTGCTCGCCGACCGCCGCATGGCGATCCACATCGACGACGGCGCCCTGCACTGGCTGGGCGAGCGCGGCTACGACCCGGTCTACGGCGCGCGCCCGCTGAAGCGGGTGATCCAGAAGGACCTGATCGATCCGATCGCCCGCAAGCTGCTCGCCGGCGAGCTGGAAGACGGCTCCGTGATCCAGGTCACCAACGGCGGCGACCACCTCGACATCGCCAAGGCCGCGCTGCACTGACGCCGGCGGAAGACGGCGGCTATTCGCCGGCCTTCTCCCCCGCGCTGCGCTCCCGCGAGTGCAGGGCGTCGGCCAGCCGCATCTTGGCCGAGCCCCGCGCCAGCGGCCGTGGCTGGCTGGCGTGGGGGGCCCAGCCGGTGAGGGCGAGGATTTCGAAGGTGGCGGCGATGCGGCCGTCCGGCCCCGCGAAGCGCTCGGCGTAGATCTCGGCGGCGCGGGCGATGAGCGGGCGGGTAAGAGGGCGGCCGACGCCTTCCACCAGCACGCTCGTCTCGCCCATGGCGCGCAGGTCGGCCATCAGGGCGAGCGCGTGATCGTAGCGCACGGTGACGCGGTCGATGTCGGTGACCGGCAGGGCGAAGCCGGCGCGCTGTAGCAAGCCCGCCGCGTCGAAGGCGTCGGCGAAGGGCGAGACGCGCGGGCCGGCGCCGCTGGAAAGCTCGAGCTCGGCGGCGGTCAGCGCCGCGCGCAGCTCGGTCAACGTCGATCCGCCCAGCATCGCAGCCAGGAAGAGCCCGTCCGGCTTCAGCGCCTGGCGGATCTGGATCAGGGCGCCGACGAAGTCGTTGGTCCAGTGCAGGGCGAGCGACGAAACGACGAGGTCCAAGCTCTCCGGCGCGAACGGCAGCCGCTCCTCGTCGGCGACCAGCCGGGCCCCGGCGCGGCCGGCCAGCATCGCCGCCGAGAGGTCGGTCTCCACCAGCAGCCCCACCTTGGCCGCCGCATCGCTCGCCGCCAGCGCCCGGGCGAAGGCGCCGTCGCGGGCGCCGAGGTCGACGGCGACGGGAAAGTCTCGCCGCACGGCCGCCAGCCGCTCAACCAAATCTTCCGCCGCGCGGCGCTTCAGGAACCCCGCATAGCCCTTCGCGGCGCGGTCCAGGCGCCGGCGGTGTAGGGCGCGGTCGAAGAGGCGCGGCGGTCCGCTCATGCCGAAGAGCTACCGCGCCGGCCCGGCCCGTGCCAAGCTTCACCCATGAGCTGGACCGAGCATGCGAGCGAGGCGGCGGTCGGTGTGACCCACCGTGCGGCCTCGCTCCTGCGCGCCGCCGTCGATGTCGTGCTGCCGCCCCAGGCCCTGGACGGCGATCGCCGGGCGCCGAGGGTGCAGACGCGCGGCCTGACCTCGGAGGCCTGGACCAAGGTCGCCTTCCTCGAGGCGCCGGTCTGCGACGGGTGCGGCGCGCCGCAGCCCTATGACGCCGGCGACGGCGCCCGCTGCCCCGCCTGCATGGCGCGCCGCCGCGCCTTCGACCGCGTCCGCGCCGCGGTCACCTACGACGACCATTCGCGCGACCTGATTCTGAAGCTGAAGCGCGCCGACCGCACCGACCTGGCCGGCCTGTTCGCCCTGTGGCTCGCCCGCGCCGCCCGCGACCTCACCGAAGACGCCGACGCCGTGGTCCCGGTGCCGCTGCATCCGCTGCGGTTGATGGCGCGGCGCTTCAACCAGGCCGCCGAGATCGCCCGGCCGCTCGCCCGCCGCGCCGGCCTCGCCTATCTGCCGGATGCGCTGATCCGCCGGCGCGACACCCCGAGCCAGGGCGGCCGCTCAGGATCCGGGCGTCGCCGCAATGTCGCCGCCGCGTTCGAGACGCCGAGACGCATGATCCCGCGCGTGGCCGGCAAGCGCATCCTCCTCGTCGACGACGTGATCACCACCGGCGCCACCGCCGAAGCCTGCGCCCGTGCGCTGAAGGCCGCCGGCGCCGCGGCCGTGCACGTGGCCGCCGTCGCCCGCGTGCAAGAACGCGACGCGGGGCCTATATGACGCTCAAGATACAGTCTATGCGGTAGGCGCCATGGCCGAAGTCGTCATCTATACCCGTCCGTTCTGCGGCTACTGCGCCCGGGCGATGTCGTTGCTGGGCGAAAAAGGCGTGCCCTTCACCGAGATCGAGGCCGGCATGGACCCGGACAAGCGACGCGAGATGACGGAACGCTCCGGCGGCCGCACGACCTTCCCGCAGATTTTCATCGCCGGCCAGCACATCGGCGGCTGCGACGAGATGCTGGCGCTGGAGCGCGCCGGAAAGCTCGACCCGATGCTGAGCGCCGCCTGATGTTGAAGCTCGGCCTGATCCAGATGCGGACGCCGGCGACTCAAGGAGCCGCCCTCGCCCAAGCCGAGCCGCTGGTGCGCGAAGCCGCCGCCCAGGGCGCGACGCTGATCGCCACCCCAGAGGGGACCAATATCCTGCAGCGCCACAAGGCCGCGCTGTTCGAGGCGATGGTCCCGGCCGAGCGCGATGTGGCCGTATTGGGCCTGCGCAGGCTGGCGGACGAACTCGGGGTCTGGCTGCTGATCGGCTCGGCCCTGGTGCGCCGCGACGACGGCCAGTGCGCCAACCGCGCCATCCTGGTGCGGCCGGACGGGTCCATCGCCGCGACCTACGACAAGCTGCACATGTTCGATGTCGATCTGCCCACCGGCGAGCACATCCGCGAGTCGGCCAGCTACACCCCCGGCGACCGCGCCGTGGTGGCGGGCGCGGGGGGCGCCCAGCTCGGCCTCGCCATCTGCTACGACATGCGCTTCCCAGCGCTGTCGCGGGCGCTGGCCAAGGCGGGCGCGGAGATCATCACCTATCCGGCCGCCTTCACCCGGCCCACCGGCGCGGCGCACTGGGAGATCCTGCTGCGCGCCCGGGCGATCGAGAACGGCGCCTTCGTCATCGCCCCGGCCCAGGGCGGAACCCACGAGGACGGCCGCGCCACCTGGGGCCACTCGATCGTGGTCTCACCCTGGGGCGAGGTGATCGCGCACGCCGACCACGACGATCCCTGCGCCCTCGTCGCCGAGATCGATCTGGACGCCGTCGCCAAGGCTCGCGCCGCAATTCCGGTGCTGACCAACGAGCGCCCGTTCACCGGACCGGTCGTCGTGCCGGAAGACGCCGTGGTCGCGGCCCGGAGCGCCGCCGAGTGATCCGTTACGCCCTGGCGTGCGACCAGGACCACAGGTTCGAAGGCTGGTTCTCCCGCTCGTCCGACTTCGACGACCAGGCCGCGCGCGGCCTCGTCGAATGCCCGGTCTGCGGTTCAAGCGCGGTGAAGAAGCAGATCATGGCCCCGGCCGTGGCCGGCGCGAAGAAGCGTGGCGACGCCCTGCCCGACGTCGCCGGCGCCAAGCACGCGATGATGATGGAGGCGATGGCCCGCGTCCGAGCTCACGTCACCGACACCTTCGAATACGTCGGCGACACCTTCGCCCGCGAAGCCCGCGCCATCCACGAAGGCAAGAGCGAGGAACGCGGCATCTACGGCGAGGCCACGGTCGCCGAGGTGAAGGGCCTGGTCGAAGACGGCGTCCCTGTCGCGCCGCTGCCGCCCGAGCCGGCGAAGAAGACGGATGTGAACTAGCCGCCGATCGCGTCTCGCGTCGCCGCGCTTGACCGCTATATTTGAGCCTTAGCTGGGGGATTTTGCGATGAGGTGCGTTCTGTGGGCGGCGGTGTCGGCCGCCTTGGTTGTCGGTTTGGCAGGCCCCGCAACGGCCCAGCCGGGCGCTTTGCAGACCTACGAATTCAGCGGCACGGTGGGGACGCACCCCGTCGGCATGTCGTTGACGATCAGGGCCGCGACGCAGTTCGATGTCGGGCACTATTTCTACGTCAGCCAGCTCAAGGACATTCCGCTCACCGGCGCGGAGAACGGACCGACCCTGACGCTGACCGAGCCGGGGGGCGGCGTGTTCAAGCTCAAGCTCCAAGGCAACGGCGGGGTGGGCGGCGACGGCAGCGACCTCTCGACATCGGTCGGCGCGGGCGGGACCTGGACCCAGGGCGGCCAGACCCTGCCGGTCAAGCTCTCGATGGACAGCGCCTTCGCCGGCGCGCCGGGCGACCACCTGTACGCCGATGTGACCAGCGCCAGCGACGCGGCGTTCGAGGCGATGGTGAAGTCGTTCCTGTCCGACGTGCTGGCGGGGAACAGGGCCGGCGCGGCGACCAGGGTCTCCTATCCGCTGGCGGTGAACGGCGGCGCGCACCCGATGACGGTCAAGTCGGCGGCCCAGCTCGTCGCCAACTGGGACAGGATCTTCACCCCGGCGCTGCTGGCCCAGCTGCACACGGCGGTGCCGCACGAGATGTTCGTCCACGAGAGCCAGGCCATGGTCGCCGACGGCGCGGCCTGGTTCAACGCCAAGGGCGCGAGCGCGATCAACGAGCCGTAGGGGCTAGCCGAACACCAGGTCGAAGTCGCCGCCCAGCACCGCCTCGATGTTGCCGCTGCGGCCGCCGCTGGCGGTGTCGCGGACGAGGGGCGATGGCAGGTCGCGATAGCGGCGCACGACGCCGACTTCCGCCGGCTGAGCGGCCAGGCGCTGAGCCAGTTCGGCGTGCAGGCGGGTGGCCGGGATTTCCGCGTCGGGGCCTTCGATGACGCGGACGCGAACCGCTTCGCGTCGCTGCGGCGCGCCGGCCGGGTGCTCGAAGAGGTGCAGGCCGCGCTCGGCCGCCAGGGTGCGCCAGGCGCCGAAGCCGGAGACGTAGAGCAGCGGCGGCGACCCGAGGGCGGCGCTCGCCGCCGGCTCGATCACCTCGACCTGCATCCGCCGCCGCTCGGCCCAGGCGCGGTACATGGCCATGATCCGCTCGCGCCAGGCCGCCGACGGCTCGGCGCCCGCCTCCAGCGCCGGCTCGATCGCCAGCACCGCATCGGCGGGCGCGCTGGCGAGCGCGTCGGCGACGCCCGCCTCGGTGAGATAGAGTTGCAGGGCGAGGCGCCCAACCATGTCGCGCGAGGCCTTGTCCGCGGCCGCCTCGCCGTATTTCAGCCGCCCGGCCAGCCGCCCCGCGGTGCGCGCCGCCTCGCCGACGCGGTCGATGACATTGAGGCCGGAGAACACCTGCACGCGGGTCGCGCTGCGCCAGATGTCCGGATCGGCGGCCTGGGCGGCGAGGCGGGCCTTCAGCTCGGTCCACTGCGCGCCCTCCAGCTGCGTTTGCAGGGCGCCGGCGCGACCGGCGAGCCAGACGCTGGAGGCCGCATCGCCGTCGGGCCGCAGGATCAGCGCCGGCAGGGTGAAGGCCGCGCCCTTGGCCGGCGCCGGCGCCGGCGGGGCCGGCGGTTCCGCCGTCGCATAGGGATCGAGAAATTCGACCTCCAGCGCCTTGCCATTGGCGCGCACGAATAGGAACTGGTCGCCCTCGGGAAAGCGGTGCTCGACCAGGGTCGCGGCCAGCGGGGCCAGCAGGTACTGGTCGATGGCCCGCTTCAGCGGCCGCGCGCCCATGCTGGGCGAGAAGCCCTTGTCGATCAGGAAATCCAGGGCAGACGGCTCCCATTCCACCGCCCAGTCGCGGCTCTTCAGCCCGCGCCGGCCGAGCACGGCGGCCAGTTCCTTGCGCAGGATCCGGTACATCAGCTCGCGCGACAGCGGCTTGAACACCACGATCCGGTCCAGCCGGTTGACGAATTCGGGCCGGAATGCGCGCTCCACCGCCATCAGCACCTGGTGCTCGGTGAACACATCCTCCTTGCGGGCGAAGCCGATGCCGGGGCCCACATGGCTGGCGGCGCCAAGGTTGGAGGTGAGGATGATGATGGTGTGGCGCAGATCGACCGTGAGGCCGTTGGCGTCGGTGAGACGGCCGTCGTCGAACACCTGCAGGAACAGGTCCCAGATATTGGCGTGCGCCTTCTCGAACTCGTCCAGCAGCACCACCGAGAACGGCTGCTTGCGGATGCGCTCCACCAGCGGGTCGGCGCCGGTCGCCTGGCCGCGTTCGCCGACGATCTTGGCCACCGCGTCGGGCGTCTGGAACTCGCTCATGTCGAGCCGCACCAGCCGCTCGGGGGCGCCGAACAGGAACTCCGCCAAGGTCTTGGCCAGCTCGGTCTTGCCAGTGCCGGTGGGGCCGGCGAACAGGAAGACGCCGATGGGCTTGCTGGTATCGACCAGCCCCGCCTTCAGCATGGCGATCCGGTCCACCACCGCGCCGATCGCCTCGTCCTGGCCGATCACCCGCTCGGCGAAGTAGCCGCGCACGGCGGCCAGCTCGATGGGTTCGTCGTCGGCGAGGATGCCCACCGGCAGCCCAGTCATCTGGGAGACCGCCTCGATGATCTGGGCGGGCAGCACCGCGGGCTTGGAGCTCTCGGCCACGCGGGTCGCGAACGCCCGCTCGGCGGCGCGCTTCAGCACGTCGGCGACCACGCCCGGCGCATCGCCGGCGCCGAGGTATTGCTGGGCGTAGTGCAGCGCGGCCTGGGTGGCCTCCGACTGGACCGTGACCGAGCGGCGCTCTGAGACGCGCGCGGCGACCGCCTCGGCCAGCGCCCTGAGTTGGCCCTCGTCGAACGGGTTCAGCCGCACCAGCTCGAGACCCATCCGCAGCGAGGGGCGCGACTGCAGGGTGCGGCTGGCGCCCTCCGCCGTCGCCTCGGCCAGCAGCACCAGCCGTCCGGCCGCGACGGCGGGCCAGATCTGGTCGAGCAGCGAGGCGGCCTGGCCCCGGTGGGTGCCGCTGCCGGCGAGCTGGGCGATGTCGCCGACGCACCAGGCGACCTTCTTGCCGGCCTGCAGCTCCTCGACGGTCTTGCGCACCCGTCCCTCGATCTGGCCGATGTAGAACTGATCGGCCATCAGGTCGGCGGCGCTGGCCTCGTAGACGCGCCAGCCGGCCCCAGCCATGCGCGCGCCTAGCAGCCGCAGGAACGACGACTTGCCCATCCGCGCGCCGCCGGTGACCAGCAGCGAACGCGGCGGGCTCGCCAGCACCGCCTTCTCGGCGGCGTCCAGCGCCGGGGTCCAGGGTTCGGGCTCGACCAGCAGCTCGGCCTCGGCGTCCTGCCAGAAGCGGCCGTAGACCATGAGCTCGCGCTCGTTGACGCTCTCGGCGCGCGCCCGCCGCAGCTCGGCGATCAGGGCGGCGGAATAGGGGTGGTCCACCGCACCCAGGAAGGCCTCGATCGCCTCGCGCTCCAGGTCGGCGCGGGAGAGGTCGTTCTCGAGGCCGAAGGTGGCGGCGTCGCCCATCGTCTGGCGCGTCTCGAAGTGCTCGCGGAAGCTCTCGATCAGCATCGAATGGGTGGCCCACCAGCCCTGGGCGATCAGCGCCGCAGCGCCGGGCGCGGGCCGCGTCTCCAGCGCCGCGAAATAGCGCAGCGTGAAGTGCAGCAGGCCGGGCGAATAGGTGCGCAGCTGCGCCATCGCTGGCGCCAGCATCGCCTGGCGGTCCGGCCGGCCGCGCAACGCCTCGAAGGCGGCGCAGGCTGGGATCCAGAGCCGTCCCAGCGCATAGAGCCGCACCGTCTCCAGTGCGCAGGCCGGATCGGCGAACAGCGCAACGGCGGCCTTGAAGTCGTCGGAGTTCAACAGCTCGCGCGGATGGGTGGTCTGTTCGGCGAACGCATCGAGGCGCTGGGCGAGCGCCTGCAGCCGGTCGGCCAGCGTGGCCGTCTCGACGTCCCGTGGCGCCACCTGGATCTGGATGGCCGGCGCCGGCGGCGCGGGTTTGCGGCGGTTGCTGCGATAGATCAGGAATGCGACCGCGCACCCGATCAGGAACAGGACGAAGGTCACGCCTTCCAAGCCGCTCTCCGTCTCCCGCCGCGCCGGGCCCGACAATGCGGAAGGCGCGGGTGCGCCACAAGCCCAAGCTCGCCGCCGACGGGGTATTGCATCGCGCCGCGCGGCGCCGTCCGATCGCCGGCATGACGCGGATCGCACCCCTGGCCCTGTCGGCGACGCTCGTCGAGGCGGGGATATCGCTGCGTCCGGTCGCGGCCGACGACCGGCCGTTCCTGGAAGGCCTTTACCGGATCGTCCGTTGGGACGAATTCGCCGCAACCGGATGGCCGGACGCCGCGAAGGCCGCGTTTCTCGCCAGCCAGTTCGACTTGCAGCGGCGCGGCTATGGGATGACCAACCCCGAGGCCGAGCTCTACGTCGTCTGCCACGGCGTGGAACCGATCGGGCGGCTCTATATCGACCGGTCCGGCCGCGACCTCGAACTGGTGGAGATCAGCCTGCTGGCCGACTGGCGTGGGCGGGGACTGGGCGCCGCCTTCCTGGCGCTGCTGCAGGACGCGGCGCGCGCTGGTGGGCACGAGCGCGTCCGCCTCACCGTCACGCCGGACAACCCCGCGCGCCGGCTCTATCGGCGCGCCGGATTCGTCGAGACCTCGCCGGCCTCGCAGTACGGCGAGGCTTATGTCGAGATGATATGGGCCGTCAGTTGAACACCGCCTGGTAGACGATGCCGGCCGGCTCGCGGGCGATCGGCACGATGAACATCTCGAACTTGCCCATCGCCTGGTGCTGGAACGGGTAGATCCGCTGCGGCAGCACCACCTGCGAGGAGCTGCGAAAGATCAGCGAGAACGGCTCGCGGAGCATGCCCGGAAACGGCCGCACCGGCTGGCGCGTCGCCTCGGTGAGGGTGAGGTCCACCCCGCTCTCGCCGAGCGCCAGGCCGAACGTGGAGTTGAGATGCGGGCTGAAGGATTCGAACGTCAGGACTTGCACGAGACTGGCCCTCCCCATCGCATGCCGGCGCCCAGCGCCGTACAAGCCTGGATAGCACAGGCTTCGCGTCATGCGCGAGACCGCGTCGGGGCGAGAAATGTCGGGGCGAGAAATAATGTCGGCGGCGTCGCGGGCGCTGCGTCATCCTGACGGCGGCGACGGGCCGCGCGGACCGCAAGGGAGTTCAAGATGCGCTATCTGCTGCTGCTGCACGTCGACGAGAGCGGATGGTCGGGTCTGACGCCGGATGAGCAGTCGACCGCCATGACGGACTATGCGGCGTTCGGCCAGGCGCTCCAGGGCTCAGGCGGCCTGGTCGCGAACGGGCGGCTGACGCCCAGCACCGCGGCGACCAGCATCCGCACCGTCGGCGGCAACCCGGTGACGATGGACGGCCCCTTCGCCGAGACCAAGGAACAGGTCGCCGGCTTCTACCTGATCGAGGCCGCGAGCCGCGACGCCGCCCTCGACTGGGCCCGCCGATGCCCGGCGGCGATGTACGGGACGGTGGAGGTGCGCGAGGTGGCGTAGGGGCAAAGCCGCGCCTAGAGCCTGACTTCACCGCCCATGATCTTGGCGTAAAGCGGGGCGGTGAGCGGCTCGTAGCCGTCCGCGCCGCGCACATAGAGCGGGTCCTTCACCGTCGCCGGATCGAAGCCCTGCGCCACCAGGTCCAGCTTGCGGTACTTGAAGGTGCCGGTGACAGCGATCTCGGGCAGCAGGCGCAGGAACACCGGCTGGGCGTAGGGCGCGAGCCGCTGGGCGACGAAGGCGCCGAACGCCTTCACGTCGAAGTCCGCGCCCACCACCAGCCCGGCCATGCCGGCGCGGCCATCGAGATCGCCGATCTTGACCCCGTAGACATTGGCCTCTTTCACCCCCGTCGCCTCGGAGAGCGTGCCCGAGACCTCGCCGGTGGAGACGTTCTCGCCCTTCCAGCGGAAGGTGTCGCCGATCCGGTCGACGAAATAGAAATAGCCTTCGCGGTCCTGCTTCAACAGGTCGCCGGTGCGGAACCAGGCGTCGCCGGGGCGGAAGGCGTCGTGCAGCACCTTCTTCTCGCTGGCGGCCTTATCGGCATAGCCCACATATTCGGCGCGCGGGTCGCGCCGGATCTCGCCCAGGCACTCGCCCGCCTCGCCCGTCGCCGCCTCGATGCAGCGGCCGTCCGTCCCACGCACCGGCGACTCGGTCTCCACGTCGAACCGCGCCAGGCGGATGTTGAAGGCGAATTTCAGATACGCCGGCACCCGGCCGATGGCGCCCAGCGTGCCGTCGAAATTGAACATCGAGACATTGCCTTCGGTCGAGCCGTAGAATTCGAGCACCCGCGGCACGCCGAACCGGCCGATGATCCGCTCCCAGACGTCGGGCCTGAGGCCGTTGCCGAAGGCGAGGCGCAGCCGGTGTGTCTTCTCCTCCGGGACCTCGGGCTGGTTGGCGAGGTAGCGGCACAGTTCGCCGATGTAGACGAACATGGTGCAGCCCTCGTCCGTCACGTCGGACCAGAAATGGCTGGCGGAGAAGTGCTTGCGGATCACCACCGAGGCGCCGGCCATCAGCGCCGCCCCGGCGCCGCAGAGCCCGCCGGTGGCGTGGTAGAGCGGCAGGGTGACGTAGATGCGATCGTCCGGCCGCGCGCCGGTCGCCCCGGCGAAGCCGCGCATATAGAGCTGGGCGCGCATGTGGGTGATGCGGGCCGCCTTCGGCAAGCCGGTGGTGCCGCTGGTGAAGATGTAGAGCGCGCAATCCGCGGCGGTCATGCCGGCGCGGCGCGCACGGCCCGGCCGCACCGAGCTGCAGCTTTTCAGCGCCTGGCCGAGGTCATGCTGGTCGCCGTGGGCGTCGGCGAGCGTCCAGGTCTGCAGCGGGTGATCGAGGCCGGACCTGGCGCCTTCGAGCGCCGGCGCGGTGTCTTCGTCGACGATGCAGTGCAGCGCGGCCGAAACGTTCAGGCAATGGGCCAGGGCGTCGCCGGCGAGCTGGTTGTTGATCAAGGCGCTGACCACCCCGACCTTAGAGAGGCCGAACCAGACCGAGACGTAGTCCAGCCGGTTCGGCAGCAGGATCGCCACCACGTCGCCGCGACGCAGGCCGACGCTGAGCGCCCAATTGGCATAGCGATTGGCCAGGGCGTCCATCTCGCCGTAGGTCAGCGCGCGGCCCTCGAAGCTCAGGCACGGGCGATCGCGCCAGCGGTCGACGGCGGCCTCGAGATCGTCGGTCATCAGGTTGGGCGATCCGGCCTTGATCGATCGCACGCGCAGCAGGCTGCGCAGGAGGCCGCTGAGGAAGAGCCATTCGCGCCTGAGCCGGGCTTCGATGCTCATCCTTCACCCCCTCTTCGGCGCACGCCGTAATTGTGGACGCCGGCGCCGCCGTCAAGCGACTCAGCCGCCGGCGGAAGCATAGCGGCGAACGCCGAAACCCCAGATGAATAGCGACGCGCCGAGGAAGGCGAATCCGGCCAGCGGCGCCAGCGGCGTCAGCCAGCTCGGCGCGCCCAGCGGATCGGCGCGGCCCATCGCCGCCAGCATCGGCAGGTAGGTGACGCAGCCGATCGGCACGCCCCAGATCAGGAAATCGCGAAACCAGCGGGCGTAGACGTTGAGCGGATATTCCGCCGCCGCCTCGCCGCCATAGGTCAGGATGTTGACCGCCTCCAGGCTCTCCACGGTCCAGAAGGCGAGCGTCGCCTGCAGGATGAACAGGCCGGCGAACAGCGCAACGCCGCCGGCGATCGCGAAGAGCAGAACGCCGGCGGCGAAAGGCGTGAAGACGAAATGGGTCATCGCCGCGCCGATGGCGAAGACGATCGCGCCTTGCGAGAAGCGTCCAATCCGGGTCAGCCGCAGCTCGTAACCCGCCAGTTGTAGCGCCGGACTGCGCGGGCGCAGCAGCAGGCGGTCGAAGCCGCCGGTCTTGACGAAAACCGAGCCGAAGACGTCGAAGCCGCGGGTCACCGCGTCGGCGATGGCGAAGATGACGCTGGCGAGGCCGTAGAACAGCGCCACCTCGCCCAGCCGCCAGCCGGCGATCTGGCCGAAGCGATGGAACAGCGCCCAGACGCCGATGAATTCGACCACCGTGATCATGAAGCTGGCGACGGTCTGGATCGCCAGCCCGGCCGGATAGGCCATCTGGCCCCGGATCGAGGCGGCGATATAGCGGCCGTAGAGCGACAGACCGTTCATCCGCCCTGCACCTGCAACCGTCGCATCGACCGGCCGAGCCAGACGCGGCCCACCAGCGCCAGGATCACGACCCAGCCGAACTGCAGCGCGATCGCGCCGGCCGCGCTCCAGCCGGCGAGGCCGCCGAAGTAGATCGAGAACGGGATGTCGACGAGGCCGGCGATCGGCTGGGCGCGCAGCCACGGCCGCAGCCAGTCCGGGAAGAAGGCCAGCGGCAGCACCATGCCGGAGAGCGTGTTGACCAACGCCGCGGCGAGCGGCCCCGCGCCCTTGTCGGTCATGGTGGCGACGACGACGGTGTTGAGCATCAGGGTGATCGCGGCCGAGAGCAGCACCATGCCGACCGCCGAGAGGGCGAAGAGGCCGCCGGCATCAAGGCTGGGCGGCGGCGGCAGGCCCCATTTGCCGAGGCCGATCAGCGGCAGCAGCACGCTGGCGAACGCCACCATCAGCACCGCGCGCGGCGCCACCCGCGCCAGCGACCAGCCCAGCGCCCGCGCGTACCACCAGGCATAGGTGTCGACCGGCCGCAGCCGCTCGTAGGCCACCGCGCCCGAGCGCACCATGTCGGCGACGTCCGGATCCGGGTTCCAGGGCAGGAAGGCGAGGAAGGCCTGGCCGAGCCAGGTGTAGGTGACGGCGTTGGCGAGACTCATCGGCGCGTGCGCCGCGCCGCCGGCGTAGAAGGCGGCGAAGATCAGGATACGGATCACCCCGAACCAGCACTGGGTGATGAACCCCGCCACCGCCGCGGCGCGGTATTGCAGCATGAGCTGGAAGCGGCCCGAGAAGACGGAGAGGTAGGGGCGAAGCGCCGCGTCGAGGGTCATGACTCGCCGGCTCCGTGCAGGTCGTAGAACCGCGCGATCACTTCCTCGATCAGCGGCTCCTCGACGTGGATGTCGTCCACCGGGTGGGCGGCGACGATGCGGGCGATCAGGTCCGGCGCGGTGATCCGGCGCGGATCAAAGGCGAGCTCGGTCTGGCGGCCGTCCCGCGCCACGACGCGCACCTCGGGCAGGTCGATTTCCGGCGCATTGCCGGCGAAGTCGACGAACAGGCGCCGCTCGGCCAGCACCCCGGCGCGCAGCGCGGCGAACGAACCGTCGGCGAGGATGCGACCGCCGCCGATCACGATAACCCGCTCGGCCAGCGCCTCGATGTCGTGCATGTCGTGGGTGGTCAGAATCACGGTGACGCCGCGCTCGCGGTTCAGCCGCCCGACGAACTCGCGCACCGCCAGCTTGGATGGCGCATCGAGGCCGATGGTGGGCTCGTCGAGGAAGATCAGCTGCGGCTCGTGCAGCAGGGCCGCGGCGATCTCGCAGCGCATGCGCTGGCCGAGCGAAAGCTGGCGCACCGGCTGGTTCAGCAGCTTCTCCAGCCGCATCAGCGCCACCAGCTCGTCGCGCGTGGCGGCGTAGCGGTCCGGCGGCACCCGGTAGATGTCGCGCAGCAGATCGAAGCCCTCGATCACCGGCAGGTCCCACCAGAGTTGGGTGCGCTGGCCGAACACCACCCCGATCCGCGCGACGTGGCGGATGCGCTCGCGCCAGGGCGTCAGGCCATCCACCTCGCAGCGCCCGGAGGTGGGCTCGAGGATGCCGGAGAGAATCTTGATGGTGGTCGACTTGCCGGCGCCGTTCGGCCCGATCAGGCCCACCAGCTCGCCCTGGTCCATCTGGAAGCTGACGCCGCTCAGCGCCTCGACCGTGCGCCAGCGCCGGTGGAACAGCCCCTTGACGGCGCCCATCGCCCCCGGATCGCGCTCGGCGATGCGATAGGTCTTCGACAGCTCCTCGACGAGGATCTGGGGCATGGCTGGACGCCGTTGGTTTGCGAAGGGGCGCGGAACCTAGTGAAGCGTCGCCTTGGCGTCAACGACCGGTGTTCTGCGGCGCGCTGGCGTTCCGCTCCAGCTCGAGGCGAGACCAGACCGCCGTCGCATCGCCGGTTCGATAGCGGCGGGACAGCGGCGCGATCAGGCCGTCGCCGAGGTCGAGGCGATAGTCGCCGGAGCCCGCGCCGGATAGCGCCCGAACCCGGCCGGCGTTGACCAGCCAGGACCGATGGGTGCGCACGAAGCCGGCTGGCCCCAGCGCCGCCTCGATCTGGGCCATCGAGGCGCGCATCAGCGGGCGGCGGCCGTCCGCCAGGGCGAACTCGACGTAGTTGCCGGCGGCCTTGGCGGCGAGGATCTCGGCCACCGGCACGCGCAGGATCGAGGCGCCGTCGCGGACGTCGAAGCTGGCGGGGCCGGCCGCGGGCGAGGTCGCCGGCGCCGGCGGAGCTTGCCGCTCGCGGCGGGTCAGCGCCCAGAAGAGGCCGGCGATCACCAGATAGGCGATCAGGTCCTTGCGGTACTCATAAGGGATCTGGCCCCAGCGCCAGGCATAGGGCTGGCGCATGACCGCGAAGGCCACGGTCCGGAACAGGATCATCAGCCCGGTGTGCAAGCCTGAGAAGACCAGCGTCCCGCCCGCGTGGACGGCGAGTGTCCGCCAGAGCGGACTCCGACCCGGCGGCGCGAACCGTACCGCGCCCAGGATCACGAAGGCGGCGATCGTCGCGGCGATGGCGCTGGTGACCTCCTCGGTCGCCAGGCGCGGGACGGGCAGCCGGACCCCGCGCAGCCGCGCGTCGTCGAGCCCGGTCATCACATTGACGAAGGCGTTCAAGCCTACGAGGCCGAGCACCAGCAGCCAGGCGCGCCAGTTGGCGAGGACGCCGCTCGTCCCCGATCGCGCGCCGCTCGTCCCGCGCCGGCGCGCGCCGTCACGCCGCGGCGGCCGCCGGTCCCAACGCCCTGGATTTTCGTGCGCGTGGTCGGTCATGCTCGACAAATAGTCCCAACCCCACTTCTAACCCGGAACCAATCTCGATGAAGCGCCGTGAACTCCTTGGCGTCGGCCTCGCGCTCGCCGCCGCTTCCGCCTTTCGCGTCCCGGCGGCCTGGGCCGCGCCCGCGAGCCGGGTCAGGCCCGGCGTGGCCGGCTGGCCCAGCGAGGCCGAATGGGCGTCGCTCAAGGACTCCGTGGGTGGCCGGCTGGCGCCGGTGACCCGGCCCGATCTGGCCGGGCCCGACGCCGCCAAGCTGATTTGGAACCCCTACTACGTCGCCGATCAGCCCGGCCTCACCGAGACTTCCGGCTGGCTGGACGCGTGGCGCTCCTCGCCCAGCGCCTATGCGGTGACAGCGCAGAGCGCGCAGGACATCGCCGCGGCCGTGAATTTCGCCCGCGCCCACAATCTGCGCCTGGTGATCAAGGGCCGCGGCCACAGCTACCTCGGCGGCTCCAACGCGCCGGACTCGCTGCTGGTCTGGACGCGCCACATGGACGACGTCACCGTCCACGACGCCTTCACCCCCGCCGGCTCGACCGCCGCGCCGGTCCCCGCCGTCTCCTGCGGCGCCGGCGCCATGTGGCTGCACGCTTATAAGGCGGTGACCGGCGGCGCCGGCCGCTACGTCCAGGGCGGCGGCTGCACGACGGTGGGCGTGGCGGGCCTGGTGCAGGGCGGCGGCTTCGGCAGCTATTCCAAGGGGTACGGCACGGCAGGCGCCAGCCTATTGGAGGCCGAGATCGTCACCGCCGACGGCCAGGTGCGGGTGGTCAACCATGTGCGCGAGCCCGAGCTCTTCTGGGCGCTGAAGGGCGGCGGCGGCGGGACCTTCGGCGTGATCACCCGGCTCACGCTCGCCACCCATGAACTGCCGCAAAACTTCGGCGCCCTGCGGCTGACGGTGCGCGCCAAGTCCGACGATGCGTACCACCGGCTGCTGGCCGCGTTCGTCGGCCTCGCCGCGCCCGACCTCTGCAATCCGCACTGGGGCGAGCAGGTCCACCTCGGCCCCGACAACCGGCTGGGGGTCTCGATGGAGTTCCAGGGCCTGACCCAGGCCGAGGCGCGCGCCGCCTGGCAGCCGCTGGTCGCCTTCGCGAACGCCCATCCCGAGGACTACGAAGGCCAGGACACGCTGACGGCGGTGACCATCCCGGCGCGGCTGTTCTGGAACGCCGAGGTGCTGAAGACCGTACCGGGCAACATCGTCTCCGACGGGCGGCCGAGCGCCGCGCCTGGCGACTTCTGGTGGGGGGGCGACGGCGACCAGGTGGGCGTCTTCTGGCACGCCTACACCTCGGCCTGGCTTCCGGCCGATCTGCTGAAACCCGCGAACCAAGCGCGCCTAGCCGACGCCCTGTTCGCCTCCAGCCGCCTGTGGGGATGCGGGCTGCACTTCAACAAGGGCTTGGCCGGCGCGCCCGCCGCAGCGATCGCCGCGGCGCGCGACACGCCGATGAACCCCGAGGTGACCGGCGCCTTCGCCCTCGCCATCATCGCCGACGCGGGTCGGTCGCTCTTCACCGGCGCCCAGCCGTCCCCCGACGCCCAGGCCCGCGCCGACCGCGTCCACGCCTCGATGGCGGCGCTGCGCCGCGCCGCGCCGGACGCCGGCGCCTATGTCAACGAGTGCGACTATTTCCAGCCGGACTGGCAGCGGGCGTTCTGGGGCGACAACTATCCGCGCCTGCTGCGCGCCAAGCGCCGCTACGATCCCACCGGCCTCTTCACCGTCCACCACGGCGTCGGCAGCGAGGGCTGGAGCGCTGACGGGTTCACGCGGACGGCGTAGACTTCTGCGGTCATCACGGGAGGGGTGCGATGCAACGCGCGATGAGCTTGCTGGGTCTTGCGGCCTTGACCCTCTGCTTTGCCATGGCGGCGCACGCCGGGCCGGTGGGCGAGCGCCATCTGGCAACCACCGACGCCACCGCCGCGCTGCGCAACGCCGACCATGGCGCGCAGGTGCGGGTCACCGTCTGGTATCCGGCGGCGGCGGACGCGGTCGAGCAGCGGATCGATATCGGGCCGCCCGGCCATCCGCTGTTCCTGGTCGGCGCGGTGGCCCCTAACGCGCCGTTCGCCGACGCCAGGCCGCGGCCAGTGATCCTGTTCTCGCACGGCTTCGGCGGGACGGCGCGGATGATGGGCTGGTTCGGGACCGCCCTGGCGCGGGCGGGCTACGTGGTGGTGGCGGTCGACCATCCGGGCAACAACGGCCTCGACAAGATGACCGCGGCCGGCGCCATCCTGAGCTGGGACCGCGTCCAGGACCTGGGCGCCGGGCTGGCGGTGGCGAAGGCCGATCCGGCGATCGGACCGCATATGGATCTCGGCCGGCTCGGCGTCGCCGGCTTCTCCGCGGGCGGGTTCACCGCCCTGGTCAGCGCCGGCGCCAAGGTCGACATGTCCCGCTTCGTCGCCTTCTGCCGCGTCCATCCCACCGACGGGGTCTGCGCGCCGCAGAAGGAGTTCGCCCTGACACAGGACGAGGCGCAGCGCGCGCTCGCCGCGCCGGATCTCGCCGCCGAGGCGGCGCACGCCGGCGACGACCACGCGATCCCAGGCATCCGCGCCGCCTTCGCCATCGCGCCGGCCATTGTCCAGGCGCTGCCGCCAGAGGGGCTGGCGCGGATCGACGTCCCGGTCGCCATCATCCTCGGCGACATCGACCCCGTGGCCCCGCCGGCGACCAATGGCCTCGTCGTCGCCAAGGCGATCCCGCACGCCGAGCTGAAGGTGCTGCCAGGCGTCGGCCACTATGATTTCCTCGCCACTTGCACGCCGGACGGCGTCGCCCATGTGCCGGTCTGCGCCGACAAGGTCCCGCAGGACGCAACCCACAAGGCGGCCATCGACATGGCGCTGGCGTTCTTCGGGCGGACGCTCGGCGCGCCCTGACCGGGCCTCAGTCCCGCGTCGGCAGGCGGAACAGCACCTGGTCCTTGCGGAAATCGAGGCACACGGCCTCGAAGCGGCTCATCAGGTCGACGCCCAGCACCACCGCCGGCTGCTCGACCAGGTTCCAGAGGTGGAAGATGTGCATGTCGGCGAACGCCACCGGCCAATCGGGCAGGGTGAGGCCGCCGATGCGCAGCGCGGGCAGATCGGCGAATTCCGCGTCGACCGTCTGGCCGGTGACGCTGACGATCGGGATCGGCTTCCAGGGCGTGGTCGGATAGCGGGTGATGGCGAGCTGGCGCAGCGCCATGTTGCCGATGGTGTCCTGGGCGCCGGAATCGAGAAAGGCGGTGACGGGAATCCCGGCCAGGTCGGCGTCGACCAAGGTGAGCTGACCGTCGCGCCGGTGGGCGCGCAGCGATATCAGGCCGCCGACGCCCGGCAGGGCGTGCTGGTCGATGATCAAGGCCTGGTTGCGAAAGTCGAGCGTCAGGCGCGCGCCGTCGAGCTGGTCGAGACCCAGCATGCCGGGGCCGCCGATCGCCGCCGCCGGCAGCACCGCGAGCGTCGCCAGCCGCTCGGCCCGGGCCCCCAGCGCCAGTCGCGCGCCCACGGTCTGCGTCGTCTGCACGCCCGCGACCCCGTTGAGTTGCTGGGCGTCGCCGGGCGGCAGGCCGAGTTGGGCCGCGAGTTCGGCCGAGATCACCGACTGGTTCGCGCCAGTATCGGCGACGAAGGGAAACGGGCCGGCGCCGTTCACCGTCACCGGCGCGGTCATGCGCTTATAGATGTCTAGGATGGTCTTCAGGCTGGTGGGGGGCGCATAGCTGTCGGTCGGGGCGCTGATCCGCGAGGCGCGGTTCTCCAGGATTCCGACCTGCGCGAGCGCGAGGCCCGGCGCGGCCACGCCCAGCGAAGCCAGGCCGGCGAAGATCGCCCTGCGGTGCGGCGCCGACTGGTGCAATGTCCTCCCGCCCAGGTACTTAGAGTCCAGACGCTCTTTATTTCAGCGGACCATACACCTTTCACGGAACAATGCTTGTCAGCAGCGCCGCTTAGCCCGGCTGCACATCGATGCCCATCGCGTCCAGCAGACGGTACTGCTGGTCGGCGGTGATCTTCAGGCCCTGGTAGGTCGCGAGCCGGCGCAGATCGAGGCCGCTGACCTCCGCGCCGGCCAGGTCGGCGCCGGAGAGCTTCGCCCCGTCGACGATGGCCTGGAACAGGTCGGCGCCGGTGAGGTCCGCGCCTTCGAGGTCGGCGCCGGTGAGGTCGGCCTCGCGCAGCCGGCTGCGAGCCAGCCGCGCGCCGGGGAGCCGCGCGGCGGAGAGATCGGCCAGCTCCAGATTGCAGTCGACCAGTTCGGCGGCGATCCGCTCCACCTTGCGCCCGAACGTCCGGCCGAAGCTGGTCCGGGCGAACACCGCGCCCAGCAGGTTGCAGGCCTCGAAGCGGACGTCATAGAGGTCCGAGCCCTCGAACCGCGCGTGGGTCAGGTCGCAGCGCGCCAGCCGCGCGCTGTCGAGGCGGCTGAAGGCGAAGACCGCGCCGCCTTGCGTGGCCGGGTCAGCGAACTGGCAGTCCTCGAACACTGTCTCGCGGAGGTCGGCGTGGGAAAAACGCACGCGCGGCAGTTTGCAGCGCTCGAACCGCGCGCCCGACAGCACCGTGGCGGTGAAGCTCGCGCCGGCCAGCGTGCAGCCGACCAAGACCGCGTCCGCGCAATCGGCCTCGGCCCAGTCGACCGTCGTCAGCTCCGCGCCCTCGATCCGCTCGCCGGGCCTGGGCGCGTGCAGCCGCCGGTCCTCAGCGCGGGTCGTGGGCGCGGACGAAGCCGGCGATCGAGTCGATGTAGAGGCGCGGCGTGAACGGAAAGGTGGTCACGGTGTTGTGGCCGCGGCCGGGCAGGATCACGGCGGTGAAGTCCTTGGCCTCACGCGCCAGTCGCTGGGTCTTGGAGATCGGCGCATCGAACTCGCCGTTGATCGCCTGGATCGGGAAGCCGAGCGAGCCGAGGTCGAGCGGCGGCGCGGTGGAGGGCTTGGCGAGGCGACCTTCCTGCACGGCTTTCAGCGCCACGTCATCGCGGTCGGCCCGCTCGCGCAGCGTCCGCTGGCCCTCCTCCTGCCGCGGATCGTGGCCTTGCGGATCGCGCGCCGCGGCCTGGGCGGCCAGGGCCTCGTCCTCCTCGCGCACGCCGGAGCCGCCGAAGCTGGCAGTGAAGAACCGGTCCGGATGGCGGGCCAGCAGGTGGGCGACGATGCCACCGCCCATGGAATAGCCGTGGAAGTGCGCCTTGCCGACGCCGAGATGATCCAGCACCTCGATGACATCGGCCGGCATGCGATCGCCGTCGTACTTGGCCGGATCGTGCGGCTTCTCGCTGCGGCCATGGCCGCGCGCGTCGATGCCGATCACCCGGTGATCGCGCGCCAGCTCCTTGGCGACCCCGTTGGCGAACCAGCCGGCGTCGCAGCAACTGGTGTAGCCGTGCAGCAGCACCACCGGCGTGCCCGCGCCCGCTTCCATCCAGTGGATCCGCACGCCGTCCGACACGACGAAATCGCCGTGCGTCACGCTGGCGGGGGCTTCGATCTCCGCTCCCATCACCGACATGGCTGGGCTCTCCCTTGGTTGGTTTTATTGTTGGAGCTGAGTTTAGCCCCGTGGCGCCGGGCCGCCTACCTCGAGCATGGATGCGCCGCAGGCAATGTATCTAACCGCAGAGGACGCAGAGAAGGCGCAGAGCAGGCGGAGGTCTCGTAGCCCTCAGCGACCTCCGCGCCTCCTCCGCGAGCTCCGCGGTTAAGAGCGACGCCTGCGGCGCGCGCTTACTCTCAAGCAGATGCGCTCCTTCCTGGTCGCGGCCTTCGCCGGCGTGATCGGGGTTTAGGGGGCGGTTTCGGCCAGCACCGCGCGCTTCTTTTCCTCGGTGAAGGCGTGCAGCTTGTTCATGTAGGTGAAGCGGCCGTAGTCGCGGCCCTGGGCGCTCAGCTTGTCGAACCAGTCGTCCTCGCCCAGCATCTCGCCCAGCCGCGGCGAGTTGCGGTGCAGCATCTGGACGTCGGTCTTCTTCGGCTCGAGGCTCCGGAGGATGCCGCGGTTGAAGTGGGCGTGCAGGGTGACGCGGTCGCCGGGCTCGGTGCGATCGCCCTGCCAGTGCCAGACGCCGTGGGTGAAGAACACCACCGAGCCCTTGGGCATCACGATCGGCACGCCCTGATTGTGGCCTTCGCCGGGTCGCGGGTTGCGGCGCTGCTTGTGGCTGCCGGGCACGATCCAGGTCGAGCCGGACGCCAGCGTCCAGTCCTCCAGCGCCCAGACGCCGACGCCAGTGAGGGCGAACTCCGGGAAGGGCTCCGGCACATGGGCGTAGTCGGTGTGCATCGGGATGACGCCGGGGCCGGGCCCTTTCTTGATCGACGAGAACGAGGCGATCACCGCGCCGCGGCCCAGCGAGGCGTCGACCAGGGTCATCAAGAGCGGGTTCTGGATCAGCTGCTCGAACTCGCGGCCGTGGTAGAGCATCCAGTTCATCGAGAAGCTCTGGTGCGGCAGCAGCGCACGCAGGGTGGCGGCGCGCACCTCGTCGGCGAACTCGGGCGAGATCGCCCGCTCGATCACCGTATAGCCCTGGTCCTCCATCTCGCGGATCTTGTTGCTAAGGCCCTGGCGGGCGGCGCGGTGGGCGAGGTCGGGGTTCTCCACCGTGCGGCGGCCGAGATGGTCGTGCAGAAGGCTGAGGATCTCGCCGGCCGCCGGGTTGTCGATGCGGCCCTTCATGCGTGGCGCGCCGTCCGGGCCATGCATGGCCTTCAGCTCGCGGCGCATCGCCTTCATCGCGCCCGGCGCCAGCATGCCGATGAACTGGCCGCCGGCGAGGCCCGCCTGGTAGTCGCCCTCGACCGTCACGTCGGCCGAGGCGTCGAAGCCGCGCGTCACGGTGATCGCGGCGCCGTCGTAGCGCGCGGTCCAGGCGCCGGCGTCGCCCGGCAGTTTCAGGTGCGGCGGCGCGTCCGCGAACCGCTCGCTGAGCGAGAACGGCTGGCCGGCCAGTTCGTCCTTTCGCTGCTCGACGGCCTTCTCGAGAAAGCGCCGCGCCTCGTCGATCCAAGCGTCGGAGAGGAACTCGAACCGGTCAGGCAGGGTGAACATCGGCGCGCTCCTTGGCGAGCGAGAAACCTTCATAGCCGGCGGCGGCCACCTCAGCGCACTTCTTGCGGTAGCCGGCGCCGATGTAGGGCATGAAGACGCGCGGCTTGCCGGGGATGTTGGCGCCCATGTACCAGGACGCCGCCCGCGGGAAGAGCGTCTTGTCGGCCACCGCCGCCACGTGCCGGACCCAGGCTTCCTGAGTCGCTTCGTCGGCCTCGATACGGGTCAGGCCGTGCTCGCGCATATAGGCCAGGCAGTCGGTGATCCACTCCACGTGCTGCTCGATCGAGTTGATCATGTTGGAGAGCACGCTGGGGCTGCCGGGGCCGGTGATGAGGAACAGGTTCGGGAAGCCGGCGACGGCGAGGCCGAGATAGGCCTTCGGCCCCTCGGCCCAGGCGTCGCGGAAGTCGCGGCCACCCGCGCCGGTGATGTCGATGGCCTTGAGCGCGCCGGTCATGGCGTCGAAGCCGGTGGCGAACACCAGGGCGTCGACCTCATAGGTCGCGGCGGCGGTGCGCACGGCGGTGGCCGTGATCTCCTCGATCGGCGTTGCTTTCAGGTTCACCAACTCGACGTTCGGCCGGTTGTAGGTCTCGAAGTAGTCGATATCGACGCAGATGCGCTTGGTGCCGATCGGGTGGTCGCGCGGCTTCAGCGCCTCGGCCGTCTTCTGGTCTTTCACCGTCTCGGCGATCTTCCCGCGCACGAAGCTGGCGGCCTCGTCATTGATCTCGGCGTCGGTGATGATGCCGCCCCAGGCGGCGAGGAAGCCGGCGCCGCCGACGCCCCAGTATTCCTCATAACGCTGAGCGCGCTCCTCGGGCGTCGCCGCCAGGGTGTTGGCCGGATTGCCGCCGAAGCCCATGCCCGGGCCTTTCACCAGCTCCATGTAGGCGGGGTACATCTTCCAGAACTCGTCGAGGTCCTTCTCGCTGAGCGGCGTGTTGTTGGCCGGGACGCTGAAGTTGGCGGTGCGCTGGAAGACGGTGACCTGATCGGCCTGTCTGGCGATCTGCGGGATCGACTGGATCCCCGACGAGCCGGTGCCGATCACCGCGACACGCTGGCCGCTGAAATCGACGCCCTCATGCGGCCACGCGCCGGTGTGGTAGGTGGTGCCGGCGAAGCTGTCGACGCCCGCAATCGGCGGCTTGCGCGGCGTCGAGAGGCACCCAGTGGCGGTGATCAGGTAGCGCGCGGCCACCGCGTCGCCGCGGTCGGTGACGATGCGCCAGCGGTCGGCCGTCTCGTCGAAGGTGGCCGAGAGCACGCGGGTCTCGAAGGCGATCAGCGGGCGCAGGTCGAAGCGGTCGGCCACATGGTTGGCGTAGGCGAGGATTTCCGGCTGCGCGGCGTATTTCTCCATCCAGCGCCACTCCTTCTGCAGCGCTTCGGACCAAGTGTAGGAGTAGAACAGGCTCGGCACGTCGCAGCGCGCGCCGGGATAGCGGTTCCAGTACCAGGTGCCGCCGACGTTATCGCCAGCCTCGAAGCCCTGCGCCGAGACGCCGAGTTCGCGCAGCTTGTGCAGCATGTACATGCCGCCAAACCCGGCCCCGATCACCACCGCATCGACCTCGCCGCCGATCGGCGCGCGCTCGAATTTCGACCCGTCCGCCACGCTCTTGTTTCCTTTCCCTAACCGCCGTTCAGTTGACCGCATTTCGACGAGGGGACGCAAGTGAACTGTAGGCTGCGCTGATCAGAGATCCTTGAGGTGTTCGGGCAGGTCCATCGCGTCATGGAGGACGCGCAGGATGCGGACTTCGTCACCAAGGACTCGATAGATGAGGATGTGACGCGGCCGCCCTACCCGTTCCGCGACCGGCGATCGCCGAGCGGTATGCCGCGAATGGTAGAAGCGCAAACCTTCTGAAGCGCTCGCCTCGTCTCTAGAGCCTGGTCGTTCAGGATCCGCAGCCAGGTCGCGCATAGCAGCGTTGAGCAGCCGTTCGTAATGCCTCTGCGCTTCGGGGCCGAATTGTTCGCGGCTCTGCCTCAAGACCGCGGCCAGATCGGCCCGCGCCCGCCTCGTGAGGCGAAGTTTCACTCAGCTACGGGGCCAGCGGTTTCGTTGACCTCCGCGACGAGTTGGTCGAACCATTCGTCCAAATCGTCGAGTTCGATCACCTCGGATCTGCCGGCCTCGATGTCGTCGATCCCTTCCTGAATCAGACGCCGGAACCGCTCCTCCTTGCGCGCCTCTTCATCGGCGCGCGCTTTGTGAAGGCGCAGCGCGTCCCGAACGACCTCGCTGGCGTTTTGGAACGAGCCGGAGCGAACGCGCTCTTCGACATAGGTGTCGAGCATTTCGGTGAGGCTGACGTTGCGGGTGGCCATGAGAGCTAGAGTAGTCGATTGGCAATCTTTGACAAGTCTGCCGCATGCGGCTCAAGGCTTCGCCTCCACATAAATCTCCCCGCCGGCTTCCTTGAACTTCTCCGCCATCGCCGCCAGCCCCTCGGCCACGGCGTTCTGCCCCGCGGCCGCGTCGCGGATTTCCTGGCTGATCTTCATCGAGCAGAACTTCGGCCCGCACATCGAGCAGAAGTGGGCGACCTTGTGGGCTTCCTTGGGCAGGGTCTCGTCGTGGAAGGTGCGGGCGGTCTCGGGGTCGAGGCCGAGGTTGAACTGGTCTTCCCAGCGGAACTCGAACCGGGCTCTAGAGAGCGCATCGTCCCAGAACCGCGACGAGGGGTGGCCCTTGGCGAGATCGGCGGCGTGGGCGGCGATCTTGTAGGCGATGACGCCCTGCTTGACGTCCTCGCGGTCGGGCAGGCCGAGGTGCTCCTTGGGCGTCACGTAGCAGAGCATGGCGGTGCCGAACCAGCCGATCATCGCCGCGCCGATAGCGCTGGTGATGTGGTCGTAGCCGGGCGCCACGTCGGTGGTCAGGGGCCCCAGGGTGTAGAACGGCGCCTCGTGGCAAGTGGCCAACTGCTTGTCCATGTTGGCCTTGATCTTGTGCATCGGCACGTGGCCGGGGCCCTCGATCATCACCTGGACGCCGTGCTTCCAGGCCACCTTGGTGAGCTCGCCCAGGGTCTCCAGTTCGGCGAACTGGGCCGCGTCGTTGGCGTCGGCGATCGAGCCGGGGCGCAGGCCGTCGCCCAGCGAGAACGAGACGTCATAGGCGCGCATGATCTCGCAGATGTCCTCGAAGTGGTCGTAGAGGAAGCTCTCGCGGTGGTGGGCCAGGCACCACTTGGCCATGATCGAGCCGCCGCGCGAGACGATGCCGGTGACGCGGCGCGCCGTCAGCGGGATGTAGGGCAGGCGCACGCCGGCGTGGATGGTGAAATAGTCCACCCCCTGCTCGGCCTGTTCGATCAGGGTGTCGCGGAACACCTCCCAGGTCAGATCCTCGGCGACGCCGCTGACTTTCTCAAGCGCCTGGTAGATCGGCACCGTGCCCAGCGGCGTGGGGCAATTGCGCAGGATCCATTCGCGGATGTTGTGGATGTTGCGGCCGGTGGAGAGGTCCATGATCGTGTCCGCGCCCCAGCGGATCGCCCAGACCATCTTCTCCACCTCGTCCTCGACGGCGGAGAGCACGGCCGAGTTGCCGATATTGGCGTTGACCTTGACCAGAAAGTTGCGGCCGATCGCCATCGGCTCCAGTTCGCCGTGGTTGATGTTGGCCGGGATGATGGCGCGGCCGCGCGCCACCTCGTCGCGGACGAACTCGGGCGTCACGAAATCCGGAATCGAGGCGCCGAAGTCCTCGCCGTCGCGGATCACCGCCGCATCGACCTCGCGGCGCAGGTTCTCGCGGATGGCGACATATTCCATCTCCGGCGTGACGATCCCGGCTCTGGCGTACTGGAACTGGGTGACCGCCGCACCGGCCTTGGCGCGGAATGGGCGGCGATCGGTCTGGAACTGGCGGGCGAGATGTTTGCCGCGCGCATGGCCGTTGTCCTCCGGCTTCACCGCGCGGGCGGCGACCTCCTCGACGTCGCCGCGGCCCCAGACCCAGGCGTCGCGCTGGCGCGGCAGGCCCTGCTCGATGTCGATGCGCGCGGTCGGATCGCCATAGGGGCCGGCGGTGTCGTAGAGCGTCAGCGGCGGCTCGCCGGAACTGGGGTGCACGGCGATCTCGCGGAACGGCACCCGCACGCAGGGATGCAGCGTCCCCTCGGCCCAGACGCGGCGCGACCCCGGCCGCTCGCCGGTGGGGATGGCGGAAGAAATGGGGGTTTGGACATTCATGGCAGGCTCCTTTGGCAAGGAGGCCAGGCCTTAGCTCAGGCGGTGGAGCGGCCACTTAAGCCCGCGCTTCCCTCCCTTCGCCGGCATGACCCGGATCAGGTTCGGCGGGTCGCGGCCTCAGCCGCCTCTCAGCCCCTTAAGCGGGACACCCCGGAGAATGCGGGGGAGACTACGCTCCGGGGGGCGGGGGTCAAGACGGGCGTGAAAGCTGGACAAATTCGATACACGTCAGGGTAAGCTTGGCTTTCGGCGCGAGGGCTTCGCTTGACACATGCGGAAGATACGACGGGTCTCGAATTTGGCTCGCTACTGTCGGGCGGGTTGCGCCTCGCGCGCCAAAGATGGGGAACGCTCTTCATCCTGATCGTCGCGCTGGATTGGGGGCCGCGCTTCGGTCTTTTCCTCTCCGGCACTCACTACTACGCAACGGGAAGCCACAACGCCGGCGCTTTCGCAGGCTACGCCCTGCAATATGTGCTCCTGATATTCTGCAGCTATCTGATGCAGACGTCGGCCGCCGCTTCGGCGCTTGGCGCGACGGGCGCGAGGGTCTCGGCGACCAGGGCGACGTTGCACGTGTTGAGGCGCCTGCCGGCGCTCGCGCCCTGGTGGTTGCTGATTTCCGCGCCGGGGGCGGTCACCCTGTGGCTCAGGTGGTCGGCCCCAACGCCCGATGCCTACTGGGCGCTCTACGTCTGGCGGCTGACTGGAGACACAGTCTTCGACATTGCGGTCAGCTCTGCGGTCGGCCTATTTTGGCTGGTCGTCCTCACCGAAGATCTCGGAGGCCGATCAGCCCTCAGCCGCAGCTTGAGTCTCATGTCTGGACGTCGCCGGATCGTGTTCGCGGTCGTCTTCGCGGGCGATGCCGTTGGCTTGCTCATCAATCTTGCGACACCGTATTTGACGGATACCGCAGTCAACCTGGGACTGGGCCGCAATGGAGAAGTCCTCGCGACCTACTTCATGGCCTTCGTTTGGGAAGCTGTGGCCGCCCTTATGAACCTCACCCTACTCCAACTGTACCGCGAACTCGTGCGGGCCCACGACGGCGTCGCGCCTGGCGAGCTGACGCACATCTTCGCCTAGCCGAAACCCGTCGCCTGAGCGCATAATCGGTCGCCTTGTCCCGCTCAGACTACCCCTCAAGGAAACGTCAGATGTCTCAGTCCCTCCGCTTCGCCGTCGGCGCCCTGGCCGCTGTCGGCGCGATCTGCGCCGCCCTGCCGGCCGCCGAGGCCAGTCCCGCCGCCGGCGCCTGCCTGCGCATCAACAATATCCAGAATTCCAAGATGGACGGGCCGCGCACCCTCTATGTGCGCGCCGATGGCGGGCGGACCTACCGGATCGAGTTCGCCGCCGACTGCAACACCGCGGCGGCCTATTCGCTGGTGCTGCATCCGGTGAACAACGACAACCAGATCTGCAGCCCGATCGAACTCAATGTGCGGGTCCGCGACACCGGCGAATTCTGCGAGCCGCGCACGCTGAGCCGGCTGACGCCGGAGGAGGCCGCGGCGCTGCCGGCGAAGGTGCGGCCGTAGAGGCCCCTACTTCCGCATCACCGTGAAGCGCAGCAGTTCCTGCTTGGGCAGGTCCCAGCCGGGTTGCAGGACCAGGGCCTGCTGATAGTCGAGGTAGGCGGACTTCTCGTCGTCGAGGCCTTCGTAGGCGACGCCGCGGTTGTAGTAGGCCTTGGCCGGCTCCTCGGTGCCCAGCGTCAGGCCCTTGGAGATGTCCGCGACACCGTCCTGGAAGCGCTTGGCGATGATGTTGACCGCCCCACGGTTGATCCATCCCTCGCCGAGGGTGGGATCGACCTCGATGGCGCGCTCGAAATCGCCGCGCGCGGCGTTGAAGTCGCCGCGCGACATGTAGATCACACCGCGATTGATGTAGGTGCCGGCCTCGTCGCGCCGGTTCATCGGGCCGTCGGCGAGCGCCGTGGTGCAGAGCCGCAGCGAGTCGTCGTCGGTCTGGTCGTGGAACGCGGCCTTCGAGCATTGGGCGGCGCTGTCGTCGCCCCAGACGGTGACGGCCGCGCTGGCCGCCCCCGCCGCGCCGGCGAACAGCGCGATCACGCCGAAAAGCGTGCAAAGCTGATGATTTTTCATCGGGCGCCTCCCTAAAGAGCCCTCTAGTCCCGGCCGGAGCATGATCCCAAGCGCCGGCCGACGCAACGGAAGCCTGCAAGGGGCCGGCGGCGCGCGGTCGCTATCGAAGCCACGGTATACTTTGTGTAACCGCCAAGAATTCCCGTGCAGTTCGCTGTGTCTATGTAACATCGGTGTTACCTATTGCGCCGCCTTCGAGGTCACCTAAATATTCGCCTATGACACACATTGAC
>Ga0302314_10001237_pt1 | contig 48001 bp, 44 predicted proteins | sample III_Palsa_N2_3_FD_200533 | JGI IMG/M metagenome (GOLD analysis project Ga0302314, IMG submission 200533) | Peat permafrost microbial communities from Stordalen Mire near Abisko, Sweden - III_Palsa_N2_3 | ecosystem: Environmental > Terrestrial > Soil > Palsa > Peat permafrost | place: Sweden...
TCTTCAACAAGCTCAAACACTTCCGTCATATCGCCACGCGCTATGATCGGCGAGCCGTCTACTTCCTCGCCGCTCTTCATCTCGCCAGCGCCATGATCTGGATGCGCTAAATGTCGATTCGTCCTAGACCCTTCAGCCACCCGTCCTGATCCGGCGAGCCCCGCGTCCCTGGGTTTCGTCACCGACCATTGCTCCCCACCCGTCGGGCCGCATACACTCGCGCCCGCGCGCCACCTGGCGCCAGGATTCATGGGGAACCGATGGCCGAGACCCAATTGCCCGAGATCGCGAGCTTGAGCTTCGAGGAAGCGCTTGAAGAGCTGGAAGCGATCGTGCGTCAGCTCGAAGCCGGCCGCGGCCGGCTCGACGATGCGATCGGCTCGTACGAGCGCGGCGCCGCTTTGAAGCGCCATTGCGAAACCAAGCTCAACGAAGCCAAGGCGAAGGTCGAGAAGATCGCGTTCGCGGCCGATGGGTCGCTGAAGACGGAGGCACAAAATCTTGATTAGCTCGATCTGGTCCAAGCCCGATCACCTGCCGACGGCGCTCGCCGAATCGGCAAGCGCGGTCGACCAGCTCATCGACAAGCTGTTGGCGATGCCCGATGGCCCGGAAGCCCGCGTCTACGAGGCGATGCGCTATTCGGCCCAGGCGCCCGGCAAGCGGCTCAGGCCCTTCCTGGTACTGGCCAGCGCCTCGCTGTTCGGCGTGTCGCTGACCAGCGCGCTCCAGGTCGCGGCCGCGATCGAGATGGTCCATACCTATTCGCTGATCCACGACGATCTGCCGGCGATGGACGACAGCGACCTGCGCCGCGGCCGGCCGACTTGCCACAAGGTCTATGACGACGCGACCGCGATCCTGGCCGGCGACGGGCTTTTGACCATGGCGTTCGAAGTGCTGGCCGATGCCGACACCCATGGCGATCCGGCGGTGCGCTGCGAACTCGTGTCCTACATGGCGAAATGTGCGGGTCCGGCCGGCATGGTCGGCGGCCAGATGATCGATCTGCAGGCCGAACATGATTCGTCGCTCGATATCGGCGCCATCACCCGGCTGCAGCGCCTGAAGACCGGCGCGCTCATCGCCTTCTCGTGCGAGGCGGGTGCGATCCTGGGCAAGGCCTCGGCCGAGACGCGCAAGCTGCTCCATGCCTATGCCCACGACATCGGGCTGGCATTTCAGATCGCCGACGATCTGTTGGACGCGGAAGGCACCGAGGCCGAGACCGGCAAGTCGGTCGCGCGCGATGCCGAGGCCGGCAAGGCGACTTTCGTGTCGATCCTGGGCCTCGACGGCGCCAAGACCCAGGCGAGGGCGCTGGTCGATCAGGCGCTGGGCCATCTGGACAGCTTCGGCCCCCCGGCCGAGCTCTTGCGTCAGGTCGCCCATTTCGTGATCCAGCGCCGCTCATGAGCTTGCGAAAAGATTAGACGATGACCGGTACCCCGACGCCGTCCGGGCGACCGAGCCGGCGTCGGGAGCTGACCGAGATCCTCGGGCTGGCCATCCCGCTCGCGGCCGCCCAGGTCGCCACCATGCTGATGTCCATCACCGATTCGGTGATGCTGGGCCATCTGTCGAGCGATGCGCTGGCGGCCGGCGGCCTGGGCTCGAACGTCGCCTTCATGCTGATCATCCTGATGCAGGGCCTGCAGGCCGGCATTCAGCCGCTGATCGCCCAGGCGCGCGGTGCCGGCGATAGCGGCCCGATCGGCCGTGCCATGTGGGGCGGGCTGATCGTCGGTGCCCTCTGCGTGCTGCCGATCATGCTGCTGCTGCTGCGCATCGACGGCTTCCTGCGGCTGATCGGCGAGCCGGCGGATATTTCCGCCTCGGTGCTGATCTATACCGACGCCTTCGTCTGGAGCATTCCGGCTTCGGCCGCCATGGGCGTGCTGCGCTATTTCCTGTCGGCGGTGGAGCGCACGCGCGTCGCCATGGCCGTGGCGCTCGCCGGCGTCGGCGTCAATCTCCTGTTCAACTGGGTGCTGATCTTCGGCCATCTGGGCTTTCCGGCCTTCGGCCTTGCCGGCTCCGGCTATGCCACCTCGCTCACCTGGGCGCTGATGGCGCTGGCGCTCGCTGCCTATATCGGCCATGCCCGACTGCTGCCGGCGGATTTCTGGCATCTGGCCTGGCGCGACCGCTTCCGGGGGTTGAGGGCCGTGTTCCGGCTCGGCTGGCCGATCGCCGGCATCTATGCGGTCGAGGTCGGGCTGTTTTCCACCTCGTCGCTGCTGATGGGGCGGTTCGGCACGATCGCGGTCGCGGCCCATCAGATCTGTCTGGGCGTGACCGCGCTCACCTTCATGGTGCCGCTGGCGATCGGTCAGGCCGCGACCGTGCGCGTCGGGTTCCATATGGGTGCCGGCGCCATCGCCCGGGCGCGGCTCGCGGGCTTCATGGCGATCGGCCTCGGTGTCGGCTTCATGTCCTGCAGCGCCCTGGTGATCGGGTTCGGCCGCCATCTGGTCTTCGCCTTCTATCTGGATCGCGCGGACCCGAGCTACGACCAGGTCGTCGACCTGGGCATGACCCTGCTGGCGGTCGCCTGCGTGTTCCAGATGTTCGACGGCGCCCAGGTCGTGGCCGCCGGCGTGCTGCGCGGGGTCAAGGACACGCGCGTGCCGATGCTGCTGGCGGCCTTCGGCTATTGGGGCCTGGGCATGAGCGCCGGCGTGGGTCTTGCCTTCTGGGCCGGGGTCGGGCCGGTCGGGCTCTGGTGGGGCTTCGTCAGCGGCCTCTCGACCGTGTCGATCCTGCTGACGCTGCGCTTCCGCGCGCTGATGAGCCGGTATCTGGCGGTTCAGGCCCGGCATGGGCTGGTCGGCGCGCTGCCCGGGCATGGCTGAGATGGATGGCGCGCGCATGCGGCTGGATCAGGCTCTGGTCGAACGCGGCCTGGCCGACAGCCGCAGCCGCGCCCGCGCGCTGATCGAGGCCGGCCTGGTCACGATCGACGGTGTCGCCGCCGACAAGCCGTCGCGCACGGTCGCGGCCGAGGCCAGTATCGCGCTCATCGGCCTCGACCATCCCTGGGTCTCGCGCGGCGGGGTCAAGCTTACCCATGCGCTCGATCATTTCGGCATTCCGGTCCAAGGCAGGATCGCGCTCGATATCGGCGCATCGACCGGCGGCTTCACCGACGTGCTGCTCGCCCGCGAGGCCCAGCGCGTCTATGCGGTCGATGTCGGCCATGATCAGCTGGCGGCGAAGCTGCGCGCCGATCCCCGCGTCATTGTGCTGGAGCGGGTCAATGCGCGCTATCTGAGCGAAGCGGAGGTACCGGAACCAGTCGGGCTGCTGGTCTCCGACGCGAGCTTCATCGGGCTGGAGGTCCTGCTGCCGGCCTGCCTCGAGCGTGCCGCGCCCGGCGCCGATCTGGTGGCGCTGATCAAGCCGCAGTTCGAGGTCGGCCCGGGTCTGGTCGGCAAGGGCGGCATCGTCAAGGATCCGGCGCTGCATCAGGCGACCTGCCGGCGCATTGCCGATTGGCTCGATGCGCGTCCCGGCTGGCGCGTGCGGGGCCTGACCGAAAGTCCGATCCGCGGGCCGGACGGCAATATCGAATTTCTGATCCACGCACGCCGGACCGAGGAAGCAGTGCCATGAGGGGACGGCCCCGTCCGAGCAGCCGCCGGCCCGCGAAGGCGCCGGCCCGCGAGCTTGAGCTGACCATCGACAAGCTCGGCAGCGAAGGCGTCGGTGTCGCGCGAGCCCAGGACAAAATCATCCTGGTCGCGGGCAGCCTGCCCGGCGAACGGGTCAAAGCGCGGGTCGAGGGCGGCCAGGGCGTCGTCACCCAGGTGATCGAGCCCAGCCCGTTCCGCATCGCGCCCGCCTGCCATCATTTCGGCAGCTGCGGCGGCTGCGCTTTGCAGCATCTGGCCTGGGAGCCCTATCTCACCTTCAAGCGCGACCTTGTGGTGGACGCGCTCAGGCGCCAGGGCCTGGGCGACGTGCCGGTCGGCCCGATCGCACCCAGCCCGCCCGGCAGCCGGCGGCGCGCGACGCTGGAAGCAAAACAGGCCGGCGGCACGCTGCTGCTGGGCTTCCATGGCCGCGGCAGCCATCACATCGTCGATCTGGGCGAATGCCCGGTGCTGTTGCCGGAGCTGGCGAGCTTGCTGATGCCGCTCCGGAAGCTGCTCCGGATCCTGCTGCCGCCCGGCGCGGGGGCGACGGTGCAGCTGGCGGCCGGGCCCGATGGGATCGAGCTGGGTCTGATGCTGCCGGCGGTACCCGATATGGAGCAGCTGGAGGGCCTCAGCGCCTTCGCCGAGATCAGGGATCTGGCGCGGCTCTGGTGGCGCGTCGAGGGCATGGCGCCGGTGCCGGCGGCCCAGCGTCGCTCGATCGGCTTGCGCTTCGGCGGCGTGCCGGTCGATCCGCCCTCGGGCGGGTTTCTGCAGGCGACCGCGGCGGGCGAGGCGGCCTTGACCGCGGCCGTGGTCAAAGCCCTCACGGGTGCTGAGCGGATCGCCGATCTGTTCGCCGGCTGCGGCACCTTCGGCCTGGCGCTGGGGCCAAGGGCCGAACTGCATGCGGTCGAGGGCGATGCCGCGGCACTGGGAGCCTTGGCCGCAGCCGCGCGGCGCGCCGGCCTCGGCTATGTCACGACCGAGCGCCGGGATCTGGAGGCGCGGCCGCTGCTGGTGGCGGAGCTGAAGCGGTTCGACGCCGTGCTGTTCGACCCGCCGCGTGCCGGCGCCAAGGCGCAGGTGACCCATCTGGCGGCATCGCAAGTGCCGACAATCGTCGGCGTGTCATGCAATCCCGCGACCTTCGCCCGCGATGCCCGGATCCTGGTCGATGGTGGCTATCGCCTCGACGAAGTCCTGCCGGTCGACCAGTTCGTCTGGTCGCCCCATGTCGAACTGGTCGGCTGCTTTCGCAGGAGCTGACGACCGACTGCGAGCGATATCGATAATCATTCTCATTGCGATCACTGAAATGTGGGCTTATGAGAATGATTATCGTTCGTGATTCGGAGCCTGTTCCTATGCACCTGCCCACTCCCCTTCGCGGGCTGATGCCGCCGGCCGTCGGTCTGGCCTTGGCACTGATGGCCGGTTCGGCCCTCGCGGCCCCGCCGCTGGTCCAGGCGCCGACGGACGAGGATCTGCAGACGACGCCCGGCTCGGGCGGGCTGTTCGGCTTCACCAATAATCTGGAACGCAGCGGCTATCTGCTGGGCGACATGTGGGGCTTGCGCACGGCCATGGCGCGGGTCGGCGTCACCTTCGCGCTCTCGGAAACCAGCGAAGTGCTGGGCAATGTCACCGGCGGCGCCCGCCAGGGCTTCGACTATGACGGCCTGACCACCATGGCGGTGCAGCTCGATACCAAGCGCGCCTTCGGTTTCTACGGCGGCACGTTCAACGCGAGCGCCCTGCAGATCCACGGCCGGAACCTGAGCGCCGACAATCTCGACAGCCTGCAGACCTCGAGCGGCATCGAGGCCGATCGGGCAACCCGGCTCTGGGAGCTGTGGTACCAGCAGAAATTTCTGGATGAGGACCGGCTCGACGTGAAGATCGGCCAGCAGAGCCTGGACCAGGAATTCATGGTCAGCCAGAACGCGCTGCTGTTCGTCAACACCATGTTCGGCTGGCCGATGCTGCCATCCGCCGATCTGCCCGGCGGCGGCCCGGCCTATCCGCTATCGGCGCTGGGCGTGCGCGTCCGCGCGCATCCGACCGATGCGATTACCGTGCTGGCGGGCCTGTTCAACGGCAGCCCGGTCAACAACCCGAACGGCGATCCGCAGCAGGTGAATGCGTCGGGCACGACATTCGCCACCAACGGCGGCGGGCTCGCGATCGCCGAGCTGCAGTACGCCTATCCGTCGCTCGGCACCATGCTCTACGCCGATCAGCCGGAGCCGCTCGCGCGCACCTATCGCCTGGGTTTCTGGTACGACACCGAGCGCTTCGCCGACGAGCGCTTCGACAGCATCGGCCTGTCCCAGGCCAATCCGGCGTCGAGCGGCGTCCCCGCGACCCATCGCGGCGACTACGGCATCTATGGCGTAGTCGACCAGATGCTGTGGGTCGATCCGGAAGAGCCGGACCGCAGCATCAGCATCTTCACCCGCGTCATGGGCACGCCCGAGGTCAACCGGAACCTGATCAGCTTCAGCGCCAATCTGGGCCTGAATTTCAAGGAGCCGTTCCTCGGCCGCGACGACGATACGGCCGGCATCGGCATGGGCTACGCCAAGGTTTCGAGCGGTGCCGCCGGCCTCGATCGCGATACCCAGGCGTTCGGCGGCGGCTACACGCCGGTGCGCAGCAACGAGACCTATGTCGAGGCGACCTATCAGTATGAGGTGGCGCCTTGGCTGCAGCTGCAGCCCGACGTCCAGTACATCATGAACCCCGGCGGCGGCGTCGCGAACCCGACCAGCCCCGATCAGCGCATCAAGAACGAACTGGTCCTGGGCTTGCGCACGAACATCCTGTTCTAGCCGCCATTCGTCGATCGCGCGTGACAGCGCAACTCATTCGCATTATCCCATGCCGGTCGCGTTTGACGGCCCGGCCTAGACGAAAAGGACCGAAGTCCATGGCGCATTTGCTGAAATGCACCTCGCCCCACGCCCTGGGAGCCCTCGCCATCGCCGGCCTGGCGCTGCTGAGCCACCCGGCTCGCGCCCAGGAGAACCGCGCGTTTCTGGAAACCGTCCGCAAGCATACGACCTTGACGACGACCGTGCCCGACAATGGCGACCAGAACCCCTATGCGATCGTCGTCGCCCCGGTCTCGATCGGCAAGATCCAAAAGGACGATGTGCTGATCGACAATTTCAACGATCTGTCGAACCTGCAGGGCCTCGGCACCACGATCGTCGACTATAATCCCGCGACCAAGCAGACGACCCTGTTCGCCAGCGTGCCGCGCCATCTGCCGGCTTGCCCGGGCGGCGTCGGCCTGACCACGGCCATGACCATGCTGAAGAGCGGCTGGGTCATCGTCGGCAGCACGCCCAGCAACGACGGCACGACCAAGACCAAGGGCGACGGCTGCCTGTTGGTGATCAGCCCGACCGGCGAGCTGGCCGCGACCTGGACCGGTCCCGACATCAATTCGCCCTGGGGCAACATCGCCACCGTCGACAATGGCGCGACCGCCAGCCTGTTCGTCAGCATGTCCGGCTTCGACGTGCCGGCGCCCGACGTGCACGATCCCGGCAGCGCCCAGTCGGTGACGATCCATAAGGCGACCGTGCTCAGGCTCGACCTCACGATTGCTGATGGCAAGCCGCCGGTGATCGCCAAGCGGACCGTGGTCGCGAGCGGCTTCGGCCAGCGTGCCGACAAGGATGTGTTCCTGATCGGCCCGACGGGCTTGGCGCTCGGGGCCAACGACATTCTCTATGTCTCCGATGCGCTGGAAAACCGCATCGTCGCCATTCCCGACGCCACGACGCGCACGACCAGCGCCGGCACCGGCACGGAAGTGACGCGCGACGGCCAGATCTCGCGCCCGCTCGCCATGGTGATGGCGCCCAACGGCCATCTGCTGGTCTGCAATTCCAAAAACGGCAAGGTGGTCGAGATCGACCCGGTTGCCGGCAAGCAGATCGGCGCGCAATGGATCGATACCGATCAGGCGCAGACGCCGCCCGGCAACGGCGATCTGTTCGGCATCGCGCTGACGCCGGACGGCAAGGGCTTCTATTACGTCGAGGACGACATGAATACCGTCGTAGAGGCGCGGTGACAGAGCGCGATCAAAAGCCGCCGCGCCCGTCGCGGCGCGGCTTCCTGACCGCTGCCGGCAGCCTGGTCGCTGCCGGCAGCGTCGGCTTTTCCGCCGGGGCTTCGACGATGCCGAAGCCGACGGGCAAGGTCCCAACCAAGCCCGGAACGGAGCCGTTCTGGGGTGCGCGGCAAAGCGGCATCCTGACGCCGACCCAGAGCAACACCTATTTCGCGAGTTTCGACCTGACCACGACCAAGCGCGAGGACGTGGTGAAGCTGCTCCGGCTCTGGACCGAGGCGGCGGCGCGCCTGACCCAGGGCCAGCCGGCGGAAGATTTCGGCACGGACCAGAGCAAGCCGGCCGGCGACAGCGGCGACGGCATCGGCTTGGCCCCGTCGCGCCTCACCCTCACCTTCGGCTTCGGCGCCGGCCTGTTCACCAAGGACGGCCAGGATCGCTATGGCCTGGCGGCGCAACGGCCGGAGGCGCTGGTCGACCTGCCGCGCTTCAACGGCGATCAGCTGGTGCCGGCCCGCACCGGCGGCGACCTGTCGGTCCAGGCCTGCGCCGACGATCCGCAGGTGGCGTTCCATGCGGTGCGTCAGCTCTCGGCCATGGCCTATTACATTGCCGAGCTGCGCTGGGTCCAGTCGGGTTTCAGCTCCCAGCCGCCCGGCGAGAAGACGCCGCGAAACCTGATGGGCTTCAAGGACGGCACGCGCCAGCCGGACAAGATCGACGAGCATGTGTGGGTCGGTGCCGAGGGACCGAAATGGGCCCAGGGCGGCAGCTATATGGTCGTGCGCCGCATCCGCATCTCGCTCGAACATTGGGATCGGATGAACGTCGATTTCCAGGAAAAGACCATCGGTCGCCATAAATATTCGGGCGCGCCGCTCGGCAAGCAGCACGAGTTCGACGAGGTCGACCTCGTCGCGACCGGCGCTGACGGCGAGCCGGTCATGCCGGAAAATTCCCATGTCCGGCTGTCGCACTCGTCGAGCAACGACGGGGCCCAGATCTATCGGCGCGGCTATTCCTACAATGACGGCGTCGCCTTCACGGCCGAGCGCTGGCCGCCGTGGAAGCAGGGCATGCTCTATGACGCCGGCCTGTTGTTCGTGGCCTATCAGCGCGATCCGCGCACCGGCTTCATCAAGATCTTCGGCAATTCCTCGAAGTTCGACATGATGAACCAGTTCGCGACCCACGTCGGCAGCGGCTTGTTCTTCTGCCCGCCGGGTGCCAAGCCCGGCGAGTATATCGGCCAGGCCCTGTTCGAGACGGTTTGAAGGGGACTCCATGACCCGCATCGCATTCGGCCTGGCGCTCTTGTGCCTGGCCGCTCCGGCCATGGCCGACGAGCCGACCCAGGTCGAGCTCATCATCAAGGACCACCGCTTCGCCCCGGCCGAGATCCATGTGCCGGCCGGCAAGCCGACGATCATCACGGTCCGCAACCAGGACGACACCGCCGAGGAATTCGATTCGACCGCGCTTAAGATCGAGAAGGTCGTGGCCGGCGGTACTTACGGTACCGTCCGCCTGCGCCCCTTGGGCGCCGGGCAATATCCGTTCATGGGCGAATATCACGCCGATACGGCCCAGGGCGTGGTCATCGCCGATCCGGCGAAATAAAAAATCCCCGGATCCGTGGGGAGCGGATCCGGGGCCAGGCGGGGAAGCGGGTCGGTCTTCTGGTTTGGGCTTTAGTGGTTGTAGTTCTTGGTCGGCAGACCGAAGAGTTCGGGCAGGCCGATCGCGAACTTGAAGCCCACGACGAAGGTGTCGGGGATGTTCGACTTCTGGCTGGGCTCCGGCAGGTTGTCCGGGTTGATGATGTATTGCAGGTTGGGCACGACGCGCAGCCAGGGCGTGATCTGGGCGCCGTAGTTGATTTCCATCATGACCTCGTTCGGGTTCTGCGTGGTGGCGCTGCCGCCGGCGGCGACGCGGGAGTCGCGCAGGAAGTCCTGGGTGAGGTTGCCGAAGTGCAGATCGGTCACGACGAAGCCGATGGTGTCGGCCTCACGACCGGCCCAGGGACCCTTGTCGAGCAGACCGAACTGCAGGAAGAAGTCGGCGGTCTGGGCCGACTGGGTGCCGGCGGTGACGCCACCGAAGATGTAAAGGCCGCGCTGGGCTGCCGGATCGGGCTTCCAGACCATCTGGTCGAACAACCCATAGACCGAGGTGCGGCCGCTGTGCTGCTCATGGGCCAGACCGCTGAGGGCGGCCGAGCCATGGTCGACATCGTAGAACGGGTCGTTGAAATCGCCCGAGTCATAGAAGGCGCCGATCTTGTAATGGCGGGGATAGGCGTCGGACGAGAAATTCGTCTGATAGCCCAATTCGACCGGCAGGACATAGCCGGTCGCCCGATCGACGCCGAAGTCGAAGCCGTGGGTGCTTTCGCTGCCCTGGGTCGGGTCCTGCTCATAGGCGCCGGCCTGGGCATAGAGGTTCGGCGTCGGCTTGACGGTGACGCGACCGCCCCAGACCCCGACCGGATAGTAGTTGAGGCTGTTGTCCTGGCCGAACAGGCTGGAATTGCCGCAGGTCGAATTGGTCTGGAAGTTACAATAGAACGACGAGGCGGCGAAATCGTCGGGCGCGTCGGTGCGGCCGACGACATATTCCAGCCGATCGCCGAACAGGGCCTGGTCCCAGGTCAATTCGGTCAGGCGGTAGGTCTGGCCGCCGCCATAGACTTCCTGCACCGACACGCTGTTGCCGATGTCGGTATGGGCCAGGTTCTGGCCATGGCGGTCGCTGAAGGTCAGGTGGATCGCCGAATTGCCGAGGTCGGCGATCTTGTTCATGTCGAAATCGGCGCCGATATCGACCTGACCGGCATAGCGTGCGCTTTGCGAATTGCCGCCGGACGGGTTGGCGGCGAATTCACCGACGTAATGGCCGCGCAGGAAAATGCCGTCGTTCAAGAGCTGGTTGCCAAAATCGCTCAAGGCCGTCGGGTTGGCGGTCGGATTGACCACCACCTGGGCCCCGGCCGGCGCCGCCAGCGCCACCATGGCCGCGGTGGCGATGCCGCCCAGCGCCGCTCTCATTCTTGTCCCTGCCATCTTGTTTCCCTCCCTGAAATCGTTCGTCTGTTTTGGGCAAGGCCCGTCCGTTCGCGGCCGAAGCGTTTTCGGCCGTGTGGGATTTCGTTGTGCCGGGTATGGGGTCCCTGGCCCGGACGGCCGGGGACCCGATTTAAGTGCTTTGGCTCAGGCCGCGATCTTCGGGCGCTTGCCCAGAATGATCATGGCCAGCACGTCGTCCTGGGTGACGTCCTCAGTCCTGACCGTGCCGACCAGCTTGCCGTTCTTCATCACGCTGATGCGGTCGGCCAGGTCGAACACGTCGTGGATGTCGTGGCTGATCAGGAAGATGCCGATGCCCTTGGCCTTGAGCCGCGTGATCAGGTCGGCGACCTGGCGCGTCTCGTGAGGACCCAAGGCCGCAGTCGGCTCGTCCATGATCAGAATGCGGGCATTGAAATGCAGTGCGCGGGCGATGGCGACCGACTGGCGCTGGCCGCCCGACAGGTTTTTGACCGGCTCCTTGATGCGGGTGAAATTCGGGTTCAGCTCCAGAATCGCCTGGCGCGCCGCATGTTCCATGGCGGCATCGTCGAGTGTGCCCCAGGCCGTCGTCAGCTCCCGGCCGAGGAACAGGTTGCCGGGCGCGTCGATGTTCTCGGCCAGCGCCAGGGTCTGGTAGATCGTCTCGATGCCCTGGGCCTTGGCGTCGCGCGGGCTGCTGATGTCCGCAATCTCGCCGTCGATCAGGATCTGGCCGGAATTCGCCCGATAGGCGCCGGACAGGATCTTGATCAGGGTCGATTTGCCGGCGCCGTTATGGCCGAGCAGGGCCACGACCTCACCGGGGTAGAGATCGACGCTGACGTCGTCGACCGCCTTGATGCCGCCGAAATGGATCGAGATGTTGCGCATCTCGACCAGGGGGCCAACGCCCATGGGGGTGGAAGTCATCGAGATCTCTCCGGTCACAGACGACGGCGCTGATAGCTGGTGTCGATCCAGACCGCCAGGATCAGCACCAGGCCGATCACCACGTTCTGCATCGGGGTCGGCAGACCCAACAGGATCATGCCGCTCTGCAGGCTCTGCATGAACACGGCACCGACGATGGCGCCGGCGATCGTGCCGGTGCCACCGGCGAGCGAGGTGCCGCCGATGACCGCCGCCGCGATCACGCTCAGTTCCAGGAGCTCGCCGGTCGAATTGGCGCCGGCGTTGAGCCGTGCCGTCTGTACCGCACCGGCGATGCCGGCCAGGAGGCCCATCAGCGCGAACACGGCCATGATCACGAGCTTGGTATTGATGCCGGCGAGCTGGGCCGCCTCCGGATTGCCGCCGATGGCGAAGACATAGCGGCCGAACTTGGTGACCTTGGTCACGGCCGACATGACGATCACCGCGCCGATCAGGATCAGCACCGGGATCGGGATGCCCTGGGAGATGTCGGTGCGCGGCCGGTTATAGGCATTCATCACCAGGACGAAGCCCGCGATGCCGCCGATGATGAGGCCGGCGACCAGCAATTCCGCCCAGACCGGCCGGACCGCGAAGCCATAGCGCTGGCGCCGGCGGCGCGCGAACCCTGCGCGGACCAGCACCAGGACGATGCCGGCGGCCCCGACCATCCAGCTCCAGAACGCGCCGATCGAGCCCAGCAACCCGCCGCCCATCAGCTGGAACGTCTCGTCGAGCGGCGCCACGGTCTGGCCCTCGGTGATGGTCCAGGCGAGACCGCGGAAGATCAGCAACCCGCCCAAGGTGACGATGAAGGAGGGCACGCCGCGGTGCGCCACCCACCAACCCTGGGCGGCGCCGATCACGACACCCAGCCCCAGACCCAGGCCCAGCGAGGCCACCCAATTCCAGCCGGCGCCGACCGGCAAGATCTGCGCCTGCAGCACGGCCATCACCATGCCGACGAAACCCAGAACCGAGCCCACGGACAGGTCGATATGCCGGGTCACGATCACCAGCACCATGCCGGTGGTCATGATGCCGACGACGCTGGTCTGTACCGCCAGGTTCCACAGATTGCGCGCGGTGAGGAAAATGCCGTCGGTCAGCAGATCGAATCCCACCCAGATCACCGCCACGGCGGCGATCATCGCCAGCAGCCTGAGATCGACCTCAAGCGCGCTCTTCAAATCTCTGGCGCTGCCTTTATGGGCGGCGGGCGATTGGGCCAACGACATCATGGGCCTGGTCCATCCTGGGCTGAGAGGGTCCGGCCGGTCGGCGGGTACCGACCGGCCGGCAACAACGTCTATTTACAGGCGGCCGGCGCCTTGGCGGCATCGACGCCCTGGCAGACCGCGTCCTTGGTCACCCAGCCGGCCTTGATCACCACGTCCAGATTGTCTTTTGTGATGCCGACCGGGGTCAGGAACACTGCATCCATGCTGACCTTTTTCGGGCCCTCATTCCATTTCTTGACGTTCGGCAGCTTGTCCGGCGTGGTGCCCTTGGCCATGGCCACGGCGGCTTCGGCCGCGGTCTTGCCCAGCAGGCGCGCGTCCTTCCAGACGCTGATGGTCTGCAGCCCCCGGGCGATCCGGTTCAAGGCCGCCTTGTCGCCGTCCTGGCCCGAGACCGGGATGCCGCCCAGGCCCTGGGCCTGCAGCGCCGCGACCGCACCGCCGGCGGTGCCGTCGTTGGCGGCGATGACGGCATCGACCTTGTTGTTGTTCTTGGTCAGGATCTGTTCCATCTCGCGCTGGGCATTCTCGGGCAGCCAGCCGGGGGTATATTCCTCGCCGACGACCTTGATGGCACCGCTGTCGATCGCGGGCTTCAGCACGTCGATGTTGCCGGCATGCAGGAAGTCGGCGTTGGGGTCGGTCGAGGAGCCCTTGATGAAGACGTAATTGCCCTTGGGCGCCAGCTTCTCGATCGCGCGGGCCTGGATGCGGCCGACCTCGCGATTGTCGAAGGTCAGATAGAACACGCCCGGGCTTTCGATCAGCCGGTCATAGCCCACGACCGGAATGCCCTCGGCCTTGGCCTTGGCGATCGCCGGCTGGATGGCGTCGGTGTCCTGGGCCAGGATGATCAGCGCCGTCGCGCCGCGGGCGATCAGGCTTTCCACGTCGGACAATTGCTTGGTGGGCGAGCTCTGGGCGTCGGCACCGATATAGCTGGCGCCGGCCTTGGCGAGCGCCGCCTTGATCGCGGCTTCGTCGGTCTTCCAGCGCTCTTCCTGGAAATTGGACCAGCTGACGCCGACGATGATCTTCTTGTCGGCGGCATGGGCTTGCGGCAGACCGGCCACGAGCGTCAGTCCCAGCATGGTGGTGCCGAGAATATGGCGGTGAAGTCCCCTCATTTTTTTGCGTCTCCCTGACCGCTATTGTTCGAGGTGTCGTCGAGCGCCCGTCGAGGGACGCGCATCGGCTGGATGCCGGTTCGTTGAACGAGCCTAGATCGAGAGTGGAGGGAAGCTCCGCACGGCGTGGCGCCGCTGATGGTTCGATACCATGATGGCCCTCCCTGAGCCTTGACCCGATTTCGGATCTATTTTTGTCAATCACATGAACATAAATCGATCATGAATCCGACGCTGTCAAGCGTCTGATGCAACGCCCGTACGTGTAAACTGCCGAATAATCGCGAAAGTCGTCGCTTGACGCCTAAATTCGGAGCAAACGGCATCGATCAAAAGCAGTTCCAAATCTTTTGAATTGCCATTTATGTAGATATCGCGGAAGAAATCAGGCGAGAGTACCAACTAGGGTACCCGGGGCGCACCAGCCGCCCGCACGAGGAGGAATTGTCTGCAATGGCTCATCCGAAGCGCGACTACGGCATGGATGCGATGCAGACCGGGGACACCGAGCTGATCCGCGCGATCAACCGCTTTCACGTGCTGGACACCATCCGCCGGTTCGAGCCGATCTCCCGCGCCGAGATCGGCGAGCGCACGCAGCTGAGCCGCACCACCGTCTCCGCCATCATCACGGCGCTGCTCGACGAGGGCGTGATCTATTACGACGAGGGCGAGCCTGCGGGGCCGCAGGCGAAGTCGGCGGCGGCGCGCGGCCGGCCCCGCGTGCTGCTGCGCATGAACCCCAATGCCGCCTATGTCGTCGGCGCCAAGCTGTCGATGCATCAGGTTTCGATCACGGTCACCAACCTCAGGGCCGATCCCTTGTCCTGTCTGGTGCTGCCGGTGCGGACCTGGCGCCTGGGGGCGGCACTGATCGCCGATCTGCTGGAGGACGGCATCCGCGCCGCGGTCGCCAAGGCCGGCATCACCATGGCGCAGATCGCCGGCGTCGGCGTCGGCCTGCCGGGCTTCATCGATTCGGTCGCCGGCATTTCCCATTGGAGCCCGATCCTGGCGACGGAGCCGGAACCGGTGCCGTTTGCCAAAATGCTGAGCGACCGGCTGGGCGTCTCCGCCGTGATCGAAAACGACGCCAACCTGGTGACGCTGGCCGAGCGCTGGTTCGGCCACGGCCAGGGCGTCGATAATTTCGTCATCGTCACGGTCGAGGCCGGCATCGGCATGGGCCTGTTCATCAATGGCGACCTCTATCGCGGCCACCATGGCATGGGCACCGAGTTCGGCCATTCCAAGATCGATCGCCACGGTCCCCTCTGCCGCTGCGGCCAGCACGGCTGTATCGAGGCCTTTACCGCCGACTACGCCATCCTGCGCGAGGCGCGCAAGATCATCGACCTGCCGCCGACCGAGGACGAACCCTCGATCGAAGCCGCCGTATGCGAGATCACGCGCCTGGCGCGGGACGGGCATGAGGGCCTGCGTGCCGTGTTCGCCAACGCCGGCGAGATCCTGGGCCTGGGCATCGCCAACCTGGTCAACATCATCGACCCGGGCAAGGTCATCATCTCCGGCGCCGGCATGCGCGCCGCCGATCTTCTGGAACCTTCGGTCCGGACCGCGGTCGCCGCCGCTTCGCTCCAGGTGCTGAACGGCCGCTGCGAGATCATTTTTCACGATTGGACCGACGAGGTCTGGGCGCGCGGCGCCGCTTCGCTGGTGCTGCAGGGGCTATATCGCGTGCCGTGGAGCCGCAATGCCCGTATCGAAATGGCGATCTAGGAAGGGTGGGAATGACTGAATTCGCGACATACCCGAGCCTCAAGGGGCGGACGGTCCTTGTCACGGGCGGTGCCTCCGGCATCGGTGCCGCCATCGTCGAGCATTTCGCCCAGCAGGGCGCCAAGGTGGGTTTCATCGATCTCGACGCCGATGCCGGTGCCGAGCTGCAGCAGCGTCTGGGTGCCCCCGTCCGGTTCGAGGCGGCGGATCTGCGCGACATCGCCGAGTTGGCGCGTGCGATCGCCGCCATCCGGGCCGCGTTCGGGCCGATCACCGTGCTGGTCAACAATGCCGCGCGCGACGACCGCCATACCATCGACCAGGTTACGCCCGAGTTCTGGGACGAACGGATGGCGACCAACCTCAAGCACCAGTTCTTCGCGGCCCAGGCGGTCAAAGACGACATGATCGCGGCCGGCGGCGGCGCCATCGTCAACATGAGCTCGGTCAGCTTCCTGTTGGCCCAGGGCGGCATGCCGGTCTATCTCACCGCCAAATCGGCGATCGTGGGGCTGACCCGGGCCTTGGCCCGCGATCTGGGCCCGCACAAGATCCGGGTGAATGCGCTCTTCCCCGGCTGGATCATGACCGAACGGCAGATCACGCTGTGGCTGACGCCCGAGTCGGAAGCCGAGATGATGAAGGGCCAATGCATTCCGGAAAAACTGTTCCCGCCCGACATCGCGCGCATGACCCTGTGGCTCGCCGCCGATGACAGCCGCATGGTGACGGCGCAGAATTTCGTCGTCGATGGCGGCTGGACCTGACATGCGCATCGACTGCGTGGTCCGGACCCGGTCGCTCGTCGGCGAAGGTCCCGTCTGGGACGACCGGGCCCAGGTCGTCTGGTGGGTCGATATCAAGGGCCTGGCGCTCTATCGCTATGATCCGGCGACCGGCACCAACCGGACGTGGCCGATGCCGAGCCGGCTCGGCACGGTGCAGCTGCGGGCCGGCGGCGGCCTCGTCGGCGCGTTCAAGCACGGGTTCGCGCTGATCGATCCGGCGACCGGCGCGGTCACGTCCTTGACGGATCCCGAGCGGCATCTGCCGGGTAATCGTTTCAACGACGGCGGCATCGATGCCGCCGGCCGCTTCTGGGCCGGCACCATGGATGATGCCGAGGCGGATCCGACCGGCCATCTCTATCGGCTCGATCCGGACGGCACCGTGGCGGCGTTCGAGACGCATTTCACCATCACCAACGGCGTCGATTGGAGCCTGGACGAGCGCACGCTCTATTTCGTCGATACGGTCGGCGGCCGGATCTACGCCTATGAGTTCGATCCGGCGACCGGCCGGCCGGGCCCCCGCCGCATCTTCGCCGAGATCCCGGCCGAGGCCGGCCATCCGGACGGGCTGCTGGTCGATGCGGCGGATCATGTCTGGGGCGCCCATTGGGGTGGCGGGCGGCTGACCCGCTATCGGCCCGACGGCTCGGTCGAACGGGTGCTCGCGATCCCGGCACCCCAGGTCACCAGCGCCTGCTTCGGCGGTCCGGACCTGGATATTCTCTACGTCACCAGCGCCGCGATCGGCATGGATGATGCGGGACTGGCGGCCTATCCGGACGCCGGCGGGCTGTTCGCCGTCACCGGCCTCGGCATCCGGGGCCGACCGACCCGGCGCTTCGCCGGCTAGGCCATTTCCGTAGCACGGAATATACCCTAATGTGACAGTCCCGCTGATCGAGCCACCACCCCCCAGAAGAAGTGATGCCGAGAGCCAAGCCCGCCACCCGCCCCGACCGGACCTTTTCCCGCAGCAGCGTGCACGGCCAGGTCGCCCATGAGATCGGTCTCAAGATCGTTCGGGGCGAATTGGCACCGGGCAGCTTTTTGCCGACGGAGGAGGAGCTGAGCGTTCGCCTGGGCGTCAGCCGGACGGCGCTGCGCGAGGCGATCAAGCTGATGGCGGCCAAGGGGCTGGTGCAGTCGCGGCGCAAGGCCGGCACGCGGGTCCGGCCGCGCTCCGAATGGAACATGCTCGATCCGGACATGCTCGCCTGGCAATTGGCGGCGGCCCCGGTCGAACGCTTCATCAAGGATCTGTTCGAGCTCAGGCTGATGATCGAGCCGCAGGGCGCGCGTCTGGCAGCACTCCGGCGCACCGACGAGGATCTGGCGCGGCTCAACGACGCCTATGCCGGCATGGCGGCGGCCGGCAACGATGCCGATCGCTGGGAAGAGCCGGACATGCGCTTCCATCAGTCGCTGCTGTCGGCGACCCATAACGAGCTGATGGAGCCGCTGGGCGCGCTGATCGAAACCGCGCTCGCCATGGGCTTCCGCCTGTCGAACGCCACGCCCGGCGGCCCGCGCCACGCGCTCGGCATGCACAAGGCGATCCTGGATGCGGTCGCCGCCGGCGATGGCGATGGCGCGCATCAGCGCATGGTCGAGCTCTTGGACAACACCATGGTCGACGTGACGCGCGCGCTCGAATGGGCCCGCACCGGCGACCCCGGCGCGCCCGATCCGGTCAAGACCGTGCTGTCGGCGGCGCTTCATCGCTAGTTTGATCATATCCTCATACAAATGACTTGACCTGCCCGCCGGGCGGCGCGTTCCCTGATGGGAATGAAGAACCGTTCGACCCGGAGGAGACTGGCCGATGTCGGCTGACGACAAGACGGCACGCATTGTCCGAACCCCGTTCGGCCGGTTGGCCGACGGCACCGAAATCGACTGCTACGAGCTCAGCAATGCCGGTGGCTTCTCCGCGCGCATCCTCGGCTATGGCGCGATCATCCAGGCGCTGTCGGCGCCGGATCGCCGGGGCCTGAGCGCCGATCTGGTCATGGGCTATGCGACGCTAGAGGACTATGTCGACAAGCCGCAATTCTTCGGCGCGCTGGTCGGCCGCTACGGCAACCGTATCGCCGGCGGTCATTTCCGGCTCGAAGGCCAGGATTACAGCCTCGCGATCACCAGCCCGCCCAACGCGCTCCATGGCGGGGTCAAGGGCTTCGACAAGGTCGTCTGGGACGTCGAGGCGGCGAGCGACGGGGACGAGGCGCTGCTGCGGCTGCGCTACATCAGCGCCGATGGCGAGGAGGGCTTTCCCGGCCGGCTCACCACCCATGTCACCTACCGGGTCGGCGCCGACAATGCGCTCACCATCGAGTACCATGCCACGACCGAGGCGCCGACGGTGCTCAACCTCACCAACCACAGCTATTTCAATCTGGGCGGCGAGGGCTCGGGCGATATCCTGGGCCATGTGGCTGAGCTCGACGCCGACGGCTTCACGCCCGTAGACGAAAACCTGATCCCGACCGGCGAGATCCGCGCCGTCGCCGGCACGCCGTTCGATTTCCGCGCGCCCCGGCGCATCGGCGAGCGCATTCGCGATGCCGGCGACCGGCAGATCCTCTATGGCCGCGGCTACGACCATAACTTCGTGCTGCACGCGCGCCGTCCGGGCCAGCCGACCCGGGCCGCCCGCGTCACCGACCCCGTGTCCGGCCGGGTGCTGGAGGTGCTGACCGACCAGCCGGGCATGCAGTTCTATACGTCGAATTTCCTTATCGGCAACCGGGTCGGCAAGTCCGGCCGCTTTTACCGCCAGGGCGACGCCTTCTGCCTGGAAACCCAGCATTTCCCGGATTCGCCGAACCACCCGGAATTCCCCTCGACCGTGCTGCGGCCCGGCGAGGAATTTCGGTCGACCACGATCTTCCGGTTCTCGGTGGAAAGTCCTTCTCCGCCCTTCGGGGGGGAGAAGGATTTAGGATGAGGAGGGTCGTGCCGCAGGTGTGTTGCTTCCCGATAGCTTTCGCGGGAGAGACCCACCTCACCCCGACCCTCTCCCCCCTGAAGGGCGGAGAGGGAGCAAGAGGCCTACGCTGCTTCCTGGTCCTTGGCCTCGCCGAACAGATAGTCGATGTCATCGAGCTCGATGCCGGCGAACTCGCCTTCGGCACCCAGCGCGATATTGGCCAAGGCGGCCTTGCGTTCCTGCAGTTCGACGATGCGTTCCTCGACCGTGCCGGCGGCGATCAGCTTATAGACGAACACCGACTTGGTCTGGCCGATACGGTGGGCGCGGTCGGACGCCTGGTCTTCCGCGGCCGGGTTCCACCAGGGGTCATAATGGATAACCGTGTCGGCGGAGGTGAGGTTCAAGCCGCGGCCGCCGGCCTTGAGGCTGATCAGGAACAGCGGCACTTCCAGCGCCTCGAAGCGTCTGACCGGCGTCGCCCGGTCGGTGGTGTCGCCGCGCAGCTCGACGAAGTCGATATTGACCTTGGCGACCGCTTCCTTGATCAGGTCGAGCATCGAGGTGAATTGCGAGAACAAGAGGATGCGCCGGCCCTCGGCGATCATCTCGACCATCATCTCCATCAGCTCATCGAGCTTGCTCGACATCAGGACCGCGCGGGCGGCGGGCAGCTTGACCAGGCGCGGGTCGCAGCAGACCTGCCTGAGCTTCAGGAGCGCGTCGAGCAGCACGATCTTGCCCTGGCCCGGATGGCGCTCGGCCAGCTCGTGCCGCAGCTTGTCGTAGAGCGTCACGCGGATCGTCTCGTAAAGCTCGCGCTGCTCCGGCGCCAGGGAGACGCGGCGGATGATCGTGTGCTTGGGCGGCAGGTCGCTCGCGACCTCGGCCTTGGTGCGCCGGAGGATGAAGGGGCGGATACGACGGATCAGCTGGTCGCGGCGGACCTCGTCGCCCTTCTTCTCGATCGGCGTCCGGAAACGCTTGGCGAAGCCGCGCCGGTCGCCCAGCAGGCCCGGCATCAGGAAGGCGAACTGCGCCCAGAGTTCTTCCAGATTATTCTCGATCGGCGTGCCCGACAGGCACAGCTTATGGCGGGTCTTCAGCTGGCAGACGGCGCGGAAGGTCTTCGATTCCGGGCTCTTGATCGCCTGGGCCTCGTCGAGCACGACCAGGTGCCATTCCATCTGGGCCATGATCTCGATGTCGCGGGCCAAGACCGTATAGGTCGTGATCACGATCTCGGTCTCGCCCAGCGCGTCGCGCCGTTCGTGCCGGTCGAGCCCGTGCAGCACGGCGATCCTGAGATGCGGGGCGAACTTGCCCAGCTCCGCGGTCCAGTTCGCGACCAGGCTGGTCGGCAGCACGATCAGCACCGGCTGATCCAGCCGGCCGGCGCGCTTTTCCTCCACGATATGGGCGATGGTCTGGGCGGTTTTGCCCAGGCCCATGTCGTCGGCCAGGATGCCGGCGATGCCGTGGCTGGACAGGTGCTGCAGCCAATCGAGGCCCTGGGCCTGATAGGGGCGCAAGGTGCCCTTGAACAAGGCCGGCACCGGCACGGTCTCGATCGCCAGGTCGTCGCGGAAGCGCTCGACGTAGCTGCGGATATGCGCGGCATTCTGCCAGCGCGCGATCAGCACCTCCTCCAGATCGAGCACGGCCGGGGCCTCGCTCGCCGGCAGCAGCAGCGCGCCGCTCGTCGTGCGGCGCGACGCCTCGATCAGGTCGCTCATGGTCGCCAGCATGCGCGCGATGCGCTCGACCGGCAGGGCCAGCACGCGGCCGTCCTCCAGCACCGTATGGATCTTGCCGTCGACCTGCGGAATGGCGTCGAGCCCGCCCTGGTCCAGGATGCGGGAGAGGATCGGCAGCAGCGCCAGACGCACGCCCTCGACCTCGATGCCCAGCTCCAGCGAGAACCAGCCACCCTCGTCGTCGGTGATGCGCATGTCGATTTCGCCGATGACATCGACGACCTGGGGGCCGAAACCCTCCTCGACATCGACGCGCCAGCCCAAGGCCTGCAACGCCGGCACGCGTTCCGCGCCGAAGCGCTGCCAGCGCTCGGCGGCGTCCTTGCCGCGAAACAGATAGATGCGTTTGCCCTTGGCCTGGCCCTTGGTCTGGACGCGGACCTGCATGAAGCCTTCTTCGCGCAGCTGCCCCTCGGCCTTCATCTCGGCGGCGCGGTCGCGGCGCAGGAAGGTGGGCTCGCGCGACCCATCCTCGACCTTGACGAACTGGCGCTCGTCGTCGGGCTCGGCCATGCCGTCGCCATAGCCGAAGCCCAGCGTCACCGCGTCGATCTGCATGATCCGGCCCATCTCGTCCGGACCCTCGATCCGGCCCAGCTTCAGCACCGGCACCATCGGCTTGTCCAGGATGACCAGCTCGGCCGGCGTCGCGCGGGGCACGACGGGACGGCTGGGTGCGGCGGCCGCGCGCAGGCCGATCGTGCCGCGGCGGCCGACCGGGCGCTTGGCCGATGCGGCGCTGGGCGCGCGCGGTACGGCCATGCCCAGATGACCGCTATGGGCGTCGACGTACCAGACGCTGGTGCCGGCGCGCAGCAAGGCCGATTTCGGCGGCAGATCCGGCGCCTGCGCCGCGTCGAACACGCGCTGCGGCCCCTTGATCAGGCGCTTGTTGGAGGGCTTCCAGCGGGCGAGGCCGGATCCGACCAGCTGATCCAGCAGCCGGCCCGCGACCGTGGGCTCGGAGGCCGCGACCGCGACGCGGGTCTCGTCGCCGCCGATCAGGCGGGCGAGCGCACGCTCGGACGGCGAGCGCTCGATCTCCTCGCCGATGCGGCGCGGGCTCACGGGCTCGACCTGGCCGGTGCGATCATGTTCCAGTACCGGCGAGATGAAGCAGCAGGCGCCGCTGGTGCCGGGTTCCAGCAGGAACACCAGGCGCGTGCGCTCCTTGGCCGGGGCGGACAGCAGGTTGGCGAGGAAGCTCTGCTGCTGCTGCCGGCGCCATTCGGGATATTTGTCGAGCACGCCCAGGGCCGCGCCGGCCAGATGCAGGCAATGGGCCTGGCCGCAGCTGCATTGGCCCGGGAAGATGACGCGGGCGCTGACCACGGCCGGTGCCATGGCGCAGCGATATTGCCGGTCGCCTTCCTTGACGACGCCACGGACCGTGTCGCCATCGATGTGGAGTGCCACGTTCCCGGCCAAAAGCAGGGTGCGGCCGCGGGCCAGCGTGCGGGCGTCGAAAGCGCGGCCGAGATCCTCGGACGAATACGGAATTGCCATGGGGTGGGGGCTACGCCGCTCTGCGGTGAGAAAGGAATCGTGGTTCTGCGGCCAGACGGCCATCGCGGTCAAGCGAATGTGGCCGGATCGGTCGCGCGACCCCAGAACTTGGTGCCAATGGCGCCGCGTGCAAGACTGGCGGTCTTCATGGCTGCCGGGCGTGAATGAAGAGGGAGTTCCAATAAGATGGCCGACAATTTTCGCCCTAAGCTGCGCAGCCAGCTCTGGTGGGACAATCCCGGCAACCCGGGTATGACCGCGCTCTACCTGGAGCGCTATCTGAATTTCGGCCTGACCCGCCACGAGCTGCAATCGGGCAAGCCGGTGATCGGCATCGCCCAGACCGGCAGCGATCTGTCGCCGTGCAACCGCCACCATATCGAGCTGGCCCAGCGCGTGCGCGACGGCATCCGCGATGCCGGCGGCCTGCCGATGGAATTCCCGGTCCATCCGATCCAGGAAACCGGCAAGCGGCCGACCGCGGCGCTCGACCGCAATCTGGCCTATCTGGGCCTGGTCGAAGTGCTCTACGGCTATCCGCTCGACGGCGTCGTACTGACCACCGGGTGCGACAAGACGACGCCGGCCATGCTGATGGGCGCCGCCACCGTCGATCTGCCGGCGATCGTGCTGTCCGGCGGACCCATGCTGGATGGCCATTTCGAAGGCGAGCTCGCCGGATCCGGCACGGTCGTGTGGGAGGCGCGCCGGCGTCACGCGCTGGGATTGCTCGACTATCCGAAATTCATCGACATGGTCGCGGCGTCGGCACCCAGCGTCGGTCATTGCAACACCATGGGCACCGCCAGCTCGATGAATGCCATGGCCGAGGCGCTGGGCATGTCGCTGCCCGGCTGTGCTGCCATCCCCGGCCCCTATCGCGAGCGACAGCAGATCGCCTATGAGACCGGCCGCCGCGCGGTCGAGCTGGTGCGCGAGAACCTGAAGCCGTCGGACGTCATGACCCGGGCCGCGTTCGAGAACGCGATCGTCGTCGCCTCCGCCATTGGTGCCTCCACCAACTGCCCGCCGCACGTCAATGCCATCGCCCGCCATATGGGCGTCGAGCTCACCAACGACGATTGGGACCGGATCGGCTACGAGATCCCGCTGCTGGTCAACATGCAGCCGGCCGGCAAATATCTGGGCGAGAGCTATTACCGCGCCGGCGGCCTGCCGGCCGTGCTGGGCGAGCTGAAGCGCCATGGCCATCTGCGCGAGCAGGCGGTGACGGTCACCGGCAAGACTATCGGCGAGATCACCGGCGACGCCACATCGACCGATTCGGAGGTGATCCGCGCCTGGGACAATCCGCTGAAGGAAAAGGCCGGCTTCGTCCAGCTGAAGGGCAATCTGTTCAACAGCGCCATCATGAAGACCTCGGTCATATCCGAGGAATTCCGCGCCCGCTATCTGATGACGCCGGGCGACGAGGACGCGTTCGAAGGCCGCGCCATCGTGTTCGACGGGCCGGAGGATTACCACCACCGCATCAATGACCCGTCGCTCGAGATCGACGCCCATTGCATCCTGGTGATCCGCTATTGCGGCCCGGTGGGCTATCCGGGCTCGGCCGAGGTCGTGAACATGCTGCCGCCCGATGCGCTGGTGAAGCAGGGCGTGAACGAGCTGCCCTGCATCGGCGACGGACGGCAGAGCGGCACGTCCGGCAGCCCGTCGATCCTGAACGCCTCGCCCGAGGCGGGCGTGGCCGGCGGCCTGGCCTTGCTCCGGACCGGCGACAAGGTGCGCATCGACCTCAAAAAACGCAGCGCCAACATCATGATCACCGATAGCGAGCTCGCCCAGCGGCGCAAGGATCTGAAGCTGCCGGAATTCGTCAACCAGACGCCCTGGCAGGAGATCTACCGCGCCCATGTCGGTCAGCTCGACACAGGCGGCGTGCTGGAGACGGCGGTCAAATACCAGCGCATCGCCGAAACCTTCGGCGTGCCGCGGGACAATCACTGATCCGGAGCCATTCCATGGAATACCGCAATCTGGGGCGCAGCGGCGTCAAAGTGGCGCCGCTCTGCCTCGGCACCATGATGTTCGGCGGCCCGACCGAGGAGGCCGACGCCGCCCGCATCATTGCCAAGGCCCGGGACGCGGGCTTCAATTTCATCGATACCGCCGACGTCTATGTCGAGGGCAAGTCCGAGGCGATCGTCGGACGCGCCATCGCGAGCGACCGTGATCGCTGGGTGCTGGCGACCAAGCTCAGCAACGCCATGGGCGAGGGCCCGAACCAGCGGGGCTTGAGCCGAAAATGGGTGATCGAGGCGGCCGAGGCCAGCCTGAAGCGGCTCGGCACCGATTATATCGACGTCTATTACCTGCATAAGGAGGATCATTCGACGCCGCTCGACGAGACGATCCGGGCGATCGGCGATCTCGTGCGCCAGGGCAAGATCCGCTATTTCGGCGTCTCCAACTATCGCTCCTGGCGCGTCGCCGAGATCTGCCGGCTCGCCGACCAGATGGGCATCGACCGACCGGTGGTCAGCCAACCCTATTACAACGCCATGAACCGGGTGCCCGAGGTCGAGCACCTGCCGGCCTGTGGCTATTACGGCTTGGGCGTGGTGCCCTACAGCCCGCTTGCCCGCGGCGTGCTGACCGGCAAATATTCGCCCGACGCGCCGCCGCCGAACGACAGCCGCGTCGCCCGCCAGGACAAGCGCATCCTGCAGACCGAATGGCGCCGGGAATCGCTGGTACTGGCCCAGCAGATCAAGAGCCATGCCGAAGCGCAGGGCATTACCGCCGGCCAGTTCGCCATCGGCTGGGTCTTGAACAACAAATTCATCACGGCACCGATCGCCGGCCCGCGTACCATGGAGCAATGGGACGGCTATGTGGCAGCACTCGATTATAAATTCACCGCCGAGGACGAGGCACTGGTCGATCGGCTGGTACCGATCGGCCATCCGTCGACGCCGGGCTACAGCGACCCGGCCTACCCGATCGAAGGGCGTGTGCCGCGGTGTTAGGCCGACCCTGCGGCCGACAACAGCGCCGTCCCCGCCGCGACCGATGCCTGCATATGGCCGAAATTCCGCGGGTTCTCGCGGAAATAGGCGCTGGCCTGAAGATAGGTCTCCAGGTCGGTTGCCGTGACAGTAGCGCCCTCGGGTGACGCGAGGCCCGCGACCTCGGTTCCGCCCAGCCATTTCGCGAGCGTGGTCGGTGCGCCGGTCATGTTGATCCATAGCGCCATGTAAAGCTGCGCCTCCGGATCGATCGGCCGGTTGATGCTCGCGGCAATGCAGCTGTCGATGCCGTTCAGCACCGTCCGCATCAGCTGATCGTCCATCTGGTCGACGAGGGGCTGGCCGAAGCCCGAGGCCAGCGCGTTGTCGACGAGCGTCTGGTCGGCCGACGACAGGGGGCACCCGTCCGGCAGCGGCTTGCTGACCGCGGCCACGATACCGGCGACCGTGGCGTCGTCGATGCCGGCCGCGTTCAGCACGTCGGTCAAGGTCGAGCGCGCCAGCGGATTGACGTTGGTGTCGCCCTGGAAGATGCCGAAGCTGGCGCCGCTCTGCCCCAGGCGTGCATAGGACAGGCAATAGGGCGAGGCCGTACCCAGTTCGTTCTGCCTTATCGCCGCGCGCAGCGCCGGGAAAATTGTGCTATCGACCATTTTTCAACCCTCAAGACGAAACCGGACACGATCTGTTCCGATTTTGCCTGTCGTGGTTGATTCTGTCTAATTTTCATGCCGGAAAAATGCAGCCGCCATCAGCGGGCCGAACAGGTCGGTCATCGCCGCCTCGCCCGGCCTGGTGACGGTGACGGCGCGCGTGTCGCGCAGCCGCTCGATCCACCCCTGCTCGAACGCCGTGGTGGCAAGTGCTGCGCCCAGCGCCCCGGCCAGGTGCGGCCGCCGTTCGCTCCAGTCCAGGCACGGCCGGCAGAAGCAGCGCTGGCGCGGCCGATCGGCGTCGAGGTCGATGCCGATGCTGCGGAAGAAGCCGGTGCCGCTGTCGGTGACCGTGCCGCCATCTTCGCTCAGCACGACATGGCCCTCGTGCGTCAGCGCGTCGGCGAGCGCCACGCCGACCCGGCCGGCCAGATGGTCGTAGCAGGTGCGGGCCTGGCGCAAGGCCGAGTCCTTGGGCGAGGCCGGACGATGACGCTGCGGCGCCTCGATCGCGGCCACCGCCATGATGCCCTCCAGCATGCGGCCGACCAGCGGCGAGGCGAGTTTGAAATAGCGGTGCCGGCCCTGTTTGGCGACGGTCAGCAGATGCGACTCGGTCAGCTTCGACAGATGCGCGCTCGCGGTCTGCGGCGTGATCCGGGCCATGAAGGCGAGCTCCGATGCGGTCAGCGCACGGCCGTCCATCAAGGCGGCCAGCATGTTGGCGCGGGCGGGGTCGCCCACCAGGGCGGCGACTTCGGCGAGGTTGGCTGCGGCGATCATGGTTGGAACATGGGCGGGTCCGGGACATGAGACAAGCGCCGACGCTTCGTCCGGGAACGAAGCGTTCGCGATCCCACACCGGCGGAGGAGCGGGCAGGGTGCGCCGATCCTTGACCGGACCGGAGACGTCCCATGCCGCGCCGTACCGACTTCGCCTTGCTGCTGCTGCTGTCCCTGCTGTGGGGCGCCTCCTATGCCTTGATCCGGGTGGCGGTCGAGACGATCCCGCCGCTCACGCTGGTTGCCTGCCGGGTCACCATCGCCACGGTGTTGCTGCAACTCGTGCTGGCGCGACGGGGCCTGGCGCTGCCGCGTGCGCCGCGGATCTGGCGCAACTTCGCCATTCAGGCGGCGATGAACGGCATCCTGCCGTTCAGCCTGATCGCCTGGGGCGAGCAGCGGGTCGATAGCGGTCTGGCGGGTGTATTGAATTCGACCACGCCGATCTTCGTCTTTCTGTTCGCCCGGATCTGGTCGCGGCAGGAACCGGCCAGCCTGCGCCAATTGGCCGGCACGCTGCTGGGCCTGGCCGGCATCGTCTCAATCGTCGGACCGACGGCGCTCGAAGCCGGGCTCGGCGGCGATGCGCTGGCCCAGGCCGCGATCGTCGCGGCGACGCTCTGCTATGCCGGGGCGGTGCTGTTCGGCCGGAATTTCGCCGGCCTGCCGGCGATCCTGCCGGCGGCCGGCTCGACCGCGGTGTCGGCCCTTGTCATGGCGCCGGCGGCACTGCTGATCGAACGGCCCTGGAGCTTGCCCATGCCGTCGATGGATTCCGTGCTGGCGCTGGTAGCCCTGGGCACCTGCTCGACGGCCGGCGCCTTCGTCATCTATTTTCGGCTGCTGGGCTCGCTCGGCTCGGTCGGCACCGCCAGCGTCGCTTACCTGCGCGCGGCCGTGTCGGTCGCGATCGGCATCCTGTTCCTGGGCGAGCTGCCGAGCTGGCAGGTCGCCGGCGGATTGGCGCTGGTGCTGGTCGGCGTCGCCGCCATGACCCTGCCCAGGGTGCCGCGGGCTTTCCGTTTCCGACCGATCATCGCTAAAGTGCCGCCTCCCGTCGCTTGAGAGTGCCGCCTGCCATGTCCGATCGTCCCGTGCCGCCCGTCGCCGTCCAGAAGCCCCATCAGTACGAGCGCCACGGCGTCACGGTCCAGGACCCCTATCATTGGCTGCGCGACCCGAAATATCCGACGGTCGACGATCCGGAGATCCTGGCCCATCTCGAGGCGGAGAACGACTATTTCCGCGCGGTGATGAAGCCGCTGGAGCCGCTGGTCGAGACGTTGTTTGCCGAGATGAAGGGCCGGATCAAGGAGGACGACGCCTCGGTCCCGGTCGAGGATGGCGGCTACCTCTATCAATGGCGGTTCGAGACCGGCGGCCAATATCGCAAATGGTATCGCCGTCCGACGGGTGGCGGGGCCGAGCAACTGCTGCTCGACGAACCGGCGCTGGCCCTGGGCAAGGGCTTCTTCAAGCTCGGCGGCTTTTCGGTCAGCCCCGACGGCAAGCTGCTCGCCTATAGCGCCGACGACAATGGCTCGGAACGGTTCACGCTGCGCATCAAGGATCTCGCCACGGGGGCTCTGCTGCCGGTCGAAATCGTAGAGACGATGGGGCAGCCGGTCTGGTCGGCCGATGGCACGGTGCTGCTCTATTGCGTCGTCAATCAATCCTGGCGTCCGTACCAGATCCGCGCCCATGTGCTGGGCCAGCCGGTCGCGAGCGACCGGGTGCTCTATGAGGAGCCGGACGAGGGTTTTCGCGTCGGTGTCGCTAAATCCCAGAGCCGCGAGGTGATCTTCCTGATCACCGGCGACCATGTCACCAGCGAAGTGCGCTTCGTGCCGGCGTCGGACCCGTTCGCGCCCCAGCGCCTGATCGCAGAGCGGCAGACCGGCCGCGAATATCATCCCGACCATGGCGGCGGCGCGCTCTATCTACGCGTCAACGACACCCACAAGAATTTCCGCGTGGTCAGCACCTCGCTCGACCGGCCGGAGGCGGCCCATTGGGTCGAGCTGATCGCCGGCGGTGATGCGCGCTATATCCGCGGCCTGACCGCGTTCCAGCGCTTCCTGGTGCTGGAGGAGCGCCATGCCGGGTTGGACCAGGTCATCCTGCGCGCTACCGACGGCACCGAGCATGCGGTCAAGTTTCCGGAAGCCGCCTATCAGGCCGGGCTCGGCAATACCCCGGCGGTCGATCCGTCGAAGATCCGGCTCGAATATTCCTCGATGGCGACGCCGGCCACGACCTACGAATATGACGTGGCGGGGCAGACCTTAAGCGTGCTGAAGATCCAAGAAATTCCCTCCGGCTATGATCCGGCCGACTATGTGACCGAGCGGCTGATGGCGCCGGCGCGCGACGGCGTGCTGGTGCCGATCTCGCTGGTCTATCGCCGGGGCTGGACCAGGGACCAGGGCAAGCCGCTGCATCTCTATGGCTATGGCGCCTATGGGCTCGGCATGTCGCCCAGCTTCTCCTCGGCGCGGGTCTCGCTCTTGGACCGCGGCTTCGCCTATGCCATCGCCCATATCCGCGGCGGCGACGAGCTGGGCTATGGCTGGTACGAGGCCGGCAAGCTCGACCGGCGCACCAATACGTTCAACGACTTCATCGATGCGGCGCGCTATCTGATCAAGCAGGGTTATGCGACCCAGGGCGGCATCTCGGCCTCGGGCGGGTCGGCCGGCGGGCAGCTGATGGGCGTCATCGTCAATGACGCGGCCGAGCTGTGGCGGGCGGTCGTGGCCCATGTGCCGTTCGTCGATGCGCTCAACACCATGCAGGACGCGACCCTGCCGTTGACCCCGCCGGAATGGCCGGAATGGGGCAATCCGATCACGGACAAGGCGGCGTTCGACTTCATCCGCTCCTATTCGCCCTATGACCAGGTCACGGCCAAACCCTATCCGCCGCTGATGATCACGGCCGGCCTCAACGACCCGCGCGTGACCTATTGGGAACCGGCGAAATGGGCGGCGAAGCTGCGCCTGCTCAAGACCGACGGTAATGTGCTGGTCTCCAAGACCAACATGGGCGCCGGCCACGGCGGCAAGTCCGGCCGCTTCGATCGCTTGACCGAGGTGGCGGAGGAATATGCGTTTGTGATCGACGCGTTTGGGGCGTGACCAGCGCTGGAATCCCCCGCCTCACCCGACCTCTCCACCCCCAGGGGTGGAGGGGAGAAGATAGTACCCCTCTCTGCCCCATTGGGGCGGAGAGGTTGGGTGAAGTGGGGAGCGCTCAGTCCTAGGGACTACTCCGGCACCGAATAGGCGAGGATCATCGACAGGTGCGACAGCGGCCGGCCGGTCGCTGTCGCCCATTCATTGAACTGGGCGGCGGCCTTGGCGCGGGCGGCCTTGCCTTTGCCGCCGTCGCTGACACCCCAGGTCCGCAGCGCCGCCTCGACCGAGGGGCTGAAGATGAACGTGTCGCGCTCGGCCATGCGCAGGAAGCGCGGCGCCGAATCGCCGCCCAGCATCTTGAAGCGCTTGGCGAGCACATCCCACAGCTCCAGCGTCTTGTCCGCCGGCCAGGATGCCAACCATGTGCCGAAGCCGCCGGCCTCGGCCGAGATCTGCAGCAGCGCCCCGGCATTGGGCGGCACGGATTTGATCTTGCCCCAATGGCGGATCAGATCGGCATTGCCCATCAGCGCCTCCAGATCCTCGTCGCTCATGGCGGCGACGGCCGCCGGGGCGAAGCCGTGGAACGCCGCCTCGAACGCCGGCCATTTCTGATCGACCACCGAATGCTTGATGCCGGCCCGGAACACGCGCAGGCACAGCAGCGACAGATAGCGATCGTCCGGTACAGCTGCGAGCGCGGCCGCGGTCTTGACCGCGGGCAGATGGGCCGCGAGCACGGCCTCGCCCCGCCGTTCGACGGCGCGGGCGAGGATGGGGTCGAACGGGATCATCGGCTTGTCCTATTGGGCCAGGATCTTTTGCAGGGCAAGCGGGACGTATTTGTCCAGATCGCCGATCATCGCGACATAGACGGGCATGGGCTTGCCATAGGCGTCGGCGATTTCGGCATATTCACCGGTGGCATACTGCGACAGGGTAAAGACTTTGTTCCTGGCGTCCGGGAACAGCGCCAGCAGCTTTTCCTTGTGCGTTTCGGTCATGACGAGAATTACGTCGGCATGACGGACGTCGTTCTCCGTGATCTGCACCGCGCGATGTTGGGAAACGTCGATGCCGCGCCGCTTCAGGATCGTCTCGGCGTTGGCCTCGGGCACCACGTTGAACGGGTTGAGATCGACCGCCCGTGAGATGACGACGATCGGCAGCTTCTGCTTGGCGATGATCTTGTCCGCCAGCGCTTCGGCCGACATGCTGCGGCCGGTATTGCCGGTATCGACAAAGGCCAGCTTCCTCGGCCCGTCGGCATCGGCCGCGCCCGACCCCAGAATTCCGGTCATGACCACTCCGATCATCATCAGCTGCTTCAGGTGCGTCACTCTGCGGGGCGGCGTCACTAGCGGCTCAATTCGACGGGCTGCATGGTGGCGCGCGTGCCGCTGGTCTCGCCGGCGGCGCGGGTCAGCACGCCCAGCTGCCGCAGCAGGGGGGCGAGGCTGGCCAACTCGCTGATCGAGACGCCGACGGCACTGCCCGCCGTCTCGTCATCCTCGCCCGACAGGCCGGCCAGGATCTGCTGGATCGGCGAGCGCGGCTGCGGATAGGGCCGGAGCGTCACCGGCTGGTCGGCGGCGATATGGGCGGCTTGCTTCGCCAGATCGACCGCGACATCGAGCCCGCCCAGCGCATCGACCAACCCGTTGTCCTTGCCCTGGGCGCCGGTCCAGACCCGGCCCTTGGCGATCGCCTCGACCTTGGCGGCATCCATCTTCCGGCCGTCGGCCACATGGGCGATGAAGGCGTGATAGACCTCGTCCAGCGAATGTTCAAAGCGCGCATGCTGTTCGGGCGTGTAGTCGTGCAGCGAGCTCTCGATGCCGGCATTGCGGCCTTGGGAAACCTCGTCCCAGCTGACGCCCAGCTTGTCCCACAGGCCGCCGGTCAGGAACTTGCCGCTGAACACGCCGATCGAGCCGGTGAGCGTGCCGGGTTCGGCCACGATCTTGTCGGCGGGGGCGGCGATGTAATAGCCGCCGGACGCGGCCGTATCGCCCATGCTGACCATCAGCGGCTTGCCGCCATCATGGGCGCGCTTCAAGGCGCGCCAGATCGTCTCGGACGCGATCGCGGAGCCGCCGGGGCTGTCGATGCGCAGCACGATCGCCTTCACGGCCGGATCACGGGCGGCGTCGCCGATCGCCTTGACCAGATCGTCGGCAGCGACGCCATCACTGTCGCCGGCCGGGCCGCTGGGATTGCGGCCGCTGTGGATCTCGCCCACGGCGCGCAGGATGGCGATGACGTCGCCGGTCGGTGCCCCGACCTTGATCGCGTCCAGATATTGCAGGCCGCTCAGGATCTTGACGCCGGTGCCCGCCTTCTTGCGCGCGGCATCCATCGCCTCGTCGGCATAGCCGATATGGTCGACCAGATGCTTCGCCAGCGCCTCGTCACCCGGATAGGGGCCGTCGTCGATCAGCGTGTGGACGTCGGCCGGGGCCAGCTTGCGGTCCTTGGCGATGCCGTCGACGGTCTGGTCGAAGATCGAGGCGACCATGCCGGTGAAGGCCTCCCGGTCGGTGTTCGGCAGCTTGGTCTCGGTCATCTGGGTTTCGGCCGATTTATACTCGGCCCGGCGATCGAACGATGCCGTGATGCCCAGCTTGTCGAGCGTGCCCTTGAAGAACGGCAGCTCGGCCGCGACACCGGTCAATCCCACCGAACCGACCGGCTGCAGCCAGATCTCGTCGAACGACGACGACAGATAGTAAGCGCGCGTACCGCCGCCCAAGTCGCCGAAACTGTCGGCATAGGCATAGGCGAATTTGCCCTTGGCGCGGAAGGTGGCGATGGCGTCGCGCAGTTCCTGCACCTGGGCCAGGCCCAGCGGCACCTCGCCGGTGCGCGCGACCAGCCCGCGCACGCGGCCGTCGTCGGCGGCGCGGCGGATCGCGTCGATCGTGTCGGTGAAGCTGATCTTGTGGTCACCCAGCAGCGCGTCGGCGACATCGACCGAGGCCTTCTCGGTCTGCGGCCGCTCGAAATCGAAGCGCAGGATCGTCGTCTCGGCGATCTCCGGCTTCTTGTGGCTGAAGTGGATGCTGGCATAGATGCCGGCCGACACGATCAGAACGGCAACCACGCCGATGACGGCGAAGAACCAGAGGACGATGCGCATGAATGGGGAGTTCCTGATCCGGGGCGCTCAGCGATCGAGCGTGTGATACTCGGGGTTGGGCATCATGTCGGTCGCGGACGCCATGCGGTTCGACAGGTTGAAGAAGGCGGTGGTCTCGGCCAGATCGAAGATATCCTCTTCGGTCAGCCCTTGGCGGCGCAGCGCGTCGCGATCGCCGTCATCGATCAGATGGGGTGTCGTGGTCAGTTTCCACGCGAAATCGAGCAGGGCGCGCTGGCGGCCGTCGAGTTTGGCCACCCGGTAATTGAGCGCGATCATCTCGCCCAGTTGCGGATCGCCCGAGAGTTTGCGCACGGCCTGGCCATGGGCGACCAGGCAATAGTAGCAGCGGTTGGCCGACGAGACCGCGACCGCGACCATTTCGCGCTCGAGCTTGCTCAGGCCCGAGGGGGCCAGCATCAGCTCGTTGTACATGGTGATGAAGTTGCGCAGCTTGGCCGGACGCAGGCTGTAGGCATGGAACACGTTCGGCACGAAGCCCAGCTTTTCGACGCATTTCGCGTAGATCGCCTGCAGATCTTCGTCGAGGCCGGCCGGATCGCCGATGCCAAGGGCCGAGATATGATCGGGTTGCGGCATGCTGCTCCTCCGGTTCCGCTCTTGGTTGTGAGGACCCTAGCACAAACGCCAACGCCGTCGGCAAGGCTCCCGCAAAGTCACTCTGCGCCGCAGAGTTTTTCGATTGACGACAGAATACTCTGCATTATAGAGTTCTCTTGTGGATCAAACAGGAGATTGCGATGTTCGATTGCGCTTCGAAATGGGAGGCCGGCCAGCCGCCGGCGCCTCGACGGTCCACCGCGGCCGTGATCGGCGTCATGGCCTGGGGTGCGCTCTGGGCCTATGGCGGCGGCCCGGCGGGCTTCGTCGTCGACATGACCCATCAGGTCAATCTCCTCGTTCATACCGGCCTCAGCATCCAGGTCGGCCATCGCGACGGGGCGGTCGATGTCCATGTCGGTCTGTCGAGCACGCCATGACGCCCGCACAACAGGATGCGCTCGCAGCACTCAAGCATATCGAGCATGCGGCCGGCCGGGCGACTCAGGCGCGCCGCTATGCTCGCGAAAGCCCGCATTTCATCATCTGGGGGCTGGTCTGGCTGGTTTGCTATGGCCTGAGCGACCTGTTCCATGATGGCCGGGCCAGTACGGCCTGGTCGATCGGCTCCCTGCTGGGGATCGCAGCCAGCTGCTACGTCGGCATGAGCCAGCGCCGGCCGAAGGGCGATTGGCGTCATTTCGCCGTCTTTCCCATGATGGTGGCTTTCGTCGCCTGCAGCTTCCTCCTGCTGCCGCCGCCGAACCCCGAGGCTTCTTCAGCCTTCATCTCGCTGGTGGTGGCGCTTTGCTATGTATTCACCGGGCTCTGGTCGGGTCTGCGGGTGGCCCTGACCGGCCTTGCCCTCGCCGCCCTCACGGTCGGCGGCTATTTCGCGATCCACCAGCATTTCTTCCTCTATATGGCGGTGATCGGCGGCGGGGCCTTGATCCTGGCCGGTCTCTGGCTGCGGAGGGTCTAGCGCCATGGCCGCGCCAGACGAGATCATCCATCAATCCATGCGGCTCAAGATCATGGCGGCGCTGAATACGCTCGGGTCCGACGAGCCGATCGAGTTCACCCGCCTGAAGGCGATCGTCGAGGCGACCGACGGCAATCTGGGCGCCCATCTGACCACGCTCGAAAATGCCGGCTATATCGCGGTCGAGAAGGATTTTCTGGCCAGGAAGCCGCGGACCCGGGTCGCGATGACGCCCACCGGCCGGCGGGCCTTCCGCGAGCATGTCGCGTACCTGCGCGATATGCTCGATAACCCGACTGTCATGGCTGCGGACTAAAAAGGGATCGGATCGCTCGGGCCTGGTGTTGATGGGCCGAACCCTTCGGAGGATTTCCCCATGACCGTCATCCTGGCCCTGGCCGACGCTCAGCTTCATCTCGCCGATCTGGTCGAGCATGTGGCGGCGGGCGAAGAAATCATCATGGTCCAGGCGGGCCAGCCGGTGGCGCGCCTGGTGCCGATGGAGCCGGCGGATCAGGGCGACCCGGCCCATCGCCGTGCCCGTACCTTGCAGGCGGGCTTCAGCGACCCGACCGCAATCCAGGTGCAATGGGCGGGTGCGGCGTAAGCATCGACTTCACCCGCACTGAGCCCGGTGCTGCAGCAGATGATCGGCCAGCACCAGTGCCGCCATCGCCTCGCCGACCGGCACGGCGCGGATGCCGACGCAGGGATCATGCCGGCCTTTGGTGACGATCTCGGTCTCCTCGCCGGCGGTGGTGATGGTCTTGCGCGGCTGCAGGATCGAACTGGTGGGTTTGACCGCGAAGCGCACGACCACGTCCTGGCCGGTCGAGATGCCGCCCAGGATGCCGCCGGCATGGTTGGCGGTGAAGCGCACGCCGTCGTTGCCCATGCGCATCTCGTCGGCATTCTCCTCGCCCGTGAGTGCCGCCGCGGCAAAGCCGTCGCCGATCTCGACCGCCTTCACCGCGTTGATCGACATCATGGCCGAGGCGAGATCGGCATCGAGCTTCTGATAGATCGGATTGCCCAGGCCCACGGGCACGCCTGACGCCACGATCTCGATCACCGCCCCGATCGACGAGCCCGCTTTGCGCACGCCATCCAGATAGGTCTCCCATTCCGCGGCCGCGACCGGGTCCGGGCACCAGAACGGGTTGCGCTCGACCTCGGCCCAGTCCCAGCGTGACCGGTCGATCTTGTGCGGCCCCATCTGGACCAGCGCGCCGCGGATGGTGATGGCACTGCCCAACACGGCGCGTGCGACGCCGCCGGCGGCGACCCGCGAGGCGGTCTCGCGCGCCGAGGAACGGCCACCGCCGCGATAGTCGCGGATGCCGTACTTGGACCAGTAGGTATAGTCGGCGTGGCCGGGACGGAACTTGTCCTTGATCTCGCCATAGTCCTTGGAGCGCTGGTCCTCGTTCTGGATTTCCAGCGCCACCGGCGTACCGGTGGTCAGGCCTTCGAACACGCCCGACAGGATCCGGACCTGGTCCGGTTCCTGCCGCTGGGTGGTGAAGCGCGACTGGCCGGGCCTGCGCCGGTCGAGCCAATGCTGGATGTCCGCCTCGCTCAAGGGCAGCCGCGGCGGCACGCCGTCGACGACGCAGCCGATCGCGGGCCCGTGGCTCTCGCCCCAGGTGGTGAAGCGGAACAGCGCGCCGAAGCTATTGCCGGCCATGGACGATCTACCTTGTCTTGTGCCTAGGCGCCGGAGTTCACAACGGCGATGTCCGGGGCGTCGATCGCCTTCATGCCGACGACATGATAGCCGCAATCGACATGATGGATCTCGCCCGACACGCCGCTCGACAGGTCGCTGCAGAAATAGAGGCCGCTGCCGCCGACATCGTCGCTCTCGACGTTGCGCTTCAAGGGCGAATTATACTGGTTCCACTTCAGGATATAGCGGAAGTCGCTGATGCCGGAGGCCGCCAGCGTCTTGACCGGGCCGTAGGAGATGCCGTTGACGCGGATGCCTTGGCCGCCCAGGTCGACCGCCAGATAGCGCACGCTCGCCTCGAGTGCGGCCTTGGCGACACCCATGACATTGTAGTTCGGCATGACCCGCTCGGCGCCCAGATAGGTCAGCGTCACCAGGCTGCCGCCGTTCGGCATCATGGCGCTCGCCCGCTTGCACACGTCGGTGAACGAGAAGCAGGAGATATCCATCGTGCGCAGGAAATTGCCGCGGGTCGTGTCGGCGTAGCGGCCCTTCAGCTCTTCCTTGTCGGAGAATCCGACGGCATGGACGACGAAATCGATCGAGCCCCAGCGTTCGGCGAGCGTGGCGAAGGTCTTGTCCATCGAGGCTTCGTCGGTGACGTCGCATTCGACCACGAAATCCGACCCGATGCTGGCGGCGAGCGGGCGCACGCGCTTTTCCAGCGCCTCGCCCTGATAGGTGAAGGCGAGTTCTCCACCCTGCGCGTGAACGGCTTGAGCGATGTGCCAGGCGAGCGACATGTGATTCGCCACGCCCATGATCAGGCCTCGCTTGCCGGCCATGAGGGTCCCAACGTTCGCCATAAGATGGCTGCTCCTAAATGCTTAACGATCAAAACTGGGCGCGATGCTACACGAAACACCCCGGCGGCGGGAATGGCTGCCGGGTCGACGCTTGGAAAGGACGCGCGGTCCCCCTAGAGTCGAAGTCGAGGACTTTTCCCAAGCCGATCCGACGGGCGCAAGGCATGATCGACCAGAATCTGATCGAACGGGAGCATGCCGGCCCTGAAAAGGCGGCGACGCTACAGGATCGTTTCTCCGGATTCGTACGCCATGTGGTGAAGCGCTTCATCGAGGATGGCTGTTTCGCGGCCGCCGGCGCCTTGAGCTACACCACGCTGGTCTCGATCGTGCCGCTGCTGGCGATCAGCCTCGCCGTGCTCTCGGCCTTCCCGATCTTCGACAAGCTGCGCGAACGCGCCCTCATGCTGATGTTCGATAATTTCGTGCCGACCGTCGGGGCGACGATCGAGGAATATATCAGCACCTTCGCCCAGAGTGCCGGCAAGACCACGGCGATCGGGCTCCTGGTGCTGGCGGTGACCGCGGTCATGCTGCTGGCGACGATCGAGGATCGGCTGGATGCGATCTGGCGCGTCCACACGCCCCGGCGCTGGATGACCCGCATTCTGACCTACTGGACCATGCTGACGCTCGGGCCGCTGCTGCTCGGCGTCGGCCTGTCGGTCTCGACCAGCCTGCACGGCTTCACCCGCGACATCGCGGTGGTCGGAGCCTCGCAGCATCAGATCGAGGAATGGCTGACCCTGCTCGCGGCCTATACGCCGTTCATCCTCGAATGGATCGGGTTCACCCTCTTGTTCTGCCTCATTCCGCACAGCCCGGTGCGCTGGCGCGACGGGGCGATCGGTGCCCTTGTCGCGGCCCTGCTGTTCGAAGGCTGCAAGGCCGGCTTCACGCTCTATCTCGCCCATTTCAATGCTTACCAGGCGATCTATGGCGCGCTCGCGGTCATCCCGATCTTTCTGCTCTGGATGTATCTGTCGTGGAGCGTCGTGCTGTTCGGCGCCGAGGTCGCGGCGGCGATCCCGCTCTGGGGGCTGGCCGCCCCGGACGCGGCCCGGGCGCAGCAGCGCGTCGATCTGGATCTGGGCCTGGCCATCCTGGCCCGGCTGGCGCAGCACGGCAAGACCGGCGGTGCGCTGGCCTTCCGGGTGCTGGCGACGGAACTTGCGGCCCCGGCCGGGCTGCTCTCGACCTGCCTCGACCGCCTGTTGGCCGCGGGCTTCGTCGCGGCCAGTGTCGACGGCGGCTGGGTGCTGGCCCGCGACCTGGCCGTCACCCGCTTGGGCGAGCTGAAGCGCGCGGTCGAGATCGAGCCCGACTATCACCGCGGCCGGCGCAACGCGCGGCTCGGACGGCAATGGCAGCCAGTGACCGAGGCCGAGCAGACGGCGCTCGACGTGCCGATCGCCGAGCTTATATCCAAATAATCAGTATTTCGGGCGGACGCTGTAGCTGTGGCGCTTCGACCATTGCTCGACGAGGTCGGTCAGTTCGCCGTCCTTCGCGGTCGGCAGCACGACCTTCAACGTCACCAGCTGATCGCCGATGCCGCCCAGCCCCTTGCCGCGCAGGCGCAGCACCGTGTCGGTGTTGGAGCCCTTCGGTATCTTCAGCGAGACCATGCCATGGATGGTCGGCACCGTGATGGTCGCGCCCAGCACCGCCTCGGGCAGGGTCACCGGCAGGGTCATCAGGATGTCCTGGTCGCGCCGGGTGAACAGCGGATGCGGCTCGACCGTGATCTCGACGAACACGTCGCCGGCCGGCCCGCCGTTGGCGCCCTGGCCGCCCTGGCCCTTGAGGCGGAGCGTCTGGTTGTCCTGGGTCAGCGGCGGGATGTTGATGTCCAGCACGCGCTGGTCCTTGATCACCAGCCGCTTCTTGGCGCCGACGGCGGCCTCAGAGAACGAGATGGTCAGCGATTGATAGATATCGGCGCCGCGCAGCTTCGGCCCGTTGCCGGTCGCATCGCGCTTGAAGCCCCAGCTGCGGCCGAAGAAACTGTCGAGCCCGTCCTCGTCGAACGGATTGCCGCGCGCGCGGCCGCCGTTGCGGGCCGCGGCCTCGGCAGCGGCCAGCTGATTGTCGTACTGGCGCCGCTTGGCATCGTCCGACAGCACGTCATAGGCGGCCGTGATGTCGTTGAAGCGCCGCGCGCTCACCGGGTTGTTGGGATGCAGGTCCGGATGCAGTTCCTTGGCGAGCTTGCGGTACGACCGCTTGATCTCGTCCGCACTGGCATCGCGGCCGACCTGGAGAGTAGCGTAGGGATCCATCATTGGGATTATCCTGCCAGCGGGTTAGCATTCCGTAAACCCGCCCCAAAACGACGAGTGCCCAAGGGGTTGGCATCGCCCGCCCCGATCGCCAGATCAAGCGGCGAATTACCGGAGAACGACATGGACGACGCCCGCGATCCCTACGATCTGTTCGATGCCTGGTTCGCCGATGCCAAGGCGAGCGAGCCGGCCGATCCGAACGCGATGGCGCTCGCGACCACGACGCCCGACGGCTTCCCGTCGGTGCGAATCGTGCTGCTGAAGGGGCTCGATCGGCGCGGCTTCGTGTTCTACACCAACGTCGAATCGCGCAAGGGCGAAGAGCTGCGGGCCAACCCGCGCGCCGCCCTGTGCTTCCATTGGAAATCGCTGAAGCGTCAGGTCCGCATCGAAGGGCCGATCACGCCCACGACCGACGCGGAATCGGACGCCTATTTCGCCGGCCGGCCGCGCGACAGCCGGATCGGCGCCTGGGCGTCCGACCAATCGCGGCCGCTCGATGCGCGCGCGACCTTCGAGCGCCGTATCCGGGAGTATGACGAGAAATACCCGGGCGAGACCGTGCCGCGGCCGCCGTTCTGGTCGGGCTTTCGTCTGAGCCCGGTCAAGATCGAATTCTGGCAGGACCGGCCGTTCCGCCTGCACGACCGGCTGGTGTTCACGCCGGAAGGGGCCGGCTGGGCGATCGAGCGGCTCTATCCATGAGGCTCATTCGGCTTTTCGCCGCCCTCGGCCTGATGCTGGCGCTGGGCGGCTGCCACCAGGAGCCTGCGACCGACGAGGCCGCGGCGCAGCTGGCCTATCGGCGCGGGTTCGAGGCGCTCAACGCCGGCGACTGGCTGAAGGCGCAGCAATATCTGATCCAGGCGAAACAGGCGTTTCCGGACGATCCCTATGTGATGCTGAACCTGGGCGTGGTCGCCCAGCGGCTCGGCCGGTTCGACGAGGCGCGCCGCTATTTCCAACAGGTCGTCGACATGGCGCCCGACGATGTGCCGGAGCATGTGTCCGATCCCAATCTCGCCGGCAAGTCGCTGGAGGATCTGGCGCGCTTGGCGCTTACGACGCTGCCGAAGTGATCTAGCGCGGCGCCGGCCGTACGCCTACAGTCGAGGTATCATGAGTGACAGCCCCGTCCTTCTCCTGACCGGTGCCAGCCGCGGCATCGGTCATGCCACGGTCAAGCGCTTCAGCGACGCCGGCTGGCGCGTCATCACCGTCAGCCGCGACGTCGTGCCGCCGGAATGTCGGCGCGATCCGAACTGGACCCAGCATATCACCGCCGATCTGGCCGATGCCGGCGCGCTCGACCAATTCATCGCCGACGTCCGCGACGAGCTGGCCGGCGGTGCGCTCAACGCGCTGGTCAACAATGCCGGCATCTCGCCCAAGACGCCGTTCCAGGAACGGCTGGGCTGTCTCAACGGCGACCTCGCCGATTGGCACCAGGTGTTCCAGCTGAATTTCTTCACGCCGCTGGCGCTCGGCCGGGCGCTCGCCTCGAACCTGGCCAAGGCCAAGGGCGCGATCGTCAACGTGACCTCGATCGCGGGCCACGCGGTGCATCCGTTCGCGGGCTCGGCCTATTCGACCTCGAAGGCGGCGCTGTCGGCGCTGACGCGCGAGATGGCGGTCGAATTCGCCCAGCTGGGCGTGCGCGTCAATGCGGTGGCGCCGGGCGAGATCGAAACGGCGATGCTGTCGCCCAACACCGACGTGCTGATCCCGCGCATCCCGCTGAACCGGCTTGGCCAGCCCGACGATGTCGCGTCCACGATCTTCTATCTGTGCGCGCCGGAATCGACCTACATCACCGGCACGGAAATCTACGTCACCGGCGGGCAGCATTTGTTCTAGAGACAATCGCCTTTACTCGACCACTCCTCATAACTCGTCATCCCCGGGCTTGACCCGGGGATCCACGTGCCAGTTGCCGCGCCATTCCAATCGCCCATAATCGCCGGATGCCTGGTGGTTGGATCTACATCGTGACGAACAAGCCGAACGGCATTCTCTATGTCGGCGTGACCAGCGATCTTGCGCGCAGGGCCTGGGAGCATCGGGAAGGCTTGGCCGATGGCTTTACGAAGCGCTATGGCTTGAAGCGATTGGTCTATGTCGAAAGGCACGATGAGATCGTCGCGGCGATCCAGCGAGAGAAAAATCTCAAGCACTGGCCACGTGCTTGGAAGGTTAAGTTGATCCTCGCGGAAAACCCCGACTGGGATGATCTCTACGACCTGATCGGCTGAGACACGTGGATCCCCGGGTCAAGCCCGGGGATGACGATGAGAGAGGTTGCGGGGATGGAGCCGATTGACTTCGCCGGCATTTCTTATCAATGCGTCTATGGCAGCGATATACCCAATGAGGGCATGTATCTCTAACTAGATGACGGATCTCAGGTAGTCCAGAGACCCTGCTCTTCGCCTTTCGATCTGACGCCACAGGCGAAATCACGCTCGACGCCTACAGGAAGAACATTCCACTTGGGCTCATCGAATTGTTCATCGCGCGGATCCGTGCGGAACTCGCACAGTAGACCTAGCCGCAACACCTCTGGCTGAAGCCGTCGATCCAGGTGAGGCGGGTGTCCAAGAGTTGGATCTGCAGGGCCAGCCAATCCTTGAACAGGTTGCCGCCGTCGCTCTGTTCTTCGAGTTCGACCAGGCGCTGGCGCTCGCTCACGGTGAGCGTGCGCAGCAGCGTGATCTGCTCCAGCCGTTCGGGCGTGGTCAGCAGATGCAGGAAGCGCATCTTGAGCGCCACGACCAGGCGGCTCAATTCCGTATTGGGCGAGCGGATCGGCGCCTTCAGCAGCTTCAGCAGCATCGCCTCGCCGTCCGGCGTCAAGGTCAGGCGCGGGTCCTTCTGGCCCAAATCCTCGGGCATGTCGGTGACGACGCCCTCGGCCCGCAGCAGCTCGATCGAAATGCCCATCAGGTCGAGCGACGGGCCGACGATGCGGCTGGTGAACAGGCGGACGTCGGCCGCGACCTCGCCATAGGTCCTGGGCTTGGTCGCGAGCGCGCCCAAGGCCGCGATCTTTACCGTTTCGATCGGGACGAGCGAATTATCGCGATACATCGGGGCTCAGTTTCAGGCGGCGACAGCGCGGCGCAGCATCAGACGACCCCAGACCTCGCTGATGGCATCGACCAGGTGGTCGATGTCGGCGGAACTATGCAGCGGCGTCGGCGTGATGCGCAGACGCTCGGCGCCGCGCGGCACGGTCGGATAGTTGATCGGCTGGATATAGATGCCGTGCCGCTCCAATAGATCGTCGGACGCGCGCTTGACCAGATGGGCATCGCCGACCATGACCGGCACGATATGGGTCTCGCCCGGCATGACCGGGATGCCGGCGGCGACCAGGCGCCGCTTGACCTCGGCCACGGCCACCTGCTGGCCGTCGCGCTCGGCCTGGCTCGTCTTCAGATGCCGGATCGAGGCACGGGCGCCGGCGGCGGTGACCGGGGTCATCGAGGTGGTGAAGATGAAGCCCGCGGCATAGGAGCGCACGAAATCCACGAGCGCTGCCGAGGCCGCGATATAGCCGCCATGGCAGCCGAACGCCTTGCCGAGCGTGCCCTGGATCACGGTCAGCCGGTCCATGACGCCCTCGCGCTCGGCGATGCCGGCCCCGCGCGGGCCATACATGCCGACCGCGTGGACCTCGTCCAGATAGGTCATGGCGCCATGCTTGTCGGCGACGTCGCACAGCTCGGCGATGCGGCCGATGTCGCCATCCATCGAATAGACGCTCTCGAAAGCGACCAGCTTGGCGCGCTCGGGCCCATATTCGGACAGGAGGCGGTCGAGATCGGCCGGGTCATTGTGGCGGAAGATGCGCTTTTCGGCGCCGGAATGCTTGATGCCCTCGATCATCGAGGCATGGTTGAGCGCGTCGGAGAACACGACGCAACCCGGCAGGTGTTTGGCGAGCGTCGACAGTGCCGCCTCGTTCGCGACATAGCCGGTCGCGAAGATCAGCGCCGCTTCCTTGCCATGCAGGTCGGCCAGCTCGCGCTCCAGCTTCACATGCTCGTGGCTGTTGCCCGAGATGTTGCGCGTGCCGCCGGCGCCGGCGCCGACCCGGTCGAGCGCGTCATGCATCGCCGCGATCACGGCCGGGTGCTGGCCCATGCCCAGATAATCGTTCGAGCACCAGACCGTGACTTCGCCGCCGGTGCCGTGATGCCAGGCCCGGGGAAAGGCCCCGACCTTGCGTTCCAGCTCGGCAAATTCCCGGTAGCGCCCTTCTTGCTTGAGCGCATCGATCCGGTCGGCGAAAAAATGCTCGTAGTTCATCGGCACATGTCCCACGGACAATCACGGTTTCACGAACGCTTCCAGGTTCCCGACTCATCATGCGCCGCATCAAAACGCAAGCGCCGGGGCGGCTTGTCGCACCGGGCACAGGGTCCCATGCGGCGCACGCATGGTCAGATTTAAGGGCAGCGATCCTGCCCGCAAGTGCTTGCTGACGCAATCCAAGCGTCGAATTAGGCAATGATCGCGGTGGTCTTGCTAAAGATTGCTTAGCAGCGTGCCCGATATCACACCCGGATATTCAAACCCTAAGCGTGCCGTCCGGTCAAATGGCCCGTATCGGCAAGAGAATTTTGCCAATCTAACCCCTCTAGGTTGATTCTGTCGTCAACCATGCTGGCTGCGACATAAAAGATCGCGGGATAGGCCCCTCAAAACATTTGACTTGCGCGCTGCGGCATAGCGCAATCTTGCCCCTGCGCAGGTGACCCGCGTCCGGCAAACGAGACAGGGCACCCGACAGGGGTAGGCGATCGATGACGATCGGTCGCCGGGGCTTGCACCGATCGAGGGGAAGAGAAACATGCGAAGGATTTTCAATCGCTTGGCGGCGGGTTTGATCGTCGCTGGCTTGGCTTTGCCCTTGGCCGGAACGGCCTCGGCGGCGACGCTGCGCTGGTCGAATGACGGGGACGTCAATTCGATGGATCCCTATGCGCGCAATGAAACTTTCCTGCTGACTTTCCTGCAGAACATCTACGAGCCGCTGGTCCGGCGCTCCAAGGATCTGAAGACCGAGCCGTCGCTCGCGACCGAATGGGCGCAGACCGCTCCCGATGTCTGGCGCTTCAAGCTGCGCCAGGGTGTGAAATTCTCCGATGGTACCCCGTTCAACGCTGACGACGTGCTGATGTCCTACAAGCGGGCGCGGCAGCCAAGCTCGAACTTGGGCAGCATATTCGTGACCCTGCTCGATCTGGTGAAAGTCGACGACTACACGATCGAGTTCCACACCAAGGGGCCGGATCCGATCCTGCCGGAGGAACTGACCAACTGGGGCATCATGTCCAAGGTCTGGGCCGAGAAGAACAACGCGACCGTGCCGGCGGATCTGGGCAAGGTGACCGAGGAAAGCTACGCCACCCGCAATGCCATGGGCACCGGCCCCTATATGCTGAAGGAGCGCGTGCCGGACGTGCGCACCGTGCTGGTCGCCAACCCCAACTGGTGGGACAAGCCGACCGGCAATGTGACCGAGGCGATTTTTACCCGGATCGCCAACCCCTCGACCCGCGTGGCGGCTCTGCTCTCGGGCGAAATCGATTTCGTCTATACCGTGCCGCCGCAGGACGTCGATCGCATCGCCAGCACGCCCGGCACCAAGATCCTGAAGAAGCCGGAGCTGCGCACGATCTTCTTGGGCTTCGACCAGAATCGCGACGAGCTGCTGGAGAGCAACATCAAGGGCAAGAATCCGTTCAAGGATGTGCGGGTGCGCGAGGCGTTCTATCGGGCGATCGACGAGAAGACGATCGTTACCAAGGTCATGCGCGGCCAGGCCGAAGAAACCGCGCTCATGATCGCGCCGGGCGTCAACGGCTTCGACAAGTCGCTGAACGAGCGGGTGCCCTACGACCCGGCCAAGTCCAAGAAGCTGTTGGCCGATGCGGGCTATCCGAACGGCTTCGAGACCGGCATGGATTGCCCGAACGATCGCTATGTGAATGACGAGCAGATCTGCCAGGCCGTCGTCGCCATGCTGGCCAAGGTCGGCATCAAGGTGAACCTGCTGGCCCAGACCCGCCTCAAGTATTTCGGCAAGATCGGCTCGCCCAACTACGGTGCCAGCTTCTATATGCTGGGCTGGACGCCCTCGACCTACGACGCCCACAACATGCTGGCGTCCCTGGTCGCGACCCGTACCCCGGCCGTGGGTCTGGGCGACAATAACGACGGCGGCATTTCCAATGCCCAGATCGACAAGGACGTGGGCGAGATCCAAGTCGAACTCGACCAGAAGAAGCGGCAAGCGCTGATCGCCGACGCGCTCAGCGTGATCAAGAACCAGTACCTCTATATCCCGCTGCATCAGCAGGTCGTGGTCTGGGCCGCGCGCAGCAATGTCGAGGTCGTGCAGATGGCCGACAATTACTTCCCGTTGCGGTTCGTCACGGTCAAATAAGCGCGGTCAAATAGGGTCCCGTTCGGACCTTGATCGACGCGTTCACTCTGCCGCCGTCCCTTGAGGGGGCGGCGGCATATGGTTGGGATGAAGAGAACATGCGACTGATTTCCGGGCAAATTTCGGCGGCCATGCTGGCCGTGCTCCTGGGCACGATGCCCCTGATCGGCACGAACGGGGCCTCGGCCGCGACACTGCGCTGGTCGAACGACGGCGACGTCAACTCGATGGACCCCTATGCGCGCCAGGAAACCTTTCTGCTGACCTTCACCCAGAATATCTACGACCCGCTGATCCGCCGCTCCAAGGACCTGAAGCTCGAGCCCGCGCTCGCGACCGAATGGACGCAGACCGCTCCCGACGTCTGGCGCTTCAAGCTGCGCCAAGGCGTCAAATTCTCGGACGGCACGCCCTTCAATGCCGACGACGTGCTGTTCTCGTTCCAGCGCATCCGGGAAAAGACCTCGGCGCTCAACAGCAATGTCGCGACCGTCGCCGACCTGGTCAAAATCGACGACTACACGGTCGACTTCCACACCAAGGGCCCCGACCCGATCCTGCCGGGCGAACTGACCCAATGGGGCATCATGTCCAAGGTCTGGTGCGAGAAGAACAACGCGACCGTGCCGGCGGACCTGGGCAAGGTGACCGAGGAAAATTACGCGACCCGCAATGCCATGGGCACCGGCCCCTATATGCTGAAGGAGCGCGTGCCGGACGTGCGCACGGTGCTGGTTGCCAATCCCAACTGGTGGGACAAGCCGGTCGGCAACGTGACCGAGGCGATCTTCACCCGTATCGCCAACCCCTCGACCCGGGTCGCAGCCCTGCTCTCGGGCGAAATCGATTTCGTCTATACGGTGCCGCCGCAGGACGTCGATCGCATCGCCAGCACGCCCGGCACCAAGATCATCAAGTCGCCGGAGCTGCGCACGATCTATCTCGGCATGGACCAGATGCATGACGAGCTCTTGGAGAGCAACATCAAGGGCAAGAACCCGTATAAGGACGAGCGGGTGCGTGAGGCGTTCTATCGCGCGATCGACGAAAAGGCGATCGTTACCAAGGTCATGCGCGGCCAGGCACAAGAAACGGCGCTGATGATCGCGCCGGGCATCAACGGCTTCGACAAGTCGTTGAACGAGCGTCCGGCCTATGACCCGGCCCGGTCGAAGAAGCTGTTGGCCGAGGCGGGTTACCCCGATGGTTTCGAGACCGGAATGGATTGCCCGAACGATCGTTACGTCAACGACGAGGCGATCTGCCAGGCCGTCGCCGCCATGCTGGCCAAGGTCGGCATCAAGGTGAACCTGCTGGCCCAGACCCGGCTCAAATTCTTCGGCAAGATCGGTTCGCCCAACTATGCCTCCAGCTTCTACATGCTGGGCTGGACGCCCTCGACCTATGATGCCCACAACATGCTGGCGTCGCTGGTCGGCACGCGTGTGCCGGGCTCGGGCATCGGCGACAATAACGATGGCGGCATTTCCGATCCGGTCATCGATGCCGACATCAAGGCGATCCAGGTCGAGAGCGACCAGGCGAAGCGTCAGGCGCTGATTTCCAACGCGCTGGCCGAGATCAAGGACAAGTACCTCTATATCCCGCTGCATCAGCAGGTCGTGGTCTGGGCGGCGCGCAGCAATGTCGAGACCGCGCAGATGGCCGACAATTCCT
>Ga0302314_10001238_pt1 | contig 47995 bp, 32 predicted proteins | sample III_Palsa_N2_3_FD_200533 | JGI IMG/M metagenome (GOLD analysis project Ga0302314, IMG submission 200533) | Peat permafrost microbial communities from Stordalen Mire near Abisko, Sweden - III_Palsa_N2_3 | ecosystem: Environmental > Terrestrial > Soil > Palsa > Peat permafrost | place: Sweden...
AGGGCGACCGGCAAAGCCGGAAGGCCGGGGATCACCACCGCGAGGTAGTCGGCAAGGCCCAGCGCCGTAACCGCTTGGCTGACGGGTCCGCCGAAGATGTTTAGGCCCAGGGCCATGAACCCCCAGACCGGCCCGATAGCACGGCCCATCATTGAATACTCAGCGCCGGTGAGCGGGAAGGCCGACGATAGTTCTGCGTAGACGAAGGCCGAGGTCAGGGCCAGGAACCCCGCGCCAATGAAGCACAGGATGGCGCCGGTGCCCGCTTGCTGCGTCACCTGCTGCCCCATGATGAACACCGAGGCGGCCGGGGTGATCGCCGAAATGGTGATCAGAAGATTGCCGATCCGCCGCATGCTCTGGCCAAGGGGGGTCACAGCATGGCCGAGCGTCGATGTCATCAGATGGCGGCCGGCTCCCAAGAGCAACGCGCGTCGCTTGCTATTCGCCGGGACGCATCACGCAACGGGCTATGGCTGACCCCGATCGAGGGACGGGTCAAGCTTGCGGTCAGGACGTCCCGCGGCGGGCGTGAAGTTTCTGTGGATCAGGCCAAGACTATCCTGAATGCAGTGCTCGATTCCGGCATCAGCCTGATCGACATACCGCCCGACTATGGGGCCTCGGAAGAGTTGATCGGCGAGTTCATCTCACACCGTCGCTCGTAGCTGGCCCGCCGCGCATAGGCGCCGCAACGAAATAAGGGGCGGCGCCCTCGTAGGCGGCGTAACTCAGATTCGGCGTCCTGGACTCTCAGTGACTGGCCCCACGTTCGAGCGGCAGGTTGCTAAGGACAGATAACAGGAGTTTAGGCGCTCGAGCTTCACCGACCAAGCTGACGACTTCGCTCAAGCGGGGACCTGGAAGTAACGCCTCTAGTGGAGCAGGTTGTGGAGTCGGTCTTCCGTCTGTGCAGCCGGAGTCGCCCTGAACAAAAAACCTAGCAGTGATCACAGAGAGAAGCGCCTCCGCTCTTGACGGACGTCGACTGTCCGCAAGAGAGTGATCACAGAACGGCGGAGGTCACGGCGCCGGCGCGGCCGGCGCGCGGACTTGCGCAAGGGGGCGCGTTGCGCCGATGGGAAAGGCAGTCGTCACCAAGGTGCCCGGATTGCCCGCCTCCGCCCGTTCCATCGCCGATCCAGTCGAAGTGCGGGCCTTCCTCGAGGCGCACCCGCAGATCGAATTCTTCGAGCTGATCTTCACCGCGATGTCCGGGGTGCCGCGTGGCAAGCGGCTACGGCGAAGCGAGATCGCGGCGGTCTACAAGAATGGCCGGTTCCTGCCGGGCTCGATCCTGGTCTGCGATATCACCGGACAGGACTGCGAGGACACTGGCCTCGTTTGGGCCGACGGCGACGCCGACCGGGTGGCTTGGCCGGCGCCTGGGACGCTGGTCCCAGCGCCCTGGCTGGGCGACGACGTCGCCCAGCTGATCACCTCGCTGTACGAACTGGACGCAACGCCGAACGACCTCGATCCGCGCCACGTGCTGCGCCGCGTAGTGGAGCGGTTCGCCGCCGACGGTCTGACCCCGGTGGTCGCCTGCGAGATGGAATACTACCTTGTCGACGGACGGCGCACAGCTGCGGGCGGGATCGAGCTGGCAGGGGTAGGCCCCAGTGGCGAGCGGCCGAGCCTGCACGGCGTCTACGGGCTGCGCGAGCTGGAGGACGTCAGCGGCTTCCTACGCGCATTGTGGTCGGCGGCGGACGCCCAGGGCGTGCCGCTCGAAGGGGCGATCTCGGAATATGCGCCGGGCCAGCTGGAGCTGACCTTGAAGCACGGGCCGGACGCCCTGCGCGCGGCGGACGAAGCGGTGATGTACAAGCGCATCGCCAAGGGCGTGGCCGCGGCCTGCGGCTGCGAGGCGACCTTCATGGCCAAGCCGTTCGCCGACCGCGCCGGCAGCGGCCTGCACCTGCACGTCAGCGTCAACGACGCCGCGGGCCGCAACATCTTCGCCAGCGACGATCCGGCCGGGGCGCCGCCGCTGCGCCACGCGGTCGGCGGGCTGGTGGCGGGCCTCGCGGAGGGCATGGCGATCTTCGCGCCGAACGCCAATTCCTACCGCCGCTTTCGCGCCAATTCCTACGCCCCGGTCGCACCGACCTGGGGGGTGAACAACCGCACTGTCTCGCTGCGTGTGCCCGCGGGACCACCAAGCGGTCGCCATATCGAGCATCGCGTGGCCGGGGCCGACGCCAACCCCTATCTGGCGCTGGCGGCGCTGCTGGCGGGCGTGCATGCGGGTCTGACCCAGAAGCTGGATCCTGGGCTGCCGGTCGTCGGGGACGGGTATGCCGCGGCGGCCGACTCCGGCGTGCGCCTGCCCGCCAACTGGTTCGCGGCCACCGACTCCTTCGCCGGCTCGGCCACGATGCGCGACTATCTCGGCGCGCGGTTCGTCGAGATGTTCACCACTGTCAAGCGCACCGAGCAGGACCGCTTCTTCGCCGAAGTGCCGGCGCTCGACTACGACTGGTGCCTGAAGAATGCGTGAGGCGGGCGTCGCATGAGGCGGGCCTCGCGCAGATCCCTGCTCGCCGGCCTGGGCGCCGCCGCGCCCGGACTTAGCCTGGGCGCCTGCGCAGAGAAGGCGCCGATGGGCGCCAACGGCGAGGAGTCCAAGCTCAACTTCTACAACTGGGACACCTACACCGGCAAAACCACCCCGGGCCACAACGTCGCCGCCGGCGTGATCCGCCACATCGTCTACCTGGACAGCGAATCGATCTACGATGTCGAACTGGCCGACGGCCGGCGGGTGCGCGCCCTGCGTTCGAACCGGACCCGCCGCGACCAAGAGGACCTGGACTGCGACGAGCCGGTGTGGCTGGCCTGGCACGCCTGCACCCCGGCGGTGCTGCTGTCATGACCTCCGCGCGCCGCCCGGTCCTCGGCATCGCCTGCTGCACCCGCACGATCGGGACCGAGCCCGCCCAGGCGGTGATGAACCGCTACGTCGTCCACGCCCTACGCTATGCGGACGTCGCGGGCCTGCTGGTGCCGGCTCTGCCGGATTTGATGAGCGCCCGCGAGGTCGCCCCGCGCCTCGACGGCCTGCTGCTCACCGGAAGCCCCTCGAACATCGAACCTGGCCGCTATGGCCAGGCCGACGCCCCGGATGCCGAAGGACCTTACGACCCGGGCCGTGACACGATGACCGCAGATCTGATCAACGCCATGATCGCCCTCGGCAAGCCGGTGTTCGGCATTTGCCGCGGCCTGCAGGAGCTGAACGTAGCCTTCGGCGGGACCCTGCGCCGGGACGCAAGCCGCGCCGATGAGCTCATCCCCCACCACGCGCCGGGCGATGCGGCGTTCGACGCCGTGTTCGCCCACGAACACGAGGTGGCGCTGACGCCGGGCGGCGTGCTGAGCCGGGGTCTCGGCCGCGCGTCGCTGAGCGTCAACTCGGTGCACTACCAGGCCATCGATGCGCTGGGCGCGGGCCTGACCGTCGAGGCGGCCGCGCCTGACGGCGTCGTCGAGGCCGTTTCGGCGCAGGTCGGCGACGCCCAGGTGCTCGCCGTGCAGTGGCATCCCGAGTGGCGGACCGAGGCCAATCCAGATTCGCAAGCCTATTTCCGACTGCTCGGCCGCGTTCTGCGCGGTGAGCCGGTCCAGCCCGACGAGAGGACTCCATCGTGACCCTTCGCAACTACGACATCGCCGAACTCCGTCGCCTGGACGTCGCCCACCACCTGCCGGCGCAGCAGGACTACAAGCTGATGAAGGAACTGGGCGGCAGCCGGATCATCACCCGGGCGCAGGGCTGCACCATCTACGACGGCGACGGCGTCGCGTTGCTCGACGCCATGGCCGGCCTCTGGTGCGTGCAGGTGGGCTACGGCCGCGAGGAGCTGGCCAAGGCGGCCTATGACCAGATGCTGGAACTGCCCTTCTACAACACCTTCTTCAAGACTGTCGCGCCGCCCACTGTGCTGCTCGCGGCCAAGGTCGCCGGACTGATGGGCGGCGACCTGCAGCATGTGTTCTTCAACAACTCCGGCTCCGAGGCGATCGACACAGTGATCCGCCTCGCCCGCTACTATTGGCAGGCCAAGGGCGAGCCGAACCGCAACATCATCATCTCGCGGGTCAACGGCTATCACGGCTCGACCATCGCAGGCGCTAGCCTGGGCGGCATGAAGCACATGCACGTCCAGGGCGGGCCATGGCTGCCGGGCATCGAGCACATCATGCAGCCCTATCAATTCAACGAGGGTTTCGGCGAGGATCCGGCCGCGTTCGGCGAGCGCGCCGCCCAGGCCTTGGAGGACCGCATCCTGGAGGTCGGCGCCGAGAACATCGCGGCCTTCGTCGGCGAGCCGGTGCAGGGCGCGGGCGGGGTGATCATCCCGCCGCCGAACTATTGGCCGCGGATCGAGGCCATCTGCCGCAAGTATGGCGTTCTGCTGGTCTGTGACGAGGTGATTTGCGGCTTCGGCCGGCTCGGGCGCTGGTTCGGCTTCCAGCATTTCGGGATCAAGCCGGATCTGGTCTCAATGGCCAAGGGCCTGTCATCCGGCTACCTGCCGATCTCGGCGGTCGGGGTGGCCGACCACATCGTCGAGGCGCTGCGCGCGGTCGGCGGCGACTTCGTGCACGGCTACACTTATTCCGGCCATCCCACCGCCGCGGCGGTGGCGCTGACGAACATCGAGATCATGGAGCGCGAGGGGCTGGTCGAGCGCACCGCGACCGATACGGGCCCCTATCTGGCCAAGGCGCTGGCGGGCCTCGCAGAGCACCCGCTGGTCGGCCAGACGCGCTCGCTGGGCCTGATCGGGGCGGTCGAGATCGTGGCAAGGAAGGGGACCAACGAACGGTTCTCCGGCAAGGAAGGCCCGGCTGGGCTGATGGTGCGCGACCTGTGCATCAAGTCCGGACTGATGGTGCGGGCGATCCGCGACACCGTCGTCATGAGCCCGCCGCTGGTCATCAGCCACGCTGAGATCGACCAGGTAATAGGAACCATCCGAAGCGCGCTGGACGAGGCCGCGCCAGCGCTGAGGGCGATGCGGGCGGCGGCCTGAGCATGAAGCATGGGGGGCCCGGCATAGTGCTTCATTGTCGTCTCTCGATGATGCTTGGCCCTGGCCCAATCCTGACGCCGTTGCCGATGACACGATCAATCTGAGGGACGACCACCCAACCTCAACCGGTCAGGCCAGACCGCCCGTTACGCCCTCTTGTCGGCCATCGCCTCGATCGCCGGCCGCGGCTGGCAGCCTGATCTAACCCTCACGTCCACTGCGGCGCGGGCTCGGCGCCACCGACCAATTGCTGCGGCCGATCAGGCCCATGCCGTCGGCAATGTCGGAGGCGATGGCCCGGCGCAGGGCCTCGGCGTCGCGGGCCTCGATCGCATCGAGCGCGATCCGGTGCTGGTCGACCAGATTGGCGGTGCCGACGCGGCCATAGACGACGCGCATGAACGGGCCAAACTGGAGCCACAAGGCCTCGATCAGGCGGTTCAGGATCGGCCGCTGGTTCGCGCGGTACATATTGAAGTGAAAGGCAAAATTGTTCTCCATGTAGCCCATGACGTCGCCGTTTTCCATAGCGGCATCCAGCGCGGCGTCGATCTCGCGCAACTGCTTCAGCCGCGCGGGGGTGATCTGCGGCAGGGCCAGGACCGCGGCCTCGGGCTCCAACATGAGGCGGCAGTCGAGCAGGTCGCTGAACCGCTCGGCGGACATCGCCGGCACCTCGATCCGGCGCTTGGAGCGGATCACGACGGCGCCTTCGGCAGCCAGGCGGCTGAGCGCGTCGCGCACCGGCATCTGGCTGACGCCCATCTCGGCGGCGAGGCCGCGCGTGGAAAGGCCGACGCCCGGCGTGATTTTGCCGGCGATCATGCGCCGGCGCAGCTCCTCGTAGATGCTCGCCCGCAGCACCGGCTCCGCCTCGACCGCCGGCGCGGCGGGGCTGATCGCACGGTTCGAGATTGCGGCCTTCGGCATGTCGCCCACGTCTCCTGCAAGGCACGGCGGGCGCCTCGCCCAATACGATTATAGCTGCGATCTCACCGTGCTGGAATTGCGCTGTCGAAGCTTGGGCGCCTCTGCCGCGAAGCCCTTGGATTCGCCTACCGTTCCTTGACGCCACTACCGGCTCCAGGCGATCTTACTGAGATCACAAATCCGTCCCGACAGGGACGAAAGGCCTGCATGTCCGACCTCAAGACCTGGATTGAAACGCGCCGCATCGGCGAGGTCGAGTGCCTGGTGCCGGACATGAACGGCGTGCTCCGTGGCAAAGTGGTGCCGGCCGCCAAGCTGGTGCAGTCCGCGCGCGACGGCTCGCTGCGCCTGCCTTCCAGCGTCTTCGCCCTGACCGTCACCGGTGAATACGCCGACGCGGAGGACGAGGAGGCCCATCAGGACCCCGACATGGTGCTGCAGCCGGATCCGGCCACCCTGTGCGTGGCGCCGGGGTTCAAGACGCCGACCGCCTACGTGTTCGCCGACGCCCTGCACCGGGACGGCTCGCCGTGGGCGTCCTCGCCGCGGGAGGTGCTGAAGGGGGTGGTGGGTCTCTATGCCGCGCGCGGATGGCGGCCGGTGGTGGCGCCGGAACTGGAATTCTACCTGACGGCGCTGAATCCGGATCCGGATCTGCCGCTGACCCCGCCGGCGGGCCGCTCGGGCCGGGCGGAGACCTCGCCGCAACCCTACGGGCTGGAGGCGATCACCGAGTACGAAGACCTGATCGAGATGATCTACGAGTACGCCGAGACGGCCGAGGTCAACGTGGACACCATGATCCATGAGTCCGGCACGGCCCAGCTGGAGATCAACTTCCTGCACGGCGATCCGGTGCGGCTGGCCGACCAGGTGCTGGTGTTCAAGCGCATCGTGCGGCAGGTGGCGCTGCAGCACGGCGTCTATGCCACCTTCATGGCCAAGCCGATGGAGCACCAGCCGGGCAGCGCCATGCACCTTCATGTCTCGGTGGTCAGCGAGGGCAATGGCGACAACCTGTTCGCCGACGCGGGCGGCGCCGACAGCGAGATGTTCCGGCATTTCGCCGGCGGCCTGCAGCACTACCTGCCCGAGGTGATCCCCCTCTTGGCGCCCAATGTGAACTCGTTCCGCCGCATGCGGCCGGGCCACAGCGCCCCGATCAATGTCCAGTGGGGCTATGACAACCGCTCGTGCGGCCTGCGCGTGCCGATCTCGGATCAGCCGAACCGGCGCATCGAGAACCGCATCCCCGGGGCCGACGCCAGCCCTTACCTCGCGATCGCGGCCACGCTGATCTGCGGCTATATCGGCATCGATCAGGCGGTCGAGCCGATGGCCCAGACCAGCGGCAACGCCTACCACGAGCCGCGGACGCTGCCGCGGACGCTGGAAGACGCGCTGGAGCGGTTCAAGCGGTGCGAGTCGGTGCGCGACTACCTCGGCGCGGACTTCTGCCGCGCCTTCGTGCGGATCAAGGAAGCCGAGCTCGAGGCCTTCCAGTGCGTGATCAGCTCCTGGGAGCGGGACCACCTGCTGCTCAAGGTCTAGCGTGCCGATGGGCTTCAACGCCGGGCTGAACATGGCCGGCTCCTACTACGCCGCTACGGCCGCGTCGTTCGCCCCCTGCCCGCCGCTGGTCGACGAGGTCGAGGCCGACCTGGTCGTCGTGGGCGGCGGCGCTACCGGGCTCTCGGCGGCCTTGCATGCGGCGAAGGCCGGGCTTTCGGTCGTCCTGCTGGAGGGCGGCCGGATCGGCTGGGGCGCGTCGGGGCGCAACGGCGGACAGATCATCTCGGGGCTGCGCAAGGGCGCGGCGGAGCTCGTCGCGCTGTTCGGGCGAGAGCGGGCCAAGGCACTGTTCGACCTGGCGCAGCAGGCGCGCGACCTCGTCGTCGCCCTGATCGCCGAGCACGCAATCGATTGCGACCTCAAGCTGACCGGCCACCTGCTGGGCGCCGTCAACGCTGCCTACCTGCGCCACTTCGAGGCCGAAGTCCGCTGCCTGGCGGAGACGATGGACTACCCTGACGCCGAACTGCTGGCCGCCGGCGCGGCCCGGGCGCAGGTCGACACCCCTTACCACGGCGCCCTGCTCGACCGGCGCGGCGGGCACATGCACACGCTGAACTACACCCTCGGCCTGGCCCGCGCCGCGGTCGGGGCAGGGGCGTCGCTGCACGAGCAATCGCCGGCGGTGTCGCTGGAGCAGGGCGGCGGGCTGGTGCGCGTCGCCACCGACGCAGGCGCAGCGGTGCGGGCCAGGCACGCCGTGCTGGCGGGCGATGCGCTGCTGCATGGTCTGTGCGGCCGGGTGAACAGCCGGATCATGCCGGTGGCCAACTACCTCATCGCGACCGCGCCGCTGTCCGACCCCGGCGCCCTGATCGCGAACGATGTCGCCGTCTCCGACAGCCGCTTCGTGGTCAACTACTACCGCCTGACCGCCGACGGGCGGCTGCTGTTCGGAGGGGGCGAGCGCTACACGCCGGACCCGCCCGCCGACATCGCCGCGTTCGTGCGGCCGCACTTGGAAGCGACCTTCCCGCAGACCCGCGGCGTCGTGATCGACTTTGCCTGGGGCGGCCTGGTCTCGATCACCATGAGCCGCCTGCCGCACATCGGCCGCGACGGGGAGGTGCTGTTCGCGCACGGCTACTCGGGCATGGGCGTGGTTCTCTCGACGCTGGCGGGCAAGCTGCTGGTCGAAGCCATCGGCGGCGATACTGCGAGGTTCGACCTGTTCGCAGGGGTCGAGCCACCGGCGTTTCCCGGCGGAACCGCCTTGCGCGGCCCGCTGCACGTGCTGGGCATGCTCTGGTATGCGCTACGCGACCGGGTCGGGTGACAGGCCGGTGGCGCTGTGCTTGACCGACCGATGATCTGTGCGGAATCTGAGATAGCAGTCTGGAGAGGGCGGGAATGGCTGGGCGACGCCGCCGGAGCGATCGAGCGCTGGGCATGGACCGGACGATCGACCGCCGCGATTTCCTGAATGGCGTTGCGGTGGCGATCGGGGCGATCGGCGCCCCTGGGATCGGTCTCGCGGCCGATCCGGCGACGCCCTGGCCGCAAGACCAGCCCGGCTACTACCCGCCGATCCTGAACGGCCTGCGCGGCAGCCATCCGGGCTCGTTCGAAAGCGCCCACGCCCTGCGCGACGGCGACTTCTGGTCTCAGGCGCCGGCGCCGGAGGATACCGGCGAGCGCTATGACCTCGTGGTGGTCGGCGGCGGCATCAGCGGGCTCTCGGCGGCACACTTCTACCGCGCGGCGAAGCCCGGCGCGAAGATACTGATCCTCGACAACCACGACGACTTCGGCGGCCATGCCAAGCGCAACGAGTTCCACCTGGACGGCAAGCTGCACCTCTTGAACGGCGGCACTCTGGAGATCGACAGCCCGCGGCCCTACTCCGCTGTCGCCGACGGCCTGCTGAAGACCCTGGGCATCGACCCGCCTGCGCTCAGCGCGGCGTGCGACAAGGATGAGCTTTATCCCAGCCTCGGCATGGGCCGCGGCGTGTTTTTCGACAGGGAGACCTTCGGCGAGGATCGGATGGTGGCAGGCGCGCCCGGTCGCAAAGGCGGGGGTACGGCGGCGGATTGGGCCGCCTTCGCCGCCCGCACGCCGCTGAGCCCCACCGCCCAGGCGGACGTCGTGCGGATCAACACCGGGACGGTCGACGACATGCCAGGCCTGACTTCCGCGCAGAAGAAGGACGCCCTGTCGCGGATGAGCTATCGCGACTACCTGGCCAAGGTGGTCAAGGCGGGCCCGGCCGCGCTAGCGATGTACCAGAGCGCCACCCAAGGCGAGTGGGGCGTGGGGATCGACGCGGTCTCGGCCCTCGACTGCTGGGGCTTCGGTCTCGCCGGCTTCCAGGGGCTCGAGCTTGCGCCCGGATCGGCGCCAAGAATGGGCTACACCCCGGCCGGCTACGCCGACGGCGGCTCCTACACCTTTCACTTCCCGGATGGCAATGCGACCATCGCCCGGCTGCTGGTGCGCAACCTGATCCCGGCCGCCCTTCCAGGCGAGGACTGCCGTGACGTTGTTGGCGCGAAGGTCGACTACGCCCGGCTCGACCGGATGGACAATGCGGTGCGCATCCGTCTGTCCAGCATCGCGGTTCGCGCTCGCAACCTCGGCGATGCGGCCGCCGCGCGCGGGGTCGAGGTCGCCTACGTTCGCGGGGGCCAGGTCTTCACCGTGCGGGCGAGCGACTGCGTGCTGGCCTCCTGGAACATGATGATCCCCTACATCTGCCCGGAGCTGCCGGCGCCGCAGCGAGCGGCGTTGCACTCGCTGGTGAAGACGCCGCTGGTCTACACCAGCGTCGCCCTGCGCAACTGGACCGCCTTCCACAAGCTGGGCGTGGCCGGCTTCCAGGCCCCGGGCGGCTACCACACCTACGCGGTGCTGAACCCGGCTGTGGATATCGGCGTGGTGACCGCGGAGCGGTCGCCCGACCGGTCCATCCTGCTACACATGGTGCGCACCCCGTGCCAGCCCGGCCTGCCCGAGCACGAGCAGAACAAGGCCGGCCGAGCCGAACTGCTGACGACGCCGTTCGAGGTGTTCGAGCGCAACATCCGCGAACAGCTCGGCCGCTCACTGGCCGCTGGCGGCTTCGATCCGGCGCGCGACATCACCGCCATCACCGTCAACCGCTGGCCGCACGGCTATGCGCCCGAGTACAATCCGCTGTGGGAGCCCGATCTGCCGCCGGAGCAGCAACCGAACGTGGTCGGCCGCGCCCGCTTCGGCCGCATCACCATCGCCAATTCGGACTCGGGGCGTGCAGCGTACACCGACTCGGCGATCAACCAGGCCCGCCGCGCGGTGGACGAGCTCTTGGCTCTGCAACCGGCCTGAGGCAGCCATTGGCGTATGCGGATGAGTTGATCACCGCCTGACCGCCGCCTTGGCGCCGACCCTCGGCCGGCATTCCGTGGCTGTTATGTGATCACAGATGCTTGACGCTTTGCCGGACCCAGACGAACGTCGGTGGGCACAAGAGGGGGATCTTTGAAAATGAGGAAGTCTCTCGGCGCTCGCCGATCGCTGCTCCTGACAGCGGCTGCGCTGCCGCTGCTGACTGTCGGCCTCGCCCGGGCGGCGACATCGGACGCCACGCCCGCGAGCAGCGTCTCCGAAGTGGTGGTCACCGCCACGAGGCAAAGCCAGGCCATCAGCAAGGTGGCGGAAAGCGTCAGCGCCTTCCCCGCGAGCAAGCTGGCGGTGCTGAACATCAAATCCTTCGCCGATCTGGCGAAATTCACGGCCGGCGTCACCTTCAACGAGGACCGGCACGACATCTCGATCCGCGGCATCGATTCCCAGGCCGGATCGGGCACCACCGGCATCTACATCGACGACACGCCGATCCAGGTTCGCGCCCTGGGGCTGAACGCCAATAACACGCTGCCCGCGGTGTTCGACCTGCAGCGCGTCGAGGTGTTGCGTGGACCGCAAGGGACCCTGTTCGGCGCAGGGTCGGAAGGCGGCACAGTGCGCTACATCACCACCCAGCCTAGCCTGACCAGCTTCAGCGCCAACGCCCACGCCGAGGTTGCCGCCACCCAGGACGGCGCGCCGAGCTATGAGTTCGGCGCCGCAGCGGGCGGTCCGATCCTGCAGGACAAGATCGGCTTTCGGATCAGCGCCTGGGGTCGCCAAGACGGCGGCTGGGTCAATCGCAACAACGACGGCGACGTCGGGCAGGTCGAGAACAACGCCAACTACACCGACACCTACGTCCTGCGCGGCGCCGTTACCTTTGCGCCGACCGACAGCCTGACCATCACGCCGTCACTCAACTACGAGAACCGCGACCAGCACAACCACGACGAATACTGGGTGGGCATCTCCAACCCGAGTTCCGGACAGTTCCTCAGCGGCACGCCCGAGCTCATGCAGGACTCCGACCACTTCATCCTGCCGTCGCTGAAGATCGAGTGGGACGCCGGGCCGGTGCGGTTCATTTCCAACACCGCCTACTACGATCGGCTGGAGCACGTGAACGGGTATTCGGGGACGCTCTACAACCTGTCGTATTTCCAGCACTTCACCAGCAACACCGACCCAAATCCGTTGGCCGACGGCACCAACGCCATCCCGGGCCTGCCGCCCAACCCGGTTGATCCGCAGTTCAACCCGCCGGTCGGCTGCGGGCCCGCGCCGACGGTCAGCATGCCGGGCTGCATCATCGGCAACCTACTGACGCCGACCGGCCTCAACCTGCCGGGCTTCGGGCCTTATAAGTCGACCAACCTCATCACCAACGCACAGCAGGACATCACCCAGGAGTTTCGCCTGCAGTCAGCCGACACCAGCGCGCGCCTGGTTTGGACCGTTGGCCTGTTCTACGCTTACAACACGCAGCGCAGCACCGAGGAGATCCGCGACCCGCAGCTGCCGGCCCTGACCGAATACCTGTGGGGCGAGGACATGATCACCGCCTGGGGCGAGAACCTGCTGCCCAATGGCGACGACTATATCAACGACACACGGGCTCACGACCGACAGGTGGCAATCTTCGGCGACGCCGCCTTCAAGATCACCGACGCGCTGAAACTGGAGGTCGGCCTGCGCTATGCCTGGACCCACTTCGACTTCCACAACCTGAACGACGGCGCTCAGGACCTGCTCGACGACGGCGGTGTGCCGGCGATCGCGACCGGCAGCAAGAACGAGACACCGTTCACACCGAAGGTGGGGCTGACCTATCAGGTTACGTCCGACGACATGGTCTACGCCACCTATTCGCAGGGCTACCGCATCGGCGGCGCCACGCCGCCCCTGCCGATCCCGGCCTGCGGCGCGAACCCCTTCCCAGATCAGTACAATTCCGACAGCCTGGACAGTTACGAGATCGGCACCAAGGACAGCTTCCTCGACCGCAAGCTCTACGTCGCGGCGAGCGCTTTCTACGTCCACTGGAAGAACATCCAGCAGGCCATCTACGTGCCCCAATGCGGCATCCAGTACACCACCAACGTCGGAACCGCGGTCAGCCAGGGCTTCGACCTGGAAGGCGAGTGGCGCTTCACCTCAGCCTTCGAGATGGACCTAAGCATGGGCTACACGGACGCGCACTACACCGCCAATGCGATCGATCCGAACTCGGGCGCCGAGCTGGCGGCCAAGGGCGACGTGCTCGATGTGGCGCCATGGACCGTCTCGCTGGGCGCCCAGTACGACTTCTCGGTGATGGACCACGACGCCTTCATCCGCGCCGACTACGAGTACGCCAGTCGCCGCACCAAGCCGATTCCGGCCGAAGATCCGGCGACCACCTATTACGACGCCGGCCTCGTGCCCGACCCCGCTACCAAGCTGGCCTCGCTGCGCGCGGGCATGACGTTCAGCAAGTTCGACGTCGCCGTGTTCGTCGACAACCTGTTCGACTCCCACCCACAGCTCGACCTGCAGCACGAAGACTCCGCCACCGCGCTGTTCGAAGCCACCACCTTCCGCCCCCGCACGGTCGGCCTGTCGGCGGACTACAAGTTTTGACGGCACTATCAGACTAGTGGGATGAGGCGCGGGTCATTGCGGACCCCGGAATTTCGCTCGAGGCCACCGCTGACGCCGTGAAATTACGGTCTCTCACCAAGCACGCTGTCTCGATCACCGACAGAAAGCGAGCCTCTCCCAGGCTGGAGTCACGCGAAAGAAGGGGCTGCATTGGCAACGCAACTCAAGGCGAACGCTCTTTCCATGATCGAGGCCCTGATCATGGGCGTCGCCGGCAGCGCACCCGGCTTTTCGATCGCCGTGGCCTTGGCGACCTTGTTGGTCTCCGCCGGCGCCCTGGCGCCGGGGGCGCTGCTGATCTTCGCCGTGCCAATGATCGGCATTTCCCTGGCCTACAAAGGGCTCGATGCCCGAATGGCCAACGCGGGCGCCGCCTACGAGTGGACCAGTCGGATCTTCAACAAGCCGCTCGGCTATTTTTCCGGTTGGGCGCTCATGGTGGCGTCCATCGTGTTCATCGCCACGGGCGCGGTGCCGCTCGGTTCGGCGACGCTAAGCTTCTTCCCCGATCCCACGCTGGTGAACAACGTCGGCGCCACGACCTTCGTCGGCGCAGTCTGGTTCCTCGTCATCGGCTTCGTCCTGATCACGGGAATCAGCCTGACCAGCAAGGTGCAGATGATCATGAGTACGGTGGAACTCGTGATCCTGACGATCATCGTCGTGGCGGCTACGAATCACGCGCTTCGGTTCGGCGCGGTCAACCCGCTGTCCTGGTCCTGGTTCGGGTTTGGCTACCCGCCTGGAGCCTTCAGCGCCTCGGCGCTGATCGTTGTTTTCTTCTACTGGGGCTGGGACGTCACCGCGAACCTCGGCGAGGAAACCGACAGCTCCCACAACGGCGCCGGCAACGGCGGCTTCGTCAGTGTCTTTGTCACGACAGCCTACTTCCTGGCGTTCGCCGCGGCGACGCTCTTCCTGTTCAGCTTGAAGGAAGGCCAGGGCCTAAGCGACAATCTTGTCTATCACCTCGCGGTCCGCGCCGGGCTAGGCAGGACGGGCGGCCTCGCTGCCTCCTTCGCAGTCATCCTGTCGAGCGTCGCCACCTTAGAAACCCAGATGCTGCAGTTCTCGCGCACCCTGTTCGCTATGGGACGCGACGGCGCCATGCCCAGAACCTTCGGCATTGTGTCCGAACGATCGCAGACGCCCGTGCGGACCATGCAGTTGCTGCTCGGGCTGGGGCTACTGACGATCCTGCTGGCCAGCTTCATTCCGACGGTGGGCTTGATCCTCTCGGACTCGGTAAAGGCCATCGCCATCCAGGTTTGCTACTACTACAGCGTCGCGGGCCTCGCTTCCGCGTGGCTCTATCGACAAACTCGCAAGACCGACCCCTTCGCGTTCTTCCTATACGCAGTGTTTCCGACATTGAGCGCCGCGTCGTTGATCGTCTTGGCGCTTTACGCCCTGACCACTTTCGACGGCCTCACCCAGTTGGTCGGCGTGGGCGGGCTGGTCGCGGGCGTGCTATTCTTTCGACCTCGCGGCTACGGCTAGATTGAGACCTGCGCGTTGTCGCCCGGAACCCTCGCTTGAGGGCGAACGGCCCAGGGGGCTGGCCTTATTGGTCAGCGGCTCCTCACCCCCTCGGTTGTGACCGACGAGACGATTGTTGCCGCCTTCGAGGCGCTGGCTTGAAATCGCATCCTCTGTCGATATCGGCCAACCTCAGCGGGTCGATGCCGCGCTCGAACAGCAGGTCCTCGACATTGCGCGGCGATAGCAGGAAGCGGACGTACATCGGCACCACCAGCCGGATCACCTCCGGCGAGGAGTTGAAGTAGCGAACGGGGCCCTCTGGTTTGGTCATCCGCCCCCGGCTAGCGGGCGCCGGTTAGCCGGGGGTGAATTTGCTCTGACAGAGCCATCATGAGCACACCTGCGCTGAGCGGTGGGTCCCGGCGACCTCGGAGCGATTGACCGGCTAAACATGGACCCCGCGACAGCGGCTTCTATAGTGATCGTCTGGCGCCTTCATTCGCTCAACCAGGAGCGGCGCGGTCCTGAGGCCCAGCATCGAACATCTCCAGGCGCGAAGGGCCTGGGCGTGACTCGTCTCCGCGCTCATGACGAAAGAGGTAGTCGACCGCTTCCAGCATGTCTGCCCCGCTGTATGGCTTGGCGATCGAAGCGATCGCCACCGCCTTCTCGGACCTTGCTCGATCCCGTTGACCGCTGATGAACAGGACAGGGACACCGAGCGCCTTCAGATCACGCGCGAGCGCCACGCCGTCATCGCCATTCGCAAGGTCGATGTTCACCAGAGCTAAGTCAGGCTTGATCTCGCGAGCAACGCCAAGCGCCTTTTGGTGGCGGTCGGCCAATTCAAGCACCCGATAGCCGCCGTCCTCGAGTTCGCCCTTGAGCCTCATCGCCAACAGAAGCTGATCCTCCACGATCAGGAGAATCTTGGGCGGCGCGGTCATAGCAGCATCTCCTTCGGGAAGTGGGCTTGTCGATCTGTGTGTTGGGGCAAATTCAAGGGCCCACCGGGAGGTCGATCCCAGTGGGCTCTGAGGCAGCTCTGTCGGGGGGAGGGCAAGGAGCCGCCTGACACCAACTGAACGAGCGATGTGGCCTTAGGTTGCGTTTTACGGCAACTAAGTGTCATCCGCGCGGCAAAATTGTGGGCTTTGTGGTCGACATCCGAGGGTGCGACACAACGCTGATTGCGAGCCCCAGGGCGGCAGACATAAGCCGGGTCAGTTTCGTGGCCCCGGCGCGATGATTGCGACATGGGCTGACCTGTTGGGGGAACAGGAAAAGGCGCTCCCGACAAACCGGGGCTATTTCGGGAGTTGGCGGGCTGCTTAGTCCCGGGACGGGACGGCAATTCTGCGCCTTAGCGACATTAGCGTGCCCGCTGATTTGGCGGCGCCGCGGACGAGGGGGCGTTTGGCCCAGCCGCCCCCGGCCCGGGTCGTGCCCGGAGCGGCGGCGGTCGTGGGATCTGCAGGTCGAGAGCGTCGATTGGGGGGGCGTGGGCCAGGGACAATCGCGCTCCCCTGACTGTTCCGATCAACCGCGAGCCGTCGTCGCCGATCGCCCAGAAGGTCGAGACTCCTTCTCGCAGATCGAGAGGTTTGATGAGACGGATCGTTCCGCTCAGCCGGTAGCGGTCAGTCGAAAACGCCACGACGATCGACCCATTTGCGTCGACGCTGACGAGGGCGACGCGACCGTCGTCAAGCCCGATCGCGAAGGCGTCAGGTCCCACGGCGCCGAGGGCGGTAACGGCGACACCCTCCAAGGCCCGCGTCGCGTCTTCCGAGTGGGTCCAGACCGGCGCACCGACACCGCGCGGGATCCAGGACCGCAAAAGTGTTGCACCCTGCGGCGTCTCAATGGCCTCCATCAGCGCCCCCGACGGGCTGATGGCGAGCTTTGCCGGCATCGCGCCCGATCCGATGCCCGGCAGGTCCACTGTGTGGTTCGAGCCGACGTCGAGATAGCGCACCGACCCGTCTGTGGCGGCAGTGGCGACCAAAGTTCGCCGGTCGGCCCTCCCTACGGCAAGCGCGATGCCGCCGATGCGAGTTCTTGGCGTCATCGGGGAGGCTGGTGCCGACGACGCGAGATCGTAGACGCGCGCCTGGCCGTCAGGGCCGACGATCGCCAGCAGCTCGGCGCCCGTGGAAGCGGCGGTGAGAGCGGCGCCGCCTGGCGCGTGCAGGACCATCGTCTGCGCAACCATCCAGCCCTCCAGCGCGAACGCCGGGACTATCAGGGCGAGGGCGCCAGCCAACCGGAGGGCCATCCAGCTCGCGGAAGGCGCCGGTGGTTCGGTGAGCCGCGTCGGCGTGTCCGTGCGCGCGGCCAGCCACCCTAGGCCGAACCAGGTCGCCCCGGCCACGACGAGGCTCAATAAGGTCGCGGGGCCAAGCAGGTCGGCGGCAACCGCTGCCGCTCCGGCCAAGATCCAGGTTGCCAGCATTTCCCCCAGCAGACCGGCCAGCCCGGGCCAGCCACCCCGTTTCCGGGCAATCGGTCCGCCGACCACTCCAAACATCCAGCGTGTCAGAAGCGGCAACGCCAGTGTCGGCAGTAGGAGCACCGGCAGCCACGAGCGGTCCAGCGCATCGATCCGGTTGTACGCGAGCACTGCAAAACCGAACAACGCTAGCGTCAGGGCGGCCGGCGCGAAGCGGACCGCGACGCTGCGCGCGAGCCGAGTAGCTTGGCGTGGAGACGCTAAGAACGCGGCCGGAAGAGCGCAGACGATCAGGCAAGCCAGCGGAAGCCAGGCGTCGGCGCCGCCGATCGACAAGCCCGGCCTCGGCGTTAGGAGTATGCCCGCGGCGAGAAAGGCGGCGGCCACAGCGAGGCCGACAGCTTGGGTCCAATCGACGAGTGGCAGAAACCGCCGAGGAATGATCCTGTTCAGCGCGTTTTGCTCGGGCAGCCTGAAATCCTCGGCGTCGCCCCGCGCCAGGAAGTCGAGCAGAACTTCGTCGCGGAACGCGGCGTCCAGGCGGCGCCGCGACGCCGGCTCGACCCCGATCTGCAGCACGACGCCAGCCGGCGCCGCCGGCACTTCCCGTGCCTCGCGGATGAGCTGGCCGAGCACTTTGCGGATCTCCTTGGCGCGAGCCTTTGGGAGTGCGGCGATCAGCGCACGCCGCAGCCAGACCGGCATCCGGCCTGCCTGTAGCCAAGGCAACTGAGTAAGCGCCGCCAGCCGGCTCTCGGCGTAGGCGCGGGGTGTTCCGCCGTCCCCGCCGGCGACCTCCGCTAGGCCGAGGCCCAGATAGAGCGTCAGATCGAACTGGATCTCGGGATAGACGGCCAGCGCGCACAGCCAGACGAACCCCACCTCGCCGAGATAGCGCCTGAGGTCGGCGAGCAGCTCGGGAACGGACTCCCCGTGCGGGGGACTGGTTTGCAGGAAGCGCATCGGCCGGACGCGCAATCGCCGCGGCAGGGGCGGTTCGAGGTCATCGCCGGCAAACAGTAGGCCTTCGTCGGCGCTCCCCGAGTCCAGGCGCAGCAAGTCACCTAGCATACTTAGTCCGGCGGGCGTGGCGCGGCCGACCGGCATGGCCAGCGTCCGGGCCAGCGCTGTTTCCTCCTGCGCCCACTCCATCGCCGGGAGCGGCGTGAGCAGAGCCCGCTGCCGCCACTGCCGGAGCTTCTCGGCCGCATCGCGCGGCTGGTAGCCCACCGGGTCGAGGAAGGCCAATCCCGAGCCGAGCACGATCAGGCGGTGGCGCGGATGGGTGGCCATCAGCTGCTCGATAGGAGCGGCGGGGCCGCCCCGCTCACGCTCCAGGTAAGCGGTATCGGACTGGTAGAAGAACACCTCCACATGCAGGAGCGTGCGTAGCGCGTCGACCAGCCGGAGCAGTCGCTGCGCCTGCTGGTCGCCTGGCGCGTGCCGCTCGATGAACACGAGGTAGTCGGGACTCGAACGGATCCGGGCGAAGCGGGGCTGGATCATCAGGCCGCCGCCGGCCATCGTCGCCCGGATGGTCGCCTCGATGTCGAGTTGGCCCGACTCCTGCGTGGATCGCTGTTGCAAGCTTCGCAGCGCTTGACGGCTCAAGAGGGCCTCCGGCGAGGCACGCTTCAAAGCCTCGGCCACGAGTTGCGTGCGCAACGGAGATTGGGCCGGCGGACGCCGCCGCAAGTACGCCCGACGATGCTCAAGAGAGCGCGCGAAGGAGAACAGTCCAAGGAGCGCCAGCCCGCACCCGAGGCTCCACGCCGCCGCGGCTGGCGTCCAAGGGAGCGCGATGGGCGCTGGGGCCCATGGTCCTGCGCCAGCGGGCGCGTCCCAGACCACCGCTTCAGCCCGCTGCAGCAGCAGCGCGTCGGGCGGCGGCCCGGGCCCAAGGCTCCGGGCGCCTGGAGGACTGCGAAACGTGGCCAGCTGTTGGGCCAGCGCGATGGCGGGCCCGGGCTTGCGCGTGGCCGCCCGTGCGTCTTCGAGCAGGTCGGCGAGCTTTTCTTCCCGTGTCGGGTTCTCGATGCGCTCGATCGACTGGGCGAGCATCGCGTCGAGCAGCGGTTGCTCACCGATCAGCGCCGCGAACGTGAGCGAGACCCGCGCGGCGGCCGGCGCGTTCGGACCGGGCGGGGGCCAGCCGATCGGGAGCGGCCGCTCGCTCGGAAGGTCGGTCAGATCCTCCAGCCTCGTTAGGTAGGTCGCGCGGCTCACCCTGTCCCGTGATGTGCGGGCCAATTGTTCGGCGAGTTCGTCAAGGGTCGGCGCCCCTTCGAAATTCGCGGCCGCCTCGTCGAGGCGCGCTAGGCCAGGCTGGCCCGGAGACGCCGCGGACCCCGTCGCGACCGACTGCGCGGTCACCGGCGCGCCCCCCACTGCAGCGACGGCCACGGCCGGATGCGACGCGGGCGGCCTCAACGACAGCCAAATCAAAAGCGCCACGCCAAGCAGCAACACCGCCCCGGTCAGGATCGCCAAGCGGTTCGGACGCCGATACGGGCCGGGCTGGACTGGCTTTTCGTCAGGCAGCGGAGGGCCGGGCGGTTCGGGCGTGAGATTGTCGAAAATGCGGAAGAACAGATCGCGTTCGTGGGCCGATTTGGCCAGGAGCACGCTCAACTGGGTTCGGAAACGCCTAAGCGACGGAGACGCGTCTGCTTTCGACTCGCGAAAGGACGCTTGTCCGCTGAGCTCGAGGACCAGCGACGCGGCGGCGACTCGCTCGCGTGGTCCCATCCTCATGCCCGACGTATGCAAGGTGGTCAGTAGGGCGTCGAGCTCGTCTCCGAGGCCGACGTCGAGCATGGTTCAGCCCGCCAGCCAGTCGTTGACGTACGCCACGGCCTGAGCGCGATCCTCGCCGTTCTTCAGCAGCGTCGAAATCGTCTGGCGCACAATATCGCCGTGCTGCCTGAGGCTGCTCGCCGGGTCGACGTCGCGGTGTCCGAGAATCTGCAGCCAATTGAGTAGCTCGGCGGTGGAAGGCTCCTTTCGCAGACGCACCCGGCCCGCGTCGCGACGGAGTGAATAGAACAGGTCGAGGGCGTCGCGCGCCATGCGCGACGATGGGTCGAGCGACAGCCGGGCGGTGACGATGGCCCGCATCTGCTCCGGGCCCGGGAAGGGAATGTTGTAGAAGATGCACCGCCGCAAGAACGGGTCGGGCAGCCCACGCTCCTCGTTCGAGGTCATCACGACAATCGGACGGAACCGCGGCTCCATGCCGGCCTCCGAAGGCTCGGCGCCGGGAGTGCCGATGTTCGATAGCTCCGGCACCCTGAAATACAGGCGTTCGATTTCGTTCAGCACATCGTTCGGGAAATCTCGCGGCGCTTTATCGATCTCATCGATCAGCACGATCGTTCGCCGCGGTCCGCGGTGGACGTAATCTGACGGACCGAGCGGCAGGAGCTTCTCCATTCGCGGCGCGCTGGCGGCAAACGCGTCCAGGATGGCCGCGCCCAGCGCCTGATAATGGACAAAGAGCCGGGGATCGGCCTCCGTGGGACGCTTGAACGCCGCCAGGCTGTCGTAGTTGTAGAAAAGATCCCGCGCTTGGCTGGTCGACTTGGTTTCGAACTTGAGCACGTCGCAGTCGAGCGCGTGACCCATGGCGTAAGCCAGCTGTGTCTTCCCCGTACCCGGCGGTCCCGTGAGCAGCAGCGGCATGCCCAGCACCAAGGCGACGTTGACCGCGTGGGTCAGGTCGGGATCGGGAATGTAGGCGGCCGCATCTTCGCCCGCGGCCCGGGCGATCGTTCCGATCGCCTCGGCGGGCGATGACGGGCCGGCGCCGTCGAGGCCGAGAGTGAAGTAAGGATAACCGCCAGCCATCACTCCGCCCTCGCCGTCGTGACCCCGTCCAGCACCGGGACCAGGGCCTTGCTAAAGGTCTCGTGGTTGACGCCGTGCTGTTTGGCCCGGCGAGAGGAAAAAAGCCCATTCACGGCGAGCTGCAGCGGCGGCGACGGGTACTGGCCCCCCAGTCGACGCACCCAGTTGTCGGCCTCGTGCGGCAGGATGGGGGGTAGCATCCGCAGGACGGTCAGGCCGCCAGAGGAGCCGTCGGACATCGTCGACAGTTTGCAGACTGACTCCCAGATGCGCCGGTTGCTCACGCGTCGCGTCAGCGAGAGCAAAAAGCCGTCCGGCGGGCACTCCAGTTGGGCATTCTGGTCCGCATTACGCTGCCAGCCTGGCTGCGCGGGCGGAAAGTCCAGTTGGATGAGGGGCACCACCGAGACGCCAGTCAGCGACGTAGCCATGCGACGCCAGAAGCTCAGCCACGCCTTGAGCCGTGCGCCGTCGTGGACGTCCCAGGCCTCCGCTGACAGGTTGTGAATCAGCGCGACGGGACGATTGTTGTCGATCAGCGACCTTGAGAGCCCAGCGTCGGTCTCGTCAAAGGCCTCCATCTCCTTCGCGAGGAGGCTTCGATAGGCAATGTCGAATTCATCGAGGGCGCACCCGTAGGGCCAGCTGACAAGGTACTGCTTCCAGGCATGCTCGAAGATGGTGCACGCGGCGCTGCCGAGCCGCGCGAGGAATCCGTCGGTCAACTCATTCCTAGGGCCGGCGAACAGCACGGGCCGCACGCCGTGCTCTCGGCGAACTGTCCGCGCCAGCGACTGGAACGCCGCCTCCTGCATGTCGCGGTCGACGAGGTAGGTCAGATAGTCGGAGCGCGGCCCCGTGCTGGTAATGCCGCCGCCGAGGCCGAGTTTGAGGCGGACGTCTCTGACCAGGGCGTCGAGCCGGCCCGGCGGGATCGTCCCGGACTCATCCGGCAGGACGTTGAGCGCGTGCTGCGCATTCCACCGTGTGCCGAGCTTGGCGAAGTCGAACCGCTCGATGCGGCAGGAGACGAGGGTTTGATTCTCCTCGCCGATGATCAGCTCGCGCAGCCACTCGGAGCTCGCGGTCGACGTCGCGGACGACAGGCACGCCAAAACGCAGCCGGCCGAGCGGACGTAGGCCGCCAGCTGATGGGTGTAGTCGCCCTGGCCGGCGTGTAGGCTATCGAACTTCAGCAGTTCGTCGCCGCGGTAGCCCATCTCCTGCGGGTTATCGACGAATACTCTGAGGCCCGCAGCTAGAAGTGCATCGACGATCGGCTTGACCTGTGGTTTGTTCGAACTCGCGTGAGAGACGAACACGAAGGGCTTGGCCGCCGGCATTTAAGCCCGCCCTGTGCGTGCGGAGTTCGCTTCCCCGCCCTGTGTCGGAAGTCCAAGCATGATCGCCCCCGTTTCGCCAGCATAGCTTGCAACGCCAATTCACAAAGCGCTAGCCGTCCACGCGCCCTGCGACGGCGCAGCCAAGCACGACCATGGCGTCCCTTGTAATTTTCTGACAGTTTCGCCGGCTAAGGGGGGTCATCATGGCGCTCGCGATCTGGCCGGCCGTGGGAGCCGGGTTCCGCCTGATCGGACGGCGCCCGCTCTCGGTGATCGCCTGGGGCGCCTTCTACTATCTCATAATGTGGGCTTTCGCGTTGATCGAGATCGGCGTGCTGGCGCTGTTTGGGGGCGGCGCGTCGCTCGGTAGTCTCATGCAGCTGTCCAGCAACTCGCCCCTCGCGATAACGTCCTCGTGGCCCGTTCTGCTCGCGTCGTGGCTGACCCAGCCGACGGCGGGCGTCATGATACAGGCCGCGACCCTCCGCGCGTTCCTGATTCCAGACGACAAGCGGTTCTTCTCGCTCAGGGTGGGGCGGCGGGAACTGTCGCTGCTGCTGCTCATCCTGCTCACGCTGGTGACCTTGGGGCCGGCGTTGCTGCTTGCCGCAATCCTGGTGGCGGTGATCTTCCAAAGCCCGGGCGGGATCGGCCCACTCGTGGCCGTGCCGCTAGGCGTCGTCGCAGCGACGGTCGCCACGTGGGTCTCGCTGCGTCTGTCCATGGCTGGACCGATGACCTTTGCGGAGGCGCGCGTTCGGCTGTCTTCCTCGTGGAAGCTCACACGCGGTTCCGGCTGGCGGCTGCTGGGTCTTGCGGCGGTCCTGCTCGCGATCCTCGCCGGCATGTGGCTGGTCGACGCCCTCGCCATCGGCGTCGTCGTCGTGCTGGGCACGAACTCGAACTACACGATGGCGAGCTTGACCGCGATCGTGGGCATCGTCTCCGGAGTGCTGCTCCAGGGCCCATTCAGCGCGATCACCCTGACGCCGTGGGCGCACGCCTACCAACAACTGCGGTCGCCTACTGCTGAACAGGTTCGCACAACTGATTGGAGCGCGGGCGCGATGCTGTCCGCTGTGCGCAACGGCGCATGGGCCGCCCTTGTCGGGACCTGGCGGGCGCTGCCGGCCGCGTCGGCTGTGGCCGCGGTGTCTTGCGTCGCGGCCTATCTCCTCGCCACGGCCTCTCTCGGCGACCTGGCGAGCCAAAGAAGCCGCGAGGTCCAGCCGCCGGCGGCCGACTTCGCGCGCGACGGCGCAAGCGTCGTCGCTTTGCCGGACGGCGAGCTGGCGCTTTCGGCCGCGGACGGAGGCACGCTTGTCATGCCCGGCGGGATGTGGCCGAAGGCGAAAGTCGACCTTGCAGACCGCGGCCGCCTGATCGCGGTCGTGGACACTGAGGACGGGGTCCAACTGCAGCGACCGTTGCCCGCGAGCGGCCTCAACGGCTTCATCGATAATCTCCGCCAAAAGATCTGGGCTCCATTCGGCGCGCCTCTGGCCCGCGCCGCTCTATCGCTGGTGAGCCAGGCCGCGCCGCTATCCCTGCCGGCTGGTCTCGGCGGCCAGAGAGGCTTCGCCTGGCGCGACGGCGCCGCAGCGCCAACTGGCGCCGCCGCAGGCGCATGCGACGGCTGCCCCGAGATGATCGACCTTACGTCCGGGGTCTTGCTGATGGGCTCACCGTGGATCGAGCTCGGCCGCCACGACGACGAGGCGCGTCAGCTCGTAACGGTCAGCGCGTTTTCTGTCAGCCGCGACAAGATCACCTATGCTGAATGGCAGGCGTGCTTCGCAGCTGGCGCCTGCCGCTCGCTCGCGCCGCCCGCCGGAGCAAGGCCGCAGGATCCCCTGAACGCCGCGACCTGGGCGGATGCGCAGGCCTACATCGCGTGGCTTTCCAAGACCACCGGTCAGCCGTACCGACTGCCCACCGAAGCGGAGTGGGAGTTCGCCGCGAGAGGCGGATCGACCGACGCGCGCGTCTCCAGTCCCAATAGCTTTGGGCTGCTCAACTTCGAGGCTGGTCCCGCGGAGTGGGTCAGCGGCTGCTTTGAGCCCACGGCAGGCGTCTTCGACAACAGCTCGGTGGCAGGCGATGGCTCGACGTGCAGACGGGTCACTCGCGGCGGCGCCGAGGGCCGCACACCGGTGCGGCTCGCGGCGCGCAGCTCGGCGGCGCCCTCACACTCAGGTGGTTTCAGGGTCGTCTCAGGGCCGCGCTGGACCGCCGCGGCTTGGCCGGATGACGTCGACAAGGTGATATTGCTGGAGTCAGACGACAACGACCGCTCTTTCGCCACCCTGCTTGCGGCGCGGCTGGGACGGGATAGGCGCTACAGAGTCGTGATCGCCGGGGAAGCGGCTTCGACGCAGCGCCCGAGCGAGGATCTCTTTGACCTGGAACAACGGCTCAATCCCGACCTCGTCATTACGCTGGGAGCCGCGCTGACAGGCTCCTACACCGGTCTCACAGCCGACGCCTGGCAGTACCCAACGCCGGGGACTGGCGTCGAGCAAGCCAGCAGAACCCTGATGGGGCTCGTCTTCCGGCACGCCGCGACCGACGCTCCTGAGGACCACAGCGACCCCTCCGCCAGCATGATCGCGCCTGCCAGCCAGAGTCTCTTGCGCGCGAGCATTACGCTTGGGAATCGGGCCGATCAGGCGGATCAGGCGCGCCTCGCCGATGCTAGCGCGGTGAAGCGGCTGTTGGACGACATCGGCGACGCCATCGACGAGTTCTTCGACACCCTGCCCGCCTCATACCAGCCGCCACTGACTCCCGGAGGCGCCGCGTCAGCTCCCGTCGATCAGAGCACCCTTGCCGCCGACCAGCACATAGGCTCGGAGCCAGAGAAACAGGACATGCCGGTCCCACCATCGTCGGCGGCGAACGGCCCCATGACCCGGAACGGGGATCGCTACTGCATGTTCATGCAGCGGCGGCTGTCCGATGCGCGCCGGTTTGTTGTCACCGGCGCGCAGGTCAGCCACTTCAATGCGTTGGTCGAGGACTTTGACGGGCGTTGTATCGGCTTGACCGGCGACCAGGCTGATCTTGAAGCGGTGAACGCCGAGCTCGCAACGGAGCGCGAGAATCTACTCTCCGACACCCGGGCCCTCGTTGCCGAATGGGGCGGCTGAGGCTCGAGTGTCAGCCGCCAACGATCGGCTCAATCGGCCTCTCCCGGTGGGCGCAACCAGTTCTCGTTCTCGGCCAGCGCCTCCTTGCCCATAGCGAGCACCACCTCCCGGCGCTCGGCGTCCCCCGCCAGCAAGGCTGCGTCCTGCAACGCCTTCAGCCCGCGCCGAAAGTGTCGCAAAGCGTGCTCGTACCCGGTGAGCTCGGCGGTCCACGAGGACTTGTCGCTGACGAATCGGATCGCCCCGGCGAGTGTGGCCGACATCACCACCACAAAGGCCGTGAGTTCCTCCAGCCAGACCTCGGCGGCGTCTGGCGGACGTCCGGGCAGCAGCGTCGCGAGGCACTGTCAAAGTAACTGAGTATAGCTGATTTTCGGTGTCAAAACGCGCCGGGCGCAGCGGCGATTCTCTAGCTAAAACAGTGGCGCCGCTCTTGCCCCGGTGCGCCGAAAGCCCAGTATAGAATTTAATCTGACAGTGCCCTAACAGCGGGTTTAGTCTGACAGTGCCCTTCGGGTCGAACCCTCTCCTGCCCTCCACGACAGCAGAGTAGGCCTGTCTTAGTGGCTCTGAATCGCGCTGCCGACCGCGGTCAGGGTGGTGTTGAGATTGGTGCCCAGCGAGGTGACCGCGCCGATGATGACAACGGCGATAAGGGCGACGATCAGGCCGTACTCAATGGCGGTGGCGCCCGACTTGTCGGCAAAGAAACGTGACATGACATTCTTCATCGCGTTGTCTCCCATTGCGATAGGTCGCCCCGGCGCGTTGCGCCCTGATTCGGCCAGTTGTTTCGAAGTAGGACAAATACCAAACATAGATCGGCGCATGCAAAAGTATTGCCGGCGACAGTGCCGCGACTTGCCAGCGCTCCTAGTCCGATGGTGGTCTAGTCTGTGGGTTTACGTGTTGATAACCAAGCTGGAAGCTTAGTGTTCACCTGAGCGCAAGATGATTGCTCTCGATGATGAGGCAGCGCCTTAGCCGATGCTTGGGGTCGGCCAGCAGGGCGCGCCGATGGGCAAACCACCGCGCCAATCCCCGCCTCGGTCGGGTGCTTCCGTTGGGCCGGTAAGCGGAACCTGTGAGTCCAGGGATCTGGGCGGGTACGGTCGCGGTGGCCAGCTCTATCGCTACTACGTCTCCTCGCCGCCAGTCTGGGGCGTCGAGCGGGGAATGGGCGACCGGGGGATTCGCCGCATTCCCGTGGACGCGATCGAGCTGGTCGTGCGGGGTGCGCTGGAACGGCTCGTTCGTCGTCCTGGCGCTCCAACGCCGGCGCCTCGGCGCATCGAACTCCAGGAAGACGAGTTGCACCTATGCATCGCGCACGTGGCGCTCTTCACCTCGCATGCGGATCCTGGAAAAGAACTTGAGCGCCTTCGCCGACGGCTCCGCGAGGGCGAGCGTGCCATCTTGGACGAGCATGATGCAGCCGCGGTGAGAATCATTCTTCCGGTGCGCCTCAAGCTTCGAGGGGGCCGGACCTGGATGACGGCGCCCGACGGTAGACCAGCCGTGCATGCTGGCGTGGACAAGACCCTGGTTAGCGCGCCGCGCACCGATTGACCGCCCAACATGGTTTGAAGGACGGACCGTCCGGCGTCGAACGACCGCTCCGGCCGATGAGCACCTACGAACGGCGGGTCTGCGGATTGGCGTTCCTCGCCCCAGACATTCAAGCCGCCATTCTCGCCGGGCGACAGCCGCTCAGCCTCAATCTCAAGCGCCTGCTCAAGGAGCCGCTACCGGCGGATTGGTCGGCCCAGAGGGTCGTGCTGGAGCTTCCGACGCTGGCCGGCTAGCGGCCCGGCGTAGCCAGTATTGTTGCGCGGCTTGCTTCGTTTTGTTGCGCGCCGATCAGACGCTTCATCGCGCATCGTCGGACGGACAGCAATTCGGATGGAAAGGGCTGACGCGCGGTGCGCCGCCTGGCAAATTGTTGCACCTTGTGCGTTCAACTCGTGGCGGCGGTGCTCCGTATTGTTGCGCGATGGGCGTTGCTCTTGTCGGCACTGAATCCCTGTAAATTTGCCGTTCGAGTGGCCGCTCTAGTTCGCTGTTCGCCGGGAGACGAATCCCTGATCTGCGCCTCTTGTTTCCCTGGTCCGATTTCGGCGAAGGATCTCACGGCTGGCTTCTAAGTGACTGAATCGTCTGTCATTCACCTGGCGACAGAGGAGAGAATCCCAGGCCCGACGGTCTCCAATCCCTGTAGATTTCCCTGTTAGCAGGGAAACTCCACTTCAACGGGCCCTCGCGGAGACTCGGCCGGGCAAAGGGGTGCAACCGCGGCCCTAAACACGGCGTTTCGCCGGGCCCCACGTCGGTTCTGGCGGGATTAGACGGGAAGTATCGGGGGGGGTTAGGTAGAGCCCAGTGGATTCAGAGCGGGGTTCGAAGGGTGGCTGGCTGGGAGGTCTGGACTCGAACCGGGAATGACGTTTTTCCCTGCTAACCGTCGGAAATGTCGACGCTAAAGAGCGCCGAAAACCGACCGGAGACTAAATTTCCGATAATAGGGATTTATGCGCTGAAGTCGGGTAATCTAAAAGAAGTGGTGAAGTTTTCTTAACGGCAATTTACTGGATCAAATCTCTACTAATACTGGAGAAAATACTCTAAGACTGCCTGGCTGGGGAACTAGGACTCGAACCTAGAATGACGGTACCAAAAACCGCAGTGTTACCATTACACCATTCCCCAGCAGGAACGCCGCCGGGCGCGACCAGTTAGGGGCCGGCCGGGCAGGGTGGCGGAGATAGCTCAAGGTCTCGCCCGGCGCAACGGCGGCGGCTTCGGCAGGGTCTCGGTCGCGGCTTGTCCCCCTGGCGGGCCTCCTCTATATAGCGCCCTCCCAATTTCGGAGTGTGGCTCAGTCTGGTAGAGCACCGCGTTCGGGACGCGGGGGTCGCAGGTTCGAATCCTGCCACTCCGACCAATTGGGGGATTGCCGACATGAGCGCACAGGCGCGGATCGAGGCGGCGCTGGCGCGGACGGTGGCCGGCGGCTTGCCGGGCGTGGTCGTCGCGGCGCGCCTGCCGGGCGGCGAGGTGGTCGAGGCGGCCGCTGGCGTGCGCGGGCTCGACAATCCGGCGCCGATGACGCCGGACACGCTGTTCTGGATCGCCTCCTTCACCAAGGCCATCACCACCGCCGCCGCCCTGCAGCTGGTTGAGGATGGCCGGCTCGATCTCGACGACCCGGTGGGAGAGTTGTTGCCGGCGCTGGCGGCGCCGAAGGTGCTCAAGGGCTTCGATGGCGACGGAAAGCCGGTGCTGGAGGCAGCGCGGACGCCGATCACGCTGCGCCACCTGCTGACCCACACCTCCGGGCTCGGCTACGAGTTCTGCAGCGAGGAACTGACCCGCTACGTCGCGGCCACGGGCCCCTATCCCCGTGGCGTGGGACCGGATGCGCCGCTCTTGTTCGAACCCGGCACGGGCTGGACCTACGGCATCGGCACCGACTGGACCGGCCAGCTGATCGCGGCGGCGGCGGGGGAGGGGCTGGACACCTATTTGCAGCGTCGCGTCTTCGCGCCGCTGGGGATGGCCGAGACCAGTTTCAGCCTTAGCGAGGCGCAGCGCGCACGCCGCGCCTCGATGCACGCAAGGGGCGCCGACGGGGCGCTGGCGCCGATGACATTCGATATGCCGCCGCCGCCGCATTTCGGCATGGGCGGCGGTGGGCTTTATTCGACCGCGGCGGATTATCTGAAGTTCCTGGACGCGATCCTGGCCGGCGGTGGCTCGATCCTGTCGGCCGCCAGCGTCGCGGCGATGGCGGCCAGCGAATGGGAGGGCCAGGAGGTCGGCGTGCTTCCGGCGGCCAACCCCGCGCTCTGCGCCGGCTTCGATCCGCTACCGGGCAAGGCCAAGCGCTGGGGCCTGGGCTTCCTGGTCAACCCGGCGCCTGGCCCAGCGGGACGCTCGGCCGGATCGCTGGCCTGGGCCGGACTCGGCAACTGCTACTACTGGGCCGACCCGGCGACCGGCGCGGCCGGGGTGTTCCTGGCGCAGCACTTTCCGTTCGCAGATCCGGCCGCGCTGGCGGCATTTGGCGCGTTCGAGCGGGCGGTCTATGGCGCCTGACGAACCGGTCTGCGTAAGGTCGCGGCGATGAAGCAGTTTCTCCTCACCATCGCCGGCGTGTTCTTCGGCCTCTTGCTGTTCGTGATCGTCGTGCCGGCGCTGTTGATCGCTGCGGCCATCAGCGGCTCGCGCCCGGCGCCGCTGCCGGCGCATGCGGTGCTCAGCCTCGACCTGCGCGGCGGCCTGACCGACCAGGATGCCCAAGACGGGCTCGCCATCTTCAGCGGGCACGGACTTTCGGTGATGGGGATCGAGGAGACGCTGCGGCGCGCGGGGGCCGACTCAAACATCGGCGGCCTGTTCGTGCGGCTGCCGGAGGGCGGCATGACGCCGGCGGCGGCGGACGAGCTGCGGCTGGCGTTCCAGCGCTTCCGGGCCGCCGGCAAACCGATCCTGGCCTACAGCCAGGGCCTCTATCCCCAAGGCGTAGTGACCTCGACCTATGAGCTCGGCGCGGCCAGCGGCGATCTGTGGATGCAGCCCTCGGCCTCGTTCCAGGCGGTGGGGCTGGCGCAGGAGGACATCTTCTTCAAGAGCTTCTTCGACAAGTACGCCATCACGCCGGATTTCCAGCAGCGCTATCAGTACAAGAACGCCATCAACGGCTACCTCTACAACGACTACACGCCGGCGCACCGCGAGGCCGAGCTCTCCTGGATGGGCTCGATCTACGCCACCAGCCTGGCGGCCGCCGCGAGCGACCGCAAGCTCACGCCGGACGGCCTGAGAGCGACGCTGGAGGCGGGGCCCTACTCGGCCGAGGAGGCGAAGGCCAAGGGCTTGGTCGACAACGTCGGCGAGGTGAAGGAGGCGCAGGACGCCGTGCTCAAGAGCGCCGGCGACGGCGCCAAGCTGGTCGACTTCTCCGAATACGCCGCGCGGGCCCGCGCCGCCGGGGCCTTCTCCAGCGCGCCGACCATCGCCCTGATCGAGGCCGAGGGCGACATCGTCACCGGCACGGGCGGCCGATCCAGCCCGCTCAGCAACAGCCGCTCGATCTACGCCGACGACCTGGCCCAGGCCTTCTACAACGCCATCGACGACAAGGACGTCAAAGCCATCGTCTTCCGCCTGTCCTCGCCTGGCGGTTCGGACACCGCCTCGGAGGAGATTCTCTCGGCGGTGCGCGCAGCCAAGGCGGCCGGCAAGCCGGTGGTGGTCAGCATGGGCGACTACGGCGCCTCGGGCGGCTACTGGGTCTCGTCGCAAGCCACCGAGATCGTCGCCGAGCCGTCGACCCTGACCGGCTCGATCGGTGTGTTCGGCGGCAAGTTCGCGATCGGCCCGGCGCTGGCCAAGTTCGGCGTCGATGTGCGTGGCCTGAAGGTCGGCGGCGACTACGCCGACGCGTTCGGCGCCGGCGCGCCGATGACGGCGACGCAGCGCGCGGCGTTCAGCGCCTGGATGGACCGCATCTACAACGGCTTCGTCGCCCGCGTGGCCGAGGGGCGCAAGATGACGACGCAGCAGGTCGACGCCATCGCCAAGGGCCACGTCTGGACCGGCGCCCAGGCCAAGGGGCTCGGCCTGGTCGACTCGCTCGGCGGCTTCCCGCAGGCGATCGAGCGGGCCAAGGCGCTGGCCCATATCAACGGCCGGGCGCGGCTGAAGTTGTTCACCGCGGCGCCCAACCCGTTCGCCGCCCTCGCGCGGCTGTTCGGCGCCAGCGCCGATAGCGCTCGGCTGATGACCGCGGCGAGCGAACTCGCGCACGATCCCGAGGCTCAGGCGGTGCTGCAGAGCCTGCACGACGCGCGTCTGCGGCAACAAGGCGCTACGGTGCTTGCGCCGACGCTCCCATCCAACGGACGCTGAGCTAGCCGCGCGGTTTTTGTCCGCCACGTATGCGGCGGCCGCGTGACTGTTGCGCAATCGAACCACATTCCGTGAAATTCGACCCCGGCCTGTTTCACCAACGTGACACAAATTCAATTGTCGCTAAGGTTTAGCTGGCGGATCGGTGCGGCCGATCGGCGCAGTGGGTTCATGGTGGGGGGTCTTCATGAAAGTCCGTAGGGCATTTTTCGCGACGACATCGCTTTGCACAGGCCTCTTGCTCGCGACATTGGCGGCTCCGGCCGTAGCCGCCGATCAGAGTACGCCGCCGGATCAACCGGCCCCGGCCGCTCAACCTGGCCCTGGCGCGTCGCCGCCAGCGACCTCCGCCAGTTCCACGCCGACCAGCAGCCCGAACCCCAACACCAATGTCGGCGAGCTCGTGGTCACCGGCTCCCGCATCAAGACCACCACCTACAGCAGTCCGGCGCCTCTGTCGGTGATCACCGGCGAGCAGGCCGAGCTGATAGGCGCCGTCGACACCAGCCAGATCCTGCAGCTGTCGACGGTTGCGGCCAACGCGGTGCAGATCAACAACTTCTTCACCGGCTTCGTGACGACGGGCGGCCCGGGGGCCAACACCCTCTCGCTGCGCGGTCTCGGCGTGGATCGGACGCTCTTCCTGCTCAACGGTCAGCGCCTCGGCCCGGCGGGCGTCGGCGGCACAGTCGGCCCGTTCGACCTCAATGTGCTTCCCGCGTCGATCATCGACCACATCGACATCCTGAAGGACGGGGCTTCGTCGATCTACGGCTCGGACGCCGTGGCCGGCGTGGTCAACGTGGTCACCAAGACCAATCAGGATGGCGTCGATCTCCACGCCTACGGAAACCCGTCGCAGGACGGCGGGGGCAACACATATCAAATCGACGGCAGCTTCGGTAAGACCTTCGACAAGGGCTACTTCTCCGCCGCGTTCGACTACTACCGCCAGGACCAACTCAAGATCGGCGACCGCTCCTACTTGGATTGCGCCCAGGATCGGGTGCACGACGTAACCACCGGCGCGCCGGCCGACCTGATCGATCCGGCCACCGGACAGTCGAAGTGCGAGAACTTCAATCCGTCCAACGGGATCGTCGACCTCGGGCTGCCCGGCTTCCAGGAATTCATCAGCAACCCCGCGGCGGTCGCGGGCGGCGGTCTTGCCGGATTCGACGTTAATGGATTTTCCGCCGTCGGCCTGCCGATCTGCGACTTTGGCGGCGCCCAGGTCTATTGCGGCAATGCGCCTCCGGGATCGCCGATCGACAGGGCGGCGACCCGCGCTTCGGCGGCGCTCGAGCCGTCGGACTCTCCGGTGCTGCGCAACGCGACAGCGATCTCTCCGGTCAGCCGCTACACCGTCACGCTGTTCGGCGGCTATGACCTGACACCCCATGCACAGCTGTACGGATCCTTCCTGTTCAACCAGCGCGATTCGTCGCAGGAGGGCGCGGCGCAGTTCTTCGTCGTCCCGCTGAATCCCGCCAATCCGTTCAACACCGCGCTTGGCGCCAATCCAGTCACCGGGTGCCAGGGCTTCTGTTTCCCGGTGCCGATCCTGTTCACGCCGGAGCCTTTGACCCAGACGGTCGACTACGCACGCGGCGTCGGCGGCGTGAAGGGCGACCTGCCAAACTGGCGGTCGCTGCAGAACTGGACCTACGACGTCTACGGGCAGTTCAGCCACGACTGGGCGACCTACAGCGACGTCATCGCCCTCGCGGACCGGGTGCAGGCTACCGCTGGCTCGTCCGACCCCAGCGGCTGCGACGTCAACAATACCAACCTGGGCACACCGGCCATGGCCACGCTCGAGCCCGGCGTCGCCTGCGTGCCGGTGAACTACATCCAGGCGGCCGCGACCGGTCAGTTCACCCCGGCCGAGCGGGCGTTCCTGTATAAGAAAGAGTACGGCAGCACGACCTACGACCAGGACTACATCGAAGGTTCCGCGACCGGCGACCTCTTCCAACTGCCTGCCGGCCCGCTCGGCGCCGCCGTCGGCTTCCAGCTGCGGCGCGAGGCGATCGACGACGTGCCTGGACCGGACTTCCAAGACCAGAACGCCTACCACGTCACGACGGTCGGCATCACCAAGGGCTCCCAGAACGTCGAGGAAGGCTACGGCGAGTTGAGCATCCCGGTCATCAAGGACAAGCCGTTCTTCTATAGCCTCAACGTCGACCTCTCCGGCCGCTACTCCAACTACTCCGAAGTCGGCGGCACCTTCACCTACAAGGGCACGTTCGACTGGAAGGTGACCGATTGGCTCGCCGTCCGCGGCACCTACGGCACCGCCTTCCGCGCGCCGGCGCTGTACGAGCTGTTCCTGGCGGACCAGACCAGCTTCCTCGGGGAGCTCGGTCTCGATCCCTGCATCAACTACCTCACGCAACCGGGCCTGTCGCAGGTCGTCAGGAACAACTGCGGCAACCCCAACGTTCCGGCCAACCTGGGCGGCGGCGCGGTGAACCCGGCTTATAACGGCAGCGGCACGGACGCCACGGTCCTGACCGGCGGCGGCGCTGGACACCTGAAGCCCGAGACGTCTCTCGCCGACACCATCGGCATCGTGCTCACACCAAGATGGCGCGACATGGACCTCAGCATCGCCGTCGACTACTACAACTACGACATCATCAACCAGATTCAGCAGTTCGGCGCCGCGAACATCGTGAACGCCTGCTATTCGGCGCAAGACTTCCCGAACAATCCGTTCTGCTCGCTGATCGAGCGCAACGCGCCGGGCGCGGCGACCGACCCCTCCAACGTTGCGCTGGTCCACGACGATTACATCAATATAGCCAAGCAGGTCGACCAGGGGTTGGACGTCGACATCCGCTATCGGACGCCGCTACCCTATGGCGTCAAGCTGACCATCGAAAGCAGCCTCGCTTGGACGTTCTTCACCAGCCAGAATCTGCTCGGCACCGCGGTCGCCACCAACCTCGGCAGTATCGGGACGCCGAAGTGGGTCGGCAACGTAGACTGGAGGTTTGACAAGGGACCGTGGACGTTCAACTGGTACCTCTACATGATCGACTCTGGTAACGACAATCCGTTCATCGGCGACCCGACCATCACAAACTACAACCAGACAGGCGAAAGCGTGATTGGCAACTACACAGCGCCGTTCTATACCTTGAGCAACGTCGCCATTCGTCGGAAGTTCGACAAGTTCACGGTCGAGTTCGGTGTGAAGAACCTGTTCGGCCAGAACCCGCCGCAGATTTCCGTGGACGACCCGATCCAGAACCGCCTCGGCAATGTGCCGCTGGCTTCGCAGTACGATCTGATCGGCCGGTCGTTCTACTTCGACGTCGACGCCCGCTTCTAGCGTCTGGCGCGCCGCCGTCTTCCGTCCAGTCGAAGGCGGCGGCGTAACGATCGAACGACAACAGGCCTCGCTGCGTATGGAGTAAACCTCGTGCGTTCACTGACGTCCCTGCTGGCCGGCTTTGCAGCCGGCCTCGCCTTGGCGCATGCGGCCTGGGCGGCCCCAACGCCGCCTTCGGCCAAGGACCTAACCCGCGCGCCGTCGATCCAGAGCGTCTCGATCTCGCCGGACGGCAAGCATATCGCCGCCCTCAGCTCGCCCGACGGCGAGGTGGTCGACGTGGTGGTGTGGAGCACGGACAACCTGGCCGCGCCGCCGACGCGGGTGCGCTCGAAGCTGATGCGCTTCCTGGGCGTTCGCTTCCTCAAGAGCGACCGCCTGCTGGTGACGGCGGTCCAGCCGGCCGCGGTGGAGGGGGAGCGGCTGAACCTGGTCAAATCCTACGTGACCGATCTCGAAGGCAAGTCGTTCAACCCGTTTCTGCCGGTCCATGATGTGGGATCGCAGATGGCCGACAGCTACAATCAGATCGTCGAGAGCGAACTTGTCTCGACCCTGCCGATGGATCCCCGGCATGTCTTGGTTGAGGATCACCGCCTGGGCTCCGACGGCGACATCTTCCGCGTCGATACCTACACCATGTCGGCCGAGCGGGTGATGAAAGGCTCGGAGAAGTATTTCGCCTACCAGGTCGATCTGAAGGGCGAACTCAGGGCGCGGCAGTTCGCTGACTTCGACAACGGCAAGATTTTCATTGCTCAGCAGCTTCGGGACCCCGACAGCGGGCAGTGGGTGGAGCTGTTCCGCTCCTATGCCAAGGACCGGTCGATCACGACCATCATCGGCTTCACGTCGGACCCGCACGTGATCCTGATATCGTCGCCCGAAGGCGGCGACAAGGTCGGCATCTACGAATACGACATCAAGCAGCGCAAGGTGATCGAGCCGGCGTTCCAGCACAAGCTGTTCGAGGCGCAGCCGGCCCTGATCATCTCGACCGGGGCGAAGGACTATGGTCGCCCGCTCGGCTTCTACTACGACGCGGAGACCACCCGGACCTATTGGCTCGACGATCACATCGCGGCGCTCGCAAAGGCCGCTGACCAGGCCCTCGGGGCTGCGACGGTGAATGTCGACTGGACCGACCCGGGCACCGGATTGAAGGCGACGATCCCTGTCGAATCCGGCTCGAGCGTGAGCTTCCTCAGCTGGTCCGACGACATGAAGTACGTGCTGCTCGAGAAGTCCGGGCCCCGCCAACCGCCAGAGTACTACCTCCTCAGCGACGGCAAGCTGTCTCTGCTCGGCAAGGCGCGGCCGTGGATCGACACCGCCGCGCTGGGGGACACTCGGCTAGTGGAATATCCCGCCCGCGACGGCCTGATGATTCCCGCCTTCCTGACCCTGCCGCCCAGCTCGTTCGGTCCCGGCCCATACCCGACCCTGATCGAGCCTCACGGCGGGCCGTGGGCCCGGGACGAGATGGAATGGGATCTGACGGGCTGGATTCAATACTTCGCCTCGCGCGGCTACGCGGTGCTGCAGCCACAGTTCCGCGGCTCGGAAGGGTGGGGGCAGAAGCTCTGGCGCGCCGGCGACGGCGAGTGGGGCCAGAAGATGCAGGACGACAAGGACGACGGGGTAAAGTGGCTGATCGACCAGAAGATCGCCGATCCCAAGCGGGCCGCCATGTTCGGCTATTCCTACGGCGGCTACGCCGCGCTCGCGGCCAGCATCCGGCCGAACGGGCTCTACCAGTGCGTCATCTCAGGCGCGGGCGCCGGCGACCTGGGCGAGATATCGCGGGCTACCTTCGACAACCGCTTCCAGCGTGAGTTTCAGCATCCGACCATCGCCGGCCTCGACGCCCTGGCGCACGCCAAGGAAGCGCAGATCCCGGTGCTGCTCTATCACGGCGATCGCGACCAGACGGTCGACATCGAGCAGTCGCGCAAGTTCGCGGCCGCGCTGCGCGGCGCGGGCAAGCCGGTCAAGCTGGTGGAGATCAAGGACATGGGCCACCAGTACATCTACATGACCCCACCGATGATGCAGGAACAACTCGACATCGTCGACGCCTTCCTGAAGACCGACTGCAAGCCCGGCGGGCTTTGATCGGCTACTTGCTCGCCACCGCCGGCTGGCCGGCGCTGAACACCGGTCCGCCCTGGTAGCTGAACAGGATCAGGTGGTCCTGGTTGTCGACGAACACCCGGTGCGCATGCAGGAAATCTTCGCCATCGCGGTGCTGCTCACATGGGAGGGGGTGATGCTGCCCGTCTCGGTGACGCTCTCGCCGCGCATGATGTTGACCACCTGAATATTCACGTGGGCGATCTTCTCGTCTCCGAGGGCGAAGCTGTCGAAGCGTCCGATCCAGCTCTCCTCTGGCTTGGGTCCGGCGCCGCGCACGGGATCGACCTGGACGTTGGCCCCGGATCGAGTGACGCCGCTGGCGGCCGCGGCGGACGTATCGATGATCGACGCCTCGGCGCCGCTGTCCAACTCAGCCAGCACCGGTCTGGCGTTGATCAGCCTTTGGTCTGGATGTGGGGCTGGTCGCGCCGCCACGGCAGCAACTCGGCCTGCGAATAGGCAGCGCCCCAATAGACCAGCTGCGGCGCCGCGCAGCCGCGCGGCTCGAACATCCGGATCGCGTTGTGGACAAGGTCGAACTCGATATCCGCTCTTGGAGAGCACGTCATCGCCAATGACCACGCCGACTTCCGACGTCCGATGTTGGTCACCAGCGACGGCGAAATCGATGCTCGCCTTGCTCAGGTCGCCGAACTTCAGCTGGTCGACATGGGCCCAGTACACCTGGGTGCTGCCGCCGACGCAGTGGGCGCGCCAGCCGGTCGCTTCGACGGTGGGCAGGCCCAGGCGCCGGGCTTCATAGGCGGTGATCATGCTGAAGTCCGAGCCGGTATCCAGCTCTACCTTGACCGGATGGCCGTTGATTGAGCCGTCGACGACCGGCGCGTAGCTGTTCGGATCGAGCTTGAACTCGGCGATCTGCGACAGCTTGCACTCGGCGCTGGCCAGCGCCGGCGCAGCCAGCATAGCGGCGGCGATGGCCGCGCCCGCGACCCTCCTCATGTGACCATATCGACGCCGCTACCCGAACTGACTTTGCCGGCCGGGCGTTGGGTTGCGCAAGTCCCGGCTGGCGGCTCCGGGCAAAGAAAAAGGGCGGCCCGCTTGCGCAGGCCGCCCCATTCCAGAGTCGATGTCCGTGTCGGCCTAGAACTTCGCCGTGCCGGAGATGAAGAGTTGCCGGCCCAGTAGGTCGTAGGTCGGGTAGGTGTTCGGCGAGCCGGTGCCAGAAATGTTCTGGCTGACCAGCGGCGGGTCCTGGTCGAGGATGTTGTTGATGCCCGCACGAACCGTGAAGTTCTGGCTGATCCGCCAAGCGCCGGAGAGGTCGAGGTAGCTGCGCGACCCCAGCGCATTGTCGGGCCCGTCGAAGCCGCCCGGCAGGCCAGGGCCGCCGAGACCGGCTTGTGTCGAGTTGGAGTCCAGCGTGGTGCCGGTCATGTAGCGCCACTGTAGCGAGGCCAGGACGTTCCAGGGCGTATTCCAGGTGACCCGGAACGTGTGCCGCCAGACCGGGTTGTCGGTTTCGCAGGTCGGTCCGAACAGGCCGGCGCAGTTGTATTCCGGCTGGCCCTTCAGCGGCTGGGTCTTGTCGCTCAGTAGGTAGGTGCCGTCGAAGTGGAACGACACCGAGCCCATGCCGGCCGCGCCGACATCTTCGAGCGCAAGGCGATAGTCGCCTTGGAAGTCGAGGCCGGACGTCTCGGCCACGGCCACGTTCTGGTTGGTGCCGACGATGTAGCCGCCGCCAGCGATCGTTGTGCCGAACAGGAAGCCGAGCGGCGTGCGCTTGATGTTGCCGCAGAAGGTGGGATCGCCGGTAGCGATGCAGTTGTCGAGCGACGTGGTCAGTGGGACGTTACCGATCTCGCCGTTAATCGTGATGTCGAAGTAGTCGATGCTGCCAGTGAAGCCGTGGAGGAAGCTCGGCGTCACCGTCGCGCCGATCGAATAGGTGTCCGCGACTTCGGGCGCCAGGGTCGGGTTGCCGCCCTGCAACACCGCGCACTGGCCGGCGGGGCACTGGATGATGGTGTTCGTCGAACCGCCGTTGCCGTACTCGGCCGCCGTGACGCCAGTGCGCATGCACTGGGCCAGCGTGGCCGTGGCAGGCGTGGCGCCCACTGGAGCGCAGGGGTCGACCGAGACCTCACTGGTGTTGGTCACCGACTGCGGCGTGAACGCTTCCAGAATGCTCGCCGCCCGGATCGCCCGGTCGTAGGAGGCGCGGAAGCGGATGTCCGGGACCGGCGCCCACTCGCCGCCGACCTTATAGGTGCTGACGCCGCCGCTGGTGGAGTAATCCGAGTAGCGGTAGCCGCCTTCGAGGCTCAGGTCCTCGAAGAAGGGCTTATTCTGAACGATCGGGATCCGAGCTTCGAAGTATTCTTCCTGCACCGAGATGGCGTTGTTCACCGCCACCGAAGCGCCGGAGAAGCCGGAGAGGTCGCCTGACAGTTCGGCCTGGTCGGGGTCGAAAATCAGGTGATCCCAGCGGTGCTGGGTGCCGATCGAAACGCCAACACCGTTATCGGCCCACGGCGACTTGATGCCGTACTTCCCGAGGTCGCCAGTGACGTACCCTTCGAAGATCTCTTCCTCGACGGTGCCGTGCGACGTGCCGCTCTCGTTGAGCGAGGCGACCTGCGCCGGCGTGACACCACCTTGATTGAAGATGTTGTAGGGGACGCAGGCCGCGTTGCCGCTCAGGCAGACCGGCGCGGCGGCGGTGCCGCCGACCAGCAAGGCGTCCTGGATGCCGGCGAGGCTGAGGTAGTTGCCGTTCGAGTTGAACAGGCTGGTATAATAGTACGAACCGTAGGCGTCGTAGTGCCAGGCATCGGCGAAGTCGCCCTTCATCCCGAGCACGATCCGGTAGTTGTTGTGCTCGTAGTCCGCCGTGCGCCCGCCGCCTTCGATGTTGCGGCGGCCGATGTTGAGGTCGACCTGGTTGGCGGGGTTGGTCTGAACGCCGGTGATTTGGGCGCCCGTACAACCGATCGCCGCCGCTTCCTGCGCGCTGAGGAGCGGGTTGCCGCAGTTGACGAAGAAGCCGCCGTTGGAGTTGGTGGCGAGCCCGCCGCCCTGGAACAGGCCGGACGGCGCGATCTGCGAGTTCGAGCGGTCGTTCATGAACGAGAACTCGGCGTAGGGCTGGGCCCAATCGGCGATGTCATAGTGGGCGAAGAAGCCGGCGAGATAGCGGGTGTCAGCCCGCGACAGGAACTCGTACGGGCTGGAGTCGAACGTCGCCGGCGGCACGGAGCCGGCTTGCGGGCGGGGCAGGAAGGAGCTTCCGACCACGGAGAACGCGGAGCCGGGCGTGGGCGCGATCTCCTGAAACAGGTTGGAGTTGCTGGAGTTGGCGCAATGCGGCGCCGGGCCAAGCAGCAAAAGGCAGCCCGAGTAGTCGCGATCGCCTTCGGTCACCGGATCGGCGTTCTTGAACTCGAAGTAGCCGGTGACATTGCCCTTGCCGTCGGGGGCGTTGGCGCCGAAGATCACCGACAGGTCGGTGTTATCGCCGTCGTAGACGCTGCCGGTCGCCGGGTGACCGCCCGAGGCGGTGATCGCCTGCTGGACGGTCGTGTTGGTGTTGTTGTGCTGGTCGCCGCCGTATTGACCGTCCACCTGCAGGCCTTCGAAGTCCTTCTTCATGATGAAGTTGACGACGCCGGCCACAGCGTCCGAGCCGTAGATAGCCGAGGCGCCGCCGGTGAGGACTTCGACGTGGTCGATCAGAGCCACCGGGATCTGGTCGAGGTCGGGGGCCGGGTTCGGATCGCCCGTGTTCGGGTCGCCGAGACCGAGGCGACGGCCGTTGACCAGCACCAGGGTGCGCTGCGGGCCGAGGCCGCGAAGGTCGGCCGTGGTCACGCCGCCGGGGGCGGTGAGCGGGTTGGTGGTGTTGGAGAAGTCGGTTTTGTTGTTCTGGAAGTTTGACGGCAGCGTGTTCAGGAGGTCGATGACGTCCGTCGCGCCTTGCAGCTGGAAGTCCTGGTGGCTCACGGCCTGGATCGGGCTGACGCTGGTAAGGTTCGGCTGCGGGATGCGCGAGCCGGTGACCACGATCTCCGTGACAGCCGTGCCGGAGGAGCTGTCGGCGGTCGCGTCAGCGGCCGCGGTCAGGGTTTGGATCGGGGCTGCGGCCGAGACGTGGCCGGCGCCGGTTGCGGCGGTCTGAACCGCCGTATCCGAGGTGGCGTCGGCTGCGTGGGCCAGTCCGCCCATCGCCAGCAGGGCCGCGCCCGTGATCATTGTCGACGCCAAAAGGCGCCCACGCACGTTGGTCTTCTTCAAAGTAATGTCCCTCCGGAACGCGAGCTCGCCCTTGCTTGAAGGGGCTCGGCATACGGGTTGCATGTTGTCCCGGGTAGCAGTCCCCCCGGTTGACGGGCAGTGATGGTCTCGCTTGGACGGCCGGTCAACGAGGATTACGGTCGCGTAACCCCATGTTCGCCTCCCTGTTACATTCAGGTCACAGCTTGCTCACGGGGACGGGCCTTGGGCGCTTTTGGGTCGTGAATAGGCGTTAAAGAAGCATTTTCTTCGACTGAACGAGCCCAAAATCGGTGTCGACCAGTTGCCGTGCGGACATGGCGGCAAGGTCTTGCGTGGCGATGCCCAAAACCTCTTCAATGGGGACTGTTTTCTCCGGGAGTAGTCATGGTCTCGATTCGGAACACCTTCGCAGGCGCTCTGCTGGCGCTCGCCGCCGGCGGAGCGGCGATGGCGGCCAAGCCGCCGCCGACGACCGCGCCGGCGGTGCAGGCGGTGGTCGACTGCCGCAAGATCGAGGACGGCGCCCAGCGCCTGGCCTGTTACGACGCCGCGACCGACGCCCTGACCAAGGCCGCCACCTCCGGTGATCTGGTCACGCTGGACCGCCAGCAGCGGCGCACCGTGCGCAAACAGGCGTTCGGCTTCACCCTGCCGGCGTTGGCGATGTTTGACGTCGGCGAGAAGTCGGAGACGATGGACAGCATCGACGAGACCCTGGCCAGCGCCCGCCAGGACGCCCAGGGCAAGTGGACCTTCGTGATGCAGGATGGCGCGATCTGGCGTCAGATCGACGACGAATTCCTCTCGCACGACCCGCACCCTGGCTCGGCCATCGTGATCAGCAAGGCGCTGATGGGCAGCTTCATGCTAAGCGTCGACAAACAGCCCGGCGTGCGGGCGCACCGCGATAACTGAGGCGGCGGCGCATGCGGCGGTGCTAGCGATCCTTCGGGTCGATGGCGTCGCGCAGGCCGTCGCCGATGAAGTTGAAGCACATCAGCGTCACCACCATGGTGATCGACGGGAAGATCAGCAGCCAGGGGGCGAGCTCCATGTCCTGCGCGCCGTTGGAGATCAGCGTGCCGAGCGAGGCCATCGGCGGCTGCACGCCCAGCCCCAGGAACGACAGGAAGCTCTCGGCCAGGATCACGCCAGGGATGGTCAGGGTCACATAGACCACCACCGGTCCCAGCAGGTTGGGCACGATGTGGCGGGCGATGATCGCCTTGCGGGTCAGGCCCGCGGCCCTGGCCGCCTCGATGAACTCCTTCTGCTTCAGCGAGAGCGTTTGGCCGCGCACGATCCGGGCCATGGTCAACCACTCCACCGCGCCGATGGCGATGAACAGCAGGATGAAGTTGGAGCCGAACGTGACCATCAGGATGATCACGAAGAAGATGTAGGGCAGGGAATAGAGCACGTCGACGATGCGCATCATCACCTCGTCGACCACCCCGCCGATGTAGCCGGCGGTGGCGCCCCAGGCGACGCCGATCACCAGCGAGACGGTGGTCGCCACCGCGCCGATCGCCAGCGAGACTCCCAGCCCGGTGAACAGCCGCGCGAGCAGGTCGCGGCCCAGCGCGTCGGAGCCGATCAGGTGATCGCCGGTCAGCGGGCCCAGCCAGACGTCGTTCTTGTTGATCTCGTCGTAGGCGTACGGAGTCACGAACGGGCCGATCACGGCGCACAGCACCAGCAGGCCGAGCACGATCATGCTGGCCACCGCCGCCTTGTTGCGGAACAGGCGCCGCCGCGCGTCGTCCCACAGGCTGCGGCCCTTGACCGCGCGCTCCATCAGGGCGGCGTTGCGCAGCGAGCCGGGCGCGAGACTGATCTGGGTCATCGGGCGTTGATCACTGGAATTGAGATCAAGAGAGCCGCACCCGAGGATCGAGCACCGCGTAGAGAACGTCGGCCAACAGGTTCAACACCAGGATCAGGGCGGCGAAGAAGATCACCATGCCCATCACCACCGTATAGTCGCGCTGCAGGGCGCTGTTGACGAAGAACTTGCCGAGGCCTGGCAGGCCGAAGATGCGCTCCACCACCAGCGAGCCGGTCATCAGTCCAGCGAACGCCGGGCCTAGGTAGCTCACCAGCGGCAGCACCGCGGCGCGGATCGCGTGCTTGACCACGATGGTGAACTCCGGAAGGCCCTTGGCGCGGGCGGTGCGGACATAGTTCGACTTCAAAGCCTCGATCATTCCGGCGCGGGTCAGGCGCGAGATGATGGCGATCTGCGGGATGGCGAGCACCAGGACGGGCATCACCAGGTTGGGCAGCGCCCCGCCGTTCCAGCTCCCGATCGGGAGCCAGCCCAGCTGGCTGCCGAACACCAGCTGCAGCAGCGGCGCGGTGACGAAGCTGGGTATGCATATGCCGACGATGGCGATCGACATCACCGTGTAGTCCGCCGGCCCGTTCTGTCGCAGCGCCGCGATGACCCCCAGCGTCACGCCGACGATGACCATGATCGCGAAAGCCGCCAGGCCGATCTTGAGGCTGACCTGATAGTTCTGTGCGATGATGTCGAGCACCGACTTGTCGCGGTACTTCAGCGATGGGCCGAAGTCGCCGTGCAGCACTCCGCCGACGTAGTTGACGTACTGGACCGGCAGCGGCTTATCCATGCCGTACTTGGCCATGATGTTGTGCTCGATCTCGGGCGGCAGCTTGCGATCGCCGGAGAACGGGTTGCCCGGTGCGGCGCGCATCATGAAGAAGGCGACGGTCACAACGACGAACAGGGTGGGGATCGCCACGATCAGGCGGCGCATAAGGAAGCTCAGCATCGCTTGTGAAACTTCCACCCACCCCCGATGATGTCAACGAAGGGCCGCGCGAAGTTCGCCGAATGAGGACGACATGACCCAATTCCGCAGGGTGACGGACCGCTTCGAGGTCAGTCCGCAGATCACGCCAGAAGAGGCCGCGGCCGCCGCGACCGCCGGCGTGAAGCTGATCATCAACAACCGGCCCGACGGCGAGCAGCCCGGCCAGCCGACCAACGCCGAGATCGAGGCAGCCGCCCGCGCCGGCGGCGCCGACTACATCTACCTGCCCGTCGTGGGCCGCCCGACGCCGGACCAAGCCAAGGCCCAGGCCGCCGCCGTCGCCGCCGCAAAGGGGCCGGTGCTGGCCTTCTGTCGCTCCGGCACCCGCTCGATCACCACTTGGGCGCTGGGCGAAGCGGCCGCAGGCCACGACAAGGCCGACCTCGCCAAACTCGGCGCCGACGCCGGCTACGATCTTTCCGCCGCTTTGCAAGGCTGACCCGAATGGCTGACGAAACCATCCCCTACGTGCGGGAGATCAAGTTCGAGTACGGCCGGGTGGATCAGGTCTCGCCGCTGATCCGGCGGGTGATCGCCAACAATCCGGGACCGTTCACCTTCACCGGCACCGGCACCTACATAATCGGCCGTGGCGACCTGTCGGTGATCGACCCGGGCCCGGACCAGCCCGAGCACCTGCAGGCCATCCTGGACGCGGTGGCCGGCGAGAAGGTCACCCACATCCTGATCACCCACCACCACCTGGACCACTCGCCGCTGGCACGGCCGCTCGCCGAGGCCACCGGGGCGACGATCTACGGCTGCGCGGTCAAGACGCCGGTGGTGGAAGACGCCGTGCGCACCGAGGCGGGGTCGGACAGCTTCACGCCCGACATCTCGGTCTGCGGCGGCGCGACCATCGCCGGGCCGGGCTGGACCTTCGAGGCGATCCCGACGCCAGGCCATACCTCGAACCACATCTGCTACGCGCTGGCCGAGGAGAACTGCTGCTTCACCGGCGACCACATCATGGGCTGGTCAACGACCGTGGTGACTCCGCCCGACGGCAACATGGCCGACTACCTGGCCAGCCTGGATGCCATCAAGCGGCGCAACTTCAAGACGCTTTGGCCGACGCACGGCCCGCCGATCACCGAGCCCGGCCCGTTCATCGACGCCTACCGCGCCCATCGCATGGGCCGCGAGCGCCAGATCCTGGCGCAGATCGCCGCCGGCGAGACCCGGATCGCGGCCATGGTGCCGAAAATGTACATCGGCGTCGACGCCCGCCTCTATCCCGCCGCGGGCCGCTCGGTGCTGGCGCACCTGATCGAGCTGGTGAAGGACGGGCGGGTGAAGACCGACGACACCGCGGCGGGGCCGGACAGCGAGTTCCGGCTGCCCTAACCCCGAGACGCCAAAAGCCCGACCGCATCTGGGACGCGGCCGGGCTTGTGGGGTTAATCCGCGGCCGGCTCAGTAGCCGTGGTAGTCGGTGTCGACCGCATCGCCGATCGGCGCGTCGGCCATGGCGTGACGGATCGCATGCGCCCTGCAGTCGCCGTCGTTGCTGTCGAGCGGCGTCAGGCCCATCGGGTACTGGCTGTCGAGCTGGTTGCAGGCGTCGGTCGCCGCACGAACCACGCGCGCGTGCAGTTCGTGTACGCCCCAGCCCGTCGACAGGTCGAGGTCGCCGAAGTGGACCACCCGCGAGGCGTATACCCGTTCCGTCGGGATGCCGTTGTCGCTGCGGTCGTTCCGATAGCTCGGGGTCACGACCACTTCGCTCACATTGGGCGCGTCGGCCGCATAGCTTGGCTGATCGTAGGCTGGCTGGTCATTATAGCTCTGGGCGACCGCCTGGCCGGCAAAGCTTAGACCAAGCGCCGCCGCAGCAGAGACGGCGCACCCACTCAGAAGACGACTCGATATCCTGCCAAACATGCTTGTACTCCTCGGTATGTAACCTCACCTCGCCGGGCAAATGCCCGGACTAGCTAAGGCTACTTTTGTTGGCGTTGCTCAAAAAACGCCGGTCGGAGTGCGAAGTTCCGAGGAGAATGCTTTTAGGCGACCACAGGCTTGGCCGTCGGCAGCTCGTAGTCGGCGAAACGCTGGCGGATCAGCTTCTTGTCGATCTTGCCGGTGGCCCCCAGTGGGATGTCGTCGACGAACACCACGTCGTCCGGCATCCACCAGCGGGCGATCTTGCCGTCGAGGTACTGCAGGAAATCCTCGCGCGTCGCACTCTCGCCGGGTTTCAGCTGCACCAGCAGCAGCGGCCGCTCCTCCCATTTCGGGTGGTGCACGCCGATCACAGCGGCGATCACCGCCTTGGGGTGGCCCGCGGCCAGGTTCTCGATCTCGATCGAGCTGATCCACTCGCCGCCGGACTTGATCACGTCCTTGGCGCGGTCGGTGATCTGCATGTAGCCCAAGGGGTCGATGGTGGCGACGTCGCCAGTGTCGAAGAAGCCTTCCGCGTCGAGAATGTCGCCGCCCTCGGCCTTGAAGTATTCGCCGACGATCGCCGCGCCGCGGACCTTCAGCCGCCCGAAGGTGGTCCCGTCGTGCTCAAGGCGCTTGCCCGCATCGTCGGTCAGCTTCAGCTCGACGCCGGCGGGCGGGCGGCCCTGCTTCAGCTTGTATTGCAGCTGCTGCTCGGCGCTCAGCGCCGCCACCTCCGGCGACGGCACCGAGAGGGTGCCCAGCGGCGAGGTTTCGGTCATGCCCCAGGCGTGGGTGACATCGACGCCGTAGTCATCGCGGAAGGTTCGGACCAGGGACTCCGGCACCGCCGAGCCGCCGATCACCACCCGCTTCAGGGTGGTGAGGCCAAGGCCGGTCGATTTCATGTGCTGCAGCAGCATCTGCCACACGGTCGGCACCGCGGCTGAGAAGGTGACGCCCTCGGTCTCCAGCAGTTCGTACACCGAGGCGCCGTCGAGTTTCTGGCCTGGCATCACCATCTTGCAGCCCACCGCCGGGCCGGAGAACGCCAGGCCCCAGGCGTTGGCGTGGAACATCGGCACCACCGGCAGCACCACGTCGCGCGCGGAGATGCCCATCACGTCGGTCTGCAGGGTGATCAGGGTGTGCAGGAAGTTGGTGCGATGGGAGTAGAGCACGCCCTTCGGATTGCCGGTGGTGCCCGAGGTGTAGCAGAGGCCCGCCGCGGTCTTCTCGTCAAAGCCGCCCCATTGGCAGTCCTCGCCGTTCTGCTCGATCAGGGTCTCGAAGCAGAGCGCGCCGTCGAGGCCGACGCTGGCCATGTGGCCCTCGTCGGTCATCACGATGACCGTCTCGATCGTCCGCATGTCGGCGCGGCGCTCGATCACGGTGGGCAGGAAGGTGAGGTCGGTGAAGAGGATCTTATCCTCGGCGTGGCCCATGATATAGCAGAGCTGGTCGGGGAACAGCCGCGGGTTCAGCGTGTGGCAGACCGCGCCGATCCCCATGATCGCGTACCAGGCCTCCATGTGCCGGCCGGAGTTCCAGGCCAAGGTCGCGACCCGGTCGCCCGGCTTTACGCCCAGCCCCTTCAAGGCGTTGGACAGCCGCTTCGCCCGCCGCCGGATCTCGGCGTAGGTGGTGCGGACGATCGGGCCTTCGATCGAGCGGGTGACGATCTCGCGCCCGCCATGCCAGTCGGCGGCGTGGTCGAGCAGTTTGTCCAGCGTCAGCGGCCAGTCCTGCATCAGGCCCAGCATCGACGATCCTCCAAGGTTATCGGCGTTCTGGCGCGACCATGGCGGCGCCGGCCGCCTCGCGTCAATTCTTCGCCCGATCGATGACGTACGC
>Ga0302314_10001239_pt1 | contig 47992 bp, 40 predicted proteins | sample III_Palsa_N2_3_FD_200533 | JGI IMG/M metagenome (GOLD analysis project Ga0302314, IMG submission 200533) | Peat permafrost microbial communities from Stordalen Mire near Abisko, Sweden - III_Palsa_N2_3 | ecosystem: Environmental > Terrestrial > Soil > Palsa > Peat permafrost | place: Sweden...
TCAAGCGGCGAATGTCATATTCAGCATCCACGAGAGCTACCGCCGCTTGACCCCCCGGCAGGTTCACTGGTCGCCTTAAGGTGCCAGGCGAGGAGAACGACCCGACCGGCGACAGCCACCACGGTTCAAACCCCACCACAGACCAAACAGCAAGCCGACCAACACACCCATCGCTTCTCTGAGCCGGCCCGCCGGAGGCGCCGTTGACCTTGACCTTCCGGCACAAAACCCCACGTCACAAGCCGACGCGACCTCACATACGACCCAGAGTACGCGTAGAGGACGACCAGAGGGAGGACGACGGAGAGCGCCGACGAAGGCAGGCCCCCGTACGAGGTCCGGCACGAAGCGCAGCGCAGCACCGGAACGTAGGAAGGCCGACCACCACCCGCAACCCGGACCCACAGACGCGGCAAGAGAGCCGGTATTTCTCCGTCGGGCGTCAGCCCAGGGCGCACATCAGCGGTGCGTGCAGCCTGAGCTGGTCCATCGGCACCGGACCGCCGAGGACCATGTGCGTGCAGGTGTAGGCGGGCTTGAGTCCGTGCCCGCAGGCCCAGGCGGACAGGTCGTCGCCCTCGGCGTCGATGTCGAGACGCAGTTCTTCCTCGACGCCGTCGGTCAGGTCGATGATCAGGTCGCGGGCTCCGGCGAAGTCGGGGGCGAGCACCGGGCCGAGGTTCAGCCGGCTCTCGCCGCGCCAGGTCGCGCCGTAGCCGATGATCAGGCCTTCCGCGTCCCGCAGCACCCTGAGCCGCTCGGCGAAGCGGGGCAGCCGCTTGAGCAGCGCGGTGCGGTGCACGCCGTAGACCTCGCGGTCGAGACGGGCCAGCTGCAGCAGGTCCTCGGGCACGGCGGCCTGGGTGCGTCCGGGCTTGGTGCCGGTCGGGTCGAACCTGCCGACGTGCGCCTCGATCGCGCCGAAGGGGCGGAAGCCGAGCTTCTCGTAGAGCGGGCGGCCTTCGGCGGTCGCGTGCAACACCAGCGTCGCACCGGCAGCCTGGTCGATGACGTGCCGCATGATCCGCATGCCGTAGCCATGGCGCTCGTGCGTGTCCGCTACCAGCACCATGCTGATCGTCGCGAACCGCGCGCCATACCGGGTTAACACGGTCGTGGCGATCAGCCGGCCGTCCGGGTCCTCGATGCCGTAGACCTCGCCGACCTCGAACAGCAGGGCCCACTTGGCTGCCTCGAGGCCCCAGCTGCGGCTCACGCCCAGCGCGCCGCAGCGCGGCAGATCGGCCTCGGTCAGCCGGATCGCCGAAGCGACGGGTTCGACCGCTTCGAGGGTTTCGACGGCTGTGTCGACGATAGTAGGTGAAATGACTGTCACACGGCATTCATAGCCGCACCCTGGGGGCCGCGCCACTCGATAGCGATCTGTACACGCCGTAGAAAGCTCCAGCCGGTCCAATGATTGGGTCAATCGGGGCATTGCGGCGGGGTTCGTCTCCACCCGTGACACCAGTGCGCCGTTGGACTGAGACAATGACCAGATGCCTTCCGTACAGCTCGACGGTGAACCGGTCCCGGTCGACGGCGCCCTGCCGCAGGAGTCGCTCGGCTCCTTCGGTGCCCGGCCCTTCGGCTTCTACGTGCACGTCCCGTACTGCGCTAGCCGGTGCGGCTACTGCGACTTCAACACGTACACCGCGACCGAGCTGGGCGGCGGCGCATCGCAGGCCGGGTATGCCGAGCACTCGATCGCCGAGATCCGCCAGGCCCGGCGCGTGCTCGGCGAGTCCTACGTGCCGGTCGAGACGGTCTTCTTCGGCGGCGGCACGCCCACCCTGCTGCCCGCCAAGGACCTCGTCGCCATGCTGAAGGTAATTAAAGGTGAGTTCGGCCTTTCGGCGGACGCGGAGATCACCACCGAGGCCAATCCCGAGTCGGTGGACGAGAAGTACCTGGTCGAGCTGGCCGAGGGCGGCTTCAACCGGATCTCCTTCGGCATGCAGTCCGCACGGCCGCACGTGCTGGAGGTGCTCGAGCGCAGGCACACGGTGGGCCGCCCCGAGCAGTGCGTGCGCTGGGCGTACGACGCGGGCTTCGAGCAGGTGAACCTGGACCTGATCTACGGGACGCCGGGGGAGAGCGAGCAGGACTGGCGGGCCTCGCTGGAGGCGGTGATCGCCGCGTACCCCGACCACGTCTCCGCGTACTCGCTGATCGTCGAGGACGGCACCCGGCTGGCCGCGAGGATCCGGCGCGGCGAGCTGCCGATGATCGACGAGGACCTGCACGCCGACCGCTACCTGATGACCGATCAGCTGCTGGCCGAGGCCGGATACCGCTGGTACGAGGTCTCCAACTGGGCCGTCTCCGAGGACGCGCACTGCCGGCACAACCTGCTCTACTGGACCGGCGCGGACTGGTGGGGAGTGGGCCCCGGAGCCCACTCGCACGTAGGCGGCACCCGCTGGTGGAACGTCAAGCACCCGACCGCCTACGCCCAGCGGATCGAGGCCGGCCACTCCCCGGGCCTGGCCCGCGAGGTGCTCACGAAGGAAGACCGCCGGATCGAGCGCATCCTGCTGGAGCTGCGGATCTCGGAGGGCCTGGAGCTCGAGTTGCTCACCGAGAAGGGCCGTGCGTCGGCGGAGTTGGCGCTGCGTGAGGAACTGCTGGAGCCGCTTCCCTTCGCCGATGGACACGCCGTGCTCACCCTGCGAGGACGTCTGCTGGCGGACGCGATCGTGCGGGATCTGACGGACTGATCGATCGCCTACTCGCACTGCCAGGTGAACGTCGCGCGGTCGAAGCGGCGCGCGGCCAGGTCCTCGCGGCTGATCATCCAGTACAGGCGTCCGGCGTCGGCCCAGGCCATGCCGCTGCGGGAGTCGCTGTCGATCTGGGCCAGCAGCACGAGGTCCGCCGCGAGCTCCTTGCGCGCGGCCTGGGCCTGCTCCTCCTTGCCCGGGTGGAAGGCCTCGGCGCCCTCGGGTTCGACGGCGCCCTGGACCGGGAGAGCGTAGCCGCCGACGCGGTGGTGCGGGGAGTGGTCGCGGCGGAAGGAGGTCAGCGAGTCCCAGAAGCCGTCGCCGTCGGCATCGGTCGTGGGGTAGTCGCAGTAGGCGACCGGGTCGTCGGGGTCGCCGTACGCGGCGATCAGTGCGGTGTTCTCGTTGTCCGGGGCGGTCGCGATCAGCTCGCCGCCGAGGTCTAGGCGCGGGAACGGGGACGTACAGGACCCGGGTGCCGTTGAAGACGCTGTCAGGGTCCGTGTAGGCGACGGAGCTGTCGCCCAGGCCGTCGAAGTAGAAGAACAGCAGCGTTCCCGACTCGGGCAGCGGGATGTCGAGCTCGTTCGGCGGCACGCGGGGGCAGTCGAACGCGGCGACGAAGCCGAGCGGGCCGTGCCCCTCCCACGGCCCGGCCTCCGGCCCCGGCTGCCCGGTGAGCAGCGCCTCCACGAGGGCGGAGCGGCGCTGCTGCTAGGCGAGCAGCAGTTCGGCGGTCGCGGCCCGGTAGGCCTCGGTGAGCGCCAGCGCGTGCTGGTCGGTGAGCCGCATGATCAGGCCGGCCGCGGTCAGCAGGGCCTCCGTGGCGGCCGACAGGTCGTGGCCGCGGGCATGCTCGACGAGGGCGTCCCAGAGCGTGGTGAAGCAGATCCGGTAGCACTGCAGGATCTCGGGCAGCGGCGCGCCCTGCCTGGCCCGCCGACGACCGGTCGCCTCCGGCACGGTCAGGTCGAGCGGAGCCTGCGGATCGCCGATCGAGGCGATCAGGAAGCGCAGATTCTCCTCGATCGCGACGTAACAGCTCCTCGAGCGGGACGATCTGCTGGTCGCGGTAGAACGGGACGCGTTCGACCGTGGCCTCGGAGGCCCGCTCGATCAGCCGGGGCAGCCCGGCCTCGGCCCACTTGGCCAGGTCGGCGAGTTCGGTGCGGCTCATCAGGGCGCGGTGACGAAGTCGATCAGCGCCTCGACCGGGCCGAGCAGCGCGGGCTCCAGGTCCTTGTACGAGTTCACCTTCGCCAGGATCCGGGCCCAGGCCCGCCGGGAGTCCAGCGGCCACGTCTGGTCCTTGCGATGCAGCCGTTCGCAGACGCCGTCCTTCCACTCCTCGCTCTTCGGCACGACCGGCCAGGCCGCGATGCCGACGGACGAGGGTTTGACGGCCTGCCAGATGTCCACGTACGGGTGGCCGAGCACCAGGATGCAGTCCTCGCGTCCGCGCTGCAGCCGGTCCGCGGTGCGCGTCTCCTTGCTGTTCGGCACGAGGTGGTCCAGCAGCACGCCGAGCTTGCGGCCGGGCCCGGGCTGGAACTCGGCGGCGATCTCGTGCAGCTCGTCCACGCCGCCGAGCATCTCGACGACGACGCCCTCGATCCGCAGGTCGTCGCCCCAGACCCGCTCGACCAGCTCGGCGTCGTGCTTGCCCTCGACGTAGATCCGGCCGGCCCTGGCCACCTTCGCGCGTAGTCCGTGCACTGCGACGGAGCCCGAGGCGGTCCGGTCGCGGCCCGATTTGGACTCGGCGGGCGCGGCGGGCTTCGGCCGGATCAGCGTCGCCGGCCTGCCCTCGAACCAGAAGCCGGGGCCGAGCGGGAAGACGCGGTGTTTGCCGTGCCGGTCCTCCAAGGTGACGGTGTATCCGCCCGGCGTCTTCTCCACCCGCACCACGGCGCCGCAGAAGCCGGTCTCGACGTCCTCCACCACCAAGTCGCGGACGGCCTCCATCTCGACCGTCGTCGGACGCCGCCGTGCGTGCGACGGCAGATCTCCGGGTTCGTTCCTGTGCGCGCTCACCACAGCCCGAGGGTAGACCAAGGGTCGGGGGCACGCCGTACACTGGACTTGCGAAAGCTGGCACTCCGGGTGAACGAGTGCCAACGCCCGAGTGCCGCCGCGCACGCGACCCGCCGACCAGGAGGTGCACGATGGACGAGCCGAAGCTGGATCGCCGCCGCCTGGAAGTGCTGCGGGCGATCGTCGAGGACTACGTCGCCACCCAGGAGCCGGTCGGCTCCAAGGCGCTGGTCGAGCGGCACAATCTGGGCGTCTCCCCGGCGACCATACGTAACGATATGGCCCTGCTCGAGGAGGAGGGCTACATCCACCAGCCGCACACCAGCGCGGGACGGGTGCCCACCGACAAGGGCTACCGGCTGTTCGTGGACCGGCTCACCAACGTCAAGCCGCTGACCCAGGCGGAGCGCCGGGCGATCCACAGCTTCCTGGACGAGGCGGTGGACCTGGACGACGTGGTCTCCCGCACGGTCCGGCTGCTCGCCCAGCTCACCCGGCAGGTCGCCGTCGTCCAGTACCCCTCGCTCTCCCGCTCCGCGGTCCGGCACGTGGAACTCGTCGGCCTCGCGCCGAGCCGGGTGATGCTGGTGCTGATCACCGACACCGGCCGGGTCGAGCAGCGCATCGTGGACGTCGGCCCGATCGACGAGGCCTCGCTCGGCGAGCTGCGCGCGCGGTTCAACGCCCAGATCGTCGGACGGCGGCTGGCCGAGGTCCCCGAGCTGCTCGAGGACTTCGCGCGGCGGCTGCCCGGCGGCGACGCGCAGGCCGGCGGCACCGCGCCCTCGGCGGTGGACGCGCTGTGCGCGGTGCTGCTCGAGATGATCGTCGAGCAGCGCGAGGAGCGGGTCGTGCTCGGCGGCACGGCGAACCTGGCCCGCTTCGGCCAGGACTTCCCCGACTCGATCTATCCGGTGCTCGACGCGCTCGAGGAGCAGGTGGTGCTGCTCAAGCTGCTCGGCGAGGCGACCGCGCCCTCGCTGCTGACCGTGCGGATCGGCCGGGAGAACGACTTCGACCAGCTCTCCTCGACCTCGGTGGTCACCAGCGGCTACGGTCGGGGCGAGGACACGCTGGCCCAACTCGGCGTGCTCGGACCCACCAGAATGGATTATCCGGGCACTATGGGGGCGGTCTCGGCCGTTGCCAGATACGTCGGCCGTATTCTTGAACAGGCGTAGGGCGTAGCCTGGGCGAGGGCCGGATGCCGGGCACCAGACGCGAAGAGCAGTGGAGAAGACTGAAAGTGGCGACCGACTACTACGCGGTCCTCGGGGTCAGGCGGGACGCCACCCAGGACGAGATCAAGAAGGCGTACCGCCGGCTTGCCCGAGAACTGCACCCGGACGTGAACCCGGACCCGCAGACCCAGGAGCGGTTCAAGGAAATAGGACTCGCCTACGAGGTGCTGTCCGACCCGCAGAAGCGCCAGGTCTACGACCTCGGCGGCGATCCGCGGGGCGCGGCGGCGGGCGCCGGCGGCTTCGGTCCCGGCTTCGCCTTCAGCGACATGCTGGACGCCTTCTTCGGCGGCGGGGGCCAGCGCGGCCCGCGCTCCCGGGTGCAGCGCGGCCAGGACGCCCTGATCCGGGTGGAGATCTCGCTGCAGGACGCCGCCTTCGGCACCCAGCGGGACATCCAGGTGGACACGGCCGTGGTCTGCCCGACCTGCTCCGGCGACGGGGCAGCCCCGGGAACCCAGCCGGTGACCTGCGACATGTGTCGCGGGCGCGGCGAGGTCTCGCAGGTCACGCGGTCGTTCCTCGGCCAGGTGATGACCTCGCGGCCGTGCCCGCAGTGCCAGGGCTACGGGACGATCGTGCCCACCCCGTGCGTGGAGTGCGCGGGCGACGGCCGGGTGCGCACCCGCCGTACGCTGACCGTGAAGATCCCGCCGGGTGTGGACAACGGCACCCAGATCAAGCTGGCGGGCGAGGGCGAGGTCGGCCCGGGCGCCGGTCCCGCGGGCAACCTCTACATCGAGATCGTCGAGGAGCCGCACGACATCTTCCAGCGGCGCGGGGACGACCTGCACTGCACCGTGACGATGCCGATGACGGCGGCGGCGCTGGGCACCAAGCTCCCGCTGCAGACGCTCGACGGCCAGGTGGAGCTGGACATCCGTCCGGGCAGCCAGTCGGGGCAGTCGATCACCATGCGCGGGCGCGGCATCCAGCATCTGCGCGGGACCACCCGGGGCGACCTGGTGGTGCACATCGAGGTGCAGACGCCGAAGAACCTCGACCCGGCGCAAGAGGACCTGCTGCGGAAGCTGGCCGTGCTGCGCGGCGAGGAGCGGCCCCAGGGCACGTTCGCGCCGGGCCAGCAGGGGCTGTTCTCCCGGCTCAAGGACGCGTTGAACAACCGTTAGCACGGCTTCGCCGGAACAACCCCGTCGACGGCTCTGCCGGAACGCTCCGTTCCGGCGGAGCTGGGAGAACCATGACCGTTGCTGTCTTCCACGCCCCCCGCGAGCTGCTGTCGGGCGCCTCGACCGTGCGCCTGGACGGCCCGGAGGGGCGCCATGCCGCGGTGGTCCGGCGGCTGCAGCCGCGCGAGCTGCTCGACCTGACCGACGGGGCGGGCCTGGTGGCCCGCTGCGTCGTCCTGCGCGTCGAGGGGCAGGCGCTGGTACTCGAGGTGCTCGAACTGCTCGGGGAACCCGCGCCGAGCCCGCGGCTGACGGTGGTTCAGGGCCTGGCCAAGGGCGAGCGCGGCGAGACGGCCGTGGAGACGATGACCGAGATCGGCGTGGACGTCATCGTGCCCTGGTCGGCCGGGCGCTCGATCACCCAGTGGAAGGGCGAGCGCGGCGAGAAGTCGCTGGCCAAGTGGCGCGGTACGGCGCGCGAGGCGGCGAAGCAGTCGCGGCGCGGCTGGTGGCCCGAGGTGACCGAGCCGGCCACGACGTCCGCGGTGGCGAAGCTGCTGGCCGCCGCGACGCTGCCGATCGTGCTGCACGAGGAGGCCGAGCTGGCCTTGGCGGCCGTCGAACTTCCGAAGAAATCCGACGATACGACAGATGGCGTCGCCGAGATCGTGCTCGTGGTCGGCCCCGAGGGCGGGATCGCGCCGGACGAGCTCGCCCGGTTCGCCGAGGCGGGCGCCGCGCCCTACCGGATGGGCCCGACCGTGCTGCGTACCTCGACCGCCGGGACGGCCGCCGCGGCGGTCCTGCTGGCCCGCTCGGGCCGCTGGGCCTGAGCCCGCTCTTCCCGGCCCGGGTCAGTCGCAGACCTTCGGGGAGCGCGTGTCGCCCTCCAAGAAGCCGTAGGGCGAGTTCGGCGGGTAGTAGAAGTAGTGCCCCTCGGCCTGGTAGCAGGTTCCCTTCGCCGCCGGGACCGGCGCCGACCAGTAGTCCGGGCCGCCCGCGCCGCCGACGTACGTGCGGGCCCCGTCGATCGAGTCGTGCGTCGTGTCGTACACCGCCATGCCGACGTCGTAGCGCACGTGCAGCCTGCGGAACTGCAGCCAGGCGAAGGAGTAGCCGTAGAAGTCGTGGCAGGCGGGGGAGTAGTACTCCTTCACCGAGAACGAGACCATGCCGTCGTAGATCTCGTGCGCGGTCGGGCCGACCTGGCGCACGTCGGCGCACGGACCGCCGCTGAACAGCAGCCGCGGGCGTTCGGGCAGGGTGAGGGTGACGGTGACCGGGGTCTGCCCGGCCTGCGCGTCCGGTCCCGGCGGCGCGGCGGCGGTCTGAACCTGCGGGGCGGCGGTGGCGGAGGTCGTGGCGGCGTGGGAGGCGTCGGCAAACAGAACGGGCACCGTGGCCAGCGTCACCGTCAGCGCTGCGGTGGCGATGACGTGGGCTGCGAGGCGGTCCATGTGTTCCCCTTGGAAGATCAGATAAATCGGGCGTCTGATAGCTTTGCGACGTCGGAGCGAGACGTTACACAGGGTTGGACTCACGAGACGCCCGAGGATCGCTGGCGCTGAACCGAAAGGACTCGAACGTGGTAACGGAGATCACCGCATCGGGCGAATCCGAGGCGTCCGGTACAACCCTCGATCCCGGTTGTATTTTCTGCTTGATCCTCTCCGGGAAGATCCCGGCGACGGTCGTCCGGGAGACCGAGCGGACCCTCGCCTTCCGCGATATCGCTCCTCAGGCGCCCACGCACGTCCTGGTGATCCCCAAGACGCACGCGTACGCGAACGCCGTCGAGCTTGCCGCGGGGGACCCCGCGCTGGCGGCCGAACTTCTGCGCGAAGCCGGCGAGGTCGCCGCGGCCGAGGGACTGGCCGAGGACGGCTACCGGCTGGTGTTCAACACCGGGGACTACGCGGGGCAGACGGTCTACCACGTCCATCTGCACGTGCTCGGCGGCGACGCGCTCGGCCACTTCGGCGTCCCGGTGGAATAAATGCTCCGTCCTGGCCCGTTGCCGCTGGGTACCATGGTGCGGTCAGCCGATCAGTGCGTGAATATTTTTTCCACAAGGGTGTGATTCAAAGGCCGCGAGGCCGAGCCTATGTCCGAACAGCAGCAGACGACGAGCAAGATCACCATTCCCGCGGCCCATCCGATGGTCGGGGTCCTCGGACACGGCGACGGCATCCTCCGGGTGATCGAGAAGCAGATTCCCTCGATCGACATCCATGTGCGCGGCAACGAGATCACCGTGACCGGGCCGCAGGCGGACGTGGACCTGGTCCGTTCGCTGTTCGACGAGATCCTGATCGTGCTGCGGACGGGCGCCTCGCTCAGCGACGACTCGGTGCGCCGGTCCATCGCCCTGCTGCGGGCCGCCGGCCGCGGCGAGGAGAGCATGCGCCCGGCCGAGGTGCTCACCCAGAACATCCTGTCGAACCGCGGCCGCACGATCCGTCCCAAGACGGTCAACCAGAAGCGCTACGTGGACGCGATCGACAAGCACACCGTCGTGTTCGGCATCGGCCCGGCCGGCACCGGCAAGACGTACCTGGCGATGGCCAAGGCCGTGCAGGCGCTGCAGAGCAAGGACATCGCCCGGATCATCCTGACCCGGCCCGCGGTGGAGGCGGGGGAGCGGCTCGGCTTCCTGCCCGGCACGCTCTACGAGAAGATCGACCCGTACCTGCGGCCGCTCTACGACGCGCTGCACGACATGATCGACCCCGACTCGATCCCCAAGCTGATGGCCGCGGGGACGATCGAGGTGGCTCCGCTCGCATACATGAGGGGCCGCGCGCAGCCGGTCTTCACGAAGGTGCTCACGCCCGAAGGATTCCGGCCGATCGGCGAGCTCGCGGTCGGCGACTATGTGATCGGCTCCAACGGGCAGCCGACTGTGGTCTTGGGCGTGTACCCGCAGGGCGAGAAGGACGTATACCGAGTCACCGCTCAGGACGGAGCTTGGACGCTTTGCTGCGGCGAGCACCTGTGGAACGTCCGTACGGCGTCGGACAAGCGTCGTGGGAAGCCGTGGCGGACGCTTGAAACGCAGGAGATGATCGGGAAGCTGCGGGCAGCGCAAGCTCGGAGATTCGAGCTTCCCCTGCTTAGCGCTCCCGCGCAACTGCCCGAGCGCGAGGTACCCATGGATCCGTATGCCTTGGGCCTCATGCTGGGCGACGGTTGTATGACCGGGAAGACGACCCCGTCCTTCGCAACAGCTGACGCCGACTTGGCGTTTGCGCTGGAAGCTGCGCTGCCGGGCACTGAACTTCGCCGCAAGGGCGCAGTGGACTACGTACTGAATCGCGTCGCCTCACCTGGGGACCGGCGCACGACGGAGAACCCCGTCACGGGTGCGTTGCGCACCCTCGACCTCGTCGGGGCGAAGTCGCATTCGAAGTTCATCCCGGACGAGTACCTCTACAACAGCCCCGAAGTTCGTCTGGCGTTGCTTCAGGGTCTGCTCGATTCCGACGGCGGCCCGGTTACGCAGGCTGGACGCGCCTGCCGGATCCAGTACACGACGACGTCGATCGTGCTTCGTGACCACGTCATCGGACTGGTTCAGTCGCTGGGCGGGGTGGCCTCGACGCGCCGACGGGAGGCCGCGGGACGGCCGCCTGGCCGGGCCAAGGGGCGCGAGGTGCTGTACCGGCACGACGCGCACGTCGTCGAGATCCGCCTGCCTGAGGAGATCGAGCCGTTCCGGCTCAGGCGGAAGCTGGACAAGTACCGGGCATCCGGCGGCGGCGGGCGGCCCATGCGGTTCATCGACAGCATCGAGCGCGCCGGACGCGAGGAGATGGTCTGCATCCAGGTCGCGGCAGAGGATTCCCTCTACGTGACCGAGGACTACCTGCTCACGCACAACACGCTGAACGACGCGTTCATCATCCTCGACGAGGCGCAGAACACCTCGGCCGAGCAGATGAAGATGTTCCTGACCCGGCTCGGCTTCGGCTCCAAGGTCGTCGTGACGGGCGACACCACTCAGGTGGACCTGCCCTCCGGGGTGCAGTCGGGCCTGCGCGTGGTCCAGGGCATCCTCGAGGGTATCGAGGACATCGCGTTCTGCCGTCTGAGCAGTACGGACGTCGTCCGGCACCGGCTGGTCGGGGAGATCGTGGACGCCTACGGCCGCTACGACGCGGAGCAGCAGGACCGCAGATCTGGCGGGCCTCGCCGCGTGGGATGATGCGGGTTATGTCCATCGATATCAACAACGAGTCCGGGGTCGAGGCCGACGAGGCCGCGATCGTGGCGCTGGCCCGCTTCGTCCTGGCGGAGATGGGCATCCACCCGCTGGCCGAGCTGTCCATCCTGCTGGTCGACGCGGGCGCGATGGAGCAGCTGCACATCCAGTGGATGGACGAGCCGGGCCCGACCGACGTGCTCTCCTTCCCGATGGACGAGCTGCGCCCGGCCCGCGCCGAGGACGACAACGAGCCCACGCCGGGCCTGCTCGGCGACATCGTGCTGTGCCCCGAGGTGGCCGAGAAGCAGGCGGTCGCCGCCGGCCACTCGACCGCGCGCGAGCTCGACGTGCTGACCACGCACGGCATCCTGCACCTGCTCGGGTACGACCACGCCGAGCCGGAGGAGCACGAGGAGATGTTCGGGCTGCAGAACGAGCTGCTCGAGATCTGGGCGGGCACCCGCGGGGGCACTACGTCGTGAGCGATACGACCGTGAGCAATACATGAGCAGTACAGAGGCGTGGCTGCTCGTCGGCGCCGCGATCGCGGTGGCCGTCGCGGGCCTCGCCGCCTGCCTGGACGCGGCGCTGGCCCGGGTCTCCCGGGTGCGCGCGGACGAGATGGCCGAGCAGGGGGTGCCGGGCGCCAAGCGCCTTGTGCGGGTCACCGCGGACCCGGCGCGCTACTTCAACCTGGTGCTGCTGGTCCGGGTGACCTGCGAGATGGCCGCCGCGGTGCTGGTGACGATGGTGTGCGTGCGCGAGTGGGGCCTGGCCTGGAAGGCCGGGGCGCTGGCCACGGTCATCATGGCGGTGGTCTCCTACGTGGCGGTCGGCGTCAGCCCGCGCACCCTCGGCCGCCAGCACGCGCCGCGGATCGCCGTGGTCGGGGCGGCGGTGCTGATCCCGCTCAGCCGCATCCTGACCCCGCTCACCAGGGCCCTGATCGTGCTCGGCAACGCGCTGACCCCCGGCAAGGGCTTCCGCGAGGGCCCGTTCGCGACCGAGGCCGAGCTGCGCGCGCTGGTGGACATCGCCGAGCAGCACAGCGAGATCGAGGCCGAGCAGCGCCGGATGGTGCACTCCGTCTTCGAGCTCGGCGACACCCTGGTGCGCGAGGTGATGGTCCCGCGCACCGACATGATCTTCATCGAGCGTGGCAAGACGCTGCGTCAGGCGCTGGCCCTCGCGCTGCGCAGCGGCTTCTCCCGGGTCCCGGTGGTCGGCGAGAACACCGATGACGTGCTCGGCATCGTCTACCTCAAGGACCTGGCCGGACGGGTGCACGAGCACCGCGACGGGGAGAGCGTGGAGCTGGTCGAGTCGGTGATGCGGCCCGCCACGTACGTGCCGGACTCCAAGCACGCCGACGAGCTGCTGCGGGACATGCAGGCCGAGCGCATCCACCTCGCGGTGGTCATCGACGAGTACGGCGGCACGGCCGGCCTGGTGACGATCGAGGACATCCTGGAGGAGATCGTCGGCGAGATCACCGACGAGTACGACCAGGACCGCGAGCCGGTGCAGTGGCTCGGCGAGCAGGGCGACACGGTCGCGGGGGCGCGCGTGACGGCGCGGCTCGGCTTGGACGAGCTCGGCGAGCTGTTCGGCCGCGAGCTCGAGGACGAGGACGTGGAGACGGTCGGCGGGCTGCTGGCCAAGATGCTGGGCAAGGTCCCGATCCCCGGCGCGACGGTCGAGACCGAGGGGCTTTCGCTGGTCGCGGAGGCGGCCGAGGGGCGCAGGCGGCGGATCAGCACGGTGCTGGTGCACGAGCTGTCGAAGGACGTCGAGGGCTCGAAGGGCTGAAGGGCCGCGGGCCGGTCGGTTCCTGGCCCCGGATAAGCTTGGACCATGGACGCTGAGCTGGACCCGGAAGACGCGAAGATCATCACCCTGGCACGTTCGGCGCGGGCCCGCTCGGCCGCCCGGACCGGCGCGGCGGTGCGCGACACCACCGGCCGCACGTACGCCGCCGTGGACGTGGACCTGCCTTCGCTCAAGCTCGGCGCCCTCGAGGTCGCGGTGGCGATGGCGGTCTCCTCCGGTGCCGAGGCGCTCGAGGCCGCGGCGGTCGTCTCGGCGGCGGCCGAGCTCAGCGAGGCCGAACTCGCCCCCGCGCGGGATCTGAAGGCGGGACAGGTTCTGCTGGCCGCGGCTGACGGGTCGTTGGCCGCGCGCTACCCCGGGGCGACTCACCCGGCGTAACGTCCGCACCGCAGTGCGTCCGCACGCACTAGCCTGGAGCGGTGAGCGGAGCCGATCCGGACGACCTGTTGCCCGAGCAGTCCTCGACGTACGGCGGCGTGCGCGGCAAGAAGGCGAAGTCCGACCGCCGGTCCCGGTTCAAGCGCGGCGAGGCGGTGGCGGGCTGGGACGGCGAGGGCTGGGGCACGCCCGAGGGCGAGGGCGAGGAGCAGCCGAAACGCAAGCGCCGCTGGCGCCGGATCGTCGGCTTCACGGCGCTGGGCGTGGTGCTCGCCATCATCGCGACGAGCATCTACAGCTGGTTCTGGGCCTCCGGGAAGATCACCCACGTCGGCGCGCTGACCTCGTACGCGAGCCGTCCGGCGCAGGGCGCGGGCACGAACTGGCTGCTGGCCGGCTCGGACGGCCGCAGCACGCTGACGCCGGCGCAGCAGGAGGAGTTCCATACCGGCTCCGCCGCCGCGATCAGCGGCAGCCGGACCGACACCATCATGATCCTGCACTACGGGTCGACCGGCCCGGACCTGATCTCGATCCCGCGCGACTCCTTCGTCACCATCCCGGCGTATACGGACTCGAAGGGCGTGGCCCACTCCGCGTCGCAGAACAAGATCAACGCGGCCTACGATCTCGGCGGCCCGCAACTGCTGGTGCAGACGGTCGAGGAGAACTTCGGCATCCGGATCGACCACTACCTGGAGATCGGGTTCCTCGGCATCGTCAACATGGTCAACGAGGCCGGCGGCGTGCGCATGTGCCTGTCCTCGGCGATCCACGACAGCTACTCCGGCGCGAATCTCAGCGCGGGCTGCCAGACCCTCAACGGCACCCAGGCGCTGGCGTACGTGCGCTCGAGGTACTCGCTGCCGAACTCCGACATCAGCCGGATGTCCGACCAGCAGCAATTCATCAAGGCCCTGGTGCAGGCGGCCGACCGCCCCGGCATCTACCTGAACCCGTTCGGCTTCTACCCGTTCCTCGGCGCCGTGCTCGACTCGGTGGCCGCCGACAACGGCACCGGCCTGTCCGACCTGCTCGACATGGCCTGGCACTGCAGACCACTCGCCTCGAGCGGCGGCACCATCGGCACCATGCCGATCGCGAACGAGAGCTACGACGTCTCCGGCATCGGTGACACGGTGCAGATCGACAAGACGAAGGCCGCCGAGGTGATCGCCGCGATCAACCAGGACAAGGCGATCCCGTCGGGCCTGCTCAACACGATCGGCTGAGGCGGCCCGCGCCGTCAGCTGCGGAAGATCTTCTTGAGCGCGAGCATCCCGAGCACCACCCCGCAGCCGACCACGCCCACGACGACCGCGACGCCGATCCCGCTGCCCTCGTGCTGCGCGAGAAACGCCATGATCGCGCCGACGCCCGCGGCCGGAGGCAGCTCGCCGCGCAGCCACGCGCCACGACCGCTCGGCTTCCGTGACTCAGGCTCAGGCTCGGGGGACGGCATGCGGCGAGCGTAATGCAGCCTTCGGGCGAAGCCCATCCGCCCTAGCGACTCGTCGCGGCGTTGCTGAGCGCGGCCTCTGCGTACTTTTTGTTGGCCTGAGTGTGGTCCCGGTATTGGCGTGGCAGGTCGGGCCGGGACAGGAGACGGTCGCAGGCCTGCAGGCAGGCGTCGATCGCGCCGGTCCAGTACGCGGTGATGGAGTATTCGAACAGCAGTCCCCAGTCGTACACCCACGGGTGGACAAACAGCCAGTCAGCAGGGGCCGGCTGGTCGAGCACCGCGGCGGCCAGGGCGTGGGCGGTGCGGTGCTCGCCGCGTTGGCGGAGCCTGGAGACCAGCTCATAGCACGCCTCCAGGCGTTCTGGGCGCGACTCCCAGGCGCGGATGAGCGCCTGCATGCCGCCGGGCCAGTCGCCGGAGTCTGACTTGAGGATCCCGACCTGGAGCAGGGCGTAGTAGGTTTCCTCGGCCCAGCCGTCCATGGCCGCACGGCGTTCGTAGAGTTCGGTGGCCTCGCGCGTCCTGCCGAGGTCGCGCATGGTCTGGGCCAGATAGAAGACGGTTCGCGGGTTGTCCGGATCGCGCTCGAGATCCGTGCTGAGCAGCCGCGCGTCCCGGACGAACTTGTCGGCGCGCGAGCCGCCGTCGGCGAAGTGCTCGACGGCCCAGGCTTCGAGGTTCTCCGGGACGCCTTCTCCGGTTGCGGCCAGGTACTCGTGGGTGGCGCCTACGTAGCGCCAGTCCAGGCTCCCGTCGCGGATCAGACGTTTGTTGCGGTAGGCGAGCTCGCCGAGATGAGTGAGCATGTAGGAGTCCGCGGTCAGTTGTGGCAGCGGGCCCGAGGCGTGCAGGACCATGTCGGCGTCCAGCAGGAGGAGGTAGTCGGCCTTGCCGCGGGCCTGGTGAAGGTTGCGGGTGCGGTTGGTGCCGAAGTCGACCCACGGCTCCTCGACGAGTTCGCCGGGCACGCTGGCCAGCGCGGCGCGTACGAGGTCCTGGGTGCCGTCGGTGGAGCCGGTGTCGCTGATCACCCAGGTGTCGATGTGCTCGCGTACCGAGTCGAGGCAGCGTCGGATGACGGTGGCCTCGTTCTTGACGATCATGCACAGGCAAATCGACGGCTTCGTGGTCGGTGCGGCGGCCATGGATCCCTCGCATATTCGTAGTCGAATACGGTTACTGCGCCCGCATGGTAGCCGGATCGGCCATGACTGGTCTCACTCATCAGGGCTGTTGGAGTGAATCGGGCGCGGTGCGCGCGTCGTTGCGGTCGGTCTGCCAATCAATGATTCACCATGTTTATAGATAGACCTAGGTATCTGATACTGAGTCACGACTGATATGGGACGCCGCATGCGCCGTGGAGTATCGCTTGCCGCCGGTGCCGTAGCGGCGATGGCGACCCTGGCGCCGTGGGCGCCCGCGGCCTGGGCCGGAAGCGGCCCGACGACGCCGGTGCCGATCACCAACGGGAACTTCGCCTCGCCGGCCGTCACGAACGGCGACCAGTCGTATTCGAACGCATCGGTGCCGGGCTGGAACGTCAGCGGAGCCAGCGTTTACTCGGCCGCGATGGCCAAGCACCCCCTGGGCCTGCAGTCGATCGACCTCAACCGCAGTTCGGGCCCGGTCACGCCTAACCAACAGCTGCCCAACGTCCTGGCGACCGCGACGGTGACCGTCGCCTGGGACGATAGTCCGGACACCTGGTCCGGTTGCACCACGGCGCAGTTGGCGGCCGGGCAGCCGTACACCGTGACCTCCACAGGCGGTCCGACGCAGAACATGACAACGCTCGGCGTCAACAAAGTCGACGTCGGCAACTGGCGCCTGAACAACACCTACACCTTCGTGACGACGCAGGCCAATCCGACGATCACTTTCACGACTGTGGCGACCTCGAACGGGTGCGGGCCGCAGATCGCGAATGTGCGGGTAACCCAGAACCCGCCGTCGACCGACCTGGCGATCGCGAAGGTGATGACGACCCCGGTGGTCTCTCCCGGTGGCGATGTCGCCTGGCAGATCACGGTGACGAACAACGGCCCGGACGGCGCGGCCGGCGTCGTGGTCAGTGACACCATTCCGGCTTCCGTGACGAACGTGACTGCGCAGGTGCCCAACGGGCCGGGCGTCTCCGGAACCTGCACGCTGGTGCCGACGGGCACCGGGGCGACTGCGATGAGCTGCGCGATCCCGAGTCTGGCGGCGGGACAGTCCGCGAACGTCGCGATCGTCGGGGTGCTCTCGGCGACGGCCACGAGCATTCCCGCGAACGCCGCGAGCGTCAGCAGCGGCACGAGCGACCCGAAATTGGCCAACAACGGGCCGGTGACAGCGAATACCAGCGGTGTGCAGTGGGTGCTGTCCAGCGGCGTGACCGGCCCGGTGGGCCCGACCGGTGCCACGGGCCCGGCCGGAGCGATGGGGCCGACGGGTGCTGCCGGCCCAGTCGGCGGCAAGGGGGCGACCGGCGCGGGTGGCCCGACGGGCGACGCTGGAGCGTCGGGTCCGACCGGGCCTGCGGGATCGACGGGCGCGGCCGGACCCACCGGTCCGACGGGAGCCGCCGGCCCGGCCGGGCCGGCGGGCGCCGTGGGTGCGGTAGGTCCGACCGGCGCCTCGGGACCGGCCGGACCGCTCGGCCCCGTGGGTGCGGCCGGCGCGGCCGGTCCGACCGGCGCTACCGGCCCGACTGGCTCTAGCGGTCCCGATGGTGCGGCAGGGCCAGCGGGGGCGTCGGGTCCTGCGGGTGCGACCGGGGCCACGGGTGCGACCGGCCCCACTGGCTCTGCCGGGGCCCAGGGTGTGACGGGCGCGGTGGGCCCGACAGGTGCTTCAGGTGCGACCGGGGCGACGGGCGCGGTGGGTCCGACGGGCGTGACCGGCCCGACGGGTCCGACAGGTGGCGCTGGAGCTGCCGGGCCGACCGGACCGACCGGAGCTGCGGGCGCGACCGGCGCGACCGGACCGGTGGGCGACCCGGGTCCGGTCGGTCCGATCGGTTCTGCCGGTGCGGCCGGTCCGACGGGTCCGGTGGGTTCGATGGGCACTGCCGGGGACACCGGGGCGACCGGGCCGACGGGGGACCAGGGCGCGACGGGTGCGGTGGGCCCGATCGGCGCGACCGGGCCCGTGGGCGACCAGGGAGCTCTGGGTCCGGTGGGTTCGACAGGCCCTGTCGGGGACACCGGGCCGACCGGGACAGCGGGGGATCAGGGCGCGACGGGCGCCACGGGTGCGGCCGGTGCTTCCGGGCCCACGGGTGCGACCGGTCCTGACGGTCCGATCGGCTCCACCGGTCCGGTGGGTGCCGCTGGGCCGACCGGTGCTACCGGTCCGATGGGAAACCAGGGCTCGACTGGCCCGATCGGTTCTACCGGCGAAGTCGGCGCTACGGGTCCTGTCGGTCCGATCGGCCCACTCGGCCAGGTCGGCGCCGCGGGTCCGACCGGTAGCGCCGGTGACACCGGCTCGGTCGGTCCGTCGGGCGCGGCCGGTCCGACCGGCGATCAAGGCGAGACCGGTCCCGCCGGTCCTGTTGGTCAGTCCGGTGCCACCGGCCCGGCGGGTCCGGAAGGACCGACTGGTGGTATCGGTCCGATCGGTCCGATCGGTCCCAACGGAAACGAAGGCGCGACGGGACCTGTGGGACCTGCGGGGACTGCCGGACCATCCGGCCCCGCTGGCCCTTCGGGCGCTACTGGTCCGACCGGTGATGAAGGCGCGACCGGTCCGGCGGGTCCGACAGGTGCCGTTGGTCCGGCGGGTGATGTCGGCCCGACCGGAGCGGACGGTGCGACGGGTGCGGCCGGAGATCAGGGGCCGACTGGTCCCGAGGGCGTGACCGGGCCGAGCGGAGCCACCGGGGCGACAGGTCCGGCGGGTCTGCCGGGTCCGACTGGAGTCACGGGCGTGCCCGGTCCGAGCGGCGCGGCCGGTTCCACGGGCGCTGCTGGGCCGACGGGTGCATCCGGTCCGGTCGGCCCGACCGGAACGACCGGGGCCACCGGAGCGACGGGTTCCGTGGGCGCGGCGGGTGACGCCGGTCCCACGGGTGCTGCGGGTCCGGCTGGCCCGGCGGGTGCTGCCGGTGTGGCGGGTGCGACAGGTCCTGCTGGGGATCAGGGCGCTACGGGTCCTGACGGTCCCTCGGGTGATGTCGGCCCGACGGGTCCCGGTGGCCCCATCGGTGATCAGGGTGCTCCTGGTCCAGTCGGCCAAAGCGGTCCGACCGGTCCGGCCGGACCCGTCGGTGATCAGGGCCCGGCCGGTGTCCCGGGTCCGGCCGGGGACAAGGGCACGACCGGTCCCGTCGGTGCGACCGGCGACGCGAGCCATGCGCCTGGGCCCACCGGACCGGCCGGTCCTGCGGGCCCGCAAGGTCCCACTGGTCCCACGGGGCCGAGGGGATCTCGAGGCCCGGCGGGACCCGCCGGGAAGTGCGACGCCCGCGCGTGCCGGCACAAGCACTGCGCCGAGCACGAAGGCCGACCGAGGACCGGGGAGCGCCCGGACCCGGCGATCAGGCCCCGTGGCTGAGCCGCCGGAGTGAAATGAGACAGGCGCGCCGCGCCAACCCATCCGGTTGATCGATTCAATGGTCGAACATTCTATTCCATAGGAATACCTGGATACCTGACTCCGGGTCATAGCTGATACGGGACTTCTTATGCGCCGTGGAGTATCGCTCGCTGCCTGCGCTGTGGCCACGATGGCAGCCTTGTGCCCCGGGGTGCCTCCGGCCTGGGCCGGAAGCGGCCCGCTGACTCCGGTTCCGATCACCAACGGGAACCTGGCGTTACCGGTGGTCCCGAACACCAGCGACCAGTCGTATAGCGTGAACACGTCACCTCCCGGCTGGACCGGCCCCGTCGACGTCTATTCGGTCACCTCGGCCAAGCATCCGTCCGGTCTCCAATCGGTCGACCTCAACACCACGGTGCCAAGCTCACTGTCCCAGCAGCTGACCGGAGTTCAGGCCAACGCGAAGGTGACCGTCACCTGGGACGACAGCCCGAACACGTGGCTCGGCTGCACCCTGACGCAGCTGGCCACCGGCCAGCCGTACACCATCTCCGCGACCGGCGCCGCGCCGAAGCCCATGACGACTCTCGGCGTCGCCACCCTCGACACCGGCAACTGGCGGCTGGGCAACAGCTACACGTTCGTCGCGGCGCAGGCCAATCCGACCATCACGTTCACCTCGACCGAAACCAGGGCCTCGCAAGCGTGTGGCCCGGAGATCGCGAACGTGCAGGTCACGCAGAATCCGCCGTCGGCCGACCTGGCGATCACGAAGGTGATGACGACCACGTCGATCTCTCGCGGCGGGAACGTCGGATGGCTGATCACGGTGACGAACAACGGTCCGGACGCCGCCGCGAACGTCGTGATCAGCGACACGATCCCGGCTTCGGTGACGGGCGTGAAAGCGCAGGTCCTGACCGGCACCGGGGTCACCGGCACCTGCACGCTGACCGGTTCCGGGCCGACCGCGCTCCAGTGCACGATCCCGGCGATGCCCGCGCCGGTCGCGGGAGTGGCGCCGGTCGTGCAGGTCGCGGTCACCGGGATCCTGTCCGCGACAGCTACGAACATCCCGGTGAACGCGGCGGTCGTCAACAGTTCTACGGCGGATCCGAACACAGGCAACAACGGACCGGTGTCCGCGAATATCAGTGGTGTGACGTTCGTGCTGCCCGGCGGCGCGACCGGTCCGACCGGCCCGACCGGGCCCACGGGTCCGACCGGCTCGGCGGGTTCGACCGGCGCCACCGGTCCCGGCGGGGACAAGGGCGCGACCGGCGGGACCGGCCCGACCGGTACCGCCGGCGCTTCGGGACCGACTGGTTCTACGGGACCCGCCGGCGTGACCGGTCCCGCCGGTCCGGCCGGCGTGACGGGTTCGAACGGCCCGACCGGGGCCGCCGGCGCAACCGGTCCGACGGGTGCCTCTGGTCCGACTGGTCCGACGGGCGCCGCCGGTGTGACCGGTGGCGTCGGCCCCACGGGTGCCGCCGGCGCGACCGGGGCTACCGGCCCGACAGGTCCCGTCGGCGCGATCGGTGCCACCGGCGCGACGGGGGCGGTGGGTGCCATCGGTGCTACCGGTCCGGTGGGCGCCTCGGGGGCGACGGGATCCACAGGCGCCGCAGGTCCGACCGGCTCCACCGGAGCGACCGGTCCGACGGGTCCCGCCGGGGACCAGGGAGCGACGGGGCCGTCCGGCCCGACCGGCGCGATCGGTCCGGACGGTGCGACTGGCCCCGTCGGAGCGCAGGGCGCCACAGGCGCGGTGGGGGATCAGGGTCCGACTGGTCCCGTGGGTGCGACCGGCCCGACGGGCGCGGCCGGTGCGGACGGCGCGACCGGTCCCATCGGAGCCCAGGGTGCGACCGGCCCGGTCGGGCCGATCGGCGACATGGGCGTGACGGGTCCGGCCGGTCTCACCGGAGCGACCGGTCCGGCCGGCCCGGTCGGGAACCAGGGCGACACGGGACCGATCGGGGATCAAGGCCCGACCGGTCCGGTCGGCCCTAGCGGCGACGCGGGCGCCACCGGTCCCACCGGCGCCACTGGTGCGGTGGGGGACCAGGGACTGACCGGCCCGGTTGGTGCGACCGGTCCCGTCGGCCCCGTCGGGGATCAGGGCGCTACCGGGTCGACCGGGGATCAGGGCGCCACCGGTCCGGTGGGAGACCAGGGTGCTACCGGCCTGGTTGGCGCTACCGGGCCGATCGGGGATCAGGGGCCGACCGGCCCCACCGGTCCAATCGGCGTGACCGGGCCCTCGGGTCCGACCGGCGACGCCGGGGCCACCGGTCCGATCGGTCCGGTGGGGGACCAGGGTGCCACGGGTGCGGTCGGCCCGATCGGTGCGACCGGCCCGGTTGGTCTTACCGGCGACGCGGGTGCCACCGGTCCCACCGGCCCGACCGGGGCTACCGGGGTCATCGGTCCCGTGGGAGATCAAGGTCCGACCGGGCCGGTGGGTGCGAGTGGCCCGACGGGCGACGCGGGTCCGACCGGAGCGACTGGTGCGGCCGGTCCCACGGGAGCTCAGGGGCAGCAGGGCGCCACCGGTGCGACCGGCCCCACCGGCGCTACCGGCGCGGTGGGGGACCAGGGCTCGACCGGCGCCCAGGGTGCGGTCGGGCCGGTGGGTCCGACCGGTGCGGCGGGTGCCACCGGCGACACCGGACCGACAGGTCCTGCGGGAGATCAGGGCGCGACCGGTCCGGTGGGCGCGAGCGGCCCGACCGGAACTGCGGGACCGACCGGTGCTGTCGGACCCGCGGGTGCGACGGGACCGGTGGGCGTCGTCGGTGACACCGGCGACACCGGTCCTACCGGCGCCCAGGGCGTGACCGGTCCCGCCGGTCCCACCGGCGCGACCGGTGCCGCGGGTCAGGTCGGAGACCAGGGCGCGACCGGCCCGATCGGGCCGGTCGGAGACAAGGGGCTCACCGGTCCGGTCGGCCCGGCCGGGGATCAGGGTCCGACCGGCGTGACGGGTTCGGCCGGTCCCACCGGCGCGACCGGTGCGGTGGGCGACGCGGGTTCGACCGGTCCCGCCGGACCTCCCGGGGCACAGGGGCCGACCGGTCCGACCGGACCTGTCGGGGACAAGGGCGCGACCGGGGCGGGGGGAGCGAACAGCGGCGTGCCCGGCCCTCCCGGGCCCACCGGTCCCGCCGGACCGGCCGGCCGCACCGGCCCCGCTGGACCGCGGGGGCTGCGCGGTCCAGCAGGACCGGCGGGAAAGTGCAGTGATCGGGCGTGCCGGCACAAGCACTGCGGTGAACCCATCGGCGCGCCGAGTACCGGCGAACGTCCGGTGTCGGCGCTCCTGCCCGACGCTTCGCGTTTCTTCGCGGCCGCGTCGTCCCAGTCTGCTGAGTCACGGCCGAAGCCCCCAGCCGAGCACGGTGCGCTGTCCCCGGTCCGCTTGACCGTGCCTCGGCTCGGAATCGACAGCGGCCTGATGCAGTTGGGCGAGAACGCCGACGGCACCCTCCAAGTGCCCGCACTGCGGCAGAGCATGGAAGCGGGTTGGTACACCGGCAGTTCGATCCCGGGGCAGACCGGGCCCGCCGTCATCGTCGGCCACAACACGTCCCGATACGGCGCAGCAGTCTTCGTGAACCTGCACCTGCTCAGGCGAGGCGACCGGATCCGGGTCACCCTGTCCGACGGCCGGACCGTGACCTTCGCGGTGACCTCGATCGAGGAGGTGCGCAAAACCGACTTCCCGACCGCGCGGGTCTACGACGAGACCCCGGACGCGGAACTGCGCCTGGTCACCTGCGCCGGCGGATTCGACCGCTCCGGCCACGCCGTGGACTCGCTGATCGTCTACGCGGCCGAGAGGTGAGCCGGGGAACGGCTCGGTGCGCCCGCCGCCCCCAGCCTCAGTTCTGAACCTGAAGCCAGGGCGTCTCGGGCAACTGCTCGGGCGAGCGGCGGCCGAGGATGTCGATGATCACCGGCTCGGTGAGGCCCGAGATCTGCATCCTGACCCGCGCCAGGTTGCCGGAGTCGTCGATCCAATAGGTCAGGGGCGAAAGGCCCTGATCGCCGCTATCCGCTTGGCCCGTCTGCTGATGCGGACCGGAGAAGATGTCGTAGTGCACGCCGTCGATCGTGTCGGAGCCGAGCCACTTGGGACCGGCCTGCGCCAGCAGTTGGGCGTTGTCCGGTCGGTCCGAGCCGAGGCCCATGACCAGCTCGAGCGCGGCGTCGAGAGGGTCGGTCGTATAGGCGCGCGGCGACCAGCGGTTCGAGGGCAGCGCGGCGGCGTCCACGGTGGGATGGGCGCCGCCGGGGTCGGAGGTCGGCAGTTCGGTCAGGCCGAGGCCGGCTGGGCCACCAGGCGCCGCCGCGCCGGGCAGCGGTGAGCGCATGGCAGCATGCTGAATAAATAAGTGAATAACACGAGGGGCGGGAGGCCGGGCTTCGGTCTCCCGCCCCTCGCGCGTTCCCGCACCCCGCGTCGCTGATCGCACGATAGTAAATAAGGAGATTTAATCATCCGGTTTCGGCGGTGTGGCGCAAAGCGGTCAATACGCTTGTATGAGGTTGTATTTATGAGTCTCGCTATTTGCTCACGTTCGAGGGAAGCCAAGATGCGTCGAAACACCTCGGCCCTGGAATCGCGGATCGCTCGCGTCGGCTTGCTGGCGACTCTCGTCGTGGCCCAGGCTTCGGCCTCATCGGCCTTCGCGGCGGCGGACTCCGGCGATCCCGCGTTGGCCTCGGCGATCGTCGCGGCCGCCGAGAGCCGGCTCACCGATCCGTACCCGCTCAGGGATGCCCCAGCCCCGGTTCCCGGCCTGGCGCCGGGCAACGGCCCCTGCACGGTGAACGGCGGTTACTACGCGCGGGGCACCGATCAGACGAGCAGTTGCACCGATGCCGGAACCGAGGCCCACGCCTGGTGCGCCGACTTCGTGGGCTGGGCCTGGCAGCAGGTCGGCGTAGCGGGTCTGGGAACCCTCAACGACCTGGCGGCCAGCTTCAAGGCCTACGGCGAGCTCAACGGAACCTGGTCGACGCTTCCCGCCGTGGGCGATGCGCTCTACTACCATCCCGCCGCCGTGCACGGCACCCGGGACGACCACGTGGCCATCGTCACCACGGTCAACCCGGACGGCACCGTCGACACGATCGGCGGCAACGAACTGACCAAGGGCGGAGTCGTCCACCAGGATCTCGAGGTGCCCGCCGCCGTCGGGTCAGTCGTGTGGATGGACGGCAAGTCCGCCGTCCAGGTAGACGGCTACGCCGCTCCCGTCCCGCCTCCGCCGCCCGCCCTTCCGGTCTTGAGCGTGCCGACCGGGCCGCTCGACGGCACCGTGACGCTGACGGCCGTAGAGTCCGATCCGTCGGTGGACGCGATCGATTTCAGCGTGGACGGCGTGCGGCTCGGCTCGGGAGCCGAAGCCGGCGACGCCTACGCGGTCGATTGGGACACGACAGCCGTCACGAACGGGATCCACACGATCACCGTGTCCGTCTCCAACCGCGCCGGTATGAGCAGCGTCGCTGTCGCAAAGGTCGCCGTGCTCAATCCCGACCTCGATCTCGACGACCTGCTCCCGATCCTTTCGCTGCTCACGCACAGCCCGTCGTGATCGGCTGCGACAGCCCGCATCAGGTCCCCACGACGCCCTGGCTGCGCTAGTTCGCCGGGTTCAGCGGAATCGCGTTCGGGTCCGTCGGAAGCGCGTATGCGCCCGTGTTCACCACGCCCGGCAGGCCGACAGCGGGCCGAGCCGGGGCGTGGGCGGCGTCCGGCAGCTGCGGCTGCACGGGCGGCGCGGGCAGCACCTCGAAGGAGACGCCGGGCGGCGCCGTCACCGCGGCCGACTGCCCCTGCGCGGAACTCGCCGGGTTCGCGCTGCCGCAGGCGGCCGAGACCTCGAGCCCGGCCGGGCTCTGGGTCTGCGGGCCGTTGCCGGTGAAGCAGTTGCCGGTCCCCGTCGGCGTGTTCAGGATCAGGTCCACGCCGTTGCCGGCCACATGGTTCCCGGTCACCCGGTTGTTCAGTGCCGGATGCCCCTGCACGTCCGTGACCTCCACCCCGGCTGCGGTGTTTCCGGTGACCAGGTTGCGGGTCAGCGTGTTGCCAGTGCCCCCGCCGATGCCCACGCCGATCCCGAAACCGCCGTCGGCCTGCTCCGGACTCTGCGGCTCGACCTCGTTCGTGATCACGTTGCCCGCGACGATCGCCCCGTGCTGCGGGGCCAGCGCCTCGAGATCGTCGGACTGCAGGGTGAGCCCGACCCGGTTGCGGGTGATCAGGTTGCCCAGCACATCCACGCCCTCGGACGCATTGGTCACCTCGATGCCCACCGCGTTGTGCTCCACCGTGTTCCCGCGCACCTCGGTGTGGCAGGGCCGGCACTGCCCGACGTAGATGCCGGAATCCGCCTGGCCCGAGCCGTAGGAGTCCTCGATGATCCCGTCCCGCGCGTCGAAGGCGTAAATGCCGTAGAGGCCGTTGTCGTACGAGGTCACATAAGACGCGCGGAAGCCCTCGACCTCGGGGAACTTCGCGGTGTCCAGCGGGTCGTATTCGGAGCCGCCCGCGCCCTGCTGCTGGAGCGACTGGTCGGTCACACCGGTGAACAGCAGCCCGTTGAAGATGTAGTCGCGGACCGTGAGATTCTCCACGACCGAACCCGCGCCGGTCGCGGTGATCCCGTTGGCCATGAGGAAACCCCCGTCCAGGATCACCGTGTCACGGTCCGTACCGCGCAGTACGAGATGGGGCGTGGTCACCGAGACGGCCTCGTGGTAAACACCCGGATGGATGAGTACGAGGTCACCCGGTTGAGCGACGTTCACGGCGTCCTGAATGGTCGGGAAGTCCTCCGGGACCTGGATGACCGAGCCGCCCGACCAGTGCGCCGCCGGGCTGGAACCGGTGAGCGCCGAACACCCGGACAGGGCGGCCAGCAGGCAGTTGACCATGAGGTACACGCCGAGCGCGGCTCTAATGCGGCCCGCCGGCGCGGGGCGGCGCCAGGCCGAACCGCCCGGAAAAGTGATGATTCGCATGGAAATGTATCTATCGTCTTCAATACGCCGTATGCACATGGGTGATCCGAGCGCGCAGACTTCTCCGGTCTCCCGGCGCGCCCTGCTGACGAGCGCCGCCGCCGGAACAGGGATCGCCGCCACCGCCGGATACCTGGCCGGCCGTCAGCCGATGTCCGAGACCGGCTTGGAATCGGTGCCGGCCGCCGCGACCTCGGACACGGCTGAGGACACGAGCCTGCCCTTCTACGGATCACGGCAGACCGGCGTCACCGCGCGGCAGCAGCCTTACACCCTTCTGGTCGGCTTCGGCCTACGCGACCAGTCCGCTCCCGTGTCCGAGGCCAGGACCGCGCTCGCGGAGGTCCTGCGCCGGTGGACCGATCAGCTCGGCCAGGCCGCCGCCGGAGCCTGCCCCGCGCTCACGGCCATGGACGTGCGCGCCGCCCGGCTGACCGCGACCGTCGGCATCGGTCCGTTTCTGGCGTCCAGGCTGGACCTGGCCGCCCCGCCCGAACTGCGGGGCCTGCCGGCGTTGCCCGGCGACCGGCTCGACCCGGCACGCAGTGACGCCGACGTCCTCGTGCAACTGTGCGCCGACGATCGCTGGGCCTTGACCAACACGGTCGAACTGCTGCGCGCGCAAGCCGAGACGGCACTCCGGATCCGCTGGCGCCAAGCCGGATTCCTCCCGCCGGAGCGCCCCGGGGTGACCCCGCGCAATCTCCTCGGCTTCAAGGACGGCACCGCCAACCCGGGCCCGGCCGACCAGGATCAATGGGTCTGGTATCCGCAGGGGCGGCATGCAGACGGCACCTTGATGGTCTATCGCAGGATCCGCATCGACACCGCCGCGTTCGCCGCGCTGCCGGTCACCGGTCAGGAAGCGGTGATCGGCCGGTACCGGACCGACGGCGCGCCGCTCGGCGAGACGGATGAGTTCGACCAGTTCAGCCTTTGGTCGAAACATCCCGACGGCAGCTACGTCATCCCGGCCACGGCGCACGTGCGTCTGGCGGATCCCCGCTTCGACGCTGGAGCCAGGATGCTGCGACGAGGCTACAGCTACGACGACGATGTGAACGACCAGGGCTTGCTGTTCTGCGCATTCATGCGGGACCCGGCACTGTTCACCCGTGTGCAGTCACGGCTCGCCCAGGCCGACGCGCTGGGACGGTACATCCAGCACGTGGCGTCGGCCGTGGCATACGTGCTGCCCGGCGCCACGTCCGCCAACCCGCTCGGCGCCACGCTGTTCTGAAAACTCAAGGCGAGTCGCGCAGTTCCTGACTGGTTGATATGTATGCTCTTGCGCATTATATAAGCACATGAGACTAAGTCAGGTGTGATGATTCTCTACCGCCTCAGCAGCGGGGTGGCTCGTGCGCTCACAGCATTGGCCATGGCTTGCCTGTTCGCCGCCGGGCTCCCCGTACCGGCGCACGCCGCCTCGACGACCCCCGCGGCACGTCCCGCGCAGTGGCGCCGATCGATGCTCGTCTACCACGACCCGAACCGGACCTCCGCCCAGTGGCAGCGGCACCTGATGCGCGTGGCCCCGGACGGCGGTTTCACTGGACAGTGGCTCTTCGACGGCGCGATCCTGACCGCCGTCAGCTATAACGGGAAAGATCTGATGTACGGCGGCTTGACCGGCCCCGAGCTGTCCGGCTTGCTCGACCAGCTGTTCTCGGACGCCGCCCAACTCGACGACGCCGCCGCCACGCTCGCCGCACGCTACGGCGGGCCGAAGGCGCCGATCCAGGTCTCCATCGCGGTGCCGTGGCTCAGCCCGAGCACCACCAGCCTCACGCTGCCCGGAGCGAGTACGCCGTTGAACCTGAGCGTGCCCGCCCAGCGCGTGCAGGCCGTCGACTGGTACCTCGACCAGATCAAGTCGCGTGCCGCGGCCGCGAAATGGCGCGACCTCACCCTGTACGGCGCCTACTACCAGCGCGAGGAGATCATCGACGAGTACGGCGACTCCGCGTTCGCCACCCGCTTCAACGCCGACGCGCACGCCCGCGGCATGAAGACGGTGTGGGTGCCGTACTACGGCGCGCCGCACATGTGGGACGCGGCTTCGCTCGGTTTCGACGTGTCGAACGTGCAGCCCAGCGTCGCCTTCCGGGGCGCGCAGTACGAGGGGGTCTCCGACCAGGGCACGTTGTACGCGGTCGGGCAGAACTCCCGCGGCCACAAGCAGGCCTTCGAATACGAGAGCAGCACCGCGGGCGAGTCGCCGCCGGAGAACTGGACCTCGCACCAGTACCTGGCCGTCGAGCAGTACTTCGGCACCGACGCCTATCCACAGGTGTTCTTCGCCGGTCTGACCGGTGACATGTTCGATGTCATGACCACTCAGGCCGCGGCCGTCGGCGATCGGTGGTGGTGCTATGACGACCTGGCGAACTACTTGGCCGGCCAGAAGATCGCCAACCTGGAGATCGGCCTACCCTGGCCGGCCGAGGACATGCCCGACGGCACCAGGCAGGTCGTGTGGAGCGCCCCGCCGAACCAGCAGTTGTGGGCGCTGCGGCTGGACCTCCTCGATGACGATGCGTCGAATCCGTGGCGCGGCAGGCTGACCGTGCGCGTGGACGGCCCCGGCGGCACCCGCACCTCGTTCGCGCAGCGCACCGCCAAGGCAGGCTCGGAACCCTATCAATCGCTGAGCGTGCCGCTCGCGCTCTCCGCCCGGGGGACAGCTACGTCTCCGAGCTCACCATCACGCTCAGCCGTGAGGCTGGCAGCCCGTGGCCCGACATCCAGCGCCTCGTGGCGGAGCAGTACATCATGCCCGCCATCGCCAACGGCGCGGCGGACGAAACCTCCACGACTACCTATCCCGTGCAGACTGGCCCGTACGCCGACAGCGCGCCGACCTACTCCGGCTTCGCCAAGGGCAAGCTGACCGATGGCAAGACCTCCCCCACCGGGAACTGGTCCTGGAGCGGGGTGATGGGCTGGAACTTCTACCAGGGCAAGTTCACCGTTGCCATCGATCTCGGCGCGGTCCGCCACGTCTCCGAGGTGGACATCTACGCGCACTACGATCCAGCGGCCGGAATCGCATGGCCGACCGGCACCACCGCACTCGTCGGCCTGCACTCTCCGGCCAGGAGCACGGGCATCATCGGCATGTCCGAACCGGCAGTCGGATCCAGCGGGGTCACGACACGGACTGACAAACCGGTGGCCGGCTCGACGACCGAGCGCGTCGGCACGATCGTCATGAAGCTGGCGAACGTGCCCGGACGCTACGTGACCGTCATCGGCCAGGGCTCCGGATGGATCCTGCTCGACGAGATCCAGGTCAAGGACAATACGGGTGCGGTCGTCTCCACCGGCTGCCCCTACGCCGTCACCCCTGTGCCGTCGGTGACCCAAGGCACCGAGACCGCCTACGGCGACAACGACGAAAGACTCACCGACACCGGGATCATCCCCTACTTCCTGCCGCAGTACAGCCAGGTGCTCGACGGGATTCCCGCCGGCACCGGCGGAACCGCGCAGGTGACCTGGGTCGGCGAGCGCCCGGTTCGCACCTCGACCATCTGGGTCACCAATCCCAACCCCGCTTTCGGGGTGATCCTGCCGCCGGTCGGAGTCGGTCAGTGGCGGGACCAGAACGGCAACTGGTCGAGCGACGGCGACGTCAACCTCATCGCCGACGGCGCGTCGCCGCACGCCACCATGGTCCTACCGTTCGACGCCCAGGTAACCGGCGTGCGGGCGATCCTCCCACCCACGAACGGTTCGAACGGCTGGTACATGGTCAGCCAGATCACGGCGAACTGAGCGGCGACGCCGCGCCGCCAAAAGCACATCGCCGCACCGGTGCGGCGGCGCGGCGATGTCTGTTATCTCTCGTCGCCAGGGCTCAGGGACCCGGCGAACGTTTTGGGCCCCGGTGCGCTCACGGCGCCCTACGGGGTCCACCCTCGCCTGCTAGCGTGGCCCAGGTCACTCTATTTGTCAACTGCGGCAACAAAACAGCAATATTTGACGACTGTCCGTGACGTCCCGTGATCTTGCGTTTCCGTCGGGCCGGTCCATGGTGCCCGTCGGCGCTTCATCGGAAAATCTGCTTGACTTCTTAGCCGCTCTTGCGGATAGAACTCTGGCGCTGGGCTCGTTCTTGAGCTACGGTAGCGTAACTTACGGATGCGTAACCGTAGTTTTCTTCCTTCGCGCCGCCCAGTTCCAGGAGATTCGACGTGAGCCTCACCGCAGAGCACCCGCAGGTCCCGAGCAGCACGCTGCGCGGCGACCTGAGCCAGACCGCGCTGCTGCTGGAACTCGAGCCGGTCGTGGAGGCGAACCTCAACCGGCACCTCTCCATCGCCAAGGAGTGGTTCCCGCACGCCTACGTGCCGTGGAGCGAGGGCAGGGACTACGACGGCCCGCTCGAGGGGACGGCGTGGGAGGTCGGGCAGTCGCGGCTGGACGAGACGACGCGCACCTCGCTCATCCTCAACCTGCTGACCGAGGACAACCTGCCCAGCTACCACCACGAGATCGCCAGCCTCTTCGGCCGGGACGGCGCCTGGGGGACCTGGGTGCACCGCTGGACGGCGGAGGAGGGGCGGCACGGCACCGCGATCCGGGACTACCTGCTGACCACGCGCGCGGTGGACCCGATCGAGCTCGAGCGGGCCCGGATGACGCACATGGCCACCGGCTACATCTCGCCGAACTCGCAGCACGCGCTCAACTCGATCGCCTACGTCTCCTTCCAGGAGCTCGCGACCCGCATCTCGCACCGCAACACCGGCAGCTACTCCGGCGACAAGCTGTGCGACCAGCTGCTGCAGAAGATCGCGAACGACGAGAACCTGCACATGGTCTTCTACCGCAACCTGCTCTCCGGAGCCTTCGAGCTCGCGCCGGACCAGGCGATGCGGGCCGTGGTGGACGTGGTGAAGAACTTCCAGATGCCGGGCGCCGGGGTGGAGAACTTCGGCCGCAAGTCGGTGCAGATGGCCGTCGCCGGGATCTACAACCTGCGCATCCACCGGGACGAGGTGCTCGCGCCGGTGCTGCGCAACGTCCGCGTCTTCGAGCGCACCGACCTTGGCCCGGCGGGCGAGCAGGCGCGCGAGGAGCTCGCGGGCATCATGGAGGCGCTGGACCAGGCAGCCGCGCGCTTCGAGGAGAAGGTGGCGGCGCGCAAGGCTCGGCAGGAGGCCCGGGGGATCGTCGAGCACACCGTCACCGAGACCGCCGCGACCGTCTGAGCCCACGCACACCCGTTATTCACGCGGACGGCTCAGCGGATGAGCCGAGCTCTCGGTGAGCGAACCTCTAGCCTGGACTGATGACAGGTCAGCGGAGCGCTCGCCGGGGGCTTTTTCGCGTGCGCACGCGGGGTTCCCCGGCTGGCCTGTCGCTTTGCGTTAGTCCGTCCGGGTAGCACCTCGGCCCGCGTTAACTAAATACTCTTATCAATATTCAGTCGTGAAGAGTAAGGCTGGGTGACCTCGGCGCCCCTGGGGCGTTGCGCCGGGAAGGCGGGCCTTCCGGCCCGCCCATCCTCCGACTGATCAGTAGAGGTCCCCATGTACGACTTGGCCAAGCGCAGCCTGGCCTTCACCGTCGCAACGGGTGGTCTGCTGTTGACCGGCACGGCGTACTCCCCGGCCCTCGCGGCCGTGGGCGTGGGCGTTCCCCAGGGCCCAGCGCAGGCCCAGGGCGTGCAGAACGACGCGAGCACCTCGGCGTCGTCGGTCAATACGGCAGGCTCCTCCGGCGACGCGGCGCAGTCCGCGCCGGAAGGACGGGCCGAACAGGCCCCGCCGGATCTGCTCTCCTCCAACGCGCTGCACCCGAACATCCCGGCCCCGGCCCCGCGGGCCGGATCCGCGGGTCCAGGCGCGGCGGCGACATCGAACACGAAGTCCTCCGGTGGCATCGTGTCCGGCAACAACATCCAGATCCCGATCAACATCGGGATCGAACTGTGCGGCAACAACGTCAAGGCCGGCTCGGTCAGCGACACCGCGGGCGGCGGGAACTGCTCGATGAAGAGCGGGTCCACCGCCTCGAGCACGACCAGCCACTCCGGCGGCATCGGCTCGGGCAACGACGTCCAGGCCCCGGTGAACGTGCCGATCCTGGCGTGCGACAACACTGTCGGCGCCGTGGTCGTCAAGGACACCCTCGGCTCGGCGGACTGCTCGGCGGGGGACTCCGGCTCGTCCTCGGGACCGGCCTCCGGCGGCGCGAGCTCGACCGCGAAGACCGACCACTCCGGCGGCATCCTGTCCGGCAACATCGTGCAGGCTCCGGTCAACGTGCCGATCAACGCGTGCGGCAACGACGTCAACGCCGTGACGCTGAAGAGCACCGAGGGCGGCGCCGATTGCACGAACTCCGCGGAAGGCAGCGCGCCGACCATGCCGGGTGCCCCGGCACCCGGGTCGGGGGGCGCCAGCGCCACCGCGGTTTCCGTGGACAACGGCGGAATCGGCTCGGGCACGACCGTGCAGCTGCCGATCAACGTGCCGGTGAACCTGTGCGGCAACAGCGCGGACGGTGCCACGTTCGAGAGCAAGCTGGCCGGCGGGGTCTGCGAGAACAACGGCGGCAGCGCCACCGCGATTCTCGGCTCGACCGGTAACAGCGGCATCGTCGCCGGCAACTCGGTGCAGACGCCGATCCAGGTTCCGGTCAACGCGTGCGGCACCGAGGTCGTCGGCGTCGCGGACAAGCTCGACGACCAGAAGCCGGACTGCGCCAACACGAACGGCGGCGGCAACACCCCGCCCGGTTCGACCACGATCAACGTGAGCTCGAACAACGGCGGCATCGGTTCGGGCAACTCGGCCCAGACGCCGATCAACGTGCCGGTCAACGCCTGTGGCGTGAACGGTTCCGTGGGCGGGGTGCACGACAGCCAGTCGGCCCCCGAGTGCTCGACCAACGGCACAACGACCACCGTCAACGTCGGCACCAACAACGGCGGCATCGGCTCCGGCAACAACGCGCCGGTCCAGGTGAACGTGCCGGTCAACGCGTGTGGCGCGGATGTGGACGCGGTCCAGGGCGAGACCGACGACGCGGTGTGCACCAACACCACGCCGCCGTCGACGACCCCGCCGACCACGACGCCTCCCACGACGACGCCGCCGACCACGACGCCTCCCACGACGACGCCGCCGACCACGACGCCGCCCACGACGACGCCGCCGACCACGACGCCGCCCACGACGACGCCGCCGACCACGACGCCGCCCACGACGACGCCGCCGACGACGACCCCGCCGACGACAACGCCTCCCACGCTGCCGCCGCCGACCATCCCGGTCGGTGCCCCGCCGCCGACCACGCCGGGGACCCCGCCGACCACGCCGGGCACTCCGCCGACCACGCCCGGCACCCCGCCGCCGTCGGGTACGTCGTCGGAAGCTCCGGTCGGACCCAGCGGCCCGCCCCCCGGCGGCCAGCACCCGGGCCTGGGAACCTCGGCCAACGGCAACAACAACAGCAACCTCGCGCACACCGGTGCGGACATCGGCATCGCCCTCGGCGTGGCCGGCGCCGCGCTGCTCGGCGGTCTCGGCCTGCGTGCCGCGGCCCGTCGCCGCGAGGGCGAGTGAGCACAGCAGTAAGCAGTAGGCAGTAACCAGCGGTAGCAGTGCCCTGCTCGGCCCGGCGCGATCAGCGACTCGCCCGGTCAGAGCAGGTTCCCGGTCGGAGGAACCGAACCGACGTGAACAGCGACTCACGTCGGCGCGGTCCGCTCCGCGGCCATAGCACAGCGAGGACAGCACCCTGGCTCGACCGGGGCGCGGGTTCACCTGGAAGGGCGGTTCCTTTGCGGAACCGCCCTTCCGCGCGCTTGCCGGACCATAGGATTCGCGACGTTCCGTGTCCGATCGATAGCCGGAGGTGGCACCATGCTGCGACGCGAGTCGACCTCGGCCGTCCTCGATGCCGGCGTGGGCGGTCCGGGCCGCGCGGCGAATCCGGCGAGCAGGTCCGCGCAGCGCAGCCCTTTTCGCCGCGCGCTGGGCTTCGCGCTCGACCGGTTCGGCGAGCTGCTGTTCACCTTCGGCGTGCTGTGCGCGCTCTACCTGGTCTACGTGCTCTGGTGGACGAACGTGACCGCGAGCATCGAGAACCGGGCCGCGTCCTCCGCATTCCAGCACACGCTGGCCACCGCCCCGTCGCCCGCCGCGGCCAAGCCGACCGACGACCTCGCGGACGGCACCAGCTTCGGCTTCCTCTACATCCCGGCGCTCGGCCCTGGCTGGCGCGCCCTGCTCACCCAGGGCACCGAGCGCGACCAGGTGCTCAACACCGGGGCCGTCGGGCACTACTCGAGCCCTGCGACGGCGATGCCCTGGGATGCCGACGGGAATTTCGCGCTCGCCGGGCACCGCGACGGCCACGGAATGATTTTCCGGGACCTCGACCTGCTCAAGCCCGGCGACAAGGTCTACGTCCAGACGCTTTACGGCTGGTACGTCTACCAGCTCGAGCGCGAGGCGCCCTCCGTGCCGATCGACGACGTCTCGGTGCTCGCGCCGGTCCCCGTCGGCTCCGGTTTCACCGGTCCCGGCCGCTACTTGACCATGACGACCTGTACGCCCATGTATGTCGACACGAGTCGGCTGGTCTGGTGGGGCCGGCTCGTGCAGACGACCGCGCGCGGCGTCGTCCCAGCCGGGTTGGGACCTTGATCAAGAATCAGTGATCTTATCCTCTGCCTGCACGGATAACGCCTTCCGTGACCTATTGAAGATTGTCGTTAACTCGTTATTCATCGCTTGTGAGCCACGTGAATTGCTTGTTAATTAGGGGGCGCAAAGGCGCTCTTTGGTAGAGATCTTGCCCTGGCTTGACCTACTGTTGGCGTCGCGTCACGTAGTCGAAGTCCTACTAGGCGTACAACCTCTGGGGGGTTGACCATGCTCATAGAACTCGTCCTGAGCGCGTTCGTCGTGCTCACGGGCATTGGACTCACGGCGATAGCCGGCGGCACGCTGTGGTGGCAGCTGCACGCCTGGCGCACGCCGGAGATACACGCGGCCACCGAGTTTCGGCCGCCCGAGAGCGACAGCGAGCTGTCATTCTCACTCCTTATTCCCGCACGACATGAACAAGCGGTGCTGGCCAGGACCGTAAAGAGCGTTCTCGGCAGTACTCATAAGGACTTTGAGATCATCCTCATCGTCGGACACGACGATCCGGAGACCGCGGACGTCGCGCACCTGCTGGCCGAGCAGTACCCGGACCTCGTCCGCGTCGTGGTGGACACGAACGAGGTCAAGAACAAGCCCAAGGCCCTCAACAGCGCACTGCCGAGCTGCCGCGGCGAGATCATCGGGATCTTCGACGCCGAGGACCAGGTCCACCCCGAACTGCTCGACCACGTGGATCACGCGTTGCGGGACACCGGCGCCGACGTGGTCCAGGGCGGGGTGCAGCTGATCAACTTCCGCTCCAGCTGGTACGCGCTGCGCAACTGCCTGGAGTACTTCTTCTGGTTCCACTCCCGGCTGCACCTGCACGCGGCGCGCGGTTTCATCCCGCTCGGCGGCAACACCGTGTTCGTGCGCGCCTCGACCCTGCGGGAGAGCGGCGGCTGGGACTCCGACTGCCTGACCGAGGACTGCGATCTCGGCGTGCGGCTGTCCAGCCGCGGCGTCAAGGTGGTGGTGGCCTACGACGCGGAACTGGTGACCCGCGAGGAGACCCCCGACTCGATCAAGTCCCTGATCAAGCAGCGGACCCGGTGGAACCAGGGCTTCCTGCAGGTCTACAAGAAGGCCGAGTGGCGGGAGATTCCGGACCTCGGCCGACGGCTGCTGGCGCGGTGGACGCTGGTGACGCCGTTCGCGCAGGCCCTGACCGGCCTGCTGATCCCGCTCGACGTGCTGGTCGCGCTGATCGGCCAGGTTCCGACCGCGATCGCGCTCGTCAGCTTCCTGCCGGTGCTGCCGACGCTCGGCACCTTCGCCTTCGAGACGGTCGCGCTGCACGAGTTCGGCCGGCTCTACAAGCTGAAGGTGCGGGCGATCGACTATGTGAAGTTGATCGTCGGCGGTCCCTTCTACCAGGTCCTGCTGGCGTTCGCGGCGCTGCGCGCGGTCTGGCGGGATCGGCGCGGCGACCACGCCTGGGAGTTGACCAAGCACGTCGGCGCGCACCTCGACGCGGAGGAGCACGGCGTGGGCGGTGGGCCCGTGCCGGACGCCGCGTAGCCACCTGCAACGATGCGGCGCGGCCCGGCAGCCGCGCCCGTCAAGACATGGATGCATTCATTCTCGAGGGGGCTAATCCGTGACGCTTGCCGCCGTTGACCGTCCCGATGTGCGGGACGAACCCGAATATTCCGAACAGTCCGAACCACCGGAGCAGCCGCCTCGACGCAGACGACCGCGCATAAACCGGGACTTCGCGATCCTGGGCGCGCTGCTCACCGTGGTCCTGCTGGTTCAGGGCTGGAACATAGCCGACTACCCGACCGTCAGCGATGACGAGGGCACCTATCTCGCCCAGGCCTGGGCCATCCAGCACGGCCACGGCCTGGCCCCGTACACCTACTGGTACGACCATCCGCCCGGGGGCTGGATCCAACTGGCGCTGCTGACCTGGATCCCGGCGCTGTTCACGCATTCCCATCTGATCGCCGCGTATGCCAGGATCGTGATGCTCCCGTTCACGGCGGGCGACGTGGCGCTGCTCTACCTGCTCGCCAAGCGGATGTCCGGATCGCGCTGGACCGCGGTGGCGACCGGTGCGATCTTCGCGCTCTCCCCGCTCTCGGTGACGCTGCAGCGCGAGGTCTTCTTGGACAACGTCGCGGTGTTCTGGATCCTGGCCGCCTTCGTGCTCGCCTCCTCGACCCGGCAGCACCTGTGGCTGCACGTCTCCGCGGGAGCGGCCGCCGCGATCGCCGTGCTGTCCAAGGAGACGATGCTCATCGCCGTTCCAGGCCTGATCGTCGCGGTCTGGCAGTACGCGCATCCGCGCACCCGAAAATTCACGCTCGCCGGCTTCTTCACAGCGATATCCCTGGTCGGGATCTTCTATCCGCTCTACGCGTTGCTCAAGGGCGAACTGTTCCCCGGGGCCGGACACGTGTCGCTGATCGGCGGCGTCGAGTTCCAGATGGAACGGCCCGGCTCGGGATCCGTGTTCTCGCCGGGCTCCGGCTCGGCGCAGACGTTGCACGACTGGCTCTACTACGACCCGCTGATCGTGCTGGTGGGCGTCGCGGCGCTGGTCCCGATGCTCTTCGTGCGCAACTACCGCGGACCGGCGGTCGCAGGGCTCCTGCTCGTGGTGATGGCGCTGCGGCCCGGCTACCTGCCCGCGATGTACATCATCCAGGTGCTGCCCTTCTTCGCGATAGCGATAGCAGGGCTCGGACATCACATTATCAGGCTACTGCTGAAGGGCGAGCGGGCCACCTGGCTACGCCGCGGAGTCGTCGCCGCGCTGGTCGGCACGACTCTCGGCATGGTCGGTCCACGCTGGGCCGCGGGCGACGCGACGGCCCTGACAACCGATTCCAATCTCACCTACAACCAGGCCGCCGACTGGATGCGCGCCAATCTGCACCCGACGAAGAGCTCGAAGATCGTGGTGGACGACGGGCTCTGGCTCAATGCCGTGCAGGACGGATTCCAGCCCGGCTACGGCGCCATCTGGTTCTACAAGGTCGACCTCGACCCGGCCGTGGAGGCGGTGCTGCCGCACGGTTGGCGCTCCATCCAGTACGTCGTGTCCACCCCGACCATCCGCAACGACCTCAGTTCGCTGCCGACCGTCGACGCTGCGATTCAGCACTCGAAGGTGGTCGCCAGCTTCGGCAACGGCGCCGGTGTCATCCAGGTTCGCCAAGTCCTTGACGGAGGTAGCCCATGAGCGAGCTTGCGAGTGAATCATTGAGCACAGCGCTTTCGCGAGCGCGTGCCGAGCACCAGCGTGGCCGCGAAAGCTCCACCGCTGAATCCGAACTGCCCGGCACGGCGATCGGGCCGCGCCCGAACTCTCCGCTGACCGTCCTGATCCCCACGTACAACGAGGCCGAGAACGTCAGGCCACTGCTGTCGGCGCTCGGGGAGGCGCTGGACGGGCTGCCCGCCGCGCGAGTGCTGTTCGTGGACGACTCGACGGACGGCACCGATGCGTTGATCCGGGAGCTCGCGCCGACGCTGGGGATGACCGGGGTCGAGGTGCTGCATCGGGATCAGCCGAGCGGCGGCCTCGGCGGCGCCGTCGTCGCGGGCCTGGCCGCGGCCGAGACCCCGTGGTGCGTGGTGATGGACGCCGACCTGCAGCATCCGCCCGAGCTCGCCCCGGCCCTCGTCGCCGAGGGGGAGCGGACCGGCGCGCAGCTCGTCGTCGGGTCCCGATACCGCGCCGGGCACCAGGCGGCGGGTTTCACCGGCCCTGTGCGTTCCCTGATATCGCGGACGTGCACGCGGTTGGTGCGGCTGGCCTTCCCGCGCACGCTCGCCGGGATCACCGACCCGATGAGCGGCCTGTTCGCGATACGCCGCGACCTGTGGGAATCGGCCGAGCTGCGGCCCGAGGGCTACAAGATCCTGCTCGAGCTGGCCGTGCGCACTCGGCCGACCGTCGTCGCGGAACTGCCGTACAGCTTCCGTCCGAGGCATGCCGGCGAATCCAAGGCGGGCTACGCCGAGGGAATGCGGTTCCTGCGTCACCTCACCCAGCTGCGGCTGACCGGCACGCGCAGCCGGATGCTCGCCTTCACCCTGGTCGGCGCCTCCGGCATGGTGCCCAACCTCGTCGCCACCTGGGCTCTGGTCCGATTCGGCGTCGGCTATGTGGCCGCCGCGATCCTGGCCAACCAGGTGGCGCTGTTGTGGAACTTCCTGCTCATCGATCACGTGCTGTTCCATCACCGACGCGCCGGCCACTGGGGCTGGCGGCTGGCCCGCTTCGCCGTCGTGGGCAACGTCGATCTGATCGGGCGCATCCCGCTGCTGTCCTGGTTGGTGCGGGACGTCCACATCGGGCCGGTCTGGGCGACGGGGGTGACACTGCTCGCGGCCTCCGCGCTGCGATTCGTGATCACCGACCGCGCGCTCTACCGGTCCGCCGACAGGATCAAGCGGCCGGCGCAGGCCGCTCCAGAAACGGTTCCAATGGAGGCACCGTGAGACATCGAACCCTGTTCAGGCCCAGGCTCAGATCCGCGACCAGGCGCCTCATCGTCTTCCTCGCGGTGGCGGCCTCGTCGGCGATGCTGGGCCTGACCGCCGCCGCGCCCGCACACGCGTCCGTCAACATGGTCGTCAACTCCGACATGCAGACGCTGAACTCGAGCGGCTTCCCGCTGTGCTGGGAGCAGTCCGGCTACGGCACCAACGTCGCGTCCTTCTCGACCTCGGACGAGACGGAGGACGGCGTGGGCAACGCGATGCAGATCACCATGACGCAGGCCGGCACCGGCGACCGCAAGGCGATGATGCAGGAGAACCAGTCCTGCGCGCCGGACGTCACGCCGGGACACCAGTACCAGCTCGGCGTCTGGTACATGTCCACCACGGCCGACGCCGTCATCACGATGTTCCGCCACGACACCCAGGACGGCTGGGTCTACTGGCAGGATCTGACGCAGCTGCAGGTGGAGTCCTCGTACACCCTCGCGACCGTGGACACCCCGGCGATCCCGGCAAACACCGACCAGATCACCTGGGGCGTGACGATCTACGGCGTCGGCACGCTGCTGACCGACAACTACTCGATGTCCGACATCACCTCGCCGACCAGCGACGCCTCGTGCAGCGCGGGCGCCGCGTGCACGCAGGGCTCCTGGCAGGTGCTGCCCTTCGACTCGCCGGTGCGCGCGATCCACGCCGTGCTGCTCGACAACGGCGACGTGCTGATGATCGCGGGCTCGGGCAATGATCCGAACGCCTTCGCCGCGGGCACCTTCGAATCAGCGGTCTACAATCCAACGACCGGCTCGTTCACGGTGATTCCAACGCCGAGCGACATGTTCTGCGCGGGCCACGTGGAATTACCCAACGGCGACGTGCTCATCCTCGGCGGTAACAAGGCATATCCAGCGGCCGACGGCAGTCATGGCTACGAGGGATTGAACACCTCGTACATCTTCAATCCGACGACCATGGCCTACGAGCAGGTCAACAACCTCAACGACGGCCACTGGTACGCGTCGGCCACCGAATTCGGCAACGGCGACGTGCTCGCGCTCGGCGGTCTGCGCGCCGACTCGACCGGCTCGGTCACCGCCGAGTACTTCTCGTACGCGCAGATGCAGTGGTTGCCGCTGAGCCAGGTCAACCAGACCTGGTCGTTCTGGGGCCTGTACCCGGCGATGATCCTGATGCAGAACGGCGACCTGTTCTACACCGGCAGCCACGTCTTCGGGAACAACATCACCCCGGACTCCTCGATCTACAACTACTCCACCAACACCAACACTGCGGTCTCCGGCCTGCAGAACCCGCAGATGACCGACCAGTCCATGTCGGTGCTGCTGCCGCCCGCGCAGAATCAGGAAGTGCTTACGGCCGGTGGCGGCAACGTGGACACGACCACCCCGGCGGTCAACACCACCGACCTGATCGACCTGTCCGCCGCCGATCCGACCTACACGCCGGGGCCGACGCTGCCCGCGGGCACGTTGAGCGACGGATCGACCGAACCCTCGGGCGAGGGCAAGATGTACGTCTCGCTCGTGGACCTGCCGAACGGCAAGGTGCTGGAAACCGGCGGCGGCCTGATCGACCGCGAGGAGCCGGTGTACGAGGCCTCCATCTACGACCCGATCGCCAACACCTTCAGTGAGGTCGCGACGGACCCGGTGCCGCGCACGTACCACTCCTCGGCCTTCCTGCTGCCCGACGGACGCGTGATGGCCGTGGGCAACAACCCCGGCGACGGCAGCTTCGACATGCGCGTCTCCGTCTACACCCCGCCCTACCTCTACGACGGAGCTAGGCCGCAGATCACCTCGGTGGCCAACACCGAGTGGACGTACGGCTCGACCCAGAACATCACGGTCGACTCGACGGACGGCGCGGTGACCTCGGCCGAGCTGATCCGCCCGGCCGCCGTGACGCACTCCTCCGACCCGAACCAGCGCTTCGTCGACCTGCCGATCACGGTCAACGACGACGGCTCGCTGGGTCTGAACGTCACCGACAACGACAACATCGCCCCGCCCGGCTACTACATGCTCATGGTGGAGAACGCCGACGGGGTCCCCTCGATCGCGCAGTGGGTGCATCTGACATGACCAGACGCCGCGTCATCAGAACCCTCATCATCCCGGCGGTGCTGGCCGCGGCCGGGCTCGGCATCGCCGGGGTCGCCGCCTCGGCCACCCGCCCCGACCCGCACCTGACCGGGCCGGTGCACGCGCGGATTCCCGGCCAGTACGTCGTCCCCCAGGCGACGGCGCTGACCGGGGACAAATCCAAGGTCGTGCCGAACGGCAAGGGCCCGCACAAGGTGCCCGAGCCGTGGAACGTCGACGGCTGCGACCACGACTACGGCACCGCGAACGTCTGCGTGCCCTGGGCCGTCCCGGGCGCGACGACCGCCGCGAGGTGCACCTGGCTGCTGGACAACGGTTTCAAGCCCTTCAAGGTCTACGGAACCGACCGGCAGGACCTCAACCCGGCGCGCACCGCGCTGGCCTGCTCCGCCGCCGATCTGAAGGTGGGAACGGCGTGAGGCGGATCATCCGCAAGACCCGCGCGGTGGCCGCGACGGCGGTTCTCGCCGCCGTCACCACGCTGGCCGCCGCCGGATGCGGCGACCAGTCGGCCGGAATCGCTCCCGGGGCCTCGCAGTACAAGCCGATCACTATCGTCACGCAGACGGCGGTGGCGGCGGCCTGGCCGTACTACGGGACCGAGGTCGTTCCGCCGCTGCCCAAGCCGAGTTGGACGCTCACCGACACCAGCGGCGCCGCGTACGACATCGGCACGCAGACGAGGGGCCGGATCACGGTGCTCTTCTTCGGGTACACCTCGTGCGCCGACGACTGCCCGGACATGATGGCGGACATGGCCGCCGCGCTGCGGAACGTGCCCTCGTCCGTCGCCGACCACGTGACAGTGCTCTTCGTCACCGTGGATCCGGCGCACGACACGGGACCGGTGCTGCGTACGTGGCTCGCGCGCTTCTATCCGGACTTCATCGGCCTGACCGCGTCCGACGCCACGGTGATCCACGACGCGGGCGAGCTCGGCATCCAGGTCGATCCGCCGGTGAAGGTGGACGGCGTCGACTCGGTGCAGCACGGAACGGAGGCGGAGGTGTTCAGCCAGAGCGGCTACGCGAACTTCTTCTGGGGTCCGAAGACGCCGGTTCTGGACATCGCACACGATCTTCAGAAGCTGGCCGGATAACGGAAAGACTTCGATCGCGCGTCGATGCTAGTTTCCGCGTCATGGCATTGATCGATCTGAGCCTTGAAAAGCTGCGGGAATATCGCCTGGAGCGTACCGAACCTACTGATTTCGATCAGTTCTGGACCGAGACTCTCGAGGCCGCGCGGGCCTTCCCGATCGCGCTCGAGCACACGGCCGTGGACACCGGCCTGCCGCTGTTCGACGTGGACGATGTGAGCTTCGCGGGCTACGGCGGCCAGGCCGTCAACGCCTGGCTGACGCGGCCCGCGCAAGCCGCCGGGCCGCTGCCGTGCATCGTCGAGTACCGCGGCTACGGCGGCGGGCGCGGCCTGGCGCACGAACACCTGTACTGGGCCGCCGCCGGGTACGCGCACCTGGTGATGGACACGCGCGGCCAGGGCGGCGGCTGGAGCGTGGGCGCGACCCCCGACGACGGTGCGGAGGGCGCGGGCCCCAGCATCGACGGGTTCATGACCAAGGGCATCCAGTCCCCGGAGACGTACTACTACCGGCGGCTGTACACGGACGCGGTCCGCGCGGTCGAGGCGGTCCGCGCGCACCCGGCCGTCGACGAGACGCGGGTGTTCGTCCGGGGAGCCAGCCAGGGCGGCGGCATCGCGATCGCCGTGGCCGGTCTCGTTCCCGACCCGCGCGGCGTGCTGACGAGCGTGCCGTTCCTGCAGCACTTCCGGCGCGCGACCGAGATCACCGACGCGTACCCGTACAAGCAGATCGCCAAGTTCCTGGCCACGCAGCGGACCGAGGTGGACAACGTGTTCCGCACGCTGTCCTACTTCGACGGGCTCAACTTCGCCGCCCGCGCGAACGCCCCGGCGCTCTACGAGGTCGCGCTGATGGACGACATCTGCCCGCCCTCGACGGTGTTCGCCTCCTACAACCACTACGCCGGAACGAAGGAGATCAACGTCTTCCCGTACAACGGCCACGAGGGCGGCGGTCCCTTCAGCGAGCCGGCCGGGTTGGAATTCCTGCAGAAGCTGTAGATCTCCAACTCAGCCGAACGCGAGGCGGGCCCGGTCACTGACCGGCCGGTAGCCGAGTCGCCGATAGAGGCGGTTGCTGACGGGGTTGGCGAGGTCCGTGAACAGCAGGACCTCGTCGGCCCCGCGTTCGATCAGGGCCCGGGTCACCGCGACCGTGGCGCCGGCCGCGTACCCGTGGCCACGTTGCTCCGGCGGCGTGTAGACCGGGCCGACGCGGCCCGCTCCGGCCACGATCGGCTTGAGCCCGGCCAGCGAGACCGGCGTGCCGGACGCGTCGAGCCAGAGTTGGAAGACGCCTTCGGCGATCCGCCCCGGGATCGCGCGCAACTCGGTCAGCCGCGCTTCCGGCGGCATTGACGGCTCGGCCTCGTCCCAGAACTCCCGCAGGCAAGCGGCGACGAACTCGGCGTCCTCCTGGGTCGCCCCGCGTGGGCTGCCGAGGGGCGCCGGATCCGGCTCGGTCAGCTTCTCCAGCCGGTAGAGCCGGAAGCGCTCGATGACCCGAGGCGGTTCGAGCCCGGTCCGGGCCGTCCACGCGGCGGTGAACGCGGCCTCGCCGGGCTCCGGGAGGTTGATCTCGCGGCCGTCGAGTCCGGTCGCCGGATCCGCGAGCAGGTCTACGAGGGCTGTCATGCCCTCGTCCGGGACAGCGGAGAGCAGGAAGCCGTGCGGCGGTGTCCGCAGCGCCGCGCCGACCGGATCGCCCTGCGCGTCGTACCAGGTCAGCATCTGCGGATCGCGTTCGCCGAAGGCGTGCGGACCGTCGGACCTGAGCCGGTCGAAGACCGTCAGGATGAGCGTGTTGCGCGCCGCGTCCGCCGACAGCAGCGGGATGACCGTCGTGCGCAGGAACTCGTCGGTGTCCGACGCCGCGACCCAGCTGCCCTGATTCGTCACGCTCAGCCCTTCATCAGCTCATTGATTACGGTATATAACTCGCGCGCGTTGACGGTATAGTCGAAGGACTCGCGCACGGACTCGTACGTCCCGGTCGCCAGCAGTTCGCGCGCGGCCCGATCGACCAGCGCGTACGCGGCCTCCGCGATGGCCGAGCCCATGCTGACCCGGGCCACGCCCAGCTTGCCGAGTTCCGCGACCGAGAGGCTGCCGGGGGTGCCGCCGACGTTGACCGGAGCGTCGATACCAGCGGTGAGCGCGGCGATCGTCCCCGCGTCGGAGACTCCGAGCACGAAGATGCCGCTGGCCCCCGCGTCCAGGTAGGCGCGGGCCCGGTCGAGCGTTGCGGCCAGCCGACCCGACTCCTCGCCGACGCGCCGCCCGAACACGTCCAGACGGGCGTTGATGTACAGCGGGATCCCGGCGTGGTTGGCCGCGGCCCTTGCCGCAGCCAGGCGCGCGGCCTGATCGGCGATCGTTCGCAGCGGCTGGTCCGGGGTCGGCGTGACGCTCGAGTCCTCGATGTTCACGCCGACCGCGCCGGTGTCCAGCACCCGCGCGACCGTGTCGGCCACGTCGGCGGGCGTGGCCCCGAAGCCGCTCTCGATGTCGGCCGTCACCGGCACGTCGTCCACCGCCGCGACGATCCGCGCCAGCTGTTCCAACACCAGCCCACGGTCGACCTGGTTCCCGTCCGCCGCGCCGAGTCCCCAGGCGATCCCGGCGCTCGTGGTGGCGATGGCGGCTGCCCCCGAGGCCGCGACGACGCGTGCGCTCGCCACGTCCCAGACGTTGGCCAGGGCGAGCGGGGAACTCGGACTGTGCAGGGAAGCGAAGCGGGTGGCGAGGTCGTGTTGAGTCGTCATGGGCGCATTGAATCAAGCTTGAGCCGGTTGCGCAGCGGATTTCACGGGTTGAGCGTAAGTGGCGCCGTAGACCTCGCAGATTACCCGCGCCGCGTCGTCGATCTCGTACAACGCGGTCACCACCTGCGATTGCGTCTCCAACTCCCTGGGCTCTAGGTACCGCGCGCCCTCCCGCCGCCCGATGAACCTCCGTGCCCCGACGACGTTCCCCAATACGGCTCTGAGCAGCCCGGCGACATCCGGCTCGGCGAACGTCTCCGGGCTCCGTTCCGCGTGCTCCGCGAGCACGGACATCGGCTCCGCGCACGTACGCAGCGCGTCCACGGCGTCCGCCGGATGCCCGCCGTCCCGGCCGCGAAGCCGATGCAGCCGACGATGAGCGGTCGTCGAGGGCGCGACCTGCTCCAGGAGAGTGAGACAGTGCTCGAAGCGCTTGGCCTGTGCGGTGAACTCCTCCGGCGCCTGCTGTTGGGCCGCGTGGAGGGCATCCGTCAGCGCGGCGAGCCCGTCGGCGATACGCCGGGTGAGCACCTGCGAGCTCTTCACCGGCAGCACAAACCAGGCGATCGCGACCGCCAGCGCGCCGCCGAGGACGATCTGCAGCAGGCGTTCGCCGATCAAGCCGACGTGCCCCTCGCCGAAGTAGCCCTGCAAGAGCGAGAGGACGGACGTGACGCATCCGGCCCAGTACGCATAGCTGATCGTCCGCAGCCAACTGCCGACCACGAGCACGATGAGGATGATGACGATCGCCGTGTTGTCGCGCGGCGGGAAGAGCCCTGCGACACCTGTCGCGATGACGGTGCCGAACGCGGCCCCCGCAATACGCTGCAGGCACTTGTAGATCACGTCGCCGCGCCCGCGATTGCCGCTGTTGACGATGAAGGCCGTCACGACGATCCAGGTCCAGTGCGGCGAGAAGAACGCGCGGCCGATGACGAAGGCGAGCGCGAGGGAGAGGGTCATCTGGACGGCCATGCGGGTGCTCGCCGGGATGCGCGCCTTGCTCTTCGTCACCGGCGCGGTTGCGTGCCCGGGCTCCGCCGCCAGATACCCCGTCCGCTTCGCGACCTCCTGCGTCAGCCAGACCCAGCAGAACGCGACCACGGCCGCGACCGCGCTCCAGACCATTGATCTTCCGACCGATGGCGACACGCCTGGCAGCACCGGGACCGGGGTGACGAGCAGCGCGATGAAGGGCAGCGCGATCAGCGTTCCGAGCCGCGAGGCCCAGCCGCCGAATCGGCGGATCCAGATCGAGAAGCCGAGGGCGGCGGTGAACAGCGCGTCGGCCACGTTCGGATGCTCGATGAACAGCCGCCCCACCTCGTTGCACGCGACGGACACGGCCGGCAGCGTGAACAGCGAGACGAGCCGCTGCCCTGTTCCGCCGCGACGCTGCGTGCGGCCGAGCGTCATGCCGAGCACGGTGGTCAGGACGACGATCGAGGGCCCGAGATGCTGTAGATGGTCGAGCAGCAGCCCGGAGCCGAAGCAGAGCAGCAGGGTGGCAGCCTGCATGACCGAGGGTCTGATATTTCTACGCAGTGCGTATGACTTTGAGACCATGTCGGCGCCCAATCCCCGGGTAAATGAGCTGACCGAGACCGAGCGGCAGGTGCTCTACCTGGCCGGAGTGCTGATGGATCGGCTCTCCGGCCTCGGCTGGTCAGCCCACCAGGTACGAGGCGTTGCTGACGAGGGCGGGACCGAGATTGAACACCCCGGTCTCGGCGAGCACCATCACCAGCAGCCCGAGTGATACGAAGAGGTACGTGGATTTCAGCAGCCGGCGTCGCCCGGCCACGATGGCGAGGCAGAGGATGGCCCAGGGCAGGAAGGCCATGGCGTAGCGCGGCGCGACGTTGACGAAGTACTCGTCGTCGGCAATGAACACCTGCGCCTCGACCGCCAGCGCGACGGCGGTGATGCCGAGGAAGGTGCCGACTCCGAGCGTCCACCCCCAGGAGCGGGCGCGGCTCGCCGTCATCAGCATCAGCGGCGCGGCGGTCAGGACCACGCACAGCAGCGTCGCCCAGATCACCACGGACTCGCCGTTGATCGAGGCGGGCAGCCAGTAGGCGGTGGTGAGGTTCCCGAAGGTGCCGAAGAGGTTGCTCAGCAGGTCGCCGGCGTGAGATCCGGTGAGCGCGGTGCCGTCGGCCAGGTTGGGATTGACCCAGCCCGTCAGGCCGCGGTGGTTCTGGAAGATGCTCCAGCCCTCGAACGTCAGCCCGAATCCGAGCAGGATGACGACGCTGATCAGCAGCGGCCGGATCGACGAGCGCCAATCGCGCCGGTAG
>Ga0302314_10001240_pt1 | contig 47980 bp, 35 predicted proteins | sample III_Palsa_N2_3_FD_200533 | JGI IMG/M metagenome (GOLD analysis project Ga0302314, IMG submission 200533) | Peat permafrost microbial communities from Stordalen Mire near Abisko, Sweden - III_Palsa_N2_3 | ecosystem: Environmental > Terrestrial > Soil > Palsa > Peat permafrost | place: Sweden...
TGTCGGCGGTGCACCAGTAGACGTCGGTCTCCGGCTTGAGGTCGAAGACCGCGTGGTGGGTGTAGGCGGCCTGGGTGAGGTAGCCGCCGGTGGTGTGCAGGATGCCCTTGGGCTTACCGGTGGTGCCCGAGGTGTAGAGGATGAACAGCGGGTGCTCGGCGTTCATCGGCTGCGGGGTGTGCTCGGTGGACTGGCGTCCGGTGATCTCGTCCCACCAGACGTCCTTGTCCGCGTTCCAGGCGGTCTCCTGGCCGGTGCGGCGGATCACCAGGACGTGCTCGACCGTGGGGCAGCTCAGCACCGCCTCGTCGATGGCCGGCTTGAGCGCCGTGGGCTTGCCTCGGCGGTAGCCGCCGTCCGCGGTGATGATCACCTTGGCGTCGGCGTCCTGGACGCGCGAGGCGACCGCCTCGGCGGAGAAGCCGCCGAAGACCACGGAGTGCGCGGCGCCGATCCGGGCGCAGGCGAGCATCGCGACGGCCGCCTCGGGGATCATCGGCAGGTAGACGGCGACCCGGTCGCCCTTCTGCACACCGAGCTCGGTGAGCGCGTTGGCGGCCTTGGAGACCTCGTCCTTCAGCTCGGCGTAGGTGATGGCGCGGCTGTCGCCGGGCTCCCCCTCGAAATGGATCGCGACCCGGTCGCCGTGGCCTGCTTCGACATGGCGGTCCACGCAGTTGTACGCCACGTTGAGCTCGCCGTCGGCGAACCACTTGGCGAAGGGCGGGTTGGACCAGTCGAGCGTCTCGGTGGGCTCGGTGGACCAGCTCAGCCGGCGGGCCTGGGTGGCCCAGAAGGCGAGGCGGTCCGCCTTGGCCTCGGCGTAGGCGGCGGCGGTCACATTGGCGGCGGCGGCGAGCTCAGCAGGGGGGGCGAATCGACGCTCTTCCTTGAGCAGGTTGGCCAGACTCTCATTGCTGCTCAACGCGCACTCCTCATCGAGATGGGTGCGGGTGCCCCTGATTGCCCCGCCATCCCATTAGTAGTCATGACCTAGCTCACCAGGATGAGGGCGCGCTGACAAGAGCCCTCGGACAATTGGTGTAGACCTTTGTCCGATTTCAGGATGCATCGGAGTCTCTCCAGGTCAGGCGGCCGACTCCAGGTGGGGGCGGACGGGACTGAAGGTACGCCCGTTACGGGTGAGCAGATAAGTCTGCGCCTTGGACAGGTCGAAGTACAAACCCGTCAGCCGCAGGGCCCCGGTGGCCAGTCGGCGCCGGACCGAGGGGTGGGCACGGAGGTTGTCGAGCTGCTGGACCACGTTGGTCAGGCACAGCCGCTCCAGCGCGTCCACCGGGGCTGCGGCCCCGGCGAGCCGCGCCGGGGAGTGACGCACCCGCTGCAGCGAGTCCTGCCCGTGGCGCAGCCAGCGGGTGAGCGGGGTGCGTGCCAGGCCCTCGCGCCGGTGCGCGCCGTGGAGCAGCGACTGCATTGCGCCGCAACCCGAATGGCCGCACACGGCGATGGTCCCGACCTGCAGGATGTCCACCGCGTACTCGATCGCGGCGGACACCGAGTCGTCCGGCGGCGGGACCAGGTTGCCGATGTTGCGGACGGTGAACAGCTCACCGGGGCCGCTGTTGGTGATGACATTCGGCACCAGCCGGGAGTCCGCGCAGGTGATGAAGAGCTGCGCGGGCGACTGGCCCTCGCGGGCGAGCCGGGCCAGCTCCGGGCGCAGCCCGGGGGCGGTGTGCTGCTGGAAGTCCCGTACGCCGCCGATGAGCGGGTCGTGCGGGTGGTCGGCTGCGGGTGTGCCGGGTGGGCCGGTGATCTGCATGGGTCGCGTCTCCTGGGGGAAGGACGGCGTGGCGACATGAGACGCGGCGGGGGTGGGCCACGGTTAACCAAGTGTCGGTAAATGAAGAGTAATGATTCCTTTACCTATTGGGGAGTCCGACGCCGGATAGTTCACCCGAGTGGATGTCAGACCGGCAGTGGCGCCGTGAGTTGCGGCTTGTGCTCGCCGAGGACGAAGTCGGGGTCGACCTGTCCGGCGAGGTCCATGCCGGTCCTGGCGTTGCCCCAGCTCTCCGCGTTGCGCAGGTGGAACCGGACCATCTGCTCGGTGTAGCGGGCCCAGTCGCGCTGCGGGTAGGAGGCATCCACGGCCTCGTGCAGCAGGCGCAGGGTGGCCCGGTTCGCGGGCTCCAGGTCGGCCAGGTGCGACTCCCGCCCCTGCTCGGCCCGGCGCACCCAGTCGGACTGCCCGAGCCAGCCGATCAGGTCGTCGCCCACGGCCTCGCGGAGGTAGGCGGCGTCGTCCTCGTGCTGCACCTTGTTGCCGACGACCCGCAGGTTCACCCCGTAGTCGGCGGCGTACTGCTGGTACTGCCGGTAGACCGAGACGCCCTTCCGGGTGGGCTCGGCGACCAGGAAGGTGAGGTCGAAGCGGGTGAACAGGCCGGAGGCGAAGGAGTCCGATCCGGCCGTCATGTCCACCACCAGGTACTCCCCGGGGCCGTCCACCAGGTGGTTGAGGCAGAGCTCCACCGCGCCGACCTTGGAGTGGTAGCAGGCGACGCCGAGGTCCTCCTCGGCGAAGGCGCCGGTGGCCATCAGTCGCAGGGGAGCGCCGTCGACGGTGAACTCCCGTGCGCACAGGGCGTACACCGGATTGCTCTCGGCGATCCGCAGCAGCCGCGATCCGCTGCCCGGCGGGGTGGTCTTGATCATTGACGCCGCGTCGGCGATGCGGGGGTTGCCGCCGCGCAGGTACTCCTTGATCTGCGGAAGATGCTCGCCCATCGAGGGCAGGGCCGCGGCCTGCTCCTCCGTCAGCCCGACGGTGGTCGCCAGATGCTGGTTGATGTCGGCGTCCACGGCGATCACCGGCGCGCCGGTCGCGGCCAGGTGGCGGACGAATAGCGAGGACAGCGTGGTCTTGCCGCTGCCGCCCTTGCCGACGAAGGCGATCTTCATGTGGAACTCCGGAACTCAACGGGCATTAACGAAAAGCGTTATCGTTACCGAGTGTTCCCCATGGTAGCGATCGAGGGGGTCTCCGTGATCGGGTTTGGCACAGTGTTGACCCTTTCGGGTGAGCGCCTGCGGAGCGTCCGACGGAAGCCCGCGGACAGCCCGTGGACAGCCCTTCGGAAGCCCGTCGGCAGGCCGGGGCGTACGCAGGTCCGCGCGTTACGTACGCTCAGGGCGTGAGCACACCTTCCGTTGACCCACTCGAACCACTCGCACAGCTGCCCGGCGTGCCCGAGGCCGTGGCCGAGGCCCGACGCGCGGTGGACCGCCTGTACGGCCACCGGGTGATGCGCCGCAGGGCCGGCGAGGTCACCTCCGAGTCCGCGCTGCGCGGCGCCCGCGCCTCGGCCGCCCTCGACGGCGCGGACTGGCCGCTGGAGGAGGTCCGACGCCGCACCGACTTCGGCACCGACCCGGAGGCCCGGACCGTCGGTGGCGCGCTGCGGGTCAACGCCGAGGCCGGGCAGCTGCTCGGTACCTGGCGGCACTCGCCGCTGCAGGTGCTGGCCCGGCTGCACCTGCTGGCCTCGGGCTCGGCCTCGGCTCCGGGTGACGGCGACGCGGCGGCCGGCCGGCCGCGCCGGGACGGGGAGCCCGCGGGTGAGCGCTTCGGCGCTGTGCTGGCTGCGGCGGAGGACATCGGCGCTCCCGCGGCCGCGGCGGCACCGGTGTTCGAGCTGCCGCCCGCGCCCGGCGCGGACGAGGTCGCCGCGCGCTTGGACGGCATCGCCCAACTGCTGGTCGCCCGGGGCGGCAAGAAGCACCCCAATGAGCGGACCGCTCCCGCGCTGGTCGTGGCCGCTGTCGTGCACGGGGAGCTGATGACCCTGCAGCCGTTCGGCAGCCACAACGGACTGGTGGCGCGGGCGGCGCAGCGCATCGTCCTGATCGCGGAGGGGCTCGACCCGCAGGCGATCTGCCCGCTGGAGGTCGGCCTGGCCGAGCTGGGAACGGACGCCTACCGCAATGCGCTGGGGGGCTACGCCTCGGGCGCGCCGGAGGGCCTGGCGCTCTGGATCACCCACTGCGCGGCGGCGCTGCGGCTCGGTGTGCGGGAGAGCACGGCGGTCTGCGAGGCCATGCAGCGCGGAATGGTCTGACGGCCGGGCGGCGGTGACGGCCGGACAAAAGGGTTGCGGCGGTACCGACTTCGGTACCGCCGCTGGCACAGATTCCGGGTGACCATGCGTGCGCCAGTAAGTGCCCATCCGGCTGGGATCTGGCCCGTTGGCCGGATGCAGCGGCCCGATCGCGGGTCGGCTGCACGTGGGTGCTCGGTCACTGTGCTCGGTCCGTGGGGCCTGAAACTCCGTAGTCCCGATCCTGCTGGGTCCACCTGGTCTCGCGGGCCGTCTGCTTTCATTTGTATCGCGGTTCCGGGCGAAGCGGAACCCCGGGGCGCATTTATTTACCTTTTGACCCGTTTCCGGACCCCTGGGCGGGGCCGTCCTGCGTGGAGTTTTCGCAGGTCAGGACGTTGATCCACGCCGTTTGGCGGCATACCAGACGAGTCCGGCCGCCGTCGCCGCCGCGCCCACCGCGGCCGCGGCCAGGACCGGACGGCTGCTGACCACCGTCAGCGAGGTGCTGCGCTGCTTCAGCTGAACGGGGCGGCTGAACACCAGAACCGGCCACTCGCGCGCCTGCGCCTCGCGCCGCAGCCCGCGGTCCGGGTTCACCGCGAAGGGGTGCCCGACGGCCTCCAGCAGCGGCACGTCGGTCACCGAGTCGCTGTAGGCGTAGCTGCGTTCGAGGTCGTAGCCCTCGACGGCGGCGAGTTCGCGGATGGCGACGGCCTTGTTGGCGGCGTAGGCATAGAAGTCGATCTCGCCGGTGTAGCAGCCGTCGGCTTCGGCCATCCGGGTGGCGATCACATGGTCCGCGCCGAGCATCTCGCCGATGGGCTCGACGATCTCGGACCCCGAACTGCTCACGATGACGACGTCGCGCCCGGCCACGTGGTGCTCCTCGATCAGCGACGCGGCCTCGTCGTAGATCAGCGGGTCGATCAGGTCGTGCAGGGTCTCGGCGACGATCTCGCGCACCAGTTGGACGTTCCAGCCCCGGCACAGGGAGGAGAGGTACTCGCGCATCTTCTCCATCTGGTCGTGGTCGGCGCCCCCGGCGAGGAAGACGAACTGGGCGTAGGCGCTCTTCAGCACCGCGCGGCGGTTGATCAGACCGCCCCGGTACAGCGGCCTGCTGAAGGCGAGCGCGCTGGACTTCGCGATCACCGTCTTGTCGAGGTCGAAGAATGCGGCCGTACGCGGCGGCCTGGAGTGTGCGGCAGGAGCGGCGGGGACGTGCTGGGGGTGGTTATCCACGAACACGAGGATAAGCGCCCACCATTCGGCCCATGGGTAGGCGCGTGGGTTTGCTCAGGAAGGGCCTCGGGTACACCATGGAGGTCACGGCTCGTTCGCGACCGTGCCACCCCGGTCCGGCTCCTCCCCCCGAGTCGGACTGTGGAGGACGACCCCCGCTCTCCCCCCCGGCGGGGGTCGTCGCATGTCCGGGCCTGGTCACTCGGCCCCTCCGCTGCGGCTTCTGCGTCAATCTGACGACGCATATGTAATTCATTCGCGTGGCCGAGTTCTGCACACCCCCGACTTGTCCACAGATTGCGTTCCCGCTTCCCGGACGGCTTCCAAAAAGCGGCAGGGTTGCTGATACCTGAAGAACGCGTGCCGCAACCGGCACGGTGCGCGCTGTTCACCACTCAGCTTCCATTGCGCTCGTTGCACGGCGGGCCCGTTGTACGGGGGATGGCCATGACTGGCACTGGCACCGGTATGTCGTCGGCAGCACCGCTCGGAGGCCCGGGGGCCGAGGGCCCGCTGCTGGTCACCGAGGACGACCAGCTCATCGAGCAGCTGCTGCGGATCTGCGCGGCAGCGGGCGCCGTGCCCCATGTGGTGTGCGGTGCGCCACCGGGTCGGCAGGTGTGGGAGGCGGCGCCGCTGGTGGTCGTCGGGGACGATGTCGCCGACCGGCTGGCCGGGCTCAGCCACCGGCCCCAGGTGCTGCTCGTGGGGCGGGATCTGGACGATGTGGAGGTCTGGCGCAGGGCCGTGGTGGTCGGCGCGCGGCATGTGGTGTTCCTGCCCGACGGCGAGCCCTGGCTGCGTGACCGGATCGCCGACGCGGCCGAAGGCGTCGGCGTGCAGGCCCTCACCGTCGCGGTGCTGGGCGGCCGCGGCGGGGCCGGGGCGTCCACCCTCGCCTGCGCACTGGCGGTCACCGCCGCCCGCGAGGGCCACCGCACCATGCTGATCGACGGGGATCCGCTCGGAGGCGGCCTGGACGTGCTGCTCGGCGGCGAGTCCGCCGCCGGTCTGCGCTGGCCCGACCTGGCCGGCTCCCGGGGCCGGGTCAACGCCGTCGAACTGGAGCGTTCCCTGCCCCGGCTCCACGAACTGACGGCCCTGAGCTGGGACCGCGGCGACATCCTCACCATTCCGGTGGAGGCGATGCGGACGGTGCTGGGCGCGGCCCGCAGACGCGGCGGGGTGGTCGTGCTCGATCTCCCCCGGCGGATCGACGACACCGCGGGGGAGGCGCTGGAACAGGCCGATCTGGGTCTGCTGGTCGTTCCGGCGGAGCTCCGCGCCATGACCGCCTCGGGGCGGGTCGCCGCCGCCGCGCGGATGCGGCTGGTCGACCTGCGGGCGGTGGTCCGCGGCCCGGCGCCCAGCGGGGTGACCGGGGAGGAGGTCGCCCGCGGTCTGCGGATTCCGCTCGCGGGGGAGCTGACGGCGGAGCCGGGCCTGGTCGACGACATGGAGCGGGGCCGACCGCCGGGGGCCCGCGCGAAAGGGCCGCTGGGGCGCTTCTGCTCGGCGTTCCTGGCCGAGGCCCTGCCCTGCGCAGGGGCGGCGGCATGAACGCGGGCGCGGGCGCCGCGGGCCGGGCGCTGCGCAGCGGGCGGCAGCGGGAGGCCCTGGTGGACGCGGTGCGGCTGCGGCTCGCCGAGGCGGGGGCACAGCCCGGCACCAGCGAGGTCGCGGCGGCGCTGCGGGCGCAGGGCCATCCGTACGGTGCGACGGAGGTGGTGGAGCTGGTCCGGCAGCTGCGTTCGGAGATGGTGGGCGCGGGCCCGCTGGACGCGCTGCTCGCCGACCCGGCCGTCACGGATGTCCTGGTCAACGGCCCCAACGAGGTGTGGATGGACCGGGGCAGCGGGTTGGAACGCGTCCCCGGCGTCCGTTTCGCGGACCGGCTGGCGGTGCGGCGGCTGGCGCAGCGCCTGGCGACCGCCGCCGGACGGCGGCTCGACGACGCCCGGCCCTGGACCGACGCCCGACTGCCGGACGGCACCAGGCTGCACGCGGTCCTGCCGCCGGTCGCCGTGGGCTGCACCCACATCTCACTGCGCGTCAGCCGGGCCCGTCCGTTCACTCTCCCTGAGCTGGTCCGGGCCGGTTCCGTGCCCGAGCAGGGCGCGGCGCTGCTGCGGGCGATGGTGGAGTCCCGGCTGTCGTTCCTGATCAGCGGCGGCACCGGGAGCGGCAAGACCACCCTGCTCGCGGCCCTGCTGGGACTGGCCGGTCCGCATGAGCGGCTGCTCATCGTGGAGGACTCGGCGGAGCTGCGCCCCGACCACCCGCATGTCGTGCGGCTGGAGGGGCGGCCTCCCAACCAGGAGGGCGCGGGCAGTGTCGGGCTCACCGAACTGGTGCGGCAGGCGCTGCGGATGCGGCCCGACCGGCTGGTGGTCGGCGAGGTGCGGGGCGCCGAGGTAGTCGACCTGCTGGCCGCGCTGAACACCGGCCACGAGGGCGGCTGCGGCACGGTCCACGCGAACGCGGCGGCCGACGTCCCGGCACGGCTGGAGGCGCTGGCCTCGGCGGCGGGGCTGGACCGGGCCTCCCTGCACAGCCAACTGGCGTCGGCCCTGGACGCGGTGGTCCATCTGGGGCGGGACGCCTCGGGGCGCAGAAGGGTGGCCGAGGTGACGCTGCTGCGCCGTGGCGCGGACGGCCTGGTGGTCAGCGAACCGGCCGTGCGGTTCTCGGCGGACGGGGGGATGCGCAGGGGCAGCGGCTGGGGCCGGTTGGCCGAGAGGTGCGGTCTCGAGGAGGAGCGATGGACGGACGGGCGGGTGCGATGAGCCGGATGAACGGGGCGAACGGGGTGAACGGGGTGAGGGCCATGAGCGGGATGTTCGGGGTTTCGGACCAGGTGCTGCAGGCGGCTGGTGCCGGTCTGGTGCTGTGTCTGCTGGGGTGGGCGGCCTGGCGGCTGACCGACCTGGATGCGGCGATGCGACGGCGGGAGGGGCTGTTCCCGCGCCCGCCCCGGACCCGGGGTGCCCGCGGTCGGCTCCTCCGCCGGGTCCTCCGCAGGCGGGTGAAGCCGCCGCCCGAACTGCTCCTGCTGCCGGTGGGGCTGCTGGCCGCCTGGCCGACGCACTCCCCGCTGGTGGCCGCGGCCGCCGCGGCTGCTGTGCTCCCCGCGATACGGCTGCGCAGGAGCAGGCGGGCCGCGCGGGCCCGGGAGCAGCGCCGACAGGCCGTGGTGGGCCTGTGCGCGGCCCTGGCGGGCGAACTGCGGACCGGTGCGACGCCGCACCAGGCGGCGGAGTCGGTGTCCGGGGAGCTGACGGTGCCGGAGGCACCGCTGGACTGCACGGTGCTACTGGCCGCTGTGCGCTTCGGCGGGTCCGTGCCGGAGGCGTTCCGGGTGCTGGCGGAGTTGCCCGGTGCCGAGGGCGCGATGGGGATCGCGGCCTGCTGGCAGGTGGCCTCGTCCAGCGGGGCGGGCCTGTCCGCCGGGCTGGACCGGGTCGCCGAGGGGCTGCGGGCCGAACGTGCCCTGTACGAGACGGTGCGCGCGGAGCTGGCCGGTCCGAGGTCGACGGCGGCGCTGCTGGCCGCGCTGCCGCTGTTCGGGCTGCTGCTCGGGGCGGGGCTGGGCGCGGACCCGCTGCGGATGCTGCTGCACACGCCGAGCGGTCTGGTCTGCCTGGGCCTCGGCGCACTGCTGGAGTGCGCGGGGATCGGCTGGATCGGGCGGATCGCCCGTGGCGCGGAGCCTGCCCGGTAGCGGGCAGTGATGGTCGGCCCGGTCGCCGTCCCGGCGGCCGCAGCGGAGTGGAGGCGGGTATGGACTCGACAGTCTGGGCGGCGGCGCTGGCCAGTGGGGCCGCGGCGGCGCTGCTGGGTGCGGTGCGGGCGCTGGGCGTACGCAGGGTCAGAACGCGCGCCCGCGCCGCCGGTATGCCGGTGGAGCGCGAGCGGAGGCACTCGTTCCGCAGGCGCCCGCCGCTGCCGCCGGGGCTGGCCAGGATCGTGACGGCGGCGCTGCTGGGCATCGGGGCCGCGGTCTCGGTGCCCGGCCTGCGCGGGCTGCTCGCCGGGGTGCTGGCGGCGGCTGCCGCCGGACGCTGGCTGCCGCCGCCTCCCTCGCCGGAGCACCGCAGGGCGGCCCGGGAGGCGGCGGCGCTGCGGGCACAGGTTCCCCTCACCGCGGACCTGCTGGCGGGCTGCCTGGCCTCCTGGTGCGCCCCGGCGGCAGCGGCCGAGGCGGTGGCCGCCGCCGTGGGGGAGCCGATGGCGGGGCGGCTGGCGGAGGTCGCCGCCGATCTGCGGATGGGCGGCGGCGCGGAGGAGAGCTGGGCCCGCTTCGGGGCGGATCCGGTGCTCGCCCCGCTCGCGCGCTGCCTGGTCAGGGCCAGCGCCAGCGGCGCGCCGCCGGCCGCAGGGCTCGCCCGGCTCGCGGAGGCCTGCCGCGCCTCGGAGGCCACGGCCGCCCAGGGGCGCGCGCGGCGGGCCGGGGTGCTGGCAACCGCCCCGCTCGGGCTGTGCTTCCTGCCGGCCTTTGTGCTGATCGGGGTGGTCCCGGTGGTCACCGGGCTGGCCGGGGGCTTCCTCGTCCACGCCTGACAGTCTGTCAAACTTTCAACCAATTGGGAGTGATCATGAGTGCGCCCGTTGTCCCGGCCCCCGTCGCCGTCCCCTTCCGCACGCTCTGCCTGCGCAGCGCCAGGGCCGTGCCGCTGTTCGCGGCCGCCGTGGCCTATGCCTGGCTGCTGCACCTCGGGCACCTCGCCCGCTGCCGCACCCGCCGCCATCTGGGCGACGCCGGGATGACGACGGCCGAATACGCCGTCGGGACGGTCGTTATCTTGGGGAACCAGAAGCCGTAAGGCACGTGAGGCAAGTAGGGTACATCTGTACTTGCCTGCATCTTATCTGGGGGGTGTTAAGGCACATTGGCTACAGCAGATGTGATGCCTCGTCACTATCGGGCCGAGCGCGCGGAGTCCGCTGACGAGAGTGTGCGGTGGGTGGTCGTGGACGAGTCCTTCGAGCTGCATGCGGCGGCGTGCCTGTTCCTGAACGGCAGGGAGTGGAACACCGGTAGGACGTACGCGCCGCGGGTGGCGCTGTACCTGTCGTGGTGCAAGGAGTTCGGGGTCGAGTGGACCGAGCCGTCGATGGCTCAACTGCTGGCGTTCCAGCGGTGGCTGGTGGAAGAGCCGATGGCTCCGCGTAGTCGTCGGCCCGGAGCCGAGCGGCGCTACCGGGGCAAGGAGACGGCGAACCAAATCACGGGCACGTTGACGGACTTCCTACGGTGGTGCTCGCTGGCGGGGTTGGGGGTGCCGGCCACGGTGGTGGTACTGCTGGTCGAGCCCCGGTTCCTGAGCATTGCTCCGAAGGGCATGGATCCGGGTGAGGAGGGCCAGCACCTGCAGATCCAGGGGCGGCGGCTGAAGTTCAAGGTCGCGGTGCCCGGCTACGAGTGGCTGACGGACGAGGAGATCCTCCAGATCTTGGCCGCCACGACGCGTGCCCGGGACCGGTTCCTGGTGGGCCTGCTGGCGGTGACCGGGATGCGCATCGGAGAGGCGCTGGGGCTGCGGCGCGAGGACATGCACTTCCTGCCCAACTCGCGGTCACTGGGCTGTCGGGTGGAGGGTCCGCACGTGCATGTGCGGCGCCGGGTCAACAGCAACGGGGCGTTCGCCAAGTCGGTGGAGCCGCGGTGGATTCCGGTGGAGGAAGACACGGTTGGGCTGTACACCGAGTACCGCTACGAGCGGGAGGAAGTGGCGGAGGCTGCGGGAAGCGACATGGTGTTCGTCAACTTGTTCCGCGCCCCGTTGGGGGCGGCGATGCGCTACGACAACGCGTACGAGCTGTTCAAGCGGTTGGCGGAGCGGGCGGGGTTTCGGGCGAGGCCGCATATGCTGCGGCATTCGGCGATCACGCGGTGGCGGCGCGAGGGGGTCTCCCCAGATGTCCGCCAGGACCTGGCCGGGCATAAGTCGCCTTCCTCGCAGGCGCGTTACTCGCATGCCAGTGACCAGGAGAAGCGCGATGCGGTGGAGTTGGTAGCCGAGCGGCGGCGCCAGAGGAAGAGGGGATGACGATGGCGGGGAACGTGGTGCCGCTTCACCGGCCGCGCACTGGCGAGGAGTCCACGGGGGCATGGCCGCCGATGCAGGCCGAGCGGTGGTTGGCCTGGCTGGGCGATCAGGTCCGCGAGGGGTGGCGTCCGGGCGAGTGGGATCCGGACACGCTGGTGTTCACCGGTGATGTGGGGCACCCGCGCACGGTGGTCTACCGCTGCGGCACAGCGGCGTGCGAGGCGTTCGCTCAGGTAAAGGGCCTGTGCTCGGCGTGTGCGAAGGCTCAGCGGGTCGGCGGGCTGTCGATGAAGGAGTTCAAGGCGACGTATCGGCCGGTGCGGGACCGCACGATGTCGGGCGAGCAGGCCCGGTGCCGGGTGGAGCGGTGTCCGCGTGATTCGCACCTGTGGGGGTTGTGCAGCTCGCACGCCTCGCTGCGGCAGAAGGACCTGGACCGTGACGCCGGCTCCGTGTTGGAGGACTGGGTGGCCCGGCAGAAGCCGTATCCGGCGGCGGCCGGGTGTCGGGTGCGCGGCTGCCGCTTCGACGGCCGCGGTCCGCACACTCTGTGCTTCCAGCACATCCGTCATTTCAGGAAGCACCCCGCCTCCCGGGTGCCGGGGGCGGTGGTTCGCGCCGCCTGGCTGGACCGGCAGGCCCCTTATCTGGCGGTTCATCAGTTCTCGTTGGCCGCGTTGCATCCGCTGGCCCGGATGGAGGTGCTGTACGCGTTGCAGCAGCGCGACGCCCGGGGGCAGAAGATCGACCCGCTGGCCACCCGCCAGATGATTGCTCACCTGGCCGGGGCTAGCGACAGCGTGGCCACCCTGAGCGCCGAGGGGCTGCCGCGGCGCTCGGCGATGAACGTGGACGCGCTGATGCGCGAGACCCACCGCGTGGTGGCCTCTGCTCTCGCCCGCTTCCATGGGGCCGACCCGGCCGAGCTGCCGACGCTGGACCTGACGGAGCTGGGGGTGCGGGGCAAGCGCGGCGGGCGGACCAGCCGCCCCGGCGATCTGGACCTGACCGAGATCGTCCAACCGTGGCTGCGGCAGGTGCTGGTGATCTGGATCGACGAGACGAAGCCGAACACCGGCGAGGTCCGCCGGGCCCACCGCGCGTGTGTGACCGCCGCGCGGGCGCTGGCGCTTCGGCCCGGCGCAGGGTCGGACTCGGCCGTCCTGGCGTTCGCCGACATGAACGCGGTGGTCGACGCGTTCCGGCACCTGCCGAGGCTGGACGGCACCCCGATGAAGAACAAGGCCCGCAACGGCCTTCTGGGCTTCTTCTTCAAGGTCCTGGACTACGGGCGCCTGGCCGGGCACCTGGGCCAGATGTCGGCTTACTTCGCCCGCCACCCCAGCCACACGATCGCACCCGATGTGGTGAGCGAGGAGGACGAGGCGGGACGCGCGCTGCCCGAGGACGTCATCGACCAGTTGGACGACCACATCCACCTGGTCGGCCAGGGCGTCACCCACGGCCGCTTGACGGCCGGGGAGGTTCACGAGATGTGCCGGGCGGTCTACGAGCTGCTGCGGGACACCGGACGGCGCCCGTATGAGATCGCTGAACTGCGGACCGACTGCCTGCGACGCGATGGGCAGGAGTGGACCTTGCGCTGGGACAACCGCAAGGGCGGGCGCAATGGGCGGTATCTGCAGATCGCCTCGGAGACCGTCCAGAGCGTGCAGCGGTGGCTGGCCGTGCGCGAGTGCCTGGACCTGCCCACGGGAAGCGAGGGCTACCTGTTTCCGCCCGCCGGCGAGAACGGCCAGCTGCGGCACCTGTCGCCCGAGCAGGTCGCGAACATCATCCGCGCCTGGGCCGATCTGGGCGAAGTGGCGCTGCTGGCAGAGGAGTTCGGCCCCGATGGGAGCCGGGTCCCGTTCGACAAGTCGCTGGTCTTCCCCTACGCGTTCCGGCACTCGTTCTGCCAGCGGCACGCGGACGCGGGCATCGACCAGGACGTGCTGCGTGAGCTCATGGATCACCGGTCGGCGGCCACCACAGCCGGCTACTACAAGATCACGGCGAAGCGGAAGCGGGAGGCGGTGAACGTGATGCGGCTGCACACCACCGACCGCAAGGGGCGCCGGACCCCGCTGTCGCAGACAGCCTATCTGCGCGGCTCGGTGCAGGTGCCGTTCGGGAACTGCACCGAGCCCTCCAACGTGAAGGCCGGCGGGCACGCGTGCCCGATCCGGTTCCAGTGCATCGGCTGCCCGTCCTACCATCCGGACCCCTCCTACCTGCTGGCGATGGAGGACCACGTCCGTGATCTGCGGGCTCAGCGCGAGCGGGCGCTGATGATGGAGGTGGACGCGTTCGTGGTGCGCAACATGGACGACGAGATCGCGGCCTACAAGAAGCGGGTGCAGCAGATGCGGGACCAGCTGCAGGAGATGGACCCCGCCGAGCGCGAACAGGTGGAGGAGGCGTCCTCGGTGCTGCGCAAGGTCCGCGCCACCCAGGCAGGCCGAGGGGCGGTCGCCCTCCCAATGCCGGTGGTCCGCCGCACCCGCACGGAGGACGGAGCGTGAGCGGGTCCAAGCGCACGCCCGAGGACGCGCTGCGCGAGGCCAGGCGGCACGACAGCCAGGTCAAGCGCGGCAGGGTGCTGGAGGCCATCGACGCGATGAAGGACAGCGGTGCCCCGATCTCCTTCCTCGCGGTGGCCCGGGCGGCGGGGGTCTCCAACTGGCTGGTCTACCAGGACGGGGTGGCCGAGCACATCCGGGCGGCGATGAAGGGCCAGGCCAAGGGAGCGCGGAACAGGCGTGCGGCCGGTGCGGGCGCGTCGGCGGCGAGCCTGGCCACGGACCTGGAACTGGTGCGGGCGGAAGTGCGGTCGCTGCGCGAGGAGCGCGACAGTCTCAAGCGGGCCGTCCAGCGGGGCCTGGGCGCCAAGCTGGACCAGGAGGGTGTCCGCAGCGCCACGCAGCAGATCGGTGATCTGCAGGCTGAGCTCCACCGGACCAAGGACGAACTGGCCGCGGCTCGCTCGGAGAATGCCGACCTGCAGCGCCGGTTGGATGAGGCCGAGGAACAGGTCGTCGCGGTCCGGGAGGCGGGTCGGCAGATGTTCAAGAGCATCAACCGGTCCACCTGAGACGGTTCGGGGCCCCGGGAGCACTTCCGGGGCCCCGAACCGGGGGTCACGCGGTGGCGGTGGAGGAGTCCTCGGTCATCTCGCTGACCTGGGCTTCCAGGTCAGCGATCCGTGCGGCCATCGCCTTCATCCGCTCCTGGTTGGACATGACCTTGTTGCCCAGACCCTCGACGCCGCTGATCAGCCGCATCGCGCCGTCGGCGGTCGCGGCCATCTGACCGAACGCCTGGGCGTCCAGGCTGTTGGGGTTGGTCGCCTCGAAGTCGCAGGCGCGTTTCATCTCCGCCATCGAGGCCACGCTCTTGCGGCAGGCCAGCAGCGCGTCCCTGGCCCCGAACTCGTCGCCGGTGCCGGACCGCTGGTAGCGGGTGGTGTACCCGTGCCGCCGCAGCGGGTCGCGGGAGACCTGGAATAGTTCAAGCCGGTCCCCGCTCTCGGCGGCGGCCTTGCGGGCCTCGCACACCGCCTTGCGCAGGCGGTTGCTGACGGGGATGTCGACCCCGGCGGCGATGTCCTGGTAGGAGACCTCGGCGCCCGCACGGTGGTGCAGCCACAGCAGGACGTCGATGGTGTCCCGTTCGGACCGGGTCATCGGCCGGTCCGGGTCTTGGCGGCGGCTCAACCCAGCTTCTCGCTCTCGTCCAGGAAGGCGCGCAACGCCTCATCGTCCAGCGCGGTGAAGCGGCTCACCGACAGGTCACGGATGAAGTCGATGGCCGCCTTCGAGGCGTCGCACAGCTCCGAGATCGCCTGGCTGCGGTCGTCGGTGAACTGGACGTGGCTGTGCTGCAACAGCGTCAGTGCCCGCAGTGTCCCCAGCCTGACCTGGGCCAGTTCGTTGAAGACCTGCAGGGCCGCGTCCACCGTGGCCGGCTTGGAGGCCGCCCGTACCGCAGCCTCGGCCTGCTCGACGGTCATCGCCCCGCCTTCCCCGCCGGGCTCGGACCACTGGTCGGCGTCACCGGCCAGTTCGGCCTCTCGCTGCCGCTCCGCGGCCTGGGCGTCGGCCCGGTCCTCCTGGTCCTGGACGTGGCGCTCGCGCTGGTTATGCTCGGCGATCGCCTCCAGGGCGGCGGCCCGGAGCGAGGGGTCGGCCAGGATCGCGGCCTTGACCGCCCCCGGATGCTGGGCCGCATAGACGGCCCCGTGGGGAGTGAGCCCGCGGTTGACCGCCTCATCCTCCAGCGCCTGGCGCCGCTCGCCGGCCGACATCCGGGCCTGGTAGCCGCGGTAGTAGCCGTCCTTGCCGAAGAACGGCGTCTCCTCCTCGTCGGGCAGGTCGACCTGGACGCCGAGCGCCAAGTCCACCGACGGCAGGACCAGGCCGTCGGCGGCCGCCCGCTCCCAGGCGTTGTGGAAGGCCAGGATGCGGTTGGCACTGGTCCCGGCCCGGCGGGCGAACTCCTTCGCGGAGATCCGCCGGTAAACGTCACGACCGTGACGTTTCGCCAGTTGTTCGAATGAGAGGCCGTGGCCCTCGCCCGGCTCCACCCGGCGGGCCACCAGCAGGGCCTGGGCCCATCCGCCGCTGCGGTCGTGGCGGGCGAACTCCTGGACGTCGGCCTCGACGCCCTCCTCGCCCTCCTCGCTCCCCGGCGCCATCACACACCCGCCGGCATGCGCGCGGACTTGGCGGTCCGGCGGGCGCCCGCGCGCTCGCCGTCCACCCGCACCCGCAGCCAGGTCACCAGCAGTTCCGCCTTGACCAGCGTCAGCTGGGCGGCGGGGACCTCCGCCTCGGCCAGCTGCCCGGCGCTCTGGTAGCGGCCGATGAAGCTGTCGACCTGGTCGCCGATCCGCACCAGGTCCCGGGCCATCACGAGCGAGGGCCCGGGAGCCTTGCCGCCGCCGTCCAGCCGCTCGCGGTCCCGCTCACGCCGGCGCTGGTCGTCGATGGTCCGACGGACCGACTTGCGCAGGTCCGTGTCGGCCTCCAGCAGGGACGTCACGATCTTTTCGCGTTCCGCGCCGCGCAAGCCTCCCAGGTACGCGACCAGCTTGGACCCGTCGCCGCCCTCGGAGCCGAGCAGGTCTCGCAGCGCCGGAGCGGTGCCAAGCACCTGGTGGTACTGCGGAAGGCTCACCAATGCGCGTCCCTCAGCCGATGCCTGCTCCAGCAGGGCCAGCAGCTTGCGGTAGCCCTCGTCCACCGGCAGCCCGCCGGCCGCGGGCCGCGCCCCCTCCCGCAGGACGCTCCAGGCCACCATCACCCCGGTGGCCTCGATCCTCGCCCGCAGTGGAGGCGTGCAGACCCGGGCGACGTTCCGGTAGTCGCGGCCGGTCCGCCCATGCAGGCCGATCTCCTCGCAGAACCGGTCCAGGACGCTCTCGCCGCACGCGGCGGTCACCGCCAGTAACTTGTCGCCCAGGTCCAGCCGGTTGACGCCGCCCCTGACCACGAGGGCGCGACCCTCCTGGACATCCTCGTCCGTGAATCCCACGAGCACTCTCCCCATCGAAGATGATCTGATGGGCACGTACTGTAATGAGATTATTTGCCCGTTCGAACAGCGAACTCGCTTTCGGGACAACGCATTTGGCATGCCTGGGGCTGTGATCACGGATGTTGCGGCCGAGCCCCGTCCGGGCCCTTGGTGGTACTTCACTCGTTCGGGTGAATTAGTGCCGTAATCGCCGTACCGGCAGTTGGGGCTGTGACTCGGAGTGCCACGCACGGCCGCTCTGGCGGTATTCCTCGACGGGCAGCGGGGCGACGCCGGCTCGCATGCGGGGGACGTACCCGGTCGGCTTCCTCGCGCTGGCCGGGCAGCCGCAGGGGGCCGGGGCGAGCCGTCATTCCTTTGCGGATCCTTTTGTTGCGTCGGGGACGCCGATGAGGAGGAGTCCGCCGCAGGCCATGCCTACCGCGCCGGTGAGGAGTGCGGCGCGTAGGGAGAACGCGGAGCCCAGGAGGCCGCCGGTGGCAGCTGCCAGGGGGAGCAGGGCGCTGGAGATGAAGCGTGAGGCGCCGATGACTTTTCCGCGGTCCTGGGGGCGGATGCGTTGCTGCCGCAGGCTGCTGAAGCCGACGGCGAACAGGGGCATGCCGATGGAGAACAGGGCCTCGCCGCTGACGATGAACGCAGAGGCGACGATGTGGGAGCCGTGGGCGAGGGCCAGGAGGGCGGCGCCGGCGATCTGGGCCCATTGCCCCAGGGCGGCCAGGCCGCGCAGTCCGATGCGGCCGGCGATCTTGTCGGCGAGCAGGGAGGTGGCGAGTCCGATAACCCCGGAGGCGGTGTACAGAGCGCCGATCAGTCCGGGGGACAGGTGCAGGCTGCGGCCCAGGAAGAGGAAGTAGACGGCGGTCTGGATCTGTGAGGAGAAGTTGACCACTGCAGTGGATGCTGTGAGCCGCGCGAGTACCTTGTCCTGCCTCAGCAGGGCGAATCCGGCCTTGGTCTGCTGCCAGAACGGGGCGGCGGCGCCCGGTCGGGGGTGTGCAGGTGGGCGTGTGCGCAGGGCGGTGATGCCCAGGGCTGAGGCCAGGAAACTGGCGGCGTCGGCGAGCAGGGCTGCGGGGATACCGATCGCGGACATGAGGCCGCCGGCGATGCCGGGGCCGACGACTTCGGCGAAGGACTGGCTGGCTGCGAGCTTGCCGTTCCCGTCGGTGACCTTGTCGAGGGTGACCACCTCGGGGAAGAAGGCCTGGTAGGTGGTGGTGAAGACGAGGGTGAGCGCGCCGGACAGGAAGGAGCACGCTGCTAGCTGCCAGATCACCAGGACGTGGAGGAAAGCGGCGATGGGTATGGACGCGGTCAGCAGCATCCGGCCCAGGTCGGCGACCAGCATGAGGGCGCGCTGCGGCAGCCGGTCGACCAGGGCTCCGACGAACAGGCCGAAGAACAGCGAGGGAAGCCCTGCGGCGGTGGCGACCAGGCCCATCTGCCAGGCACTGGCGTGCAGGTAGAGCGCGGCGACCAGAGGGAAGGCCACGTAGGTGACCGATGAGCCGATCATGGAGGCGGATTCGCCGACCCACAGGAACATGAAGTCCCGGTTGCGCCACAGGCTCCGTGGGGCGGTCGTGGTGTCTGTGCTTTCCCCCGCGAGCGTCATGTGTTCTGCCCCTGGTTGTCGAGCTGGGACTGCCCGAGCTGGCGGGCGGCGCGCAGGAACGCGTAGTAGCCGGTGCAGCGGCAGTGGTGGGCTTCCAGTGCCTGCTTCACGCGCTCCTCGTCCAGTGTTCCTTGGCGCACCAGGTGGGTGAGGGTGACCACGATGCCGGGTGTGCAGTAGCCGCACTGCACCGCCCCGGCGTCGGACAGGGCCTTGGCGACTCGTTCCCCGTCGCCTGATTGGGTGAGGGAGCGCGCTGTCTCCACAAGCTCGCCGTCTGCGGGGGGCAGGCTGAGGCAGGCGTACCGGGGTTTGCCGGCGACCAGGACCATGCAGGCGCCGCAGTGGCCCTCTTCGCAGCCGAGCTTGACGGAACTGTCGCCTGCTTCTCGCAGGCTGTGCAGGAGTGTGGTGGTCATGGTGGAGGTGGTACCGGTCTCGCCGGCTGGCTTCGGCATGGTCTTCATGGTGCTTCCTGCGCGAGGGCTTCGGCGATCTGTGCCTGGATGATGTCGGTGTCGCGGGGTGAGAAGTCCGCCAGTGGTGTCTTGCGCAGGTCCTGCAGCACTTGTTCGATGCCCCCGCGGGTGTGGAAAGCCTCGCAGAATACCTTCCGATCGCGCCATACCGCGATGTGCACGTGGGCGGACTGGCCAGGTCCGGTGTGCAGGGCGGTGGCTATCGCGAGGGAGGGCAGGCCGCTGCGGCCGTTTCTGACTTTGCGGTAGCTGCTGAACTGAGGCTCCTGCCATTCCAGGCTCACCAGGGTCCGCCCCAGCGCCAGGGCCTGGGACAGGCTGTCCTGGGCCAGGCCCTGGTCGGTGAGGACGTTCGCGCGGGCGCCCAGGGCCAGGAGCACGGGCAGCAGGCAGCGGGGCCCGCTGCCTGCCAGGTTCCCGGCCACGGTGGCCTGCGCGCGCAGGGGTGCGGTGCCGAGCGCCGCAGCGGCCTGGCTCAGGGCGCGCGTGGTCACGGCGACAAGCCGGTCCAGGGTGACCGCCGCTCCAAGGCGGCCCTCGCCCAGGGTCGTTGCCTCGGGCACCTCGCGTAGCGAGAAGGCGCGTTCGGGGTAGCCGTCGCGCTGCCACGCGGGCAGTAGCAGTGTGCCGCCGCCCAGCGGTGTCGCCCCGCTGGTCAGGCACTGGTAGGCGGCGTCGAGGGATCGGGGGTGGTGCAGTTCCACGGCGGTCACCTGCTCTGGTGGATCAGTTGGTGGACCTCGACGGGATCCAGGGGGATACCGCTGACCCGGCGGCCGATGGCGTCGCGCACAGCATTGGCCACGGCGGGAGCGACGGCGGGCAGCCCCAGTTCGCCGACGCCCTTGGCGCCGAGCGGGCCCTGTTTCTCGGGGGCGTCCAGGGTCAGGACGGTCAGGTCGGGTAGTTGCAGGGGCCCAAGCGACCGGTGTTCCAGCAGGGTGGCCGGGCCTTGTCCGGCCGGGTCCGCACGCCACTGCTCGTGCAGTGCGGCCGACAGGCCCTGGGTGAAGGCGCCCTCCAGCTGCCCGAGCACGCGCAGCGGTGAGAGCACCGTGCCGCAGTCGGCGGCCAGCACCGCTTGCCGGGCTAGGACGGTTCCCTCCAGCGGATCGACGTCGACGCTGATGACCACGGCCGCGTAGCTCATGGGCAGCCCGTCGGGATGAACTGCAGAGGTCACCGCCAGGGCGCGGCCCGTCAGCGACTGCGCGCGGGCGAAGTCCTTGAGCGTGGCCACCGCGGTGCCGTCCGGGGCCTTGATAGCCCCGTCGGCCAATGCCAGGGTGTCCGGGTCGAGGTCGTAGCGTTCGCCGGCACGCTGCAGGACATGGCGGCGAAGGTCCTGCGCGGCTTGGTACACGCTGGCGCCGGCCACGTACGCGGTGCGCTGGGCGAAGGACCCCAGGTCGACGACGTTCAGGTCGGTGTCGCCCTCGACCACCGCGACATCGGCGGGTTGGACACCCAGGGTGTCGGCGACGACGGTCGCCAGCGTCAGGCTGCTTCCGGTCCCGCAGTCGCAGGATCCCGTGGTCAGCGTCAGCGTGCCGTCCTCGTTCATCCGCAGCAGCGTGGTGGTGCCCTCCGGGGTCGGGAACACCGTGGTGGACAGCATGGCGCAGGTCGCCAGGCCCCAGCCGCGCAGCAGGCGGCCCGGCGGGTCCAGGTCGCGGCGCCGGGACCATGCGTCCTGGGCGAGGTCCAGCACCTGGCGCATCCGTGAGGGCTGCGGCGCTGCGTCGCTGCCCTTGGGGTGATGGGTCCAGGCGTTGCGGCGCCGGATCTCGAACGGGGACAGGCCTGTGCTGCGGGCGGCCTCGTCTACGGCCTGTTCGAGGGCCAGCAGGGCCTGGGGCGCTCCGTAGCCGCGGAACGCACCGCCGGGGATCTGGTGGGTCCGGTGGGCTTCGAGTTGAAACGTACGGGTCGCCTGCGGGTAGAGGTAGGTGGGCTCGGCAGCCAGATCCCCCATCACGTAGGCCACATGCGAGGCGTAGGCCCCGGAGTCGATGTGGCCCTCCACTCCGATGTTTTCCAGGTGTCCTTGGTCATCGAAGCGCACGGTGGCGGTGAGCTGTGCCGCGTGACGGGTACGTCCGGCGGCCAGCGTGGTGCGGATGCTTCGTCGGTTCCACAGGCTCAGCCCGGTACGCACGGCCAGATACGTGAGCAGTGGTTCCTCGTAGACCTCCTGCTTGGCACCGAAGCCGCCGCCCTCCTGGTACTTGACGACGCGAACGTGGTGGATGGCGAGACCGGTGAGGTCGCAGATAAGACGCCGCACGTCGGAGGGCGCCTGGGTGTTGGTGTGGACGGTGACGGTGCCGTCGGGGTGGGGCACGGCCAAAACGGCGGGCCCCTCCATGCACAGGTGTTCCACTGCCGAGGTCCATGCGTGGACCTGCAGGTCACTCCGGTCAGGCGGCAGGGTTTGCGGCCACTGGTCCCGCGAGGAGATCCGTCCCATCCGCGGGGCCTGGGCCAGCTCGGTGCGCTCGGTCCCCAGGTCCTTCCACTGGCAGGCCAGGGCCTGTTCTGCGGCTCCGGCCTGCTGTGGTGACCGCAGGATCAGGGCAAGGCACGCGTCGCCGATGTGCCGGGGTTCACCGGTCAGCAACTGCTGGTCCCCGGTGTGGGTCAGTTCGGGGGCCGGCGGTGCGGCCGCGCTGTTGAACCGGGCATTGGGCACGTCCTCGGGTCCCCAGAGGGAGTGCACGCCCGGCACCCGCAGCGCGGCGGCGCTGTCCCACGCCAGGAGTTCGGCATGGGCGAGTGGGCTGCGGACCAGGTGGACGAAGTAGGCCGACGTCTGCCCGGTCAGCAGGTCGCTGAGGTAGGGCCATGTCCCGGAGGTCTTCTGCAGCGCTTCTGCGGCACCGTGGCGCGGCGGCTGGAGGGACACGTTCATGCGTGCGGCAGCGGCCAGTAGTTCAATGTCTCCTCGCTCAGGGAGCTGCCGCGCCAGCCCAGACGAACGGGCGCATTCTGGATGCGGCCCTTGCCGAGCATGGGGAAGGCCGCAGGAAAGTTGCCGACGAGTCCGGGGATCAGCACGCGGACCACGCTCACCCCGGAGAGGGCGACGTCCGGGCTGGTCAGATCTGTGTAGTAGACGCGATACCCCTGGTCGGTCACGAGCTTGGCGTAAGCGGCGAGGGAGTACTCCGTGGGCGCGGCGATGTCGCGCAGGTGTCCCTGGACGGGGGTGTCCAGCCATCCCCGCACGGCGTCTTGCGCGCGTGGGTCCAAGAAGAACTGCTGCTGGCACATGAGCGCGTTGATGTCACGGAACTGCGGGTGGTAGTCGTCGACGTAACGCCGGTCCTGGCGCCAGGGCTTGAGGAACCGGTCGCTGACGATGGATTCCAGCGCACCGGCCCGGTAGCGGCCGGTGGGGTTGTCCAGGTCACGGCTGCCCTCCTGCAGGGTGAATGCTTCGGTCGCGGCCTTCAACGCGGCCCGGACCGGATCGGGCTTGCAGCCGAAGCCCACGTTGAGCAGCCCTTCCTCGCGCTGCCAGAGCACCGCCACCACGACCGGGATGCCGAACTCGTTGGGCAGGGCGATGAATCGCAGGTCCTGCTGCTTGGCGGCGGCCTGTGCGACGAGCTGCTCCAGCCGGGTGCCGCTGACGTCCAAGGTGGGCAGTGGATGGGCGTTCAGCCACCAGATCATGGTGATGTCGCGTTCCACCGCCTCTTCGAGGCCGCCTAGGATCGCGGATTCCAGCGTCGCCCCTGCGGCGATCCCCGAGTAGTAGTGCGGGTGGTACGCGGTTTCCTCACGGAACGGGCCGATGTGCCAGTTCACATAGGACAGGCTCGCCGGCAGCCACACGTCACCGCCGTCGAGGTCCTTGCCGTCGATCCAGCTCGTCTGGCTGTCGCGGGCGAACGGCTGGAACGGGAACCCCGGGGTCTGGTGCTGCCCAGGGGAGAAGAGCACAAGATCCTCGGGATCAAGGGCTACGTTCCCAGTCGCGCCAAGTGAGTTGAAGCTTCCGCGCCGGATCCGCTCCGGGGCGATCAGGTTGCCGCAGTAGCGCTCCACCGCCTCCCCCAGGGAGGCGGTGCGGGCATCGTCGGCGGACAGGAAGCTGCTGCCGCCGCACACCTGGCTGTTCGCCCACGGGTAGAGACGCTTGGTGGTGGCCGCGAACGCCTGGTAGGTGACCAGTCCCTCGGGAACGCACTCGTGATGGGGCACCGGCCGTGCGTGGACCACAGGACCGGTCCGCGGGTCGAACAGGACCTCCAGTCCGGATCCCAGCTCGGCGAGCTTCGCCCAGTGGCGGCTGAGCTCGGGGTGCGGATTGCGGTCCGGCAGTGGCAGTACGGTGTGCCACTCCAAGGTTCCTTGCAGCGGCTTGACCAGCAGCTCGCGGAACAGCAGGCGACTGGTCCCCTCACCGAGCCATCGTTGCAGCTCGATACGTAGGAGAACGGCAGGAAGGCGCAGGTCCGCAGTACCCAAGGGACTGCGGCCAACGACCCCCGGCGTCTGCAGGGCTTCATGGTGTTCCGCGTTGCGGACCGACATCAGGCGGCGGCCCTGGAGATCGATCGCGTCGCTGGTCTGGTCGGCCAGGGCCAAGGGGCCCACGCTCACCGACTCGTGCTCAAGGACAGCGGTGGTGAAGCAGTGGCCAAGTGCGCGTGCTGTGGCCACAGCCTCGGCGATCGGCTCACGGTCAGAGGAGTCGAAGGCGAGCACCAGGGGCATGCGCCCGAGCTCGCCAGGTACGGGAGCGTCGTGGACCCCCGGAACCAGCGTGCAGCCGAGCTCCTTGGCGAGTGCTTCCCCCAGACGGCCGCTGCCGACCACCAGGCAAACGGATGTATCGCCCTGGCGGACGGTCTCGGAGCTGAGCCGTTCGTGCAGGGAGCGGGCCAGCGGCGTGTCCTGGGAGGCAAGGTGAGACAGGGCCGCAGTGACTACCTCGGCCGATTCGGACACCTTCAGCAGGGTGCCCCTGGGCGTGCGCAGCAGACTTGCCTCCGGCGAGCCGGGCAAAGCATGTACAGCGGTACTGTCCGTACCCAGCTCGTTGAGCATAAACTAACCTCTCGGTAAGATGGTAAGACTGTTGCCCGGCACAATTGGCGTGTGCCGGGCAACAGTCCTGTTCATGCGAGGGGATGCCTAGAAGGCACTCCACTCGAACACGGTGCCACCGTCGGGCTCCGGGTGGTGCCCGTTCGGCGCCATCGGCTCCTCGGGCCAGGTCTCCACAATCTCCTCGATCATGATTCCTCCTCTGTGGTGTTTCTTTTCTCTACCTGCCAGCGGTCACGATGTGCTGACAAGCTCCCGCCTTCATGGCGGAAGTCTGCGTAGTGCGCCGACTCCAGGAGAAGCTCGAAGATTAGATCCTCGCTCTTGTGAATAACACCGGAAACGGCATGCGCGTCAGTGATGGCGCGAACTCTCTCCGGGTCATCGACCAGCGCAGCGATCCCTCGCACGGAGAACTCCTCGCCGGACTTGCCGGGGAGCGCGTGCAGATGATATCTCGGATTCTCTAGGATCTCGCGACACTTGGGCGTACTCGGGATAAGCGATACAAAAATCGACTCCTCGTCGATGATGACGCTCACTGGAGTAATGCGTGGATTCCCGGCGAGGGTAGACGTGGCAAGATAGCACGTCCCGCGAAATCTCAATAGGAGATCGCTCCCAGTTTGCGCCAGATCCGGAGCTCCGTGCCGGAACTCACCCCACCTTGGCAAGGTTCTTTCCCCTGCAGTTTTCTCTCGCATGTTCCCCCCCGATGTGTCCATGCCATCACTCATCCATGGCCTGGGTCAAGCGATTAATTAATATCAACCTACAAGTGCGGTAATGGTGGCTTGATCGGCTTACCTGCCGAAAGATCGACAATGTGAGATATATGCGTACTATCACTGCCGGTATAGAAAAATCCGATATGCTGCTAGATGAACGGGCTCGGTGCTGAATGTCCGATTCATGCTCCGGTGCCATCAGAGGACCTCCATTGCGTTTGGGCCACTGCACTCAGCCTGCCCCACGGTCAGGGATTGTCCTGTCGACCCATCAGTTCGCAATTGGATTAGGCAAGTTGAAAAATGAAGCGGAGCGTTCGCTGTCGTGGGCTTCATCGCATCCTGATCTGACGCGACATCCCGGGCCGCGGAGACCTGGTAAAACTGACGCTTCATCAACACCATGGTCGGAGCCTCGGTGCACCGCGTGCCCAGGCCCCCGTTCGAGCCTCGACGGGCTATCTGTTGTTCGATACGCCTCTCGCTGGTCGGCCGTGGGCGCTCCGGTCACTTGGAGGCTGCCAGGCACTACGGAGTGCTGTGCCTCATGTGCCTCAAGGCATCAGAGTGCTACTGACCTGCTTGAAGGTCTTGACAACCCCAGATAACCTCGGCGGCCTGCGGCTTTGCGGCGCTTCTCTACAAAGTCGTCACCAGCGGGGCCGTGTCGTCCGCCCTCAACGGGCTGATCAAGAAGGCTCTCGGTGCGGTCTGACCGCCGGCGCCGCAGGGGTGCTGACACCGGGTTCGTGACGGCTGAGACGGCGGTCGCGATGCCGGTGCTGGTCGCGCTGACGGCGGTGCTGGTCTGGGGCGTCCTGGTCGGTGCGGCGCAGATCCGCTGCGTGGACGCCGCCAGGGAGGCGGCCCGCGCGGCGGCGCGCGGCGATCCGGCCGGACAGGTGCTGGGTGTTGCCCGTGCGGCTGCTCCGGCCGGCGCGGAGGTCCAGGTGAGCGAGCAGGGCGAGAGCGTGCACGTCGTGGTCTCCGCCCGCTCGCAGGGGCCGGGTGTGCTGGGCGGCCTGCTCTCGCTGCGGGTGTCCGGCTCCGCCTCCGCCCTGCGCGAAAAGGGGACCCCCTGATGCGGCGGGCGGCAGATCCCGAGACCGGGTCCGCCTCGATTTGGCTGGTCGCTCTGCTGATGCTGGCCGGGTGTGCGCTGCTGGCCGCGCTCGGTCTGGGGGCGGCGGTCACGGCACGCCACCGGGCGGAGGCGGCGGCGGACCTGGCCGCGCTGGCGGCGGCCGACCGGATGCTGCAGGACCCCGCCGGGGCGTGCGGGCAGGCGGCCCGCACCGCGGAGGAGCAGCGGGCCCGGTTGACGTCCTGCGCGCTGCGCAGCGACTGGGCGGAGGACTCGGTGGAGGTCACCGTCTCGGTGCCGCTGCCCGGCGTGCTCTTCGCCGGCCTGCCGCCCGCGCGCGGCCGCGCCAAGGCCGGTCCGCTCTATGCCGGAGGCGGGGCGGGGACCGTGTCCGGGACCGGGACCGGGGCAGAGACCGCGTCGGTGTCGGTGTCGGTGTCCGGGGCCGCGTCCGGGGTCGGGCCGAGCAGCAGTCGCAGCAGGGTGATCGAACCGTCCTTGTCCAGCGGGTCGTTGCCGTTGCCGCATTTGGGTGACTGGATGCAGGAGGGGCAGCCCCGCTCGCACTCGCAGGCGGTGATCGCGGCCAGGGTCGCGGTGAGCCAGTCGCGCGCCCGCTGGAAACCGCGTTCGGCGAAGCCGGCCCCGCCCGGGTGGCCGTCGTAGACGAAGACGGTCGGCAGCCCGGTGTCCGGGTGCAGCGGGGTGGAGACACCGCCGATGTCCCAGCGGTCGCAGGTCGCGAACAGCGGCAGCAGCCCGATGGAGGCGTGCTCGGCGGCATGCGCCGCGCCCGGGAGTTCCTCGGGGAGCAGGCCGGCGGCGTCCAGTTGATCATCCGTCACGCACCACCACACGGCCCGGGTGCGCAGGGTGCGCGGCGGCAGGTCGAGCTTGGTCTCGCCGAGGATCTCGCCGGTGAGCAGCCTGCGCTTCAGGAAGGAGACGACCTGGTTGGTGACCTCGACCGAGCCGAAGCAGAGCCGGGCGTCGCCCCACTTCACCTCGTGGTCGGTGCCGAGCACGCGGATGGCGGTGGTGTCCCTGGCGACGGTGCTGTAGTTCGGGTCGGCCGCCTCGACCAGGGCGACCGCGTCCTCCAGGTCGAGCTCCCGGACCAGGTAGGTCCGGCCCTGGTGGAGGTGGACGGCCCCGGTGTGGACGGCGGCGTGGGCGGAGGCTGCGTCCACGGTGCCCAGCAGACGGCCTGTGTCGGCCTCCACGACGCGTATCGGCGCTCCGCCGGACCCCCGGATGTCCACGGCGTCCACGGCCCGCTCACGCCGCGTCCAGTACCACCCGCCCGCGCGTCTCCTGAGCATCCCCCGCTGCTCCAGCTGCGGGAGCAGCAGCGGCGCGGACGGGCCGAAGAGTTCCAGGTCGGGTTCGGTGATCGGGAGTTCGGCGGCGGCCGCGCACAGGTGCGGGGCCAGCACATGCGGATTGTCGGGGTCGAGCACGGTCGATTCCACCGGACGGCGGAACAGGGAGTCGGGATGGTGGACCAGGTAGGTGTCCAGCGGGTCGTCGCGGGCGATCAGCACGGCCAGCGCGCCCTGGCCGCCGCGCCCCGCGCGGCCGGCCTGCTGCCACAGCGAGGCCCGGGTGCCGGGGTAGCCGGCCAGCAGGACGGCGTCCAGGCCGGAGACGTCCACCCCGAGCTCCAGGGCGCTGGTGGAGGCCAGGCCCAGCAGCTGCCCGGTGTGCAGCGCGCGTTCGATCGCCCGGCGTTCCTCGGGCAGGTAGCCGCCCCGGTAGGCGGCGACCCGGCGCGCGGTGTCGGCTCCGGCCGCCTCCGTCAGCCGCTCCTGGGCGATCACGGCCAGCAGTTCGGCCCCGCGCCTGGACCGGACGAAGGCCACCGTCCTGGTGCGCTGCAGGACCAGGTCGGCGAGCAGGTCGGCGGCCTCGGCCGTGGCGGAGCGCCGTACGGGCGCGCCCTGTTCGCCGTGGAGTTCGGTGAGCGGGGGCTCCCAGAGGGCGAAGACCGTCTCGCCGCGCGGGGAGCCGTCGTCGGTGACCTCGGCGACCGGCAGCCCGGTGAGACGGCCCGCGGTCGTCCCCGGGTCGGCGGAGGTCGCGGACGCCAGCAGGAACACCGGGTCCGCGCCGTAGTGGGCGCACAGGCGGCGCAGGCGGCGCAGCACCTGGGCGACGTGCGAGCCGAAGACGCCCCGGTAGCTGTGGCACTCGTCGACCACGACATAGCGCAGGGCGCGCAGGAAGGAGGCCCAACGGGCGTGGGCGGGCAGCAGGCCGCGGTGCAGCATGTCCGGGTTGGTCAGCACCAGCGAGGCGTACTGGCGGACCCACTCGCGCTCCTGGAACGGCGTGTCGCCGTCGTAGGCGGCGGCGCGCACCCGGCCGAGCGCGCCGTCCGCGGCGTGGCGCAACTCGCCGATGCGGCGCAGCTGGTCGGCGGCGAGCGCTTTGGTCGGGGACAGGTACAGGCCGGTGGCGCCCCGCCCGTTGGGGGCCTCGGTGCCCTCCAGGAGGGCGCTGAGCACCGGGGCGAGGTAGGCCAGCGACTTGCCCGAGGCGGTCCCTGTGGCGATAACCACACTTTTGCCGTCGATCGCGAGGTTGGCGGCTTCTGCCTGATGTGTCCAAGGTCCGGGGATCCCGATGCCCCGGACCGCGGCCAGGACCTCCGGCCTGATCCGATCGGGCCAGTCCGCATAGCGGGCTGCGCGTGCGGGAATGTGCTCCGTATGAGTGAGCCGATCTTGCCGTCCTCGGGCCTCCGTCAGCCTGACGAGAACGGTCGTGGGCGGGTCCGGGGGCGGCTTCATCGGTACCAAGTCTGTCATCAGAGCGGTGGAGATTCGCCCTAAGGCGTCGTGCTGCCCTGGTCGTAAGTGGTTGAATGCCATCGCGGCCGTGTTCAGGGGCACCAGCCCCAGCCGTCGGCCAAGATTCGCAACAATGCCATCGCGGCAGCGTGCCCCGCATCAGCGGGACGCGGTGGCGTGAGAGCAAGGTGCTGGAGGTTCCGTGGACCTGTCCCTGTCGACCCGTACCGTTGGCGACCGCACGGTTGTCGAGGTGGGGGGCGAGATCGATGTGTACACCGCCCCGAAGCTGCGAGAGCAGCTCGTCGAGCTCGTCAACGAGGGTCACTACCACCTGATCGTGGACATGGAAGGCGTCGACTTCCTGGACTCGACCGGGCTGGGCGTGCTCGTCGGCGGGCTCAAGCGGGTACGCGCCCATGAGGGTTCGCTCCGTCTGGTCTGCAACCAGGAGCGCATCCTCAAGATTTTCCGTATCACCGGGCTCACCAAGGTGTTCCCCATCCACGGTTCCGTGGACGAGGCCGTTGCCGCGACCGACTGATCTGCTCGCACCGTCGAGCCAGTCGTCGCGACATCCCGGGGCCCCAGTGGTTTGAGGCCCCGGGCCGGTCCCGGCAAAGCAACTTTCGAGGGGGAGCCATGGCCACCGTCGAACTCCGATTCAGTGCGTTCCCGGAACACGTGCGGACCGCGCGGCTCGTCGCCGCGGCTGTCGCCCGCCGGGCAGGGGTTGACGAATCCGTCCTCGACGAGGTCCGCCTCGCCGTCGGCGAAGCATGCTCGCGCGCGGTCGGACTTCACCAGCGCAGCGGTATCGATGAACCCGTCCGGGTGAAACTTGTCGAGCACGAGAAGCGGTTCCTGATCGAGGTCGGTGACGGCGTCGGCGGCAAGCACGCGTCGGACGACCACCACCACTCGGTCGACGGCCTCGCCGACGACGCCGCCGAGGCCGCGATGGGCCTCGCTGTCATCAGCGGGCTCGTGGACGACCTCGACATCGGCAGCGACGAGGACGGCGGCCTGATCAAGATGAGCTGGCCCGTGGCCGTCCACCCCGTGCTGCCCTGACACATCGAGCCGACCTGCCGAGCTGATTCGGCGTCAATCACAGCGGTGACAGGCATGGCCCCATCCGGTCATGCCTGTCCACTTCCATGTGATCCCAAACGTCCCTTTCGATAACCTCCGCACCAAGTTCGGATGATCCGTCACATAACAAGAAAATCTTGACGGTTGCTGCCCTAATCCCTGCGCATACCCTGTTTTGATCAGGCCGTGATTCCTAGAATCGCGGCCTGTCGTGTTGGCACACAGGGATGCGACACGGCGCAACCTCGCCCGCGCAGCCGAGCGGTCGACGGCGGCCAACTCCCGCTGCCCGCCTGCCCGGCGCACGAGCCAGACGTCAAGGAGGACGAATGGCCGGGCTCTTCTTCACCGGTGCTCCAGTCACCACTGGTCCCGTGCTCACCGGCACCGACCAGACCGTCGTCACCATCGTCGCGATCGTTGCCGTCGCCGCTCTCGGGGTCGCCTGGCTGCTGGTCCGCCAGGTCCTCGCGTTCGACGAGGGCACCGACGCCATGAAGCGCATCGCCACCGCCGTCCAGGAGGGCGCCAACGCCTACCTGGCACGACAGTTCCGCACGCTCGGCGGCTTCGCCGGAGCCGTGGTCTTCCTGCTGCTGCTGCTCCCCGCCGACACCTGGTCCCAGCGCATCGGCCGGTCGGTGTTCTTCCTGGTCGGCGCGGCCTTCTCGGCCATCACCGGCTACATCGGGATGCGCCTGGCCGTCCGCTCCAACGTCCGGGTCGCCGCGGCGGCCCGCGCCGCCACCCTCGCCCCCGACTCCGGCTCCGACGGGGCGTCCCCGCCCGCCGAACCGGACATCAGGGGCGTCTCCCACACCGCCATGCGGATCGCCTTCCGCACCGGCGGCGTCGTCGGGATGATCACCGTCGGCCTCGGGCTGCTCGGGGCCTCCGTCGTGGTCCTGATCTACAAGGAGAACGCCGCCAAGGTCCTGGAGGGCTTCGGCTTCGGTGCGGCCCTGCTGGCGATGTTCATGCGTGTCGGCGGCGGCATCTTCACCAAGGCCGCCGACGTCGGCGCCGACCTCGTCGGCAAGGTCGAACAGGGGATACCCGAGGACGATCCGCGCAACGCCGCCACCATCGCCGACAACGTGGGCGACAACGTGGGCGACTGCGCCGGCATGGCCGCCGACCTGTTCGAGTCCTACGCCGTCACCCTCGTCGCCGCGCTGATCCTCGGCACGGCCGCGTTCGGCAACGACGGGCTCGCCTTCCCGCTGCTCGTCCCCGGCATCGGGGTGGTCACCGCCGTGCTCGGCATCTTCGCGGTGTCCCCGCGCCGCCGGGACCGCAGCGGCATGACCGCCATCAACCGCGGCTTCTTCATCTCCGCCGCCTTCTCGCTGGTGCTGGTCGTCGCGGCGGTCTTCGCCGTCCTGCCGGCCCACTTCTCGCAGCTCAAGGGCGTCCCCGCGGCGATCACCCAGCACAACGGCGACCCCCGGCTGTTCGCGCTCGCCGCCGTCGCCATCGGGATCGTCCTGGCCGCCGTGATCCAGCAGCTCACCGGCTACTTCACCGAGACCAACCGGCGTCCGGTCATGGACGTCGCCAAGACCTCCCTCACCGGGCCCGCGACCGTCGTGCTCGGCGGGATCTCGCTCGGCCTGGAGTCCGCCGTCTACTCCGCCGCCGTCATCGGCGCGGCGGTGTACGGGGCGTACCTGCTGGGCGGCGGCTCGCTGACGCTGGCGCTGTTCGCGGTCGCCCTCGCCGGGACCGGGCTGCTCACCACCGTCGGCGTGATCGTGGCCATGGACACCTTCGGCCCGGTCTCCGACAACGCCCAGGGCATCGCCGAGATGTCCGGCGACGTCACCGGCGCGGGCGCGCAGGTCCTGACCGAGCTGGACGCCGTCGGCAACACCACCAAGGCGATCACCAAGGGCATCGCCATCGCCACCGCCGTGCTCGCGGCGACGGCGCTGTTCGGGTCCTACACCAATGCCATCAGCACCGCCGAGGCACAAGTGGGCCCGGCCGCCCACGGCCTGAGCCTCAGCCTGGACATATCCCAGCCCAACAACCTGGTCGGGCTGCTGCTCGGCGCGGCCGTGGTGTTCCTCTTCTCCGGCCTCGCCATCAATGCGGTCGCCCGCTCGGCCGGGTCCGTGGTGTTCGAGGTCAGGGAGCAGTTCCGGACCAAGCCGGGCATCATGGAGGGCACCGAACTCCCGGACTACAAGCGGGTCGTGGACATCTGCACCCGTGACGCGCTGCGGGAGCTCGCCACCCCGGGTCTGCTCGCCGTGCTTGCACCGATCGCCGTCGGCTTCCTGCTCGGCGTCGGCTCGCTCGGCTCCTACCTGGCCGGGGCGATCGGCACCGGGACGCTGATGGCGATCTTCCTCGCCAACTCGGGCGGGGCCTGGGACAACGCCAAGAAGCTGGTCGAGGAGGGCAAGTACGGCGGCAAGGGCAGCGCCGCGCACGAGGCGACGATCATCGGTGACACGGTCGGCGACCCCTTCAAGGACACGGCGGGACCGGCCATCAACCCGCTGCTCAAGGTGATGAACCTGGTGTCGCTGCTGGTGGCTCCGGCCATCGTGAAGTTCAGCTTCGGCGCGGACGCCGACACCGGCCTGCGGGTCGGCGTCGGCCTGGCCTGCGTCGCGGTGATCGTCGGCGCGGTCTGGAACTCCAAGCGGCGCGGCATCGCCGTCGGCGCGGAGTCCGCCGACGGCGACGGCAACAGCGTCGTGGCCGGGGAGGCCTCTCCCCACCCGGCCCCGGTGTCCTGACAGCAGGCGGGTCAGCTGCTTGTCGGCGCCTTCGATGGCGTCGACGAGCAGCGGCCACAGCTGCTCCGGCAGGCTGTGGCCCATGCCCGGGACGAGCAGCAGCTCCGATCCCGGCACGGCCGCCGCGAGGGTGCTCGCGCGGTACGCCCGTTAAATGCCCATATCTACGGCACAATCGACCGTCCCCCGGCCTCCCTCCCCGCTCGCCGTGTAGGTTCCCAGGCTGGACCCAGTGCATGCCGGGTGCGTACGACGAGAGGAACCGCGGTGGCGAGGAAGAAGTGGCTGAGGCTTGTGGCTCCGGCCGCGCTGCTGGCCTTCGGGGCCACGGCCTGCAGCAGTGACAACACCGCGCAGATCGACAGCTGGGCGACCACGCTGTGCGGGGACATGACCTCGCCCGTGCAGCAGGCGAGCACCGCTCTCGCCGACACCGGGACGGTGAAGCCGGGGGAGTCCCCGCAGGCGCTGCAGACCCGGCTCGCCGCCGACCTGGGGACCCTGGCCACCGCGAACACCCAGATCGCCCAGGCGGTCCAGAAGGCGGGCGTGCCCAAGGTCTCCAACGGCGCGCAGACGCAGGCCTCCGCCGTCAGCGAGCTCAACCAGGCCGCGGGCGGCTACACCAAGGCCCAGCAGAGCGTGCTGGCCCTGTCGACCACCGACCAGGCCAAGTTCGCGGCGAACCTGGTGGGCATCGGCGACCAGATCCAGCAGCTGGCGGAGCTGTCCACCTCGGCGCTGCAGCAACTGCAGTCGGGGCAGCTGGGCACGGCCCTGGCCAAGCAGCCGGGATGCAAGAGCGTCAGCGCCTCGCCGACGGCCGCGCCCACGTCGACCGGCACGGGACCGGGCACCACCGGCCCGACCTCCGGGTCCACGGCCGGCTCCACGGCGAAGCCCACCACCACCGCGAAGGCCACGTCCACGGGCACGTCCACCGGCAAGCCGAATGCGTCCGCGTCGGCCCACTGACGCCGCTCGGGGGACAATGGCGGGGTGACGAACAGCACCCCGCCCACGCCCCCGCCCGCACCCCTCCGCCCGGCCGCCGACGCCGCTCTCGCGGCCCGGCTCCGGGCTGCCTTCGTCGCCGCCGATTTCACCGCCGACGGCTGTCTGGAGATCCTCGGCGGCACCGCCTACGCGGCGCTGGCCCGCAGCGAGACCGTGCCCGCGCTCCGGGCGACCGGGGGCGGCAGCGCACGGGAGACCCTGCTGCGGCTCTTCCTGCTCCAGCAGGCCGTGCCCCGGGCAGCGGCCGAGGCCGCAGGGCTGCCGGTGGAGGACTGCCTGGCCGGCGGGTGGCTGACGGCCGCCACCGACGGTGCGGACCAGGAGGTGCGGGCGACGGTCGACGTCCGTCCCTACGCCAACGACATCGCCGGAGCGGACGACGCGTCGGACGGTGCCCCGGCCGGGGCCTCGGACAATGCCGCCGACGCCTGGATCGTCTCGGACCTGGGCTGCGCGGTGGGCGGGGCCGGCGGCATCGGCGGGACCGGCGCCCGGCGCGACGTCCCCCGCTCGGAGCTGGTGCTCGGCGTCGGCGGCGCCTCCACCACGCTGGCGAACATCACCGTGCGGCGCCCGGTGCGGCGGGTGCTCGACCTCGGCACCGGCTCCGGCGTCCAGGCGCTGCACGCGGCCAGGCACGCGGCGCGGGTCGTCGCGACCGACGTCAACCCCCGTGCCCTGCACTTCACCCGGTTGACGATGGCGCTCTCGGGCCTGGCCAACACCGAGACCCGGCAGGGCAGCCTCTTCGAACCGCTGGGGGAGGACGAGGCCTTCGACCTGATCGTGTCCAACCCGCCGTTCGTGATCTCCCCCGCGGGCCGGTTCACCTACCGCGACGGCGGGCTGGCGGGCGACGAGCTGTGCCGCAGCCTGGTCGCCGGAGCCGGTCGCCATCTGGAGCCCGGCGGCTACTGCCAGTTGCTCGCCAACTGGCAGCATGTGCGCGGCGAGGACTGGCGCGAGCGGTTGGCCGACTGGATCGCCGGCACCGGGTGCGACGCCTGGGTGGTCCAGCGCGAGGTGCAGGACCCCTGCCAGTACGCCGAGTTGTGGCTGCGGGACGGCGGCGACCACCGGGAGGAGCAGGCGGTCTACGACGCGCGCTACGCGGAGTGGCTGGACGCCTTCGAGGCGGCGAAGGTCGAGGGCGTCGGTTTCGGCTGGATCACCCTGCGGAAGGCCCCTGCGGGCCGACAGCCGGTCGTTCTGCTCGAGGAGTGGCCGCACCCGGTCGAGCAGCCCCTCGGCCCGGAGATCGAACGCTGGTTCGCCCGCCAGGACTTCCTGCGCGAGCACGACGACGCCGCCCTGCTGGACGCCCGCTACCGGCTCGCCGACGGCGTCGTCCAGGAGCAGGTGGGCGTCCCCGGCGCGGAGGACCCCGAGCATGTGGTCCTCCGTCAGAGCCGGGGGATGCTGCGGGCGACCAAGGTGGACACCGTCGGCGCGGGTTTCGCCGGGGTGTGCGACGGCAGCCTCAGCGCGGGCAGCATCCTCGACGCCATCGCCCAGCTCGTCGACGAGGACCCGGTCGCGATCCGCGACCGCGCCCCGCAGCAGATCCGGCTGCTGGTCGAGCAGGGCTTCCTGCTGCCGGAGTAGGCGCGGCGCAGGCGCGTTCACCTGCTGCTTGCCCGGATGACGCCTGCCGTTCTCGGCCTGATGTCAGTGTGACGGTCTTACTCGTCGTACAAGACTGTGGGTTTGGGGCTGGCGTGGGGACTCCACTGGGCGTGTTCACCGGAGCGTTCTTCACGTTGTTCGGTCTGGGCGTGGTCGGGTGGTGCGCCGCCGAGATCAGGGTCCGGCGCGGACTGCGCCGGGGCGGGGTCCCGGTGATGGCGCGGGTGCTCGCGGACCCGCAGGCCGGGTCCGACCACGCCGACGCCGCGCCGGTGCTCAGCTTCCAGGTCGAGGGGCGCGGTGAGATCGTCACCCGCCCCCGGGGCTGGACCTCGATCCGCCGCGTGCCGGTACTGGCCGTGGACGCGCTCGTGCCCGTCTCCTACGATCCGGGGCGTCCCGAGCAGGTCGCCGTCCAGGGGGTGCGCCAGGGCCGCAGCGATCTCTTCTGGGTGCTGCTGGGCCTGGCCTTCGCCGTCTCCGGGGTCGCCCTGCTGGCCGCGGCCCTCTGACCGCCCCATTAACAGTCGACGGAAGCCGCCTGCAGCCGGATGGCCGCAGACACGCCGAAAGTGTCGGATCTTCGCCCGACCCGCTGCCGACAGTCCTATCATCCGGCTTGTGCCGATCTGTCATGTACCCCGGATCTGCTCGGCCGTCGTCACAGCAGCGCAAGAGGTGGCAAACGTACCCAGGTCAGCCAATTTCCAGCCGGTTCTGAGCCATCTCCGCGGCCGCCGACGGTGAGCTTCACAGCGGGAACCTCCGCTCTCGGGTTACCGTTCGAGTGGCGTCGGGCGGGTTCGTCCGGCGTCAGAACGGCAACAGTCCGTTTGACAAGGGGGACCTGGATACGGTCACACTCCGCTTTCAGGGACGTTTCTGCGTGAGGCGGCCCGACAACCCCCCCACACGACCGGGAGAGAAGAGCGAAGGTGTCCCCGACCAGCGAGACCGCACGCGAAGGACGTCGACTCGTGATCGTCGAGTCGCCGGCCAAGGCGAAGACGATCAAGGGCTACCTCGGCCCCGGTTATGTCGTCGAGGCGAGTGTCGGGCATATCCGCGACCTCCCCAGCACCGCCGCCGAGATGCCGGACGGCTACACCGGCGAGGTGCGCCGCCTCGGCATCGACGTCGAGCACGACTTCGAGCCCATCTATGTCGTCAACTCCGACAAGAAGTCCCAGGTCGCGAAGCTGAAGGCGCTGCTGAAGGAGTCCGACGAACTCTTCCTCGCCACCGATGAGGACCGCGAGGGGGAGGCCATCGCCTGGCACCTGCTGGAGGTGCTGCGCCCCAAGGTCCCGGTCCACCGGATGGTCTTCCACGAGATCACCAAGGACGCGATCGAGGCCGCGGTCAACAACCCGCGCGAGCTGAACAAGCGCCTGGTCGACGCCCAGGAGACCCGCCGGATCCTCGACCGCCTGTACGGGTACGAGGTCTCGCCGGTGCTCTGGAAGAAGGTCATGCCGAAGCTCTCGGCGGGCCGGGTCCAGTCCGTGGCGACCCGGCTGGTCGTGGAGCGCGAGCGCGAGCGGATGGCGTTCCGCTCGGCGTCCTACTGGGACCTGACCGCGGTGTTCGCCAGTGCCACGGCTGTGGCCGGCGACCCCGGCACCTTCGGAGCGCGGCTGTCCGCCGTGGACGGGCGACGGGTGGCCAGCGGCCGCGACTTCGACTCCCTCGGGCAGCTCAAGGCAGGCTCGGCGCAGGTGCTGCACCTGGACGAGGACGCCGCCCGCGCCCTGGCCGCCGGGCTCGCCGACGCGACGTTCCGGGTCCGCAGCGTCGAGTCCAAGCCGTACCGCCGCTCCCCGTACGCGCCGTTCCGCACCACGACCATGCAGCAGGAGGCCGGGCGCAAGCTGGGCTTCGGCGCCAAGCGGGCCATGGACGTCGCGCAGAAGCTGTACGAGAACGGCTTCATCACCTACATGCGTACCGACTCGACCACCCTGTCGGAGACGGCGATCAACGCCGCCCGCGCCCAGGTCGAACAACTGTACGGACGCGAGTACCTGCCGGACGTCCCCCGGGTCTACACCGGCAAGGTCAAGAACGCGCAGGAGGCCCACGAGGCGATCCGCCCCTCCGGCGACCGCTTCCGGACCCCGGCCGAGACCGGGCTGCGCGGGGACGAGTTCCGGCTGTACGAGCTGATCTGGATGCGGACCGTCGCCTCCCAGATGAAGGACGCCGTCGGCCAGTCCGTCACGGTCAAGGTCGCCGGAACCTCCACCGCCGGCCAGGACGCCGAGTTCAGCGCCACCGGCAAGATCATCACCTTCCACGGCTTCCTCAAGGCCTACGTCGAGGGCCGGGACGACCCCGACGCCGAGCTGGACGACCGCGAGCGCCGGCTGCCGCCGGTCGCCGAGGGCGACACGCTGGGCGCCGAGGACATCACCCCGGACGACCACGCGACCAAGCCCCCGGCCCGCTTCACCGAGGCGTCGCTGATCAAGGACCTGGAGGACCGCGAGATCGGCCGCCCCTCCACCTACGCCGCGATCATCGACACGATCGTGGCCAGGCGCTATGTCTTCAAGAAGGGCACCGCGCTGGTCCCGTCCTTCCTGGCGCTGGCCGTGGTCCGGCTGCTGGAGGAGCACTTCGGCCGACTGGTCGACTACGACTTCACCGCGAAGATGGAGAACGACCTCGACGGCATCGCCCGCGGCGAGGCCCAGTCCGTGCCCTGGCTGCGGCGGTTCTACTACGGCGAGGCCGGGGAGAACGACGTCGCGCCCTCGGCCGCCGACGCCGGGAACGGTGACGGGGACCACCTCGGCGGGCTCAAGGAACTGGTCACCGACCTGGGCGCGATCGACGCCCGCGAGATCAGCTCCTTCCCGCTCGGCGACAGCGGCATCGTGCTCCGCGTCGGCCGCTACGGCCCCTACGTGGAGAAGGGCGAGCAGCGCGCCGACGTGCCCGACGAGCTGGCGCCCGACGAGCTGACGGTGGACCTGGCCGAGGAGCTGCTGGCCAAGCCCAGCGGCGTCCGCGAGCTGGGCACCGACCCGGTCAGCGGGAACGAGATCGTCGCCAAGGACGGCCGCTACGGCCCGTACTTCACCGAGGTCCTGCCCGAGGGCACGCCCAAGACCGGCAAGAACGCGGTGAAGCCGCGCACCCAGTCGCTGCTGTCGACGATGTCGCTGGACACCGTCACCCTCGACGACGCGCTCAAGGTCTTCGGCCTGCCGCGGGTCGTCGGCGCGGACGCGGAGGGCGTGGAGATCACCGCGCAGAACGGCCGCTACGGCCCGTACCTCAAGAAGGGCACCGACTCGCGCTCCCTGGAGAACGAGGAGCAGATGTTCACGGTGACCCTGGAGGAGGCGCTGGCGATCTACGCGACGCCCAAGCAGCGGGGCCGCGCCGCGGCCAAGCCGCCGCTCAAGGAACTGGGCACGGACCCGGTCAGTGAGCGTCCGGTCGTCGTCAAGGACGGCCGCTTCGGCGCGTACGTCACCGACGGTGAGACGAATGCCACACTGCGCCGGGACGACAGCGTCGAGGAGATCACCCCGGAGCGCGGCTACGAGCTGCTGGCGGAGAAGCGCGCCAAGGGCCCGGTGAAGAAGGTCGCCAAGAAGGCCCCGGCGAAGAAGGCCGCAGCGAAGAAGGCGCCGGCGAAGAAGGCGGCCGCCACCAAGACGACCGCGGCGGCCAAGGCCACGGCGACCAAGACGGTTGCGAAGAAGACCGCGGCCAAGACGGCCACGGCCTCGGCCGCGAAGAAGACCACGACGGCGAAGAAGGCCGCCGAGAAGAAGACGGCCGCAGCCGAGTAGACCGTGCCGCTCCCCCGGTGAACCTGTCCGGAAAAGCTGGACAGGTTCAGCGGAGGAGCCTGCCCCGGCGGGTCATGAACCCGTGCCCTACCGGACAAGGACCCTTACGATGTCGGTCCCTCCGGTTAGGCTGGCCGCATGACGAGTGCGGAACGCCCCGGACCGGAACCCACCCAGCCTGCCGACCGGGCCGAGCTCGAGCGTGCGCAGGCACTGCTGCGCGTCCGCCCGTACCGGAAGGTGTGGCGGACACACCTGCTCGGCGCGATCGGCGACCGCCTCGGCCTGCTCGCTCTGCTCATCCTGACCTGGTCCGCGTCCGGCGCCCTGGGCGAGTTCGGGGGCGGCTTCCGCGGGCTGCTGTTCACCGTCGCCGTGGTCTTCGCCGTCCGGATCGCCGGGACGGTGCTCTTCGGCGCGGCGCTGCTCGCCCCGGTGGCGCAGCTCGTCCACCGCCTGGACCGCCGCTGGACGCTGTTCGGCACCGACGTCCTGCGCGTCGTGCTGATCGCGGTCGCGCCCTTCTGGATCGTCTGGACCGGCTCGACGTCCGTGCTCTGGCTGCTCGTCAGCGTGTTCGTGATAGCCGCCGCCGAGCGGGTGTCGACGGTCGCCCGCGAGTCCCTGGCCGACCAGCTCGTCCCCGGCGGCGCCGGGGCGCAGGGCCCGCTGCTGCGCCGGATCGACCGGTGGACCGGCTACGCGGCCCTGCCGGTCGCCGCCGCCTCGTTGGTGCTGCTGATGCTGGTGGAGAACGGCCTGGCCACCGGGGTGAGCTGGCTGAACCAGCACCAGGGGGTGCTGGCGGCCTTCGGCGCGGCCGGATTCCTCGCGGCGTCGGCGGTCCTGGTCCACCTGCAGGAGCTGCCCGCCGCCCCCGCCCTGCCGGTCCCGCCGCGCTCCCCGCTGGCGAATCTGCGCGCCCCCGCCGACACCACCCTGGGACTGGGCAGCCGCGGCCGCACCAACACGTCCGTGGTCTTCAGCTTCGCCGTCGCCGGCGCCACCGCCGCCATGGCGGCGTTCGCCGCGGTGGCGCTGCCGCACGCGACCGACCTCGGAGCGGGGCCGGCCGGGTTCGGTCTGCTGGTGCTGGCCGCGAGCGCCGCACCGCTGCTGGGCATGCGTATCGCACCGACCGTGCTGCCGGTGCTCGGCCGCCGCCGCCTGCTGCCGCTGGCGCTCGGCACCACCGCCGTGATGCTGCTGCTCAGCGGCCTGGTCGTGGACTTCGTCCTGGCCCTGGTGCTGGTCACCGCCGCCGGGATCGCGGCCGGCGTCGCGATCCGGACCGGCAGGGTGCTGCTCGACCAGGAGACCGAGGAGGCCCGGCAGCCCAAGGTCGCCGAGCATCTGCACGCGATGCTGCGCGTCGCCGCCGGCACCGCTCTGGTCCTGGCCCCGCTGCTGGCCGCGGCCATCGGCCGCCAGGCCTACGACGACACCGCCGTGAGCTTCGACCACGGCGGCGCGGGCCTGTCCATCGCCGTGGTGGGCGTGCTGCTGCTGGTCCTCGCGGTGGTCGTCTCCGTCCGCTCGGACGACCGACGCTCGGTCGCGCCGTTCAGCAAGGACGTCTGGGACGCCCTGCGCGGCGGCAGCCGACCGGTTCCCCACCGCGCGGGCACCGGCTACTTCATCGCCCTGGAGGGCGGGGACGGAGCGGGCAAGTCCACCCAGGCCCAGGCCCTCGCCGAGTGGATCCGCAGCAAGGGCCACGAGGTCGTGGTGACGCGCGAGCCCGGCGGCAGCGTCATCGGGCAGCGGCTGCGCGCCATGCTGCTGGACGTCGGCAACACCGGGATCTCCCACCGCGCCGAGGCCCTGCTGTATGCGGCGGACCGCGCCGAGCACGTCGAGACGGTGATCCGGCCCGCGCTGGAGCGCGGAGCCGTGGTGATCACCGACCGCTACCTGGACTCCTCCATCGCCTACCAGGGCGCGGGCCGCGACCTGTCCGGCGCCGAGGTCGGCAGGATCTCGCGCTGGGCCACGGACGGCCTCGTCCCCGACCTGACCGTGCTGCTCGATGTGTCCCCCGAGGCGGCGCGCGAGCGCTTCACCGAGGCGTTGGACCGGCTGGAGTCCGAGCCGGAGGAGTTCCACGCCCGCGTGCGCGCCGGGTTCCTCGCCCTGGCGGCGGCCGACCCGGTCCGCTACCTGGTGGTGGACGCCGGGCAGCCGGCGGCCGGAGTGACCACCGCGATCCGGCACCGGCTGGACCGCGAGCTGCCGCTGTCCGAGCAGGAGAAGGCCGCCCGAGCCGAGCAGGAGCGGCTGGCCCGCGAGGCCGAGGCGGCCCGCCTGGCGGCGGAGGCCAAGGCCAAGGCCGAGGCCGAGCAGGCCGAACGGGAGAAGCAGGCGCTGCTGGAGCGGCTGCGGCTGGAGGCCGAGGAGAAGGCCAAGGTCCAGCAGGCCGAGGAGGACCGCCAGGCTGCCGAGGCCGCACGGCTGGCCGCCGAGCAGGCCCGTCTCGCCGCCGAGGCGGAGGCCGACCGGCGAGCGGCCGAGGAGGAGGAACGTCTCGCCGCCGAGGCCGAGGAGCGCCGCCGGGTCGAGTCCGAGGCAGCCCGGCTGACCGAGCTCGAACGCCAGCGCGACGTGAAGCGCGCCGAGGAGCGCCGCCGGGCGGAGGACGCGCTGCGCCGGGCGGAGGAGGCCCGGCTCGCAGCGGCGGCAGCAGCGGCGGATGCGGATGCGGTGGCAGCGGCGGGCGGAGCCGCTGCGGAGGACGACGCCCCGACGCGGGAGACGCCCGTGCTCGCGCCCGCGACGCCCGCGCCCGGAGCTGCGGTGCCGCCGGAGGCGCCGACCGAGGTGATCCCCGCCATACCGCCGAAGCCCAGCACCCCGCCCGCCGCCGAGACCCCTGAATCGGCGAACGAGCGCACGACGGTGCTGCCGATGCCCAAGTCCTGGCAGGTGGCCAAGCCCCGGAGCGAGGAGAGCGTCCAGGACCGGGTGCCGGAGTGGCTGTTCAGGCCGCAGGACGAGACCGTGGAGAGCGCCCAGCCCGAGGTGGAGCGCACCCGCGAGCTCCCCGCCGTGCCACCGGCGGCCGCGGCGGGCGGTGGCATGGAGGAGACCAGCGTCCTGCCGCGCGGCCGCTACGACTGGGCCGAGGAGACTCCGCTGGACAACCTGCCCAGCCTGACCGACGAGCTCCTCGGATCCCGGGACGAGTGGTCCCAGTGGCACGACAACGGCGAGGAGGGCCCGGAGCCCAAGCGTCGGCGCTGAGAAGCTTCGGGGCGTGTCGGTGCGGGCCGCTAGGGTCGAGGCAGATATCTCAGCAGGGTCGGAGTCAGCGTGAGCGTGTGGGACGACGTCGTCGGCCAGGGCGCGGTGGTGGAGCAGCTGGTCGCCGCCGCGCGGTCGGCGCGGGCCGTGCTGTCCGGCGACGGGGATACCTCGGGCATGACCCATGCCTGGCTGTTCACCGGGCCGCCGGGGTCGGGCCGGTCGACCGCCGCGCGGTCCTTCGCCGCCGCGCTGCAGTGCGTCTCGCCGGACCAGGAGCTCGGCGGGGTCCCCGGCTGCGGGTTCTGCGAGGGCTGCCACACGGCGCTGATCGGCAGCCACGCCGACGTGGACGTGGTGCGCACCGATGTGCTGAGCATCGGCGTCAAGGAGACGCGTGAGCTGGTCCGCAACGCGTCGATGTCCCCGTCCGCGGGGCGCTGGCAGATCATCGTCGTCGAGGACTCCGACCGGCTGACCGAGGGCGCGGCGAACGTCCTGCTCAAGGCCATCGAGGAGCCCGCGCCGCGCACCGTGTGGCTGCTGTGCGCACCGTCCGTCGAGGACGCGCTGCCGACGATCCGCTCGCGCTGCCGACTGCTGGTGCTGCGCACACCGCCGGTCTCGGCGGTCGCGGACGTGCTGGTGCGGCGGGACGGCATCGACCCGGAGATGGCGCTCTTCGCCGCCCGGGCCGCGCAGGGACACATCGGCCGGGCCCGGCGGCTCGCGACGGACGAGGCGGCCCGGCAGCGCCGGGCCGAGGTGCTGGCGCTGCCGCTGCGCGTGGCCGACCTGGGGGCCTGCCTGGCGGGTGCGCAGGGCCTGATCGACGCGGCGGGTGCGGACGCCAAGCAGGTCGCGGAGGAGGTCGACACCAAGGAGACCGAGGAGCTGCGCGCGGCGCTGGGCGCGGCGGCCGGGGTCGGCGGCCGGATGCCGCGCGGCACGGCCGGGGCGATGAAGGAGCTGGAGGACCGACAGAAGCGCCGGGCCACCCGGACCAGCCGCGACACCCTGGACCGGGCCCTGATCGACCTGTCGTCCTTCTACCGCGACGTCCTGGCGCTGCAGTTCGGTGCCGGTGGCGAGCTGACCTGCGAGGATCTGCGTCCGGCGGTGCAGCGGGTGGCGGAGGGGTCCACACCGGAGGGGACGCTGCGGCGGATCGAGGCGGTGCTGGGCTGCCGACGGGCGCTGGAGCGCAATGTCGCCCCGCTGCTCGCCGTCGAAGCGATGACGGTGGCCCTGCGCGCGGGGTGATCCGCCCCGGTTCGTCTCCGGTCCGTCCTCGGTCCGTCCTCTGGTCCGTCCTCCGATCGGGTGACAGTTGCGGCGCGGGGTGAGAGTACCCGGGCACGGCGGGGATGCCCTCCGAGTGATCTTTGCGGTCCTGCTGGCAGCAGGCGTGTCGGCGGCGGCGTGGTTCGGTATCGGTGCGGCGCGGTGCTGGCTCGATCAACGGGCCGGACTCGCCTATGAACTGACGCCCAGCTATCTCGGCACCGCGCTGCGCGGGGTGGCCGCCGTCGCGGCCCTGGGCTGCGCGCTGATCGCGGCTCTGCTGCTCGCCGCTCCCCACCGCTCCGCGGCCCCGGCCGCGCGCCACCGCACGGTCGCCTCCGACGCCCGGCCGAGGCAGGCCCCGCCGTCCCTGAAGCCGACGGCCCAGGCCTCCCCAGCGGCCTCCCCCGCGCAGGGGATGCTGACGGTCGGTCATCCCTCCGGCGGTGAGCTGAGGGAGGGCACGCTGCCGGGGTATCCCGGGCGCCTGCGGATCTGGCTTCCGCCGCAGTACCCGCACCGGTCCCACCCGCTCCCGGCGCTGATCGTCCTCGCCGATCCGACCGTCCTGCCGGATGTCTTCGACGGCCTGGTCGAAGCCGTCTCGGACGGCAGGGCCAACCCGTTCCTGGTGGTCGCCCCGTCCACCGGCCAGACCGTGCCGGGGGAGCAGCTCCGCAGGGCTGTGGCCCGGGAATTCCACGTGGAGCCCGTTCCGCGCTCCTGGGGCGTGCTGGGCATCGACGCCGGTGCCCCCGGCGCGGTGGCCGCGGAGCTGGCCCGGCCCGACGCCTATGCCGCCGGGGCCGGGGTGAGCGGCCGCTACGACGCGCTGCGGCCGGTGTCGCGCCCGGGTGTCCAACTGCTGCTCGCCGACACCGCGCAGGACAGGGCGGGGCAGGCGTCGGCGGCACGGCTGCGCCGGGCGCTGACGGGGGTGCCGCAGGCTGCTGTGCGGCTCTCCGACGTGGTGAACGACTTCAGCGAGGAGCGCGAGCGGGTGCGTCTGGTCCGGATGGCCGCGGGCTACCTGACCGAGTGCATGGCCTCGGCCACGCACGCCTCCGCCTGACCGGGTGAGCGAGACGTTCTGACCGTCCGGGCGTCGGCCTCCGGCCGATAGCCTCTGCATACCAAGGAGCGGGAGAAATCATGAGCAGATTGCGGAGGGCCGCGACCGCGGCACTGGTGGTCGCGGGTCTGGCCCTGAGCGGCTGCACCTCCGGCTCCGGCCCCGCGTCCGATCCCGCGTCCGCCGGCGTGGGCGCCGGCTCGCCCACGTCGGGTGACGCCGCCTCGGCTCCGGTGCTGCAGCCGCTGTCCGCCGCGATCCCGGCCGACCTGGAGCACTACTACCGGCAGAGGCTCTCCTGGCACTCCTGCGACGGCTCGTTCCAGTGCGCGACGATGGCGGTGCCGCTGGACTACGCGAGCCCGGGGGCCGGAGACATCTCCCTGGGCGTCGTCCGGAGCCCGGCGGCGGGGCAGGGCTACCAGCCACTGGGCTCGCTGCTGATCAACCCCGGCGGCCCGGGCGGCTCGGCCGTGCAGTACGCCGAGTACGCGGCGCAGACCTTCCCCGCCCCGGTCAGGGACTCCTACTCGATCGTCGGCGTGGACCCGCGCGGGGTGGGCCGCAGCACCCCGATCGAGTGCCTGACGAACCAGCAGATGGACGCGTTCACGGCGGTGGACTCGACTCCGACCACGACGGCGCAGGTGGACCGGCTGGTCGCGGCGGACAAGGAGTTCGCGCAGGGCTGCGAGAAGCTGTCCGGCAAGCTGCTGGCGCACGTCAGCACCATCGACGCCGCCCGCGACATGGACATCCTGCGGGCCCTCCTCGGCGACCCCAGGCTCAACTACCTGGGCAAGTCCTACGGGACCTTCCTCGGGGCCACCTACGCCGGGCTGTTCCCCTCCCGGGTGGGGAGGATGGTGCTGGACGGTGCGATGAACCCGTCGCTGGACTCGCTGCAGATGAACAGCCAGCAGGCGGGCGGCTTCGAGACGGCGTTCAACGCCTTCGCCCGCAACTGCCTGGACCTCGGCTCCTGCCCGCTCGGCAGCGGCTCCGTCCAGGCGGCCGACCGTAAGCTCGACGACCTGTTCACCTCGCTGAACATCAAGCCGCTGCCGACCGGGCAGCCCCGGGCACTGGACGAGGCGCTGGGGATGACCGGCGTGATCGCCGCGATGTACGACCAGGAGCAGTGGCCGCAGCTGAGGGCGGCGCTGTCCGAGGCCGAGCAGGGCAACGGCGCCGGCCTGCTGGCCCTCTCCGACCAGTACTACGAGCGGGACAGTTCCGGCCACTACAGCAACCTGATGTATGCCAACGCGGCCGTCAACTGCCTGGACCTGCCGAGCGCCGCGACCGACCCCGCGCAGGTGGAGCAGCAGCTCGCCACCTATGAGCAGGCCTCGCCCGAGTTCGGCGCCTCGCTGGCCTGGTCGGGCCTGACCTGCGCCTACTGGCCGGTGAAGGCGACCGGATCGCCGCGCACCATTCCGGCGAAGGGTGCGGGCCCGATCCTGGTGGTCGGCACGACCCGTGACCCGGCGACCCCCTACGGCTGGGCGCAGGCCCTGGCGGCGCAGCTCGACTCCGGCACGCTGCTCACCTACAACGGCGACGGTCACACCGCGTATGCGCGGGGTGACCAGTGCATCGACGGCGCGGTGAACACCTATCTGCTGACGGGCCGGACCCCGGCGAAGGGCACCGTCTGCCAGTAAGGACCAAAACAATGCCACAATCCTTTCTTCACACCGGTGGACGGTGCGAAGGAAGGATTGTGGAATGTTCGGGGTCATCAACTACAGCACCTTCGTGCTGGGCGCACTGCTGATCGTCCTGCTCCCCGGGCCCAACTCCATGTACGTGCTGTCCGTGGCCGCCCGCAAGGGCGTCAGGACCGGGTTCCGCGCGGCCACCGGGGTGTTCGTCGGCGACACCACGCTGATCGTCCTCACCTCGGTCGGCGCGGCCTCGTTGATCAAGGCCACCCCGCTGGTCTTCGACGTGGTGAAGGTGGTCGGCGCGGGCTACCTGCTCTACATCGGCTACGGGATGCTGAGGTCCGCCCGCGCGATGTGGCTCGCCCGCCACACTGACCCGGACGCCCCCACCGACGCCGATCACGACGCCGGTACGCCCCCCACGGACGCCCGCGAGCGCCCCTTCCGCCGGGCGCTGGTGGTCAGCCTGCTCAACCCCAAGGCGATCCTCTTCCTGCTCTCCTTCTTCGTGCAGTTCGTCGACCCCGCCGCCCACGAGCCGGCCGTCGCCTTCGCCATCCTGGGCGCGACGCTGCAGTGCTTCAGCGTCCTCTACCTGACCACCCTGATCCTCGCGGGCACCGCCCTCTCCAACGCCTTCCGCCGCCGTCGCCGCCTCTCGGCCGGCCTCACGGCCGGAGTCGCCGCCCTCTTCATAGCCTTCGCCGCCAAGCTCGCCACCGCCTCCGCGGGCTGACCGCGCCCACCTCGGCCGATGCGCGTGACGATCACCCCTGCGAGTTGTGTAGAGTGTCTTCCGTTGCCGATCGCAAGACCGGCGTGCCGCCTTAGCTCAGTTGGCCAGAGCAACGCACTCGTAATGCGTAGGTCTCGGGTTCGAATCCCGAAGGCGGCTCCGAAAAGCCCAGGAACCCCTCGCCGGTGACCTGGGCTTTTTGCTTTCTCTTGACCTTTTTTCTGCCGACGTCCCAGTCCCGGGACTCGGCTGGAGGGCCTCCGGTGGCCGACCGGTGGCCGAGCGTGCAGCGGGCGTGCATCGGCGGTGGCCAAGAGTGCTGCTGGTGAGCTGATGGTGACCGCCCAGCTGTTGTCGCATTCCTACAAGCCGCCCCGAGCAGTGCCGCTGGCATGGACCTGGGGCCGGGATGGGATCGTGCGTCGGGGGCCATGCGAAGCCGATCAGCATCGTCGCCAGGGCTTCATGGTTGGCCTAGATCGAGTGGATGCCAACGCGACTTCGGCCTATCGGGGAGCGCCCGGGGCGAGAAAGGCGGCGGTGGAAGCGGGCGGCGTGGAAGCGTTTGCCTGAGAGTCGAGCGCGACCGCTGTCGCCAAGCTCCGCAAGAAGTAGCTCGCTCCGGCTCGGCTGGCCGTCGTCGGAGGCCGCGCCCGCAGCGCGAAGCCTGCGGACACGCTTGGTACTGGCCGCCTCGGGGCATAAGGATGGTTACGTTGCGCGACCACTCTCGGCCCGTTTGGGCCTATGGGTGACGTTCATCACATGCGGGAGCCCCGGTCAGATTGCCGCTGACCGGGGCTCCTTCTCGCCTGTGATCAGGCAGACCGCTCTTCCTTGGCTTCGTCGCTCTTGCGCGGCGGCGTCATCCTCGGTCGACGGGGAGCGGCTGTCTGCTCCCCGTCCTTGACCACCGCGAGGGGCTTCCGGGCGTGTGGGACGAGCTGCACGACCTTCTCGGCGGCGTCACGGGCGAGATCGTCCAGGACCGACTGGTAGGTGTCCCTGGTGATCCGGGTGTCCGAGTGGCC
>Ga0302314_10001241_pt1 | contig 47875 bp, 18 predicted proteins | sample III_Palsa_N2_3_FD_200533 | JGI IMG/M metagenome (GOLD analysis project Ga0302314, IMG submission 200533) | Peat permafrost microbial communities from Stordalen Mire near Abisko, Sweden - III_Palsa_N2_3 | ecosystem: Environmental > Terrestrial > Soil > Palsa > Peat permafrost | place: Sweden...
CTGCCCCCAGATGACGCGCCAACTGCACCGCCGCCATCCCCACCCCACCCGTCGCCGCATGCACCAACACACGCTCACCCGACGACAACCCCGCCAAATCCACCAACGCGTAATACGCCGTCAGGAACACCAGAGGGGCCGCGGCTGCCTGGGCAAAGCTCCAGCCCTCAGGGATGCGGGCCAGCAGTCGCTGGTCGGCCACCGCAACCGGGCCGAAGGCGCCACCGACGATGCCCATCACGCGGTCACCAGGCACCAGCCGGGTCACGCCCGGGCCGACCTCCAGCACGACGCCCGCACCCTCGGCACCGAGCGCGTCCTGGTCGTCGACCAGCGCGAGGGCCGCGACCACATCGCGGAAGTTGATGCCGGCCGCACGCACCGAGATCCGCACCTGACCCTCGGTCAGCGGCTCCAAGATCTCGGGGCACTCCACCATCGCCAGGTTCGCCAAGGTTCCGCGACCGGTGGAATCCAACCGCCACGCCTCCACACCAGCCGGGATCCGCAGCGCCGCATCCACCACCACCCGCTCCAGACGCGGCACCAGACCACCACCGCCACGCAACGCCACCTGCGGCTCCACACCGCCCAACACCGCCGGCAACACATCCCAGGAACCCGCAGAGCCATCCACATCCACCAACACCACACGCCCCGGGTTCTCCGACTGCGCCGAGCGCACCAAGCCCCACACCGCAGCCGAGCCCGGACCCACCCGGTCACCACCACCCACCGACACACCACCCGAGGTCACCAGCACCAGCCGCGACGCCCCCAACACCGCCGAGCCCAGCCACACCTGCACGGCGTCCAGCACCTCGTGCAACACCACACGACCACTGGCCGCATCCACCCCCACCTCGGGGGCCACCGCCAGCACCACCGTCTCCGGCGCGGCCGACCCGCCGCCCTCCAGCGACTCCGCCAGCACACCCATCGAACCGAACCAACCCACACCAGCACCCAAGGCCGCGCCGAGCGACGACCACTCCGAACCACCCACCACAACCGCCCCAGCCACCGGCAAGGCCACCGACTCGGCCAGCACAACCTCCTGCCAACCCAGCCGGTACATCCCCTCCTGCGCACTCACCGCAGCCACCGCAGCGTCCTGCCCCGACAACTCACGCAACGCCAGCGACTCCACCACCGCCACCGGACCACCCGACTCATCCGCGAACACCATCGACACCGCGTCCTGGCCGGCAGGAGTGATCCGCACCCGCACCGCCGCCGCACCCGACGCCAGCAACCGCACCCCGGACCAGGTGAACGGCAGCAGTGCACGGTCCTTGCCGTCCTCAGACGGCCAGCAGAAGGCGATGGCGTGCTGAGCGGCATCCATCAGCGCCGGATGCATCCCGAACCCGGCCGCATCACCCACCGCCGACTCCGGCAACCGCACCTCGGCGAACACCTCACCACCCACACGCCACGCCGCCCGCACCCCCTGGAACACCGGCCCATACCCCAGACCAGCCTCCGCCAGACCCTCGTACAGCCCCGACACGTCGATTGCCTCCGCACCGACCGGGGGCCACTCCGCCAGGCTTGTTCCCGTCACCACGTCGGCGGATGCCGGCGCCAGGACGGCGCTTCCGTTGCGCGTCCACTCCACATCGACCCCGGCGTCGCTCGCGTCCTCGGAGCAGGAGTAGACCGCCAGCGAACGCCGACCCGACTCATCGGCCGCACCCACCGCCAACTGCACCCGCACCGCACCGCGCTCGGCCAGCACCAGCGGGGCATGCAGCGTCAACTCCTCCACCACACCGCACCCCGCCTGGTCCCCGGCCCGCACCGCCAACTCCACAAACGCCGCGCCCGGCACAAACACCACGCCACCGACCACGTGATCACCCAGCCACGGCTGATCCCGCAACGACAGACGCCCCGTCAGGACATAACCACCCGACTCCGGCAACCCCACCGCAGCACCCAGCAACGGATGCCCCGCCGCACCCAGCCCGGCCGAGGACACATCCCCCACCCCACCCGCGAAGTCCAGCCAGAAACGCCGACGCTGAAACGCATAGGTCGGCAGGTCAACGGACCGAGCACCTGCGAACACCGCGGTCCAGTCCACAGTCTGACCATGCGCGTGCAGGTCACCCAGGGCGGTCATCACCGCCTGCGCCTCGTCAACGCCCTTGCGGAGTGCGGGCAGTACATGGACGTCCTCGATGCCGTCCAGGCACTCGTTCGCCATACCGGCCAAAACGCCACCCGGGCCGATCTCCAGGAAGGTACGCACGCCGCGCTCATGCAGAGTGGTGATGCCGTCGGCGAACCGCACCGCCTCACGGACATGCTCCACCCAGTACTCGGCCGTACCGATCCGCTCGTCCGCCAGTACGCCCGTCAGGTTCGAGACGATCGGGATCGTCGGCTCACCGAAGGCCAGCTCGTCGACGACCTTGCGGAAGTCCGCCAGCATCGGGTCCATCAGCGCTGAGTGAAACGCGTGACTGACCGTCAACTTCTTGGCTCGGAAACCCTCCTCGACGGCGCGGGTCACCACCTGATCGACCGCGTCGGCAAGGCCCGAGAGGACCACCGAGGTCGGGCCGTTGACGGCGGCGATCTCCACACCGTCCACCAGCCAACCCAAAACCTGTGCCTCGGTCTCGGCGACCGCCGCCATCGCACCGCCGGAGGGCAGCGCCTGCATCAGCCGTCCGCGCGCAACCACCAGCTCGCATGCATCAGCAAGGGTCAGCACCCCGGACACATGCGCCGCCGCGATCTCACCCACCGAATGCCCGGCCAGAAAGTCCGCCCGCACCCCGAACGACTCCACCAGGCGATACAGCGCCACCTCGACCGCGAACAGCGCCGCCTGGGTGTAGGCAGTCTGGTCGATCAGACCCGACTCGTCCTCCCAGATGATCTCCCGCAGCGACCGACCGAGCCGGCCGTCAACCAGACCGCACACCTCGTCAAACGCCGCAGCGAACACCGGGAAGGCCTCATACAGCTCACGACCCATCCCGACCCGCTGGCTGCCCTGGCCCGTGAACAGCAGACCGAGCTTCCCCACTCGACCCGCCACACCACTCACCACACCCACCGCAGGTTCACCCGCCGCCAGCGCCGACAGCCCCGCGACCAGCGCCGTACGGTCGCCGCCCACCACCACGGCTCGATGCGCGTGCTGCGCCCGCGACACCGCCAGCGACAAGCCCACATCACCCAACGGCAGCTCGGAGTTCTCCTCAGCGAAGGCCGCCAGCCGCGCCGCCTGGGCGGACAGCGCCTCCTCCGACTTCCCGGACAGCACCCACGGCACCACCGGCAGCGGTGACCGCTCCGCCCGCTCCTCGACAAGCTCCACTGCCGGAGCCTGCTCCAGGATGACGTGCGCGTTCGTCCCGCTGATACCGAACGACGACACCGCGGAACGCCGCGGGCGACCGACCTCCGGCCAGGCCCGCTGCTCGGTCAGCAGCGACACCGCGCCCGCCGACCAGTCGACCTCGGGCGTGGCTTCCTCGGAGTGCAGGGACTTCGGCAGCACGCCGTGCTGCATCGCCAGCACCATCTTGATCACGCCGCCGACACCCGCAGCCGCCTGGGTGTGACCGATGTTGGACTTCAACGACCCCAGCAGCAAAGGATGTTCGGCATCATGACTCTGACCGTAGGTCGCCAGCAGCGCCTGCGCCTCGATCGGGTCACCCAGCCGGGTGCCCGTCCCGTGCGCCTCCACCACGTCCACCTGGTCACCGGAGAGCCGGGCGTCCGCCAGGGCCTCGGTGATCACCCGACGCTGCGCCGGGCCGTTCGGCGCGGTCATGCCGTTGCTCGCGCCGTCCTGGTTCATCGCGGAACCCCGGACGAGGCCCAGCACCTGGTGCCCGTTGCGCTGTGCGTCGGACAGCCGCTCCAGGAGCACCATGCCGACGCCCTCGCCCCAGCCGGTGCCGTCCGCGCCGGACCCGAAGGACTTGCAGCGGCCGTCGGGCGACAGGCCCTGCTGCCGGCTGAACTCAATGAACGCGTCCACAGTGGAGAGCAGCGTGACGCCACCCGCCAGCGCGAGCGTGGACTCGCGCCGACGCAGCGACTGCGCGGCGAGGTGGATGGCCACCAGCGAGGACGAGCACGCGGTGTCCACGCTCACCGCGGGGCCCTCCAGGCCCAGGGTGTAGGCGATCCGGCCGGAGGCCACGCTGGCGAGGCTGCCGGTGGCCATATAGCCCTCGAGCTCGGCGGGCAGACCGACGACCAGGTCGGTGTAGTCGCGGTTGTTGCTGCCGACGAACACCGCCGTCCTGCTTCCGTGCAGGCTGGTCGGATCGATCCGGGCGTGCTCGACGGTCTCCCAGGCGACCTCGAGCAGCAGCCGCTGCTGCGGGTCCATCGCCAGCGCTTCACGCTGGCTGATGCCGAAGAATCCCGCGTCGAACTCCGGGACGTCGTAGATGAATCCGCCTTCGCGGGTGTACGTGGTGCCGGGCTTCTGCCAGTCCGGGTCGAAGACGCCCTCGATGTCCCAGCCGCGGTCGGTGGGGAATCCGGATATGGCATCAGAGCCGGTCTCGACCAGGCGCCACAGGTCGTCAGGTGAGTTCACATCGCCGGGGAACCGGCACCCCATACCGACGATGGCGATGGGCTCGTGTTGAGCCCCCTCCACCTCGCTCAGGCGGTGCTTCGTCCGGCGAAGCTCCGTGGTCGCCCACTTGAGGTTCTCCAGCAGCTTCTCGTCAGACATCGGTTTCCTCCACAGTGCAATTCGTCAGGTCTTCGAACGGGCATCGGCACCAAACCGGTGATTCAGGACATTCCAAACTCACTGCGGAGGATGTCTTCCAGCTCCTCTGCTGATGCCGCGTCCATCACGGAGTCGTCGAGCGCCGAGCCGGACTCCTCGGGTTCGCTCAGGTCCTCCACCATGGAGAGCAGGGCGTGCAGTTGGGCCGCGACGGCGGTGAGCGTCGCATCGCCGCGCTCCAGTGCGCCTATGTCGAGCCGGAGTTGGTCGAGTTCGGCGAGGACTGGCGCTGTGCCGGCCGCCTCCTGGCGCAGCTCGGTGTGCAGGAGGCCGGCCACCGCCGCCGGGGTCGGAAAGTCGAAGGCCAGCGTGGTCGGCAGCTCAAGACCGGTCGCCACGACCAGCGCATTGCGCAACCGCACCGTCGCCAGCGAGTCGAACCCGACCTCGTTGAATGCCCGAGTCGCCTCGACCGCCGTGCCGACGGCGTGCCCGAGCGCCTCTGCGGCCTGTTCCCGCACCAGCTCCAGCAGCAGGCCCAGCTGCTCGTCCTCGGTCCGCCCGGCCAGCTGCCGGCGTAGGGCAGCGGCTTGCTCGCCGACCATGGGGTCGTCGCTCCCCGAGGCGGGCCCCAGGGATGCCGCCGCTTCCGGCAGGTCCGCGAGCAGCCGGTTGGTCCGGGTTGCCGACAGACCGGGGGCGAGGCGTGACCAGTCCACCGCGGCGACCACCGAGGACACCGCGCCCTGCTCCACCAGACGGCGCAGCACCCGCACGGCCTGGTCGGCCGCCACCGGCAGCAGACCGAAGCGGCGTAGCAGCGAGGCAGCGGCGGAGTCACCGGCCGCCTCCTCTCCGACCGCGCCCCAGGCGATCGACGTAGCGGGCAGTCCTGCGGCGTGGCGGTCTGCTGCCAGTGCCTCCAGGTAGGAGCCGGCCGCCGAGTGGGCGGCCTGGCCTGCGGCGCCCCACACCCCGGCGACCGAGGAGGACAGGACGAACGCGTCCAGTTCCAGCTCACGCGTCGCCTCGTGCAGCACCCGGGCCGCGCCGGCCTGCGCGGCCAGCAGCTCTGCCAGTCCCTCGGGGGTCAGTGCGTCCAGGGTGACGCTGTCTCCTGCCTCGCAGCCGTGCACCACCGCCGTGAGCCGCTCCCCGGCGGGGATGGACGACACCACGGCGCGTACCGCTGCGGCGTCGCCCAGGTCGCACTCGACGACCGTCAGCCGCACCCCGAGCAGGTCCAGCTCCTCGGCGAGGCCGTCGCGCTCCCAGCCGCCCGACGGGTCTGGCGGCACGGCCAGTACCAGGTGCTCGGCGCCTTCGGCGGCCAGCCATTGCGCGATGCCGTCCCCGCGTCCCGCGCCTTCGCCGGTCAGCAGGACGGTCCCGCTCGGCGACCAGGCCGTGCCCGGCACGGCGTCCTGCGGAGGGCTGACGCGGACCAGTCGCCGTACCGACAGTCCGGAGGATCGGACCGCGAGCTGGTCCTCACCGGCCGAGGCCGCTGCGGACAGCGCCAGTCGCAGCGTGTCGCCCGTCCGCTCGTCGAACCGCGCGGGCAGGTCGATCAGGCCGCCCCAGCGGCCGGCCGCCTCAAGGCCCGCCACGCGGCCGAGCCCCCAGACCGGCGCCTGGGCCAGACCCGGCACCGGCTCCCCGGCCACGGTCGCCGCGGCGCCCCGGGTCACGCACCACAGCGGAGCCCGGACTCCCGCGTCGTCCAGGGCCTGCAGCAGCGTCAGCGTCCGGCCCACACCGGCCGCGACGGCATCTCCTGCGCCGTCCGCCGCCAGCAGGGACAGCACTCCGGTCGGCGACTCAACGATCCCGGCGAGCGCCTGCGCCACCTGGACCCGGCCGCCGCCGCTGTTGCGGGGCAGGACGATGTCCACGACCTGGGCGCCGGCTGCCAGCAGCGCGTCCCGGCAGGTCACGGCGGTGTCGCCGTCCGCCGAGCCCTCGGTAGTGACCAGCCACCAGACACCTTCTGGACGACCCGTGCCGGAACCGGCCCAGGTCCGCCAGACGCTTCGGTAGCACAGCGAGGCCATCGACTGATCCTGCTTGGCCTGGCGACGCCAGGAGGCGACCATCGACAGCGCGGTGCCGAACGGGACCTCGCGGTCCAGCGCGAGCAGGCCGTCGTCGGCGCCCAGCAGGCCGGACAGCGCTCCCAGGTCCTCGGTCTCGACCGCGGTCCAGAACCGGGACTCGGCCGGGTCCTGGACACTCTGGGGGGCGGAGGCGGGCGCCTCGTCCAGCCAGTAGCGCTCGTGCTGGAAGGCATAGGTGGGCAGGTCGACGGCGCGGGCTCCAGGGAAGACCGCGGACCAGTCCAACTGCTGGCCGTAGGTGTGCAGCTCGCCGAGGGCCGCGACGAAGGCCCGCGTCTCGTCGATGCCCTTGCGCAGGGCGGGGAGGGCATGGACCTCGTCGAGGCCGTCCAGGCACTCGGTCGCCATGCCGGTCAGCACGCCGCCGGGGCCGATCTCCAGGAACGTGCGGACGCCATGCCCATGCAGGGTGGTGATGCCGTCCGCGAAGCGCACTGCCTCACGGACATGCTCGACCCAGTACTCGGCGGTGCCGATCCGTTCGTCCGCCAGCGCGCCTGTCAGATTCGAGACGATCGGGACAGTCGGCTGACCGAACGTCAGACCCTCGACAACCTTGCGGAACGAGGCCAGCATCGGGTCCATGAGCGCTGAGTGGAATGCGTGACTGACCGTCAACCTCTTGGCTCGAATGCCTTCCCAGCCAGCACGGGCCACGACCAGGTCGACCACCTCCGCAGCACCGGAGACAACGACGGATGTCGGGCCGTTGACGGCAGCGATCTCGACGCCGGCCACCAGCCAACCCAAAACCTGTGCCTCGGAGCCGGCGATCGCCGCCATCGCACCACCGGACGGCAGCGCCTGCATCAACCGCCCACGCGCAACCACCAGCTCGCAGGCGTCAGCGAGGTCCAGCACCCCGGACACATGCGCGGCAGCGATCTCACCCACCGAGTGCCCGGCGAGGAAGTCGGCCCGCAACCCGAAGGATTCGACCAGACGGTAGAGCGCGACCTCGACCGCGAACAGCGCCGCCTGCGTGAAGGCGGTCTGGTCCAGCAGCCCCGACTCGTCCTCCCAGATGATCTCCCGCAGCGATCGATCCAGCCGAGCGTCCAGCAGACCGCACACCTCGTCGAACGCGGCCGCGAACACCGGGAAGGACCCATACAACTCACGGCCCATACCGGCCCGCTGGCTGCCCTGCCCGGTGAACAGCAGACCCAGTTTCCCGGACGGCACCGCTGTCGCACCCGCCCGCACCGCACGCAAACCGGCCAGCAACTCCGCACGGTCCGCACCCACCACCACCGCCCGCCGCTCAAACGCCGCACGCGACACCGCCAGCGACAACCCCACATCAGTCAAAGACAGTTCAGCGTCATCCTCGACGAACCCAGCCAACCGTGCCGCCTGCTCACGCACCGCCGCATCCGTACGGCCCGAGATCACCCACGGCAGCACCGGCAACGCAGCCTCCGCACGCTCCTCGGAGACCTTCACCACCGGCGCCTGCTCCAGCACCACATGCGCGTTCGTCCCGCTGATCCCGAAGGACGACACCGCCGAGCGGCGCGGACGCCCGAGCTCCGGCCAGTCCTGGTTCTCCGTCAGCAGCTCCACCGCACCCGCCGACCAGTCCACATGCGACGACGGCGCGTCCACGTGCAGAGTCCTCGGCAGCACACCGTGCTGCATCGCCATCACCATCTTGATCACACCAGCGACACCCGCCGCCGCCTGCGTGTGACCGATGTTGGACTTGATCGAGCCCAGCAGCAGCGGCCGGTCCTCCGGACGCTCACGGCCGTAGGTGGCCAGCAGCGCCTGCGCCTCGATCGGGTCACCCAGGGAAGTGCCGGTCCCGTGCGCCTCCACCGCATCGACCTCGGCCGCCGAGACACCCGCGTTGGCCAGCGCCTGCCGGATCACCCGCTGCTGCGAGGGACCGTTCGGCGCCGTCATGCCATTCGACGCGCCGTCCTGGTTGACCGCCGAACCCCGCACCACCGCAAGCACCTTGTGACCGTTGCGCTGCGCGTCGGAGAGCCGCTCCAGCAGCAGCATGCCGACACCCTCACCCCAACCTGTGCCGTCCGCCGCCTCCGCGAACGCCTTGCAGCGGCCGTCCGGAGCCAGCCCACGCTGCCGGCTGAACTCCACAAAGGTGTTCGGTGTCGCCATGACGGTCACCCCGCCCGCCAGCGCCAAGGTGCACTCGCCCTGGCGCAGGGCGTGGGCCGCCAAATGCATCGCCACCAGCGACGAGGAGCAGGCCGTGTCCAGCGTGAGTGCGGGCCCTTCCAGGCCCAGCGTGTAAGCGATTCGGCCGGAGGCGATGCTGCCCGCGCTCCCATTGCCGAGGTAGCCCTCCAGCTCGGGCGGGAGGGTCGACAGCCGCAGCGCGTAGTCGTGGTACATCATCCCCGCGAAGACGCCGGTCCGGCTGCCGCGCACGGTGGCCGGGTCGATGCCGGCCCGCTCGAAGACCTCCCAGGAGGTCTCCAGCAGCAGCCGCTGCTGCGGGTCCATCGCCAACGCCTCCCGCGGGCCGATCCCGAAGAAGTCGGCGTCGAACCCGTCCGCGTCGTAGAGGAAGGCGCCCTCGCGGGAGTAGGTCTTGCCGAGGCTGTCGGGGTCACGGTCGTAGAGCCCGTCGACGTCCCAGCCGCGGTTGTCGGGGAAGCCACCGACCGCGTCCCGGCCGGAGGCGACCAGTCGCCACAGGTCCTCCGGGGAGTCCACACCGCCGGGGAAGCGGCAGGCCATGCCCACGATGGCGATCGGCTCGGCATCGTCCGCAGCGGCCCTGGCTTCGACGGCCGGCAGATCGTCCTGCTCTGCGCCCAGCAGCTCGGCACGCAGCATCTCGGCCATGGCAACAGGGCTGGGGTGGTCGAAGACCGAGGTGGCGGGCAGTCGCAGGCCGGTGGCGGCGTTCAGCCGGTTACGCAGTTCGATCGCGGTGAGCGAGTCGAAGCCCAGCTCGCGGAAGGCCTTGCTCGGGTCGACGGCGCTGCCGGAGCCATGGCCCAGGACCGCTGCGACCTCGCCGGTGACCAGCTCGACCAGCGCCGCACGCCGCTCGTCCGCCGACAGGCCGCGCAGCCGCGCCGCCAGTCCTGTCCCGTCCTCGGCAGCCGCAGCACCGGCCGCCGCAGCCCGCCGAACCGGTTCCGGCACCAGCGAGCGCAGGACCGGGGGCAGCGTGCCCTCGTCCTCCTGGGCCCGCAGGGCGGTGCGCTCGAAGCGGGCCGGGACGACGGAGGGGGCACCCGAGGCGGTGGCGAGGTCGAACAGCGCCAGCCCCTGCTCATTGGACATCGGCAGCAGGCCCGAGCGGGCCATCCGGCGGCGGGCCACCGCGTCCAGCGAGCCGGTCATGGTGCTGGCCTGGGTCCAGAGCCCCCAGGCCAGCGACTGCGCCGGCAGTCCCGCGGTCTGGCGCTGCTGGGCGAGCGCGTCCAGGAAGGCGTTGGCGGCAGCGTAGTTGGCCTGGCCGGGGGCTCCGACCACTCCGGCCACGGAGGAGAAGAGGACGAAGGCCGCCAGATCCGCGCCACTCGTCAGCTCATGCAGGTTCATCGCCGCGTCCACCTTGGCGCGAAGCACGCGGGTCAGCTGTTCGGCGCCCAGGGTGGCCGCGACACCGTCGTCGAGCACCCCCGCCGCGTGCACGACGGCAGTCAGCGGACGCTCGGCGGGCACGGCGGCCAGCAGACGGGTCAGGGCATCGCGGTCGGCCACGTCGCAGGCGGCGAAGGTGGCCTCGGCACCGGCCCTCGCGAGTTCGTCGCGCAGTTCCTCCGCTCCCTCGGCGGTGGCCCCGCGCCGGCTGACCAGCAGCAGGTGGCGCACGCCGTAGGCGCTGACGAGGTGGCGGGCGAAGAGCGCGCCCAGGGCCCCGCTGGCGCCGGTGATCAGCACCGTGCCCTCAGCCGGCAGCTGCGGCGCTGAGGCCTCGGCAGCGGGCCGGACCGGGACCAGCCGCGGAACGAGCAACTGCTGCTCCCGGAGCGCGAGCTGCGGCTCCGCCGAGGCGATGACCCGGGCGATGACGTCGGCGGATTCGGCGTCGATCGGTGCGTCGAGGTCCAGCAGGACGAAGCGGCCGGGGTTCTCGGTCTGTGCGCTCCGCACCAGGCCCCAGACCGCTGCGGCGGCCGGGTCGGCCGTGGTGAGGGCGTTCCGGGTGGCGAGCACGAGCGCGGCGTCCGCGAACCGCTGCTCGGCCAGCCAGTTCTGGACCAGAGCGAGCGCCCGAAGGGTCATCCGGTGCGCGGCGGCGACCCGATCGGCGTCGTGGTCCTCGATGATCCCGACGACCACACCCGGCGCCGGCTCACCGTTGTGGTCGGACGGCAGCGCGAGATCGTCACCCAGCAGGGTCCACCGGACCTCGGCCGCCGCCTCGGCGGTTGCGGTAACGGACTCCCAGGCCAACTGGTGCAGCGCGTGCCGCACGCCGCTCCTCGCACCGCCATCCACCTGGACGGCCGACAGCGGACGCAGCATCAGCGAGGCGACCGAGAGCACCGGGCGGCCGGTGCGGTCCGCGACAGCCAGCGTTACGGTGTCCGGACCCGCCGGGGAGATCCGCACCCGCAGCTCATCGGCGCCGGAGGCGTGGAGCGTCACCCCGGCCAGGGCGAACGGCAGCCGTCCGGCGCCGGTTCCGTCGGCCAGGGCGCCCAGGCCGGTGGCGTGCAGGGCGGCGTCCAGCAGGGCCGGGTGTACCCCGTACTGCGCGGCGCTTGCGGCCTCCGGCTCGGGCAGCACGACCTCGCCGACGACATCGCCGTTGTCCCGCCAGACGGCGCGCAGCCCCTGAAAGAGCGGGCCGTAGTGCAGACCGGCGTCCGCGAGCTGCGGGTAGAGGTCGTCGATCGCCACGGGGATGGCACCGGCCGGCGGCCAGACCGTCCACTCCGCGGGCGCCAAGGCGTCGGCCTGCGGGGCGAGCACGCCGCTGGCGTGACGGGTCCACTCCTCCTCGCCGTCGTCGTCGCCCACGAGGTGGGCGTATGCCGCGAGGGTCCGGCGGCCCGAGGTGTCAGCGGCTCCGACGGCCAGTTGGATGTTCACCGCGCCGGAGGCCGGGATGACCAGCGGCGTCTCCAGCGTCAGCTCTTCGACGGAGGCGCAGCGCACATGGTCCGCGGCATGGATCGCGAGTTCCAGGAAGGCGGTGCCGGGCAGCACCACATTCTCGCCGACGACATGATCGGCGAGCCATGGGTGCGTCCGGAGCGACAGACGCCCGGTCAGCAGGACGCCGTCGCCGCCCGCGATCGACACAACGGCGCCCAGCAGGGGATGGTCCGCGGACCCGAGGCCGGCCGTCGCCACATCGCTGACCAGGGAAGTGGGAGCGTCCAGCCAGTAGCGCTCATGCTGGAAGGCGTAGGTCGGCAGGTCGACGGTTCGAGCGCCAGGGAAGACGGCGTCCCAGTCCAGTTGCTGCCCGTGGGTGTGCAGCTCGCCGAGGGCCGCGACGAACGCCCGGGTCTCGTCGACACCCTTGCGCAGGGCGGGCAAGGCATGGACGCCGTCGAGGCCGTCCAGGCACTCGGCGGCCATACCGGTCAGGACGCCGCCGGGGCCGATCTCCAGGAAGGTACGTACCCCGTGGTCGTGCAGGGCGGTGATGCCGTCGGCGAAACGCACCGCCTCACGGACATGCTGTACCCAGTACTCGGCGGTGCCGATCCGCTCGTCCGCCAACGTGCCCGTCAGGTTCGACACGATCGGAATGGTGGGATGACCGAACGTCAGGCTCATCACCACAGCACGGAAGTCCGCCAGCATGGGATCCATCAGCGCCGAGTGGAAGGCATGACTGACCGTCAGTCGCTTCGCACGTAGGCCCTCCGCGACGGCGCGGTCAACCACTTCGTCAACCGCGTCAGCGAGACCGGAGACGACCACCGACGTCGGGCCGTTGACGGCGGCGATCTCAACGCCGACCGTCAGCCATTCCCGCACCCGCGCCTCGGCGCCGGCGATTGCCGCCATCGCACCGCCGGACGGCAGCGCCTGCATCAGCCGTCCACGCGCAACCACCAGCTCACACGCGTCGGCGAGGCTCAACACACCGGACACGTGCGCGGCGGCGATCTCACCCACCGAATGCCCGGCCAGGAAGTCCGCCCGTACCCCGAACGACTCCACCAGGCGATACAGAGCCACCTCGACCGCGAACAGCGCTGCCTGCGTGAATGCCGTCTGATCGAGGAGACCGGACTCGTCCGCCCAGATGATCTCCCGCAGCGACCGCCCCAACCGGGCGTCCAGCAGACCGCACACCTCGTCGAACGCAGCCGCGAACACCGGGAAGGACCCATACAACTCCCGGCCCATACCGGCCTGCTGACTGCCCTGCCCGGTGAACAGCAGCCCGAGCGCCCCGGAGGCCGACGAGCCGGAGCCCTGCTGCACCGCCCGCAATCCGGCCAGCAACTCCGTACGGTCCGCGCCCACCACCACCGCGCGCCGCTCCAGCGCCGCACGCGACACCGCCAGCGACAACCCCACGTCAGCCAATGACAGTTCGGCGTTGTCCTCGACGAACTCGGCCAGCCGCTCCGCCTGCTCACGCACCGCCGCGTCCGACGCGCCGGAGATCACCCACGGCACCACCGGCAGCCCGGCCTCCACCCGCTTCTCGGAGACCTCCACCACCGGCGCCTGCTCCAGCACCACATGCGCATTGGTCCCGCTGAAGCCGAACGAGGACACCGCCGAACGCCGCGGGCGGTCCACCTCCGGCCACCTCCGCTGCTCCGTCAGCAGCTCCACCGCGCCCGCCGACCAGTCCACATGCGAGGTCGGCGCGTCCACGTGCAGGGTCTTCGGCAGCACACCCTCGCGCATCGCCATGACCATCTTGATCACACCAGCGACACCCGCCGCCGCCTGTGTGTGGCCGATGTTGGACTTGATCGAGCCCAGCAGCAGCGGCCGGTCCTCCGGACGCTCACGGCCGTAGGTGGCCAGCAGCGCCTGGGCCTCGATCGGGTCACCCAGCGCCGTGCCCGTCCCATGCGCCTCCACCGCGTCCACGTCGCCCGCCGAGACGCCCGCGTTGGCCAGCGCCTGCCGGATCACCCGCTGCTGCGAAGGGCCGTTCGGCGCCGTCAGACCACTGCTGGCACCGTCCTGGTTGACCGCGGACCCTCGCAGCACCGCCAGCACGGTCCGCCCGTTGCGCTGTGCGTCCGACAGCCGCTCCAGCAGCAGCATGCCGACGCCCTCGCCCCAGCCCGTGCCGTCCGCCCCGTCCGCGAACGCCTTGCACCGACCATCGGCAGCCAGTCCGCGCTGTCGGCTGAAGTCCACAAAGGCACGCGGGGTGGCGAGCACCGTGACGCCGCCGGCCAGCGCCATCGTGCACTCGCCCTGCCGCAGCGCTGCCGCCGCCAGATGCATCGCCACCAGCGAGGACGAACAGGCTGTGTCCACGGTGACCGCGGGGCCCTCCAGGCCGAAGGCGTACGAGAGCCGGCCGGACAACACACTCGCCGCGCTGCCCGTGCCCTGGTAGCCCTCGACCAGGTTGAGCGCCGCGTCCATCAGGTCGATGTAGTCCTGGCCATTGGTGCCGACAAAGACACCGACTCCTCTGCCGCGCTGGGCGTCGGGGTCGATGCCGGCCCGTTCGAAGGCCTCCCAGGAGGTCTCCAGCAGCAGCCGCTGCTGCGGGTCCATCGCCAGCGCCTCACGCGGGCTGATCCCGAAGAAGCCCGGGTCGAAGTCGCCCGCGCCGGTCAGGAACGCTCCCTCGCGGGTGTAACTGGTGCCGGAGTGCTCCGGATCCGGGTCATACAGGCCGTCGACGTCCCAGCCGCGGTCCTCCGGAAAGCCTGAGACCGCGTCGGTCCCCCCGGCGACCAGACGCCACAGCTCCTCGGGTGACCCGACGCCGCCCGGGAAGCGGCAGGCCATGCCCACGATGGCGATCGGCTCGCGCGATGCGGCAAGCAGGCGCTGGTTGTCCTGCCGCAGCCGCGCGACCTGCTTGAGGGAGTCACGCAGCGCTCCGACGACCTCGTTGGGGGTGTCCATCAGTTTCTCCACACTCCGGGCTCTGTCAGCTCTCATCGGAATCACGGGCAAGTTCCAGCAGCGCTGCAAGGTCCATGTCGTCGATCAGGTCCGCCCCATCGGGCTCCTCCGGGGTGCTTTGACCGGACGCGTTCCGGTCGGGTTCGGCTCCGAGTCGCAGCAGCGTCTCGATCAGCCCCGCCTCGCGGAAGCGCTGGAACGGGATGGCAGCCAGCGCGTCGCGCAGCTCGGCTTCTGCGGGATCGAGTGCGTCGGTGTCGGCGGTTCCGCCCAGTTCGGCGGCCAGATAGCCGGCGAGTGCCCTGGGGTTGGGGTGGTCGTAGAGGACCACGGCCGGGAGTTTGAAGTCGGTGAGGGTGCCGAGCCGGTTCCGCAGGTCGACTGCCATCAGCGAGTCGAAGCCCTGCTCGACGAACCCACGCTCCTGCTGGATCAGAGACGTGTCGCGGTGGCCCAGTACCCCGGCGGCATGGACCCGGACCAGGTCGAGCAGGATGCGGTGGCGCTCCTCCACGGAGCTGGACACCAGGCGTTCCCGCAGGTCGGAGGTGAGGCCCTGGGCACTCGCGCGGTCGACGGTGTCGGCCGCCTCGGGCAGTTCCGCGAGCAGTGGGCTGCGCCGGGCCGCGGTGTAACGGGGGGCGAATTCGGGCCAGTTGAGGTCGGCCACGACAAGGAACTCCTCGTCGTGCTCCAGCGCCCGGCGCAGCACGGCGATCGCCTGGGTCGGATCGATGCCTCGGACACCCGACTTGTGGGTCTGCTCGGCCGCTGCTCCCCCGGCGGCCATGCCGCCGCCCGCCCAGGGACCCCAGGCGATGGAGGTGGCCGGCAGGCCTTCAGCGCGCCGCTGATGTGCCAGGGCGTCCAGGTGGGCGTTGGCGGCGGCATAGTTGGCCTGGCCGGCGTTGCCCAGCGTTCCGGCGATCGAGGAGAACATCACAAAGGCGGACAGATCGAGACCGGCGGTGAGTTGGTGCAGGTTGAGCGCGGCGCCGGCCTTGGCGCTCAGCACCGTGTCGAGCCGGTCGGCGGTCAGGGTCTCCAGCAGGGCGTCGTCCAGCACACCGGCGGCGTGGATGACCGTGGACAGCGGGAACGCCTCGGGTACAGCGGCGAGCAGGTCGCGCACCTGCTGGTGATCGGCGAGGTCGCAGGCCGCGACGGTGACGCGGGCGCCGATGGTGGTGAGTTCGGCCGTCAGCGCGTCCGCACCGGGCGCGGCAGCTCCGCGGCGGCTGACCAGGAGCAGGTGCTCTGCTCCCTCCCGCGCCAGCCAGCGGGCGACGGTGGCACCCAGCGCCCCGGTGCCGCCGGTGATCAGGGTGGTGCCGGCCAGGGGCAGATCCCTCCGGGCCGCCGTGTCGATCGGAGCCCGGCTGAGCCGACGGGCGAAGGCGCCCCCGGCACGCAGCGCCACCTGGTCCTCGCCGTCCACAGCGGCGAGGACGCCGGCCAGCGCCGCCGCTGAGCGTCCGTCGAGATCGGCAGGCAGATCGATCAGGCCGCCCCAGCGGTCCGGATGCTCCAGCGCTGCCACTGCTCCCAGGCCCCAGACCTGCGCCTGGATGGGATGCGGCAGTTGCTCGGACTCGGTGACCGCCACCGCGCCCTCGGTGGCGCACCACAGCGGGGCATCGAGGCCGCAGTCGCCGAGGGCCTGGGTGAGGGCGAGCGTCCCGGCGGTCCCGTCGACCGCGCCCAGGGCGAGCAGCGACAGAACACCCGCCGGCGGCACGGACAGGTCGGCCGTCGCCGCCTGGAGCTGCTCGGCGAGCGACCCCCTGCGGAAGGTACCCGGTTCGACGGTCAGCACGACGGCGTCGGCTCCGTGCGCCCGCAGGGCGTCCTCGACAGCCGGTCGCAGGTCGCAACTGCCGGTCGGGACGACCAGCAGCCAGGTACCGGACAGCCTCGGCGTCACGGCGGCCGTCATCGGCTTCCAGCCGAGGGTGTAGCGCAGCGGCTGCGTCAGCGCGCCCTCGCTGCTTGCGCGCCGCCAGCGGGACAGGGCGGGCAGAACGGATCCCAAGGTGTCCTCGGCGCCGGTCTGCAGCCGATCGGTGAGCCACTGGAGATCTCCCGCCTCGACTGCCTCCCAGAACCGGGATTCAGCCGGGTTCTGGGAGGGCCCGGCGATGCCGACCGCGGTCTCGTCCAGCCAGTAGTGCTCCCGCTGGAAGGCGTAGGTCGGCAGGTCGACGGTCCTGGCTCCCGGGAAGACCGCGGACCAGTCCAGAGAGCGGCCGTCCACATGGAGAGCACCGATCGCAGAAACGACCGCGTGCGCCTCATCGACGCCCTTGCGGAGCGTGGGCAGAGTGCGGACGTCCTCGATACCGTCGAGGCACTCGTTCGCCATAGCGGTCAGGACGCCGCCGGGGCCGATCTCCAAGAAGGTACGGACTCCGCACTCGCGCAGGGTGGTGATGCCATCGGCGAAACGCACCGCTTCGCGGACGTGCTCCACCCAGTACTCGGCCGTGCTGATCCGCTCGTCCGCCAGCGCGCCCGACAGATTCGACACGATCGGAATCGTCGGCTGACCGAAGGTCAGACCCGCCACGACCTTGCGGAACTTGGCCAGCATGGGATCCATCAGCGCTGAGTGGAAGGCATGACTGACAATCAACCTCTTTGCCCGCAAGCCATTCTCGACGGCGCGAGCGACCACCTGGTCGACAGCCTCCACCAGACCGGAGACGACGACCGAGGTCGGGCCGTTGACGGCGGCGATCTCCACACCGTCCACCAGCCAACCCCGTACCTGTGCCTCAGAGCCTGCCACCGCCGCCATCGCACCCCCGGTGGGCAGCGCCTGCATCAACCGCCCACGCGCAACCACCAGTTCGCACGCATCGGCGAGGCTCAACACACCAGAGACATGCGCGGCTGCGATCTCACCGACCGAGTGTCCGGCCAGGAAGTCAGCCCGCACGCCGAACGACTCCACCAGGCGATACAGCGCCACCTCGACCGCGAACAGCGCCGCCTGCGTGAATGCCGTCTGGTCCAGCAGACCCGACCCGTCCTCCCAGACGATCTCCCGCAGCGACCGATCCAACCGGGCGTCCAGCAGACCGCACACCTCGTCGAACGCAGCGGCGAACACCGGGAAGGATCCGTACAACTCCCGTCCCATACCGACCCGCTGACTGCCCTGCCCGGTGAACAGCAGACCCAGCCGACCCGACGTTCCGGCCGTCACGCCCGCCTCAACCGCACGCAAACCGGCCAGCAGCTCCGCACGGTCCGCGCCGACCACCACCGCACGCCGCTCAAACGCCGCACGCGACACCGCCAGCGACAACCCCACATCAGCCAACGACAGTTCGGCGTCATCCTCGACGAACGCCGCCAACCGTGCCGCCTGCTCACGCACCGCCGTATCCGTACGGCCCGAGATCACCCACGGCAGCACCGGCAGCGCCAGTTCCGCACGCTCCTCGGAAACCTCGACCGCCGGTGCCTGCTCCAGCACCACATGCGCGTTGGTCCCGCTGATCCCGAACGAGGACACCGCCGAACGCCGCGGACGATCCACCTCCGGCCACTCCCGAGCCTCCGTCAGCAGCTCCACCGCACCCGCCGACCAGTCCACATGCGACGACGGCACGTCCACGTGCAGAGTCCTCGGCAGCACACCGTGCCGCATCGCCATCACCATCTTGATCACACCCGCCACACCCGCAGCCGCCTGGGTGTGACCGATATTGGACTTCACCGAACCCAGCAGCAGCGGCCGGTCCTCCGAGCGGTCCTGCCCATAGGTGGCCAGCAGCGCCTGCGCCTCGATCGGGTCACCCAGCGCCGTGCCCGTCCCATGCGCCTCCACCGCGTCCACGTCGCCCGCCGAGACACCCGCGTTGGCCAGCGCCTGCCGGATCACCCGCTGCTGCGAAGGACCGTTCGGCGCCGTCAGACCGTTGGAGGCACCGTCCTGGTTGACCGCCGACCCCCGCACCACCGCCAGCACGGTCCGCCCGTTGCGCTGCGCGTCCGACAGCCGCTCCAGCAGCAGCATGCCGACACCCTCACCCCACCCCGTGCCGTCCGCCGCCTCCGCGAACGCCTTGCACCGACCATCGGGGGCCAGCCCGCGCTGCCGACTGAACTCCACAAAGGTGCTCGGCGTCGCCATCACCGTCACCCCGCCGGCCAACGCCATCGTGCACTCGCCCTGCCGCAGCGCTTGCGCCGCCAGATGCATCGCCACCAGCGAGGACGAACACGCCGTGTCCAGGGTCACCGCCGGCCCTTCCAGCCCCAGCGTGTAGGACACCCGCCCCGAGGCCACGCTGCCCGCCGTGCCGGTGAGCAGGTGGCCCTCGACTCCCTCGGTGCCTTCTGCGGAGACCCGGGTGGCGGAGGCGTAGTCGTGGCTGATCACTCCCACGTAGACGCCGGTCGCGGTCCGCCGCACCGTCGCCGGGTCGATGCCGGCCCGCTCAAAGGCCTCCCACGAGGTCTCCAGCAGCAGCCGCTGCTGCGGGTCGACGGTGACCGCCTCCCGGGGACTGATGCCGAAGAACCCGGCGTCGAAGTCCCCGGCGTTGTAGAGGAATCCACCGTCGCGGACATAGGTCGTGCCCAGCGTCTCGGGGTTCGGGTCGTAGAGTCGTTCGAGGTCCCAGCCACGATCGGTGGGCAGCCCGGAGATGACGTCCCCGTCAGCCTGGAGCAGCCGCCACAGGTCCTCGGGGGACGCGACGCCGCCCGGGAAGCGGCAGCTCATCCCGATGATGGCGATCGAGTCGTCATCCAGATCACCTGAGGCGACGGCGCGAAGCGGGGCGGCGGCAGTTCCTTCGACAGCCTTCTGCCCGCTGCTGATCGGCAGCTGACCCTGCATCAACTCAACCACGGACAGCGGTGTCGGGTGGTCGAAGACCAGGGTGGCCGGCAACCGCAGCCCGGTCGCCGCGGTGAGGAAGTTGCGCAGTTCGACGGCGGTCAGCGAGTCGACGCCGAGGGCCTTGAAGGTGCTGGTGGCGTTGACCTCCTCGGCACCGGCGTGGCCAAGTACCGCAGCAGCTCCGGCGCGTACCACCTCCAGCAGCGCGCTGTGCTGCTGATCGGCGGGCAGCAAGCCCAACTGCTCGGCGAAGCCGAGTTCCCCGCTACCGACCGCTGTCGCCACCCGCCGGGCCGGTGCCCGCACCAGGCCGCGGAGCAGCGGCGGGATGTCGGTGGCGCCGCGCAGCGAGGAGGGATCGAGGCGGGCCGCGACCACGGTGGCGGTCGGGCCCGCGAGGGCTGCGTCGAAGAGTGCCAGGGCCTCGTCGTTGGGCAGGCCGGTCATGCCGTGGCGCCGGTTGAGGTTGAGGTGAGCCTGCGTCAGGTGCGAGGTCATGCCGCTCGCCTGCGCCCACAGCCCCCACCCGAGCGAGAGGGCGGGCCGGCCGGCCGCGCGCCTGCTGTGCGCCAGCCCGTCCAGGACCGCGTTCGCGGCGGCGTAGTTGGCCTGGCCCGGGTTGCCGAAGGTGGCGGCGGCAGAGGAGAAGAGCACAAAGGCCGACAGGTCGGCGTCCGCAGTCAGCTCATGCAGGTGCAGCGCCGCATCCGCCTTCGCCCGCAGCACGGTGTCGAACCGCTCGGGGGTCAGCGTGCCGATGACGCTGTCGTCGAGCACGCCCGCGGTGTGCACGACGGCGGTGAGCGGGTGCTCGGCAGGCACCGAGGCCAGCAGCACGGCCAGCGCGTCCCGGTCGCCGACGTCGCAGGCAGCAACCCGCGCCTGAGCACCGAGCGCGCCCAGGTCGGCGAGCAGGCTCGCTGCGCCCTCGGCCGCCGGTCCGCTCCGGCTGGCCAGCAGCAGGTGCTGGACGCCATGGGCGGTGACCAGGTGGCGGGCGAGGATGCCCGCCAATTCGCCGGTCCCGCCGGTGATCAGCACGGTGCCGTCGGGGTCGAACGCGGTCGGCATCGTCAGCACGACCTTGCCGGTGTGCCGGGCCTGCTGGAGATACCGGAACGCCTCCGGCGCCCGGCTGACGTCCCAGGCGGCCACCGGCAGAGGCCGCAGCACACCGCTCTCGAACAGCGTGCCCAGATCACTGAGCATCTGCTGAATGCGGTCAGGGCCCGGGTCGATCAGGTCGAACGGCTGGTAGGCGACACCGGGCCAGTCGGAAGCGACCTCGTCGGGAACCCGGATGTCGGTCTTGCCCATCTCCAGGAACCGTCCGCCGCGCGGCAGCAGGGCGAGCGAGGCGTCCACGAACTCCCCGGCCAGGGAGTCCAGCACGACGTCCATGCCGCGACCCCCGGTGGCGGCGAGGAACTCGTCGCGGAAGTCCAGGGTACGGGTGTTGGCGATATGCGCGCGGTCCAGTCCAACTGCTTCCAGGGCCCCCCACTTGCCGGGGCTGGCGGTGCCGTAGACCTCGGCGCCCAAGTGCTGGGCGAGCTGCACGGCGGCCATGCCCACCCCGCCGGCGGCCGAGTGGACGAGTACGGACTCGCCCGGCTGCACGGCGGCCAGCTGGACGAGGCCGTAGTAGGCGGTCAGGAACACCACGGGCGAGGAGGCCGCCTGGGCGAAGGACCAGCCGGTGGGTATCCGGGTGAGGAACCGCCGGTCGGCGACGGCCACCGGTCCGAACGCACCGGGCAGCAGGCCCATCACCCGGTCGCCGACAGCCAGGTCGGTCACCTCGGAGCCGGTCTCCAGCACCGTTCCGGCGCCTTCGCCACCGAGGTCCACCTCGCCCGGATACAGGTCGAGAGCCGCCAGTACGTCGCGGAAGTTGACCCCCGCCGCGCGCACCGCGATCCGGACCTCGCCGGGTGCCAGCGGGCGCAGGGCCTGCGGGTGGGCGACCAGCTCCAGCCGGTCGAGGGTGCCCTTGACCACGGCGTCCAGTCGCCAGGCGGGCTCCCCGGCCGGGGGCAGCAGCTTCTCCAGGGCGGTCCCGCTCAACCGGGGGACGCTGAACCTGCCTTCGCGCAGCGCGAGTTGCGGCTCGCCCAGCTCGGGCAGCTGGGCCAGGGCAGCCACCGACGCGGAGTGCCGGTCGGTGTCCAGCAGTACGATCCGGCCGGGGTTCTCGGACTGGGCGGAGCGCAGCATGCCCCAGACCGCAGCGCCCGGCAGGTCGGTCGGCGGCTCGCTCGTACGGGTGCCCACGGCGCCGGCGGTACGCACCACCAGCGTGGTGTCGGCCAGCGCGTCATCGGCGAGGAAGGCCTGCACCAGCCCGAGGGCCAGGGCCGTCCTGCGGTGGACCGCCTCAACCGTGCCGGAGGAGCTGCCGCTCCGCGGGAGCAGCGCGGCCAGGACGAAGGCGGGCGGCTCGGTGCCGGACGCGACGGCGGCCTGCAGGGCCGCCATGTCGGGGTGGCCGACCACGGTTCCGCCCGCCGCGGCCAGCTCCCGCAGCTGCTCGGGCTGTGAGCCGAGCACGGCCCAGGCCCGCCCGGCCCCGGCCCCGGTCTGCCCAACCCGCTGCTCGACGGCGGCCAGCGCCTGCCAGCCGACCCGGTAGGGCTGCGGACGAGCGGCGGCGGCCAGCCGTTCGGTGTCCAGCGGCCGCAGGGTGACCGAGTCGATGGTGGCGACCGGCTCCCCCGCCTCGTCATAGGCCCGGACCCTGATCGCGTTGTCGCCCGCCCGCGACAGCCGCACCCGCACCCGGGTCGCGCCGACAGCGTGCAGCCGCACCCCGGAGAAGGCGAACGGCAGCCGCTGTCCAGCGTTCTCCGCGCGTAGCGGGCCGAGATCGAGGCCGTGCAGGATCGCGTCAAGGAGGGCGGGGTGGGCCAGGAACGCCCCCGGGTCGGCGTCCTCGGGCAGCGCGACCTCGGTCAGCACCTCCCCGCCGCTCTGCCAGGCGGCCCGCAGGCCCTGGAACAGGGGGCCGTAGTGGAAGCCGTCGTCGGCGCGGTCGGCGTAGAAGGTTTCGACCGGCAGCGGGACGGCGTCCGCCGGCGGCCAGGCGGCGCGGTCCGCCGGGGCGTCGTCCTCGGCGCCGACGGCCAGGTAGCCGGTCGCGTGCCGGGTCCACGGCTGTGCGCCGTCCTGGTCCCCGCGCGAGTGGACGCTGACGGCCCGTCGGCCGCTCCCGTCGGCGGGGCCGAGCCAGAGCTGCGTCTGCAGGCCGCCCTCGGCGGGCAGCATCAGCGGGCTCTCGATGAGCAGTTCGTCCAGGATGCCGCAGCCGACCTCGTCACCGGCGCGGACCGCGAGTTCAACCAGTGCGGTGCCCGGCAGCAGGACCTGGCCGGCCACCGCGTGGCCGGCCAGCCAGGGCTGCTGGTGCAAGGAGAGCCGTCCGGCCAGCAGCAGTCCGCCGGTCTCGGCGACGGCGACGGATGCGCCGAGCAGCGGGTGCCCGGCCGCGGCCAGGCCGACCTGGCTGAGGTCGCCGGCCGCTCCCCGTCCGGCGTCCAGCCAGTAGCGGCGGTGCTGGAAGGCGTAGTTGGGAAGTTCGGTACGACCTGCGCCGCTGCCCTCGAAGACGGCGTGCCAGTCGATGTCGACACCGCGGGTCTGCAGCGCGCCCAGGGCGGCCATCAGGGTCACCGGCTCGGGGCGACCGGTCCGCAGCGCGGGGACCAGGGCCAGGTCGGAGCCGGCCACGCAGTCGGCGGCCATGGCGGTAAGCACGGCGCCCGGGCCGAGTTCCAGGAAGCTGCCGACGCCATGCTCGACCAGCGCACGCATGCCGTCCACGAACCGGACGGCCTCGCGGACGTGGCGCACCCAGTAGTCGGGCGAGCAGAGCTGGCGCGCTCCGACCACGTCGCCGGTCAGGTTGGACAGCACCGGGATCCGCGGCGGACGGAACGTCAGGCCGTCGGCGACGGCGCGGAACCAGTCCAGCATCGGGTCCATGTGCGCGGAGTGGAAGGCGTGGCTGACCCGCAGTCGGCGGGTCTTCCGGCCCGCGGACTCGAACTGCCGGGCGATCGTCAGCACCGGCTCCTCGTCGCCGGACAGCACCACCGCGTTCGGGCCGTTGACCGCGGCCAGTGAGGCACGGCCATTGGTTTCCGCGAGCAGCGGCGCGACCTCTTCCTCGGTGGCCTGGAGCGAGACCATCGCCCCGCCGGCCGGGAGTTCGCGCATCAGCTTGCCGCGGGCGCTGACCAGGGTGGCCGCGTCGGCCAGCGACAGCACCCCGGCGACATGGGCGGCGGAGAGCTCGCCGACCGAGTGGCCGATCAGCCGGTCCGGCAGGATGCCCCAGGACTCCACCAGGCGGTAGAGGGCCACCTCGACCGCGAACAGGCTCGGCTGGGTGTAGTCGGTCCGGTCGAGCAGGGCGGCTTCCGGGCTGCCGGGGGCCGCCCACATCACGTCGAGCAGCGGCCGGTCCAGGTGGCGGTCGAGCTCGGCGCACACCGCGTCCAGCGCCGCGGCGAAGGCCGGATAGGCCTGGTAGAGCTCCCGGCCCATGCCGGGGTGCTGGCTGCCCTGGCCGGTGAAGCCGATGGCGAGTCCGGCGTCGGCCGCCGTGCCGAGGACCACGTCCCGGCTGGGCTGCCCGGCGGCCAGCGCGGTCAGCGCGTCCAGCAGCCGCTGCGGGCTGTCGGCCGAGACGGCGGCGCGGTGCTCGAAGGCGGTGCGGGTGGTGGCTGCCGAGTACGCCAGGTCGGCGAGGTCAAGGTCAAGGTCACTGGCGCTGGCGCTGGAGGCGGCGTCGGCGTCGGCGTCGGCGAGCTGGGCGCGCAGCCGCGATGCCTGGTCGGCCAGCGCCTGAGGGGTGCGGCCGGACAGCAACAGCGGCGGGACGGGACGGTCGACCTCGGGCGCGGGGGCAGGGACGGGCTCCTCCGGTGCCTGCTCCAGGATCAGATGGGCGTTGGTGCCGCTGACCCCGAAGGAGGAGACGCCGGCCCGGGCGGGCCGTCCGGTCTCCGGCCACGGCCGCGCCTCGGTCAGCAGTTCGACCAGGCCGCTGCTCCAGTCCACAGCCCTGGTGGGCTCGTTGATGTGCAGGGTCTTCGGGAGGATCCGGTGTCGCATGGCCATGACCATCTTGATCACCGCACCGACGCCGGCCGCCGACTGCGCATGGCCGATGTTCGACTTGATCGAGCCGAGCCACAGCGGCTGCCCGGCCGGCCGGTCCTGGCCGTAGGTGGCCAGCACGGCCTCGGCCTCGATCGGGTCCCCGAGGGTGGTCCCGGTGCCATGGGCCTCGACGGCGTCCACGTCGGCCGGGGAGAGCCCGGCGTCGGCCAGGGCCTGCCGGATCACCCGCTGCTGGGCCGGGCCGCTGGGGGCGGTGAGGCCGTTGCTGGCGCCGTCCTGGTTGACCGCGGAGCCGCGGAGCACCGCGAGCACGGTGTGCCCGGCCCGGCGGGCCTCGGAGAGCCGCTCCAGAACCAGCATGCCGACGCCCTCGGACCAGCCGGTGCCGTCCGCGCCGGCGGCGAAGGCCTTGCAGCGGCCGTCGGGGGCCAGTCCGCGCTGGCGGCTGAACTCCACAAAGGTCGCCGGGGTGGCCATCACCGCGACGCCGCCGGCCAGTGCCATCGTGCACTCGCCGCGGCGCAGCGCCGCCGCCGCCAGGTGGACCGCCACCAGCGAGGAGGAGCAGGCCGTGTCGACGGTGATCGCCGGTCCCTCCAGGCCGAGCGTGTAGGAGATTCGGCCGGAGGCGACGCTGCCCGCGTTGCCGGTGCCGAGGAATCCCTCCAGCTCCTCGGGGAGGTCGTGGGCGCCGTTGGCGTAGTCGTGGAACATCAGCCCGGCGAACACGCCGGTCCGGGTGCCCTGCAGCGTGCGCGGGTCGACGCCCGTGTGCTCGACCGCCTCCCAGGCGGCTTCCAGCAGCAGCCGCTGCTGGGGGTCGGTGGCGAGCGCCTCGCGGGGGCTGATGCCGAAGAACGCGGCGTCGAAGTCCCCTGCGCCGTGCAGGAAGCCGCCCTGTCGGACCGAGCTGGTGCCGGGCTGCTCCGCCCCGGCGAAGAGGGCCTCGAAGTCCCAGCCGCGATCGGTCGGGAAGTCGGAAACCGCGTCGACTCCGTCCGCCACCAGCCGCCACAGGCTCTGCGGGCCGTCCACCCCGCCCGGGTAGCGGCAGCTCATGCCCACGATGACCACCGGGTCGTCCCCGGCGCCGGACTCCTGGTGCCGGTCGGCCACCGCGGCGTCGGTCTCCGCCAGCAGCGTGGTCCGCAGGAAACGGGCCAGCGACGCCGGGGTCGGGTGGTCGAAGATCAGGGTGACCGGCAGCCGCACCCCCGTCCGCGCGGCCAGCCGGGTTCGCAGCTGGACGGCGGCGGCCGAGGTGAAGCCGAGATCCTTGAAGGCGCGTCGGGCGTCGATCCGGGCGGCGTCATCGGTGCCCAGGAGTTCTCCGACCTCGGTCCGCACCAGGTTGACCAGGAGCCGGTCCTGCTCGGCCGCGGTCATCGCGGCCAGTTGGGCGCGCAGCCGGGCCAGCAGCTCGGCGGCGCTGCCGGTGCTGTCCCCCGCTCCGTCCTCGGCGGCCGTGGGCCGCAGCAGCACCGGCAGCTCGACCTCGCCGCCAGGGGTGGCATGCTGCGGTCTGCGCAGCACCAGCAGCTCGGCGGCGGCGGCCGGGCCGGCCGCGGAGCCGAGCAGTGCGTCGAAGGCCGCGGCGATCTCCCGGTCCGAGAGCCGGTCGCAGCCGGGAAGGGGCTGCGCGTCCGGGTCCGGCACCGCGAAGGCGGCGGCGCGCAGGGCCGACGAGGGCCGACCGGACGCCAGGGCGCCCAGATACCCCGTTTCGGCCGCCGCCCGGGGGTCCTCGGCGTCGCCCAGGTGTCCGGCGACGCCGACGCAGAGGGCCAGCAGCGCCGGCCCGCCGGCGTCAGCGGCGAGTTCCAGCAGTTGCTCAGTGGCAGCGGCCCCGCCGGTGCCGGGGAGGTGGACGACGGCGGTGAGCGGACGGTCGGCGGGGATCCGCGCGAGCAGGAGGCCGAGCGCCTCGGGGTCGGTCAGGTCGCAAGCAACCGTCTCCACCTCGACGCCGAACTCCGCCTCAGCCACGAACGAGTCGGCCCCTGCGGGCACCGCCAGCAGCATCCGGCGGGCGCCGTGGGCCTGCACCAGGTGCCGGGCGAGCACTCCGCCGAGGCGGGTGTGCGCGCCGGTCACCAGTACTGTCCCGGCCGGGTCGAGGGCGGCCGGAGCAGCGACGGTGAAGGCCGGAACGGGTACCAGTGAGGGGATCAGCACGGCCCCCTGCCGCACGGCGAACGCGGCCGGTCCGCCGGTGCCGATCCGGGCCACCGCGGCCGTCCAGGCGCTGTCCGCGTCGAGGTCGGCGAGCTGCAGCCGTCCGGTTCGGTGCGCGTCGGTGGACCGCACCCAGCCCCACACCGCCGCGGCCACCGGGTCGGCGTGCTCCGCGGCGTCGGTGCGCACCCCGTTCCTGGTCGCGACGACCACCCGGACGCCGTCGGGCGCCAGAGCTTCCAACCGCCGCAGGGCGTCGGCGAGCCCGGTCTCAGCGGTGAGGTCCAGCACCAGCACGTCGAACGCACCGGCCACCGGAGCCGCGACCAGCGTGCCACCCATCGCCCCGACGGCCGCCCGCAATTCTGACGATCCATCACCGACCACTGCCCAGCGCAGATCTGACGGCATTTCACCCAGTACAGGGGCTCCGCTCCACCGCACCCGCCACAGATTGTCATGGTGGCTGGTCCCGACCCCGCGCAGCCGAGCCGGAAGGTCCAGCAGCCGGTGCCGCGTCACTTTCCCCGAGCCGGTGCGGGGAACGGCCTCGATCTCGTACAACTCTTCGGGGACCTTGAAGTAGGCCAGCTGCTCTCGGCACGCCGCCAGCGCCGCCTCCGGCGACCAGCCGCCCTCGGCCGGCACCACGAACGCGACCGGCACCTCCCCCAGCACCTCGTGCGGCTTGCCCGCGACCGCGGCATCGGCCACACCCGGCACCGAGCGCAGCACCTCCTCGATCTCGCCGGGGTGGATGTTCTCCCCCGCCCGGATGATCAGCTCCTTGAGCCGGCCGCTGATGGTGAGGTTGCCGTCACCGTCGCGGTGGGCCAGGTCGCCGGTGCGGTACCAGCCGTTGCGCAGCGCCTCCGCGGTGGCCTCGGGCTGGTTGTGGTAGCCGAGCATCAGGTTGGGTCCGCGGACCCAGACCTCGCCCTCCTCGCCGTCCGCCACGTCGCGGCCCGACTGCGGGTCCACCAGCCGCAGTTCCAGGCCGGGGACGGGGGCGCCGCAGGAGCCGGCCGGACGCGGTCCTGACGCGCGGTTCATGGTGATGGCGCCACAGGTCTCGGTGCTGCCGTAGCTGTCGGTCAGCGGCACCCCGAAGGCCTGCTCGAAGGCGGCGCCCAGCGCGGCGGAGGTGACCGCGCCGGTGACCAGGCACACCCGCAGTCGGGAGGCGTCGAGCTGCTCCTCAGCCGCGGCCTGGATCAGGTAGTGGTACATCGCCGGCACGCCGACCAGCACCGTGAAGGGTTCGGCACGCACCGCGTCCAGCACGTCGTCCGCCGCGAAGCCGGGCAGGATCCGCGCGCTCGCGCCGGTGGCGGTGATCCCGATCACGCAGAGGATGTGGGCCAGGCTGTGGAACAGCGGCAGCGGCCAGAGCACCCGGTCCTGGGAGTTGAGCCCGAGGATCTCGGTGTAGCAGGAGGCCACCGACCACAGGCAGCTGCGCTGGGTGGACAGAACGCCCTTGGGACGCCCGGTGGTTCCCGAGGTGTAGAGCATCCAGGCCGGGTCGTCGAGGCCGAGGTCGTCCCGGGCCGGGAAGTCAGGGGTGGTCACGGCCAGTTGCTCGTAGGACAGGGTGCCGGCCACCGGGCCGGACCCGGTCACCAGCACGGTGGTGGCCATCGGCCGCCCGGACAGTACCCGGTTGAGCTGTTCCAGGTGCAGCTCGTCGGTGATCACCAGCCGGCTGTCGCTGTCGTGCAGCAGATGGGCCAGTTCCGCGTCACCGATCTGCGGGTTGACCGGTACGCCGACCGCCGCGGCCCGGGTGATGGCCAGGTAGCTCTCCACCGCCTCGACGCAGTTGCCGAGAAGGATCGCCGCACGGTCGCCGCGGCGCAGGCCCTGGGCGGCCAGCTGACCGCCCAGATTGCCGGTCCGGCGTTCCAGTTCCCGGTAGGTGACGGTGCGTCGGGCGTCCGAGAAGGCGTCCTTGTCCGGCTCCTGGGCCGCATGCTCGCGCAGCAACTCGACCAGCGGCCGGATCAGCTCGGAAGACGTCACGCCGGTAGCTCCTCGTCGGATGTGCCATCTGGAGACGGCTGCGGCGACCTCCCGCAATCACGTCTGGGAACACGTCGGAAGGGTGTCGCACGGCGATGTGCCTTTTGCCCGACCACAGGCCGCGGGATATCCCTGTCCTGACCTGCGACGACACTACGGGAGAACAGTTGCCCGAAAACCCCTAAGCCACCCCCTACGGACCCCTGCCCCCCTTAGCCCCGTAGCCCGCGACCACTGGAAGCCTGGCCCAGGTTTCGGTGGAGCCGTACCGTCGCATCGAAAGCCGATTCACCGCTCCACCACCGGCTCCCAGCAAGGGATACGACACGAATCGCATGGAAACGCATGCGGCGATCTGACGCGGGAAACGATGACCACAACTTCGCCCAGTTCCTTCCGGGAACTCACCGGAATCGGTTTCGATGATGCCACGTCGCGGTATCGACCCCGTATCATCGGCGTCGGGACGGCTGTTCCGGAAACCTCGTATTCACAGACGGAGGTGCTCGACCTCTTCGGAATCACGGACCCGAAGGTGCGTTCCGTATTCCTGGGCGGCGGCATCGACCGGCGCTTCCTGACCCTGCCCCCCGAGAAGGCCGACGGGACCCGGCACCTGGAGACCCAGGGCGAGCTGCTGCGCAAGCACAAGCGCAACGCCGTCGACATGGGACGCCGGGCCGTGCTGTCCTGCCTCGACGAGATCGGCGCCGGCCTGGACGACATCGCCTACCTCTGCTGCGTCACCTCGACCGGCTTCCTCACTCCGGGACTGAGCGCCCACCTGATCAAGAACATGGGCCTCGGCATCGACACCGCCCGGGTCGACGTGGTCGGCATGGGTTGCAATGCCGGACTCAACGGCCTTACCGCAGTCAGCAGTTGGGCAACCGCCAATCCCGGCAGACTGGCCGTCATGGTCTGTGTCGAGGCCTGCTCCGCGGCCTATGTCTTCGACGGCACCATGCGCACCTCCGTGGTCAACAGCCTGTTCGGGGACGGCTCGGCGGCGGCCGCGGTGATCGCGAACCCCTCGTCCGAGCGCGGCGGCGGGGCCTCCGGGTACGGCGGCGGGGCCGAGGTGCTCAAGTTCGCCAGCTGCCTCATCCCGGACGCGATCGACGCGATGCGCTACGACTGGGACGACCAGCAGGACCGCTTCAGCTTCTTCCTGGACCGCGACATTCCCTATGTGGTGGGCGCGCAGGCGGAATCGGTGGTCGATCGGCTGCTTTCCGGAACCGGGCTCCTCCGCAAGGACATCGCGCAGTGGATCGTGCATTCCGGCGGAAAGAAGGTCATCGACTCGGTGACTGTGAACCTGGGACTGACCCGGCACGATGTACGGCACACCACCGGCGTGCTGCGCGACTACGGGAATCTCTCCAGCGGCTCCTTCCTCTTCTCCTACGACCGGCTCAGGGCGGAAGGCGCCATGAACCCGGGCGAGTTCGGGATATTCATGACGATGGGCCCGGGATCGACCATCGAGACCCTTCTCTTCAGGTCCTGAGCAGCCGAAGGATCCGCCGGCGACCACACACCCTCACCCCCTCAGCACCCACGAACAGGACGGAAAGACAGTGACCAAGAGCGAGATCTCCGCCGAGATTCACCTGGTGACCGATTACCGGCTCAGCATCGACTCCTCCCAGTCGTTGAACAGTGAATTGATTGAGTCGGTCAATGCACTGTGCGCCCGCGTCGAGAACGCGGACGGCGACGACGTCCTCCCGGTGCTGCACATCGTGCCCTCCGAGCCGACCACCTCCTGGCCGGGCGAGGTGGGCGTGCACCTGGTGAACCAGTGGGAGCGGGCGCTGCGCCGGCTGGAGCGGCTCAACGCGCTGACCGTGACCGTGCTGGAGGGCGTCTGCCGCGGCCCGGCGCTCGATGTGCTGCTCGCCACCGACTACCGGATCGCCACCGAGGAGACCCTGGTCGGCGTCCCCTCGCACGGGGGCGAGGTCTGGCCGAGCATGACCGTGCACCGGCTGGCGCAGCAGCTCGGGGTCGCCAACTCCCGTGGCCTGGTGCTGTTCGGCGGCGATGTGTCGGCCGTCCGGGCGCAGGCGATCGGCCTGGTGAACGAGGTGACGGTGAATGTCGTCGGCGCCGTCGCCGCCATCGCCCAGGCCGCCCCCGGGGCCGGCTCGGAGCTGGCCATGCGGCGCCGGCTGCTGCTGGACGCGGCCACGGTGAGCGCCGACGAGGCGCTGGGCGCCCATCTGTCGGCCTGCGAGCGCACACTGCGCCGCGCGACCGCGGGCGCCGGCGCTGCCCTGTCGACCGCCTCGTGACCGCCGCGCCGAACGGCCTCAGGACCGGCGGGCCGTTGTCGGGCAGCGGCACGCTGACCGACGACGCCGCCGAACTGGGCCGGCAGACCCGGCTGGTGGACGACCTGATCGGCTCGCTGCCGTCCAAGCCGACCCGCACTGCCGACCAGCAGGCCGCCGCCGACCAGGGCCATGAGTTCTGCCGCCGGCTGCGCGGGACGTTCATCTCCCGGCACGGCGCGGCCGTCTACTGCCTGCTCACCGACGACCTGGCCCAGCGCCCGCGGCTGGACGCCCTGGTGGCCGCCGCGGCCCGGAGGTTTCCCGGGCTGGTCCCCGACGAGACCCAGCTCGCCGCCGAGTTCGAGCTGCCGCAGTCGGACCGCGAGGGCCGGGAGATCGACCAGGGCATCTTCTTCGGCGGCATCTTCGGCGACCCGGTCTCGGGCACCCATCTGCTGGAGTCGATGCTGCGGCCGAGCGAGCAGGCGGTGAAGCTGCTGCCGGAGTTCGAGGCGGCCGACGAGCTGGACCTGGGACCGGTCAGGATCGACCGGGTGGGCGAGACCGCCCATGTCACCATCCAGAACCTGGACGCGCTGAACGCCGAGGACAACGCCCTGGTCCAGGCCCTGGAGACGGCCGTCGACCTGGTGCTGCTCGACCCGCGGGTGCGGACCGGAGTGCTGCGCGGCGCCGAGATGACGCACCCGCGCTATGCGGGCCGCCGGGTGTTCAGCGCGGGCATCAACCTCAAGCACCTGCACCAGGGCCGGATCTCCTTTGTCGACTTCCTGCTGGGCCGGGAGACCGGCTTCATCAGCAAGATCTACCGCGGTCTGCTGGTGGACGACCCCAACGGGACCACCCAGCAGCTGGAGAAGGCCTGGATCGCCGCTGTGGACTCCTTCGCCATCGGCGGCGGCGCCCAGCTGGTGCTGGTCTTCGACCATGTGCTGGCCGCCTCCGACAGCTACTTCAGCCTTCCGGCCGCGCAGGAGGGCATCGTCCCCGGTGTCTCCAATCTGCGGCTGACCCGGATGGCCGGCGGCCGGGTCGCCCGGCAGGTGATCCTCGGCGGTCGGCGGATCGGCGCCACCGAGCCGGCCGCGGCCCTGTTCTTCGACGAGGTGGTCCCGCCGGAGGAGATGGACCGGGTGATCGCCGAGCGGGCGACCGAGCTCGCGGCCCCGGCGGTGGTGCCCAACCGGCACATGATCAACCACAGCGAGGAGCCGCTGGACGTGTTCCGCCACTACCTGGCGGAGTTCAGCCACCAGCAGGCGCTGCGGCTCTACAGCGCCGACGTGATCGACAAGGTCGGCCGCCGCCCCGGCGCCGGCGGCTGACCCAGGATGGAGACGACATGAGACCCGTTGACGCACTGCTCCAGATTCTCCGCGACGAGCAGGTGACCACCGTCTTCGGCAATCCCGGCACCACCGAACTGCCGTTCACCGAGGCGCTGGTCGACGCGGAGGACATCGCGTATGTCCTCGGCACCCAGGAGGGCTCGGTGGTGGCGATGGCGGACGGCTACGCCCGCGCCACCGGCCGGCCGGCCTTCGTCAGCCTGCACATCGCGGCCGGGCTCGCCAACGGCCTGGTGGGGCTGCTCAACGCCTCCCGGTCACGGACCCCGATGGTGGTCATGTCCGGCCAGCAGGACCGCCGCCACCTCGCTCAGAACCCGCTGCTGACCGGGGATCTGGTGGGGCTGGCCAAGCCGGCCGTCAAGCACACCTTCGACGTCCAGCACGCCGCCGACCTGCCGGGGATGCTGCGGCGCGCCTTCGCGCTGGCCATGCAGCCGCCCACCGGCCCGGTCTTCCTCTCGGTCCCGATGGACCTGCTGGCCGAGGACACCCAGGTCGAGCTGCCGGCCCGGTCCGAACTGGTCCCACTCGGCGCGGCGGCCGGTCTCGAGCGGGCCGCCGCGCTGCTGGCCGGCGCCCGCTCCCCGGCCGTGGTGGCCGGCGACGGCGTGGGCCGAGCGTACGCGGTCGCGGAACTGACCGCGGTCGCGGAGGCCCTGGGCGCGGTGACGTACCACCAGCCGATGCACGACCGGGTGAACTTCCCGGGCACCCACCCGCTCCACGGCGGCGACCTGGTCCCCACCAATGCCGCCATCAGGGAGGCCCTGACCGGGCACGACGTGGTGCTCATCGTCGGCTGCCAGGCCTTCACCCCGCACCACTACACCCCGGGGCCGCCGATCCCGGCCGGTACCCAGGTGGTCCAGCTCGACTGCGAGCAGGAGCAGTTGGGACGCAACTTCGGCGTGGACCTCGGCCTGGTCGGCGGCATCCGGCCGAGCCTGGCCGAGCTGGCCGACCGGCTGGCCGGTCGGATCCCGCAGGCAGCGGCGCGCATCGCAACCGCCGGTACCGGCGCCGAGGCCCGGCGGGCCTGGGTCGATGCCGAGGCGCGCGGACGCTACGGGGCAGCACCGCTGGATCCGCTGGCGGCGGTGCACGCGGTGGTGGCCGGGCTGCCGGCCGACGCGGTGGTGCTGGAGGAGGCCATCACCTGCGGCGTGCTGCTGCGCGAGGTCCTGCACCAGGACCGCCCCGGCTCGCTGGTGCACACCCTGGGCGGCGGTCTCGGCTGGGGCATCGGCGCCGCCGTCGGCACCATGCTGGGTGATCCCACCCGGCCGTTGGTCGCCGTGCTCGGCGACGGCTGCTCGCTGTTCGGCCTGCAGGGGCTGTGGAGCGCCGCCCGCTACGGGGTGCCGGTGACCTTTGTGGTGATGAACAACGGCGAGTACCGCACCCTGAAGAACACCCTCGACAGCTGGGACAGCCGGGCCACGCAGACCGGCCGCTACATCGGTCTGGACCTGGGCTCCCCGCCGATGGACTTCCGCAAGGCCGCCGACTTCTTCGGCATCGACTCGGTCCGGATCCAGGACGCGGACCACCTGGTGGACAGCGTGGCCAAGGCGGCCGACCTGCAGCGTCCCTTCCTGATCGACGTCCCGATCACCGGACACACCCCCGGCGCGCGGCCCATGCCGATCGGTGTGCCCAACGACTCCACGGAGGCAGCCAGATGAGCCGCTTGCTCGACCCGTCCGCATTCGAAGGAAAGCTCTGGAACGGCGGTTGGCAGCCGGCCGGCGGCGGGGTCCTCGAGGTCGACGAGCCCGCGACCGGTCGACTGCTGGCCCGGGTGGGCCGGGCCGACGCCGCCGACGTCGACCGGGCCGTGCGGACGGCCCGCCGGGCCCAACCTGCCTGGGCGGCCACCCCGGCCACCGAGCGGGCCGCGGTGCTGCGCCGGGCGGCCCAGCTGCTGGAGCAGCACACCGACGAGGTGGCCGGCTGGCTGATCCGGGAGAGCGGCTCCACCCGCGGCAAGGCCCAGTTCGAGGTGGGCTCGGTGCTGGACGAGCTGTGGACGGCCGCGGGCCTGCCGACCCAGCCGCAGGGCAGCCTGCTGCAGCCGATCGGCGCCCGGCAGAGCCTGGCCCGGCGCATCCCGCTGGGCGTGGTCGGGGTGATCAGTCCCTGGAACGTGCCGATGCTGCTGGGCCTGCGCGCGGTCGCTCCGGCGCTGGCCCTGGGCAACGCGGTGCTGCTCAAGCCGGACGCCCAGACACCGGTGTCCGGCGGCTTCCTGGCGGCCCGGCTGTTCCAGGAGGCCGGACTGCCGGACGGGATCCTCCAGGTGCTGCCGGGCGACGCCGAGGCCGGGGCCGCGCTGGCCGCGCACCGGGGCGTGGACATGATCGCCTTCACCGGTTCCACCGCCGTGGGCCGGGAGGTCGGCGCGGTCGCCGGGCGCGACCTCAAGCGGGTCTCGCTGGAGCTGGGCGGCAACAACGCCCTGATCGTGCTGGACGACGCGGATCTGGACGCTGCCTCCTCGGCCGGGGCGTTCGCCTCCTTCTTCCACCAGGGCCAGGTGTGCATGGCGACCAGTCGGCACATCGTGCTGGCCTCGGTCGCCGAGGCCTATGTGGACCGGCTGGTGAAGCGGGCCGAGCAGTTGCAGATCGGCGACCCGCACACTGCGGACGTGGACCTGGGCCCGCTGATCAACCGGACCCAACTCGCCCGGGTCGAACGCATCGTCAAGGAGTCCGTGCGGCTGGGTGCGCGGGTTCGTTGCGGCGGCACGCACGAGGATCTCTTCTTCCGGCCCACGGTGCTCTCGGAGGTGACCGCGGCGATGCCCGCGTTCCAGGAGGAGATCTTCGGCCCGGTCGCGCCGGTGATCGTGGTCGCCGACGAGGACGAGGCGGTCCGGGTGGCCAATGACACCGACTACGGCCTGGTCGCCGCCGTGCAGACCGGCTCGGCGCAACGCGGGCTGGCCCTGGCCGACCGGCTGCAGACCGCGATCGTGCATGTCAACGACCAGACCATCAACGACGACGCCTGGGTGCCGTTCGGCGGACGCGGCGCCTCCGGCAACGGCAGCCGCTACGGCGCGGAGCACAGCCTGGACGAGTTCACCCAGTGGCAGTGGATCACGGTGGCCCCCCAGGCCGGCCAGTTCCCGTTCTGACGAACCGCAACCGACGGAACGCGACCGACGGGCCGAAGGGGGCCGACCGGTCAGGCGAGGGCCTCGCAAACGGCGGAGAGGAACAGGTATCCCCGCCCGTGCGTCTCGGTCACGGTCAGGCCGGCTGCCTCGAGCCAGCCCACGAGCTCCTCGCGCGGGTGCAGCCGGACCCGCAGGGCCTGCTCCTGCCGGGCCTGGAACTCCCGGTAGAGCCGGTCCTCGTCGGGCACAAAGGTGAACAGCACGAACGTGCCGCCGGGGCGCAGCACCCGTCCCACCTCTGCGATCACCTGGTCCTTCGAGGGCAGCGTCTGCAGTGCGTTCCAGCAGGTCACCGCCGCCAGCGAGGCATCGGCGAAGGGCAGGTTGACCGCGCTGGCCCGCACCGCGGGCAGCTTGGCCGCGGTGGCCTGCAGCACCGAGAGCATGGAGGTCGACAGGTCGAGCGCCACCAGCCGCTCCGGGCCCAGGAGTTCGCTGAGGACATGGGTGAAGCGGCCGGTGCCGGCGGCGAGATCCAGAGTCGGGCCGTCCACGGACCGCATCCGCTCGGTGAGGAAGCGGATCTCGTCCTCGACGGTGAGCCGGTCGTCGAAGTCCCGGCCCATCACCCGAAGGAAGCCAGGACGCAGCCCGCGCTCATAACGGAGCACCTGGGCAACGTCGTTGAGGATCAGCGCATCCATGCCCAGACCGGCGGCGGAGGACAGGTCGAGCCAGTCGCCGGTGGCGGGGTGCAGGGTTTCGCAGCCCTCGCAGCGGGCGCCGTCGGGGCCCAGCGCCAGCCGGCCCGCGCAGTCCGGACAGATCAGCAGTTTCTCGAAGGGCGCCAGCAGTTCCACGGCGGCGAGGGCGGAGCCGGTCGCGTCCGCGCCGCCCGGGTCGGCCGCGGTGAAGTCGCGCTCGGGCCGGTAGTCGGCGGCCGGGCTGTCCAGCAGGGCCACGGCCTTGGCGCCGCTGTAGTCGCGCAGCGCCCGGGTGTCGCCGTCCCACATGGCGATCACCTGCTCGTCGGGCATCCTTCCGCCCCAGCGCTTGTGGTCGTTGTCGTGCTCCTCGTCGGTGACCGCCCACATCGCCGGCGAGGGCCACACCCGGGCCAGCACCGGCGTGTCCGGCCGCTCGGCCAGCGAGCGCTCCAGCCGGGAGCGGTCGTCGGGGCTGAGCACCAGAGCATCGGCCGCGGCCAGCACCTGGGCGCCGTCCTCGGGGAACAGGCCGGCCAGGAAGAGCAGCGCGGCCACCAGTCGGCGGTCCGCACCGGGTCGGTCGAAGAGCGCGAGGACCGGGCCCAGTTCGGCGCGGACCTGGTCATGGGCGTCGCTGTCGGCGAGGAGTCCCAGCAGCAGCACCAGGGCCGGCAACCGGTCCGCCGGTGTGTCCTTCGTGGCTGCCGCGAGAGCGGGTATCGCGGCCCGGCCGAGTTCCGTGGCCGCCGCGCGTCCACCGGCCGCCGGGGGGACGCGCAACTCGGCATCGATGCTGCGGAGGACTGCCGGGAGGGAGTCGGCCGGTGCGTCCAGAAGGGACCGCAACGCGTCGAACCCCTGGGAGGAGTGCTCGGTGACTGTCATGGCGCGAACGCTAGTCCGCGGTGTCCGTCGGCAGCACCGGAAACAGGGGTCGTATGAGGGGGGTGAGCTCGACATAGGGGTTCAGAAGTAGAGATCAGGATCGCTATCAAGGGGTTTGACGCAACTCCCGGTCCAGTAGGTTCGGCTGGACCGCAGCCAGAGATGGGGCCACACGTGACAAGCAACGCCGACGCGTTCGACCAGTGGATCAGGCGCTACCACCCCTCCTCCGAACGGGGCCTGCGACTCATCAGCCTGCCGCATGCCGGTGGTTCCGCAAGTGCGTACTTCGCCCTGTCCGCGGCGATGGCGCCCTCGGTGGAGGTCTGGTCGGTGCAGTACCCCGGTCGCCAGGACCACCGGCGGGGGCAGTTCTGCACCGATGCGCACGAACTCGCCGGGCATCTCGCCCAGGCCCTGCAGGGCAGGCTGGACCAGCCCTACGCCCTGTTCGGCCACAGTATGGGCGCCGCGGTCGCGTTCGAGCTGACCCGGCTGCTGGAGCAGGCCGGCCAGGGTCCCGAGGCGCTGGTGGTCTCCGGACGTCGGGCGCCGTCCACCGTCCGCGACGAGCAGGTGCATCTGCGGGACGACGCGGGCATCGTCCGGGAACTGCGGCTGCTCAGCGGCACCGATCCGGTGTTCCTGCGGGATCCCGAACTGCTGGCGATGATTCTCCCGGTGCTCCGGGCGGACTACCGGGTGATCGAGACCTACGCGGCCGAACCGGGCGCCGCGGTCGCCACCCCGGTCACCGCCCTGGTGGGCGCGGACGACCCCAAGACCACCGTCGAGGAGGCCAGGGCCTGGAGCCGGCACGCGTCCGGCGCGTTCGACCTGCGGGTCTTCCCCGGCGGCCACTTCTTCCTGGACGAGCAGCTGCCCCAGGTCGTCGACACCCTGCGCAATGTGCTGCTCTCCGTGCCCGCCGCCGGGGACTCCAAGCGAGGGCAGTCATGACGGCGGGGCGGCTGCTGGCCGTCAGCGACCTGCACGCCGGGATCGCCGACAACCGGCCGATCATCGAGTCGCTGCGCCCGTCCTCGGACCAGGACTGGCTGATCGTGGCCGGTGACGTCGCGGAACTGTCCCAGGACATCGAGTGGGCCCTGAAACTGCTGGCCGGGCGCTTCGCCCGGGTGATCTGGACCCCCGGCAACCACGAGCTGTGGACCCCACGGGACGACGCCGTCCAGCTGCGCGGCGCGCACCGCTACGACCATCTGGTGGCCCGCTGCCGCGAGTGGGGCATCTCGACGCCGGAGGATCCCTACCCGGTCTGGGAGGGAGCGGGCGGCCCGGTGGCCATCGCCCCGGTGTTCACCCTGTACGACTACAGCTTCCGGGCGCCCGGGCTGACCAGGGAGCAGTCCCTGAAGCAGGCCTATGACTCGGGTGTGGTGTGCTCCGACGAGTTCCTGCTCCACAACGACCCCTACCCGTCCCGCGAGGCCTGGTGCCGGGCCCGGGTCGCCGAGACCGAGCGGCGTCTCGGCGAGCACGACCCGGAACTCCCGCTGGTGCTGGTCGGCCACTGGCCGCTGCTGCGCGAGCCCACCCATGTGCTGTGGCACCAGAACTTCGCCCAGTGGTGCGGAACCGAGCTGACGGCCCGTTGGCACGTCCGGTACCGCACCGAGGCGGTGGTCTACGGGCACCTGCACATCCCCCGCACCACCTGGCACGAGGGCGTGCGCTTCGAGGAGGTGTCCATCGGCTACCCGCGCGAGTGGCGCCGCACCGGCCACCCGCGCGGGCTGCTGCGCCAGATCCTGCCGGCGCCCACGGCGCAGGCAGCGGCGCCGCAGCGGCCGGCGGCCCGGCTCGGGGCGGAACCCTCATGATCGACGGCCTGCTGCCCGGCTGCGTGTCCAGCTCGGAGAGCCGCTCCCAGTACATCGCGGCGGACACGCTGTACCCGGAGGAGGCGGCGGTGGTGCGGAACGCGGTGCTGGAGCGGCGCCAGGAGTTCACCGCGGTCCGGGCCTGCGCCCGGCTGGCCCTGGCGGGTCTGGGGCTGCCTCCGGCCCCGGTGCTACCGGGACCGCGCGGGGAGCCGCTCTGGCCGGCCGGCGTGGTCGGCAGTATGACGCACTGCGCGGGCTACCGGGCCGCGGTGCTGGCCCGGTCCACGGACCTGCGTTCGCTGGGGATCGACGCCGAACCGCACCAGCCGCTGCCGGACGGCGTCCTGGAGGCCATCGCGCTGCCCGCGGAACGGGCCAGGACCGCGGTCGCGCGCGTGGAGAACCGTCAGGTCCACTGGGACCGGCTGCTGTTCAGCGCCAAGGAGAGCGTCTACAAGACCTGGTTCCCGCTCACCCACCGCCCGCTCGACTTCGACGAGGCCTCCATCGTCTTCGGCCGGGTCCAGGGCCCCGCGGCCGGCGGCAGCTTCAGCGTGCGGCTGCTCACCACCGACCCCGCGGTTCCGTCCACCCTGGACGGGCGCTGGCTGGTCAGCGACGGCGTGGTGCTGACCGCGATCGCCGTCCCGGCGGTGGACCGCGCCGCGAACCAAGCCGTTCGCCACAAAAGCCCTTCCAGCCTTCCGTTCTGACGGATTGTCCGCAAGCAACCGGTTTGGACCACGAGATGACCACTGTTTCCGACGTCACCGCACCGACCGGCCGCACCACCCTGCCGGCGCCGCTCCCGCTGAAGCCCCCCGGCCTCATCCCCGGCCAGCTGACCGCCCCCCTCGCGGCCCCGCCCGCGCCGACCGCTCCCGCTCCGGCCGCACCGGCCCCCGCCGTCCCCGACTCCCGGGCCGCGGCGGCCCGGCTCAGAGAGCTGCGCGAGCAGATCCGGCGCGGGCCCAGCGAGAAGGCCACTGAGCAGCAGCACGCCAAGGGCAAGCTCACCGTCCGCGAACGCATCGCCCTGCTCTTCGACGACGGGGTGTTCACCGAGACCGACGGGATGCGCCGGCACCGGGCCACCGGCTTCGGCCTGGAGGCGCGCCGTCCGCACACCGATGGCGTGGTGACCGGCTGGGGCCAGGTCCACGGCCGTACCGTCTTCGTCTACGCCCATGACTTCCGGATCTTCGGCGGAGCGCTGGGCGAGGCCCATGCCGAGAAGATCCACAAACTGATGGACCTGGCCGAGTCCGCCGGCGCCCCCGTGGTCGGGCTGTGCGACGGGGCCGGGGCCCGGATCCAGGAGGGTGTCTCCGCGCTGGCCGGCTACGGCGGCATCTTCCAGCGCAATGTCCGCAACTCGGGGGTGATCCCGCAGATCAGCGTGATGCTCGGACCGTGCGCGGGCGGCGCCGCCTACTCCCCCGCGCTGACCGACTTCGTCTTCATGGTCCGCGGCACCTCGCAGATGTTCATCACAGGACCGGACGTGGTCCAGGCCGTCACCGGCGAGAGCATCAGCCAGGACGCCCTCGGCGGCGCGGACGCCCACGCCACCCTGTCCGGGGTCGCCTCCTTCGTCCACGACACCGAGGAGGAGTGCCTCGACGAGGTCCGCTACCTGCTGTCGATGCTGCCCGCCAACAACCGCGAACTGCCGCCGGCCGAGCCGGTGGACGACCCGGTGGACCGCCGCACCGAGCAACTCCTCGACATCGTGCCCGCCGACGCCCGCCGCTCGTACGACATCCGCGATGTGATCGCCGAGATCGTCGACGACGGCGACTACACCGAGATCCACACCCGCTGGGCCGAGAACATCGTCTGCGCGCTGGCCAGGCTCGGCGGCAAGGTGACCGGCATCGTCGCCAACCAGCCGGCCCGGATGGCCGGGGTGCTCGACATCGAGGCCAGTGAGAAGGCCGCCCGCTTCGTCAGCATGTGCGACGCCTTCAACATCCCGCTGCTGACCCTGGTGGACGTGCCCGGCTTCCTGCCCGGCGTGGCCCAGGAGCACGGCGGCATCATCCGGCACGGCGCCAAGCTGCTGTACGCGTACTGCAACGCCACCGTGCCGCGGGTGCAGCTGATCCTGCGCAAGGCCTACGGGGGCGCCTACATCGTGATGGACTCCCGCTCCATCGGCGCCGACCTCTCCTTCGCCTGGCCCACCAATGAGATCGCGGTGATGGGCGCCGAGGGCGCCGCCAATGTGATCTTCCGCCGTGAGATCGCCGCGGCCGAGGACCCGGACCAGGCCCGGCAGGCCCGTATCGCCAAGTACCAGACCGAGTTGATGCACCCCTACTACGCCGCCGAGCGCGGCCTCGTCGACGACGTGATCGAGCCCGGCGAGACCCGGGCCCGGCTGATCGACGCCTTCGCCGTGCTGAGCACCAAGCACGCCCCGCTGCCGATCCGCAAGCACGGGAACCAACCGCAGTGACGAAAGGCGATGCCCCATGTCCAAGGTCAGCTATGAGAAGCGGGGGAACGTCGCCCATGTGACGCTCGACCGGCCCGAGGTACTGAACGCCATGGACCTCGCCACCCATGAGCAACTGGCCGAGATCTGGGACGACTTCGAGGCCGACGAGTCGCTCTGGGTGGCCGTGCTGACCGGGGCCGGCGACCGGTCGTTCAGCGTCGGCCAGGACCTCAAGGAACTGGTCGCGCGCACCGAGGCCGGCACCGCCGCACCCTCCACCTTCGGCAGCCGGGGCAAACCGGGCTGGCCCCGGCTCACCGAGCGCTTCGCCCTGGCCAAACCCGTCATCGCCCGGGTCAACGGCTATGCCCTGGGCGGCGGCTGCGAGTTGGCCCTGGCCTGCGACATCGTCGTGGCGGCCGACCACGCCGCGTTCGCCCTGCCCGAGGCCAGGCTCGGCCTGGTCGCCGGCGCCGGCGGGGTCTTCCGGCTGACCCGCCAGATTCCCTACCGGACGGCCCTGGGACTGCTGATGACGGGCCGTCAACTCCCGGCGACCCGCGCCTACGAACTGGGTCTGGTCAACGACGTGGTGCCGCTGGCCGAGCTGGACGACTGCGTGAACGGCTGGGTCGAGGACATCCTGCGCTGCGCCCCACTGGCCGTCCGAGCGGTCAAGGAGGCGGCGCAGACCTCGTCCACGCTGTCGCTCCAGCAGGCCTTCGCCACTCGCTACACCTGGGAGGAGCGCCGGATGTGGAGCGAGGACGCCGAGGAGGGGCCCCGGGCCTTCACTGAGAAGCGCCCGCCGCGCTGGCAGGGGCGCTAGGGACAGAAGGGCGCTGAACCCGGACAACCTACTCGGCGAGTCCGCTTGACACAAGGATTCCCACCGCTCATCATGAACGAAGCATCAGTGAATCGGGATTCACTGAATTTCGGATCATCCACCATCGAACACCCAGACGAGGTTTCCGGTCATGCACGCAGCTGTCCTCCACGCCTTCAACTCACCCCCCCGCTACACGGAGTTCGACGAACCCGTCGCGGGCGAGGGCGAGTCCCTCCTCACTGTGCGGGCGGCCGCCCTGCACCGGATCGACCGGGCCCGCGCGACCGGCACCCACTACGCCAGCCCGCAGCAGCTCCCCGCCGTCGCCGGCACCGACGGCGTCGGCACCACCGCGGACGGGGAGCGGGTCTGGTTCGCGCTCCCCCGCGCCCCCTTCGGCTCCATGGCCGAGCACAGCGTCACCCAGAACTACATGCTCGCCCCGCTGCCGCCGCAGCTCGGTGACGCCGAGGCCGCCGCCCTGATCAACCCCGGTATGGCCGCCTATCTGCCGCTGACCTGGCGGGCCAAGCTGGTCGAGGGTGAGACCGTGCTCGTCCTCGGGGCCACCGGCGTGACCGGCCGGCTCGCGGTGCAGCTGGCGAAGCTGCTCGGGGCCGGCCGGGTGGTGGCCGCGGGCCGCGACCCCCAGGCGCTGGAGTCGCTGCGCGACCTGGGCGCCGACGCCCTGATCCGGCTGGACCGGCCCAAGGACGAGATCGCCGCGGCCTTCGCCGCCGAGGCGGGCAAGGACGGCTACCAGGTCGTCCTCGACTACGTCTGGGGCGCACCCACGGAGGCCCTGCTGACCGCGCTGACCGGCCACGAGTTCAAGGCCGCCACCAGCGAGACCCGGCTGATCCAGATCGGCGACGGGGCCTCCCCGGTCATCTCGCTGCCCGCCGAGGTGCTGCGCAGCTCCGCCGTCACCCTGACCGGCTCCGGCGGTTTCGCTCCGCCGGCCGTGCAGGGCGAGGCGTACGGCAAGCTGGTCGGTTTCGCGGCGCAGGGCACCCTCAAGGTCGCCGTCGAGGAGCTGCCGCTGTCCCAGGTGGAAGAGGCCTGGGTCCGCGGCGACCGCGACGGCCGGCGCCTGGTGCTCATCCCCTGACACCGGCGCGCCTCGGATCGCCCTGCCGCCGCCGCGGCGGGGCGATGCGCCGTGCCGGGGGCCTGGGCATCCCCCGCGCGGAGACGGACAGGACGCTGCATGCCCGAGCACAGCACCGCAGCCCTTCCCTGCCACGTCACCCCGAGAGGCCCCGCCCCATGAGCGCCACCGTCCCGCACCCAGCCCCCGCCCCCGACACCGGGTCCGGCACCGCCGACCGCTGGCGCTGGATCGCTCTCGCCGTGGTGATGACCGCGTCCTTCATGGACCTGGTCGACGTCACCATCGTGAACATCGCCGTCCCCAGCATCCAGCGCGACCTCGGCGCCTCGTTCAGCGCGATCCAGTGGGTCACCGGCGGCTACTCGCTGGCCTTCGCCATCGGCCTGATCACCGGCGGGCGCCTCGGCGACATCTACGGCCGCAAGCGGATCTTCCTGATCGGCATCATCGGCTTCACCCTCGCCTCGGCGCTCTGCGGCCTGGCCGGCAGCCCCGACCTCCTGGTCGCCACCCGGATCCTGCAGGGCGGCGCGGCCGCCCTGATGGTGCCGCAGGTCCTGGCGATCGTCCATGTGACCTTCCCCGCGGAGGAGCGGGGCAAGGTGTTCGGACTGTTCGGCGCGATGATGGGCCTGGGCGCGGTCAGCGGACCCATGCTCGGCGCGCTGCTGACCGAGTGGAACCTGTTCGGTCTCGAGTGGCGGCCGATCTTCCTGATCAACCTGCCGATCGGCATCGCCGGACTGCTGCTCGGCCTCCGCTATGTCACCGAGTCCAAGGCCCCGCAGTCGCTGCGGCTCGACCTGGTCGGCATGGCCCTGGCCGCGCTCGGGCTGCTGATGCTGCTCTACCCGCTGACCGAGGGGCGGGAGTCCGGCTGGCCGCTCTGGGGCTTCGTCTCCATGGCCTGCTCGCCGCTGGTCCTCGCGCTCTTCGTCCGCTATGAGCGGATCAAGACCCGCCGGGACGGCTCCCCGCTGGTCGAGCTCTCGCTCTTCAAGGTCCGCAGCTTCGCGGCCGGTGTCGGCGTCCAGCTGACCTTCGGCGTGGTCACCGGCATCTTCTTCCTGGCCTGGACCCTCTACATGCAGCTCGGCCTGGGCTGGAGCCCGCTCCGGGCCGGTGCGACCGGCATTCCGTTCTCGATCGCCATCTCCGGCGCCGCCGGAGTCTCGGTGCAGCAGCTGGTGCCCCGGTTCGGACGCAAGGTGCTCCAGGCCGGCGCCCTGGTGATGGCGGCCGGCGCCCTGCTCTACCTGGCCGAGGCGAACCGGTACGGCGCCGGCATCCACCCCTGGCAGATGGTGCCGCCGCTGCTGGTGATGGGCGCGGGCATGGGCCTGATCGTCGCCCCGCTGACCGACGCGGTGCTGACCGACGTGCCGCCCGAGCACTCGGGCTCGGCCTCCGGGGTCATCAACACCACCCAGCAGCTGGGCAACGCACTGGGTCTTGGGCTGGCCTCGGTGGCCTTCTTCAGCGTGGTGGACCGGATCGACCCGGCGCACTCCACCGCGGCCGCGATCTTCACCGACGCCTTCACCCACGCGCTGTGGTGGGTGGTGGCCGCGCTGCTCACGGTCTTCCTGCTGATGCTCGCCCTGCCGCTGCGGGCCCGCCCGCACAGTGAGGAGGACAGCGGCGCCGAGGACGCCGCGGGGGACCCGGTCGACGAGTCGGCCGCGGTCGGCTGACATGCCGATGAAGATCGATCCTGCCGAGCTGCTGCTACCGTTTTCCCACGGGGAGGGCCACGTGTTCGACCATGTTCTGAAGAAGGCTGCTCTATGACCGACGTACGAACGGTCGGCGTGCGCAAGGCGCGGGCCGCTGAGACCGAGGCCGCACTCAAGGAAGCAGCCAAGCGGGTCTTCTCCCGCATCGGCTACCTCAAGGCGAAGATCACCGACATCACCGCCGAGGCCAACCGGGCGTCCGGCTCCTTCTACAGCCACTTCAGCAGCAAGGAACAGCTGCTGGAGGCGCTGCTGGTGGACATGCTCGCCGAGGGCGACGACCGGATCGGGGACTCGGGGCACAGCCCGGACTTCACCGACCCGGCCTCGGTGCGCTGGCATGTCGCCACCTACTGGCACTTCGTCAGCACCAATGGACCGGTGATCATCGCCCTGCACCAGGCCGCGATGGTGGACGAGCACTTCGCCCAGCGCCTGCGGGAGCTGATGGAGCCCAATCTGCTGGACATGGCGGAGCACCTGACCTACATCCGCGACAGCGGGGGCCAGCTGCCCGGCGATCCGCTGGTGGTGGCCTCGGCGATGATCTCGCTGATGTCCCAGACCTCCTTCACCTGGCTGCTGGACGGCGGCCAGGTGCTGGGCCGCAGACTCAGCGAGGAGGAGGCGGTGGACACCCTCACCGGCTTCATCGTCAGCGGCATCTCCGGACCGCCCGTACGGTGACCCGGTCGTGGTTCTCCACAGGTATCAGCGCTCTCCCACCCTGGTGGTGGGGTGGGACAGCGCGGCGTAGAGCTCGGGGCGCCGGGGTGTTGAGCAGGCCGAACTGGGCCCAGTCCTGGCACTGGTTGAGATCGAGGTCGGCGACCAGGGCGGCTTCGCGGTCGCGGGGTGCGCGGAGGATGATCCGGCCGTAGGGGTCGGAGATGAACGAGGAGCCGTAGAAGTTGCCGGCGCCCTCGGCGCCGACGCGGTTGGGGACCACCATGAACATGGCGTTGGCCAGGCCGTTGGCGCTGATCGCGTGCTCCCATATCGGACGGGTGTCGAAGTCGGGGAGATCCGCCTCGGAGCCGATGGCGGTGGGATGGACCAGCACTTGTGCGCCCTGCAGGCCGTAGGCGCGGGCCAGTTCGGGAAACCACCCGTCCCAGTAGGTCGGGAAGCCGAACCTGGCCCCGGCCAGCTCCGCGACCGGGAAACCGGTGTCGCCGGGGCGGAAGCCAGGGGGCTGCCGAAGAATAACTACTCGGTCTGCTCTGTGGTTGAGGGGTGGGTGGAGTGGCCTGCGATCGTTGCGAGTTGCTGCGCCGAGGTCACGGTGAGTCCGTTGACGGGAACCGTGTAGCCGAGTGCGGCAAGGACTGGTGCGGCCTCCCGGACAGTCGTGCCGATCCTGCCCTTGGTCAGGCCGGTTGCCTCGGGAGCGGTTCCTGTGCCATGGACCATCGCTTCTTGAGGAGGTAGACCACCAGGTGGTCGGTTGCGGAGAGTCGGCGGCTGCCGGCGCCGGGGCCGGGGCGTTTGCCGGGCAGCAGGATCGGGGGGTGCTCGGTGCAGTAGGTCCGGTAGCGGGCGGCGAGCTCGCCGAAGGCCGCGGGTTCCAGCCCGGTCAGGCTGGGGTGCCGCAGCCAGGCGGGAGTCTTGTCGCCGTCAGGGAAGCGTCCGAACTCTGGTGCCCGGCGCTCGGGTTCGGGAGCGAGGGGCTCGGGCCGCAGGGTGTAGTTCCAGGTTCCGTGCCATTCGTGCGGGTCCAGCGGGAGCCGGTCCATGATCTGGTCGGACACGGTGACGCCGGTGGGGTAGGCGCCGGTGTCGAGCTCGGCGCGGATGCTCAGCCCGGTCCGGGTCCGGGTCGCGCCGATACAGCTCACGACGACTTCGTGACTGGTCAGCGGGCGTCCGCGCCAGTTGGTGCTGATCTGCGAGAACGGGCGGTGCTCTATCTTGTTCCACTTCGAAGTGCCCGGCGGAAAGTGACAGACAGTAACCGAAAGGCCGGTGGCCAGGGCGAAGTCGGCGAGCTCCTTCTTCCACGCCCGCACCCGATAGCCGTTCGACCCGCCGGCGTCGGCGGTGATCAGCAGTCTGGTCGCAGTCGGGTAGCGCTCCCGGCCCTCGCCCTGCCACCAGCGGCGCAAGGTGGCCACCGCGAACGCGGCGGTGTCCCCGTCGCAGCCCACCGCCACCCACCCCGTGTCGGCGGCCAGGTCGTAGATCCCGTACGGCACCGCCTTCTGCGCGTCCTTCTCGGGGAAGTCGTGCGCGCGCACCCGCACTGGCTCTCCGGCACGGTGCCACTCACGGCCGATCACCGCGTACTCGCCGAGCACCTCCTTCTTCTTGGCGTCCACGCTGATGACCGGCTGCCCGGCCCCGGTGTACTCCTTGACCTGCGCGTTGATATAGCCGAACTGGGCCTCGCGGTCCGGATGCCGGGCGCCCTCAGTGGTTCTCGAGGTGCCCTGCAGAGAGAAGCCCTCGGCCTTCAGCAAGGCGGCGACGGTGTCCGAGCCGACCCGGTGGCCCTGACGGGTCAACTCGGCCG
>Ga0302314_10001242_pt1 | contig 47847 bp, 38 predicted proteins | sample III_Palsa_N2_3_FD_200533 | JGI IMG/M metagenome (GOLD analysis project Ga0302314, IMG submission 200533) | Peat permafrost microbial communities from Stordalen Mire near Abisko, Sweden - III_Palsa_N2_3 | ecosystem: Environmental > Terrestrial > Soil > Palsa > Peat permafrost | place: Sweden...
GTATTCCGCCAGGTGGTTCGCGGAGAAGCGAGGGTGCCGGTAAAATCGATAGTTCGGAGCGTCGTCCATGGAAGATATGGTCCTTAAGGCTCAGCTGGACGATATAACCACTGTGTACGTTTCGGCAATCGCGCCGGAGACGTATGCAGAATACGTCGAAGAAGATTCACTAGGTGGCGACACTGGCTATTTCGTTATGAGATCACTTGCAAAGGGCGATTCTACACGATTCGAAATCCTGGCTAAGGCGCCATCTTTTGACGCAGCCTCCGATTTGTTTGACATGATCGTAAAGGGCGCCAAGTCGGCAAACAGTGCCGCTCGGTAATTATCGTTCGGCATTAACGCGTTTCTTATACGGCCCGCGCGAAACCGGGGTAGTTTCTGCGGCCTCCACGACGGCCACCAAGTCAGCCATTTCCCAAAGCCGATCCGTAACGCCAGCCGCCATCGCGGGCGTAACGCGAAGGGTCTTATGGATGCGGACGAAGTTGTAATAGGCGAAGTGCAGGCTGATCGCGTTGACGTGGTTTTCGATCTTTTTCGAGAAGCCGTTGGTCAGGCGCGTGAACCGACGCATGTGCATCCGCATGGTCAGATTCTGGCGCTCAACGTAAGAGGTCGAGACCTTCGCCAGATCGGGGGAACCCGTGACCGGGACCTTGCGGATGCCGGTCAACTCATGGGCGCTGTAGCGGCGCTGGGCGCTCCCAGAGGGACCTTCGCCTTTCGGGGCGCCGTACACCTTGACCAGCTGGGCGTAGTCGATGTCATTGCCGAAGGTATCGCGGACTGCATGGACATAGACCGGATGGCCATCCGAGGTCAGCTGGATGCGCCCGTCCACGCGGCTGCGAACGTCTTTCAGGAACTCATAGGCGTAGTCAGCATCGCGACCGCCGACCAGCACGCCGAATACGAGTTTGGTATCCGCGTCGATTGCGGTCCACGTCCAGACGTCGCCAGCGCCTTCCGGCGCCGCCTTGGCGTCGGCGACGTTGCGTTGCTTGGCGTAGCAGAAACTCCAGATCTCATCGACCTGAACGGTCTTGGCCGATAGGCCGCGAAACGCTTGATCCTGATAGGCGCCCAAAGCCGCACCCGCGTCATTGAGGAGCTTCACAACCGTATTCTTCGCCACGCCTGTCGTGCGCGTGATGGCGCGGATCGACATGCCTTCGCAGAGGAGGTGAAGGACCTTGGCGCGGTCGGTTGATGAGAGCTTGTTCATACATTCAAATTGACCCTTTTGCGGATTTTGTCAAGCATGAAAGTCGCCCTAGACTCCACCCCGCGCCCAGCTATGATCCTATATTAGCAGTCGTTGACCAGGTGGCACCCAGTGGCGAAATTCGACTTCGATCATCTCCTGACCCCGGACTTTGTGCCGGAGTCGGAGGGGGACTGGGAAACGCTCCGCGCCGCCACATCGACGCTGTTCAAACCCAAGACGCCTGTAGATGACGACAAACTGTTCAATGGTCGCATCAAGCAGATCAACGACATTCTAGACGCGGTTTATGAGGATGGCGGACACGCCATCATTTTCGGAGAGCGGGGCGTCGGAAAGACGTCCCTATCTAAGATTATTGAGAAGAAAGTCGCCGGGATTATCCCCAACCTTAGAGTTATTCCGGTCTCTTGCTCCAAATCTGACGACTTTTACACTATGTGGGGAAACGCTTTCAACGAATTTAACCTGAACGGTGAGGACGCGGCGTCAGTTTTCAGGAAAGCCAACAACCCATACCGCGTTTACAACGCCTTAGATGAGTTAGAGAAAGACAAGTACCACATCTACATCTTCGATGAATTTGACCGTATTGAAGATGACGCGTCGCTAAGTGCTATGGCCGACATGATGAAGCATTTTTCAAATCACCCAATCAACGTCACGATAATTGTCGTTGGTGTTGGCGATACGCTGCTTGACCTATTCGGAAGCCATGAATCCATCGCAAGGTGCTGCTCGCAGATCAAGATGCCGCGCATGTCCGAGGCCGAACTAGACGAAATCCTCGACGAGCGCTTGAAGCGCATCAATTTCACCATCGACGCCGCTGTTCGTCGCAAGGCGCGTCAGCTTTCTCAAGGCCTGCCAGGGTATGTGCATCTCCTCGGCCAACTGATGCTCAAAAGCGCGATTGGGCGCCGAAGCACTCACATTGATGACATAGATTTCCAAGAGGCGCTAAACGAGGCGCTGGACAAGGCCGATTACTCTGCCCGCCAAGACTACCTCAACGCGGTCAAAAGTCCGAGGAAGGACAACAAGTACCGAGAGGTGCTGCTCGCCTGCGCTCTCGCAAACAGCGATGAAATGGGGCATTTCTATGCGGGCGATGTGCGCGAGCCCTATTCACGTGTACGTGGCAGGACGATGGAGATCACCAACTTCTCCACGAACCTAAACAATCTGTGCGACGAAGATCGCGGGCCGGCCCTAATCAAAACTGGAGAGAGAAAGCGGTATCAATACCGGTTTGCCAATCCGCTCGTGCAGCCCCTAGCGATCATGCTCGGCGTCAAAGACGGCATGATCAAGTTCGACTAGGGCGCGGGGTCTTTCCAACGCTTCGCCGCCGCAGCCCTAGCGATCTCAACCCGACGTTCTGGTGATAGCTTCGCGGCCCGTGCGCGCCCACCGCTTAGGCCGCCTGGGCGCCCTTTCGTCACTGTCGCCTTCTCAGGTGCGGTAGACGAAGCTTCGCCTGCCGTCACCGAGTCCACGATGAACTTCGCAAGCTGGTTCGGGTCGCGCGGGCGCTTGGGGGGCTTAGGCATTGGGCTTCTCTAATCCCCAGCGTTTGCGCGCGCGCTCAACGATCAGCTCGCAATCAACCTGGTAGACAATATCACCCGTCTCAGCAGCCGACTCTATAAACGCCTCTATAGCCTCGGGCGTCCTGAGTTGGTCGGTGGGGTCGGGCGCGATGGGTTCAATCGACATGCGTCGCATGATAGGCGCTCGCCAACTTTGGCGCCACGCCTGTCAACTGCACCTAATTTCAAACTGACCCACTACCTAGAATCCGCTACCCATCGCGTGTGAACGCCCTCGCGCCCGCCTTGGATCTGGCTCCGGCCCTGATCGTCCTGCCCGGACCCCAGGCGGCGGTGTGCGATGGCGCCGGCGCGCGGTCTGTCACTGCCGCCGAGGCGCGAGTCCTGGCCCAGTCCGCGCCGGTGATCGTGGTCCATGCGGCGTGGACGGCGCGGCGGCTGGAGCTGCGCAGTCCGGCTCGTTCGCGCGACATCTTCGATGCGCTGGAGCTGTTCGCCTTCGTGCGGCCGGCCAGGTTTTGCGCGCCCTCGGCGGTGGGGCTGGCGCTCGCGCTAGGCTTCAACGAACCCAAGGGCGCGGCGGCGGGGGCGGCGTCCCTGCGCGAGGCTTGCCAGTTGTTGCTGGCCGAGCTGGCCGAGCAGCCCTGGCCCAATCGTGAAGACGCTCTGGCCACCGCCGAGACCCTGGGCCGCGCCGGCTGGGCCTGGGCGGGCGCGGTGACGGCGGCCTTGCGGTCCAAGGCGGTGCGCGATGTGCGCCGAGGCGACGGTCTGGACGTCTGGGCCCGCATCCCGGAGTGGGAGGATTCGGCTCCCCTCGGCGAACCCGGTTCAGCGCCCGTCGAGCCCGAGGCGGCCCGCGCGCGGCTGATCGAACTGCTCGCTCGCGCCGGTTTGGACGAGGCCCGTCCCACCCAGGCCGATTTCGCGGCCGAAACGGCCTTCGTGTTCGAGCCGCGCGAGCGGGAGGGCGAGCCCAACCTGATGCTGGCCGAGGCCGGCACCGGGGTCGGCAAGACCCTGGGTTATCTGGCGCCCGCCTCGCTCTGGGCCGAGGCCAACGGACCCTCGGTCTGGATCTCGACCTTCACCCGCGCATTGCAGCGCCAGATCGAGCGCGAGAGCCATTCGATCTATCCCGACCCCGCCGTGCGCGCCAAGAAGGCGGTGGTGCGCAAGGGCAGGGAAAACTACCTCTGCCTCTTGAACCTGCGCGATCAGGTCAACGCCTCGATGCTGGGCGGCGGCGATCTGGTGGGCGTGGCGCTGGCGGCGCGGTGGGCGAGGGCCAGCCGCGACGGGGACATGACCGGCGGCGACTTCCCGGCCTGGCTGCCCGGCCTGTTCGCGGTCGGACCCGCCGCCCAGGCCGGCCCCGCCAATCTGGTCGACCGGCGCGGCGAGTGCGTGCATGCGGCCTGTCCGCACTACCGGGTCTGTTTCATCGAAAAGACCGTCCGCGCCTCGCGCCGCGCCGATCTGGTGATCGCGAACCACGCCCTGGTCTTGACCCAGGCGGCGTTCGATGGCGCCCGGGCCGCGCGGGGCCTGAAGACCGACGTCGAGACCACAGCGCCCAAGCGCATCGTGTTCGACGAGGGCCACCACCTGTTCGACGCCGCCGACGCGGCCTTTTCCGCCGCCATCTCCGGCGCCGAGGCGGCTGAGCTGCGCCGCTGGATCCGGGGGCCGGAGGGGCGCGGCCGCCGTGGGCGCGGGCTGGATCAGCGGCTGAGCGACCTGGTCGGCGAGCGGGAGGACGCTCGCGAAGCGCTGGCCCAGGTGGTTCGCGCCGCCTCGGCCCTGCCCGGCGACGGCTGGTCCGGCCGCATCTCGCCCCCCTCGGGCGAGACCAACCCCATCGGCCCGGTCGAGGCCTTCTTGACCGCCGCGCTGGAGCAGCTGCGCGCCCGCGCCGCGCCTTCCGAGATCGGCCAGGAATGCGCCGCGCGTCCGGCTTTGGACATCGTCCGTCAGACCGCCGCCGCCGCCGCCCGCGCCCTGGCCGCCGTCGAGGCGCCGCTGGTCGCCCTGTCCAGGCGCCTGGAGGACCTGTTGGACGAGGAGGCGGACGAGCTGGCCACCGGTGATCGCGCCCGCATCGAAGGCGCCTTGCGCGGCCTGGACCGGCGCGCGCGGATGACTCTGCCGGCCTGGCGCGCCATGCTGCAGGCCATCGCCGAGGACGCCGAGGACGACCCCGATTTCGTCGACTGGTTCGAGGCGACATACCTGTATGGCCGCGTGATCGACGCCGCCTATCGCCGCCACTGGGTCGACCCGACCGAGCCGCTGCAGGCCGCGGTTCTGGCCCCCGCCCACGGGGTGCTGATCACCAGCGCGACGCTGGCGGATTCCACGCTGGACGATCCGTTCGCGCTGGCCGAAATGCGCACCGGCGCGGCGCGCTTCGCCGACCGACCCAAGACCCTGCGCCTGGCCTCGCCCTTCGACTTCGAAAACCAGGCCCGCGCCTTCGTGGTCACCGATGTGGGTCGCGAGGACCCTCGCCAAGTGGCCGCCGCCATGCGCGAGCTGTTCCTGGCGGCCGGCGGCGGGGCGCTCGGCCTGTTCACCGCCATTCGCCGCCTTCGCGCGGTCTACGAGCGGATGGCCGCGCCGCTGGCCGAGAGCGGCCTGGCGCTGTACGCCCAGCATGTCGATCCGCTGGAGGTCGGCGCCCTGGTCGACATTTTCCGTGTCGAGGAGGACGCCTGCCTGCTGGGCACCGACGCCGTGCGGGACGGAGTGGATGTGCCCGGCCGATCGCTCCGGCTGCTGGTGTTCGACCGCGTACCGTGGCCCAGGCCCGACATCCTGCACAAGGCGCGGCGCGCGCGTTTCGGCGGCAAGGCCTATGACGACGCTGTCGCCCGAGCCCGCATCGCCCAGGCATTTGGCCGCCTGATCCGCCGCGACGACGACAAGGGCGTCTTCGTGATCCTGGACCCCGCCGCCCCGACCCGTCTGTTCTCCAGCTTGCCGCCGGGGGTCAGTTTGCAGAGGGTCGGCCTGGTCGAGGCGATCGAGGCGACGGCGGCGTTTTTGGGGACAGGTTGAGGCTGGACCCTAGCCCCGCGGGCGCGGCCAGGGTTCTGTCAGGCCGCCGCGTCGATCTTCAGCGACTCCCGAAGCTGCCGCTTCAGATACTTGCCGTTGGCGTTGCGCGGCAGTGATTCGCTCATGAACCAGACATAGCGGGGCGCCTTGTGTTTGGCGATAATGGCCGCGCAGTGCTCGCGCAGCGCCTGGGCGGTCAGATGCTGGCCCTCGCGCAGCACCACCGCCACGCCGACTTCCTCGCCCAGCCGCTGGTCCGGCACGCCGAACACGCAGCATTCGGCCACCGCCGGATGGCGGTGCACGCAGGCCTCGACCTCGGCGCAATAGACGTTCTCGCCGCCGCGCAGCACCATGTCCTTCTTGCGGTCGACGATGAAGATGAAGCCGTCCTCGTCGGCGCGGGCCACATCGCCGGTGTGCAGCCAGCCGTCGGTGATGGATTCGGCGGTGGCGTCCGGGCGGTTGATATAGCCCTTGATCACCGGCGCGCCACGTACCCAAAGCTCGCCCACCTGGCCGGTCGGCACGGTGTTTCCGTCATCGTCGACGCATTTGATCTCGAAGGTCGGCATCGCCGGCCCGCAGCTTTCGGGCTTGTCGACGAAGAAGTCGGCGGAGACGGCGGTGATGATGCCGCAGGTCTCGGTCATGCCGTAGCCGGTATTGGGCCGCGCGGTCTTCACCCGCTCGTCGATCTTGGCCACCAGGTCCGGCTGCAGCTGGGCGCCGCCGCCGCCCACCGTCATCAGGCTGGAGGTGTCGTGGCTGTCGAAATCCGGGTGGGTGATCAGCTCGCGCGCCATCACCGGCACGCCGCTCATCGACATGACCTTTTCCCGTTCGATCAGGGTCAGCGCTTCCTTGGCGTCCCAGCGGTACATCAGGACCATCTTGCCGCCCGCCGCGGTGGTGGCGTAGGCGCCGCAATTGTTGGCCGTGACGTGGAACAGGGGCGTGGTGATCAGGGTCACCGGGATCGGCATGGGCGCGTTCGGGTCGGGCGCGACGCCCGTGGCCCGCTGCGTCGCCAAGGTCCCCACCTGGCCGGCGAACATGATGTTGAACAGGTTCGAGACGCAGCCGCGGTGGGTCAGCTGCGCGCCCTTGGGAAAGCCCGTGGTGCCCGAGGTGTAGAAGATGCAGGCGTCCGCGTCGGGGTCAACATCGACCTGGGGCATGGCGCCGCCGTTGGCCAGGACATCGGCATAGGCGACCATCCCGGCGGGCAGGTCGTCCACCCGCGTCGCCACCAGTTTCGCGTCGCCGGACATGCCTGGCCGCTCCAGGATGCGCAGCAAGCGTTCGGCGTCGCAGAACACCATCTTGGGCGCCGAGTCCTTCAGCGCATATTCCAGCTCCTCCGCCGTCCACCAGGCGTTCATGCCCACCGCCGCCACGCCGATGCAGACGCAGGCCCAATAGATCAGCATCCATTCGGGATAGTTGCGCATGGCGATGGCGACGCGGTCGCCGGGCCGTACGCCCTGGTCCCACAGCCAGGCGGCGATGGCGCTCACTTGGGCGTGCGCCTGGGCGTAGGTGATGCGCTCGTCCTGATAGACCAGGTATTCGCGATCGCCATAGGTCGCGGTCGAAAGCCACAGCGCGCGGATATTGGGCGGGGTGTTCTTGTAGGCGCGCAGCCCCACGCCGCGCACCTCGACTTCCTGGATCTCGAACGGCGCGCCGGGGGCCGTAAGCTCGCTCCAGGCCTGCTTCAACTCTTTGTAGTGCACTCTTCGGGCTCCCTCGCGTTTCCTGGTGGTCGATCGGCGCTCTTGGCGGCGCTCCTATAATCGTTGGTTACCTATTTCCCTGTCTGGGTAGGAAACTCAAGCTTGCTTGTGTCATAGCCGAACCCTTTGGCCTTGCCGATCAGGTCCTGCAACAGTTCCGGCGAGGGATTGGCCGCGCGGGTGTAGATCCAGAGCTTGTCGAACGTTGGGTCGGCTTCGATGAACCAGGTGTAGTCTTCGTCATGGTCCAGGATCCAATATTCCTGAGTGATCGGAATGAAGCCGGCGAAGCGATAGTGCACCGCCAGCTTGGCGTGGGAGGCGGGATCCAGAACGTCAGCGGGTCCGCCCAGGGTCTTGATCTTGCCCGACGGCGTCTTGTCGTAACAGGCGTCCAGCACCTTGATCCGCCCCTTGTCGCTTGGCGCATACTCCGTCCAGCCCGCCACGCAGCCGTCGGTCAGCGACATGGGCTTGCGGCCGATCTCGTACCAGCGGCCCTGGAAGAACCGCGCCGGATCGACCGGTTTGGTCGGTTGAGGCGCGGCGGCGTATGCGGCGCCCGTCACGGCGAAACTGGCGAACAGGCCCGCCAACCACAAAGTCTTCATCTCGAAACCTTCCCCCGCAGCGTTGGACCTGAGGCTTAGTTTCGCACGAGGACCGGATGGGTGAAAGCGGCGGGGTGCGTGCTTCGACACGCGCCCCGGGGGCGCTACTCAGCATGACGAATCTGTTTTGATATCCCCCAACCACGTCATGCTGAGTAGGCCGCCTCGGCGGCCGTGTCGAAGCACGCATCGTCTTGTTGCCATCCTCCCCTGCGCGTCCCATTTTCAGCGCCCAAAGCCCAAGGAGCGCCCATGTCCGCCGCCGACAAGGATCCCATCGTCATCGCCGGCTACGCTCGCACGCCCATGGGCGGGTTCCAGGGCGCGCTGGGCGCGGTCAAGGCCACCGAGCTGGGCGCCATCGCGGTCAAGGCGGCGGTGGAGCGATCGGGCGTGCCGCCCGAGGCTATCGAACAGATCGTGATGGGCTGCGTGCTGCCGGCGGGCCTCGGCCAGGCGCCGGCGCGCCAGGCGGCGCTGGGGGCGGGTCTGCCGCTGTCGGTCCAGGCGACCACGGTCAACAAGATGTGCGGATCGGGCATGCAGGCGGCGATCATGGCTCATGACGCCTTGGCGGCGGGCTATGCCGACATCATCATCGCCGGCGGCATGGAGAGCATGTCCAACGCGCCCTACGTCCTGGCCAAGCATCGCGGCGGCGCGCGGATCGGCCACGATGTGGTCTCCGACAGCATGTACCTGGACGGGCTGGAGGACGCCTACCAGCCCGGTAAGCTGATGGGCGCCTTCGCCGAGGAGTCCGCCAAGCACTACCAGTTCACCCGCGAGGCGATGGACGCCTACGCCATCGAAAGCCTGCGCCGGGCGCGCGCGGCGGTCGAAGGCGGTGCGTTCGAGCGCGAGATCGCGCCGGTGACCATCACCGGCCGCAAGGGCGTCGAAACCGTCTCCACCGACGAGCAGCCGCTGAAGGCCGATCCGGTCAAGATCCCGACCCTGAAGCCGGCTTTCGCCAAGGACGGGGCGATCACCGCGGCCAACGCCTCCTCGATCAGCGACGGCGCGGCGGCGTTGGTAATCACCCGCGCCTCGGTCGCCGAGCGGCTGGGGCTCGCACCCATCGCGCGGGTCACCGGCCACGCCGCATACGCTCACGAGCCGGGCCTGTTCACCACGGCCCCCGCGCCGGCTATGCGTCGCGCGCTGGAGCGGGCCGGCTGGAAGATCGACGATGTGGACCTGTTCGAGGTGAACGAGGCCTTCGCCGTCGTGGCGATGATCGCCATGCAGGAACTGGCCATCCCGCACGACAAGCTGAACGTCAACGGCGGCGCCTGCGCGCTCGGCCACCCGATCGGAGCATCCGGCGCACGCATCCTGGCGACCCTGCTGGCGGCGCTGGAGGCGCGGGGCCAAAAGCGCGGCCTGGCCAGCCTGTGCATCGGCGGCGGCGAGGCCGTGGCCATGGCCGTGGAACTCTTCTAGGAGCCGACATGACCCGCGCACTCAATCCCCTGGTCACCGACAATGTGGCCGCCCACCGGTTCGAACTGGTCGAGGCGGGCGAGACCGCCTTCGCCGACTATGTGCGGCGCGATGGACGTTTGGTCATCCCGCACGTCGAGGCCCCGATCGCTCTGCGCGGGAGCGGCGCGGCCGGCCGGCTGATGGAGGGTGTCGCGGCCCACGCCCGCGCCGAGCGTGTCCAGATCGTCCCCCTGTGCAGCTACGCCGCCGCATGGCTGCGCCGGCATCCCGAGCACGCCGACCTGATCGCTTAGGCTTGAGCCCGATCCGGGCCCAGCCTAGGCTGCGGCAACCCTCGCCACAGGAGCGCCGCCATGGCCGCCAAGCCTAAGTCCATCTACGACATTTCCGTCAAACGCATCGACGGCCAGGCCGCGTCGCTCGGCGATTACAAGGGCAAGGTGGTGCTGGTGGTCAATGTCGCGTCCAAATGCGGCCTGACCCCGCAATATTCCAAGCTGCAGTCGCTGTACGAGACCTATGGCGACAAGGGCCTGGTCGTGACCGGCTTTCCGGCCAACGAATTCGGCGCCCAGGAGCCCGGCTCCAACGCCGACATCGCCGAGTTCTGCGAGACCAGCTTCGGCGTCACCTTCCCGATGTTCGAGAAGATCGTGGTCAAGGGCGAGGGCATCCACCCCCTCTACGACACCCTGACCAAGGCCGTCCCCGCCGCCGAAGGCGCTCCGCCCAACGCGCCCAAGACCGGCGAGATCATGTGGAACTTCGAGAAGTTCCTGGTCGGCAAGGACGGCAAGGTGGCCCGCCGGTTCTCCCCTACGATCAACCCGGACGATCCGAAACTGGTCGGGGCGATCGAGGCGGAGTTGGCGAAGTAGGGTTCGTGCGTGCTTCGACACGGTCGCTTCGCGCCCGGCTCAGCATGACGGGCTTGTTTTGGTTTTGGCGTCACCCCTTTACGTCATCCTGAGCCGGCCGCGCTTGTGGCCGTGTCGAAGGACGCACAGGCGGCGCTCCAACGGGCGACAGACCCGCCATCAAAGCCGCGAGGGCCAAGCCTGTCGTGACGTCTGACGTCTGGACTGCGAGAAGTGTTTGAACCTCATCCGTGGCCGCCCCCGACGGCGCCCCACCCCCACACGCCCCCGACGCCACCACGCTCCCCGCCTTCATCACGATCAGGTGGTCCGCCAGCCGCGCGATCTCGGCGAGGTCGTGGCTGACATAGATCACCGGGATCGCGACGGCGACATGCAGGCGCTCCAGATAGGGCAGGATCTCGGCCTTGGCGGTCGCGTCCAATCCGGCCAGGGGTTCGTCGAGCAGCAGCAGGCGGGGCTGGGAGAGCAGGGCGCGGCCGATGGCGACGCGCTGGCGTTCGCCGCCGGACAGCTTGGCGGTGGAGCGGGTCAGTAGCGGGCCCAGGTTCAACAGGGCGATCACCTCGTCGAAGGCGACCGCGATCGGCGTTCCGGCCCGGCGCAGGCCGAATTCGAGGTTGCCGCGCACGTTCAGGTGCAAGAACAGGTCGGCGTCCTGGAACACGTAGGCCGAGCGCCGGCGATGCGGGGCCAGAAAGACGCGCTCGTCCTGCCAGACCGCTTCGCCGACGCGGAGGGCGCCACGCATCCGCGTCAGTCCGGCCAGGCAGCGCAGCAGGGTGGTCTTGCCGCAGCCGGAAGGCCCGAATAGGCCCGTGATCCCTTGCGCGGGCGCAGTGAAGGCGGCGTCCAGGCGGAACGCGCCAAGCCGCCCGTTAAAGCGCGCCTCGATCATGGCTTCATCCGCCAGAACCGGCGTTCCATGAGCAAGGTGAACAGCATCACCACGAAGGCGAAGGCGACCAGGCCGGCGGCCAGCAGGTGCGCCTTGCCCCAATCCAACGCCTCGACCAGCTGGTAGATCTCGATCGAGACCACCTTGGTCTGGCCCGGAATGCCGCCGCCGATCATCAGCACCACCCCGAACTCGCCGATGGTGTGGGCGAAGACCAGGATGGCGGCGGTGAGCAGGCCCGGCCGGGCCAGCGGCAGGGCGACGCTGAAGAAGGCGTCCAGCGGCGAGGCGCGCAAGGTTGCCGCCGCCTCCAGCGGCCGATCGCCGATGGCCGCGAAGGCGTTGCGGATCGGCTGCACCGCGAAGGGCAGGGAATAGATCACCGACCCAATGACCAGGCCGGTGAAGGTGAAGGTCAAGGTGCGCACCCCGAAGGGCGCCAGCAGGCGCATCAGCGGGCTTTGCGGCCCCAGCGCGATCAGCAGGTAGAAGCCCAGCACCGTCGGCGGCAACACGATCGGCAAGGCGGTGACGGCGGCGACGACCTCGCTCCACCAGCTCTTGGACCGGGCCAGCCACCAGGCCAGCGGCGTGGCCAGGATCAGCAGCAGGATCGTCGTCAGGCCGGCCAGTTTGAGGGTCAGCAGGACGACCTCGGCGAGGTCGCTCATAGTCCCTTCTCCCCTTGCGGGAGAAGGTGTCGGCGGAGCCGACGGATGAGGGGTGTCGACGCGGGCCCGGCGACCTGATCAAAGGTCAGGCGCGGGGGATTCCCGTCGAACCATAGGCGTCGACACCCCTCATCCGACCCGCTGCGCGGGCCACCTTCTCCCGCAAGGGGAGAAGGGTTTTTCTCAGTGCGTCGCATAACCGTACTTCTCGATGATCGCGCGCGCTTGCGGTCCTTTCAGGAACGCCAGGAACGCCTTGGCCGCCGGGTTGTCGTCGCCGGTCTTCAAGAGCACGGCCTGCTGCACGATCGGGTCGTGATCGGCTTCGGGGACCAGCCAGCGCGAGCCGCCCTTCTGGTCCGTGACCTGGGACAGGGCGACGAAGCCCAGTTCGGCGGCGCCGGTGTCGACGAACTGCAGGGCCTGGGTGATCGAGGCTCCCTGGACGATCCTGGGCCGCAGGCGATCATAGAGGCCGAGCTTCTGCATCGTCTGCACGGCGGCCAGGCCGTAGGGCGCGGCGGTGGGATCGGCGATGGCCAGTTTGGTGAAGCTTCCTTTGGCCAAGACCGCGCCGGCCGGGTCCACCAGGCCGGGCGTCTTGCTCCACAGCACCAGCTTGCCCACCGCATAGGTGAAGCGCGTACCGGGGACGGCCAGCCCATCCTTTTCCGCCTTCGCGGGCCGTTCGGCGTCGGCGGACAGGAACACCTGATAGGGCGCGCCGTTGGCGATCTGGGCGTAGAACTGGCCGGAGGCGCCGAAACTTAGCACCGCCTGGTCGGGACCAGACTTGGCGAACGCGGCGGCGATCTCATTGGCCGGCGCGGTGAAATTGGCGGCGACGGCGACGTTGACCTCTCCGGCCAGGGCGGGCGCGGCGAGGGTCAGCAAAGCCAGAACCGCCAGGGCCAGGCGACGCATTGGCAGTCCCGTCATCGCGTTCACTCCACCGCCAGGATCACACGCCAAGCGTTGATCAACGTCGGCGCTGTGCAGTGAAAGCTCATAACGGGGGCGGCCAGTCGCGGCAACGGCGCCCGCGGACACGCGCCCTCTCGCCAAAGCCAGCGTTTCGCGCACTATGCGGCCAAAGCCGGGACGACGCCGGCTCTGGAGGACGCCGCCATGACCGAGACCAATCGCCAGATCATCCTGACCGAACTGCCCCAGGGCAAGCTGCAACCCTCGCATTTCAAGCTGACCGAGGCCGCCATCCCCGCCGCCGGCGAGGGACAGGTGCTGGTCAAGACGCGCTACATTTCCCTGGACGCCGCCAACCGGGCATGGATGCAGGGCGCCACCTATCGCGCGGCGCTGGGCGCCGGGGACGTGATGGCGGGCGGAGCTCTGGCCGAGGTGGTCACCTCCCACGCCGCGCATCTGAAGCCTGGCGATCTGGTGTTCGCCGACACCGGCTGGCAGGACTATGCGGCCGTTCCGGCCAAACACCTGACCGCCCAGGCCCCCGTCAATCCGATGAGCCACATGCTCAGCGTCTATGGCGTGGCCGGCCTCACCGCCTATTTCGGCCTGCTGGAGTGCGGCCTGCCCAAGACCGGCGAGACGGTGGCGGTATCCGCGGCGGCCGGATCGGTCGGCGCCTTCGTCGGTCAGATCGCCAAGATCAAGGGCTGCCGGGTGGTCGGCATAGCCGGCGGGGCGGCTAAGTGTGCGCTGCTGACCCGCGAACTCGGCTTCGACGATGCGGTGGATTACAAGGCTGAAGGTTTGCGCCGGGCCCTGCGCACCGCGTGTCCGGACGGGATCGACGTCTATTTCGACAATGTCGGCGGCGATGTGTTCGAGGCCTGCCTGTTCAATATGAGCGTGCACGGCCGCGTCGCCTGTTGCGGCGCGGTCTCGCAATACGACGGCTCGGCCCCGCCCCACGGGCCGCGCGGCGTACCCGGCCTGATCGTCACCAAGCGCCTGACCTTGCGCGGCTTCATCGTCTCGGACTTCGCTCACGAGTACGATAAGGCCCTGGCCAATCTGAAAGCTTGGGTCGAAGACGGCGCGTTGAAGGTCCGCGAGGACATCATCGATGGGTTCGAGAACCTGCCCAGCGCGCTGGTCGGGCTGCTCGCTGGGGAGAATGTCGGCAAGCGAATGGTCAAGGTGCGGTAGCAGGCGCCCCTACCGGTCCCCGTCGCGGACCCAGCGTGAGCGGTCGCCATCGCCGCTCCAGGCCTCGCTCTTGCGAACCGACAGCCGCACCAGGTCTGGCGTGGTGGCGATGCAGCTCTGATGGGATTGGTCGATGGTCATCCCCTCGATCGGCTCCTTGGTCAGGCCGCCGATCTCCTTGCTGTTGGGATCGGGCGGCGGCGGCGGGCCGCATAGGGCCGGCCAGCTCTTGAACTCGACGATCCGCCCCTCCGCGTCCAGCTTTAGGGGGCGGATGCCGGCATAGAGATAGGGCGGTATGGGCTCGGTCGCGCCGGCGATATGGATCTGCATGACCGGCGGATCGCCCGCGGCGAACACCGTCGGATTGCTGACCCAGGCCGCGCGCGGCGCGCCCTGCTCGCGAGGACCGATCACCGCGCCCGGCGCCACGATCCATCCATCCGCGCACTTGGGCCAGGTGTCGATCGGCGCCCCAGCATCGAAGTCGCAGGTCTGGTGCTCGCTCATCCAGACGCCGGCTCGCGGCTGGGCCTGGCCGCGTATGTCCTTGTCGGCGAACATCGGCGTGGTTGAGGTGACCATGTTGCACCCCGCCAGCCCCAAGGCCGCGCCCAAGACCGCGGCGATCCGCATGGCTCTTCTCGCTCGCATCCGCCCTACCGCTCCCCATCCCGCACCCACAGCGCGCGGTCGCGGCCCTTGTCGTCGCGGCTCCAAGCTTCGCTGCGCCGCACGGACTCCCGCACCGGTCCCTGGGCGCTGGCGACGCAGTCGTGCTTGGAGGCGTCCATCAGTAGGCCGTCGATCGGCTGGCGGGTCGTGGTCGCGTCGTGCTCGCCGGTTGGATCGGGCGGCGGCGGGGGTCCGCACAAGGCCATCCACATCTTGTATTCGATCACTCGCCCCTGGGCGTCCAGCTTCAGCGGCCGCAGACCCATATACGCATAGGTCGGCGGCGCGCCGCCGCCGTCGTCCAACGTGACCTGCACGGTCACCGGGTCGCCCTTGGCCAGCACGAACCGATAGCGGGTCTGGCCCGGATTCGGCGGGTCGGTCCCGGCGAAGGCCATGACGACGCCCGGCCGCACCACCCATCCGGTCGCGCAGCCCGGCCACTCGCTGACCGGCTTGCCGCGGTCGAAGTCGCAGGGCGCGTTCTCGTCCAACCAGACGCCGGAGCGCAGCTGCGGCTGGCCCTGGGCGTCCTTCACCGAGAACAGGGGCGTAGTCGAGACCACCGAGTTGCAACCGGCCAGCAACCCCGCCGCGCCCAGCACCGTCGCGATCCGCATGGCCGATCCCCAATCGCCTGAGGCCAGCATGGCGCCGATCACGCGGCATGTCGAAGGACGCGTCACATGTTCAACCAATCGACCACCTGAGCGCCGCCCGCGCCAGCAGTCGCGTCGAATCCAGCGTCGGCAGTGGCGAGTTGGCGTCGTCGATGATCAGCGGGATCTCGGTGCAGCCCAGGACCACGGCGTCGCAGCCGGCGTCCTTCATTCGGCCGATCACGGCCTGGAAGGTGGCGACCTGTTCGGGCTTGAACACCCCGCGGACCAGCTCGTCCATGATGATGCGGTTGATCTCCTCGCGCTCGTCCGGCGTGGGGCGGACGTATTCCAGCGCACACGCCTCGAGCTTCTCGGGATAGACCGCGCTTTCCACCAGCCAGCGCGTGCCGGTCAGGCCGATGCGACGGAACCCGCCCGAGGCCGCGGCCTCGGCCGTGACGCCGGCGATATGCAGCCACGGCCTGGGCGAGCGCGCCTGGATCAGCGGCAGGGCCTGGTGGATGGTGTTGTCGGGACAGATCAGCACCTCGGCGCCGATGCTGGCCAGCTTGTGCGCAGAGGCCAGCATCATCTCGCCCACGCCCGCCCAGTCGTCGCGATAGATCAAGTCCATATAGGCGCCCAGCGACTGGCTGTGGATCGCCACCTCCGGATGGGCGTGATCGGCGCCCAGCAGCGCCGGGGCTTCGAGGCAGATCGTGCGGTAGCATAGCGCGGCGCCTTCGGCGGAGCAGGCGACGATGCCGATAGGTCGGGGCATTGGGGCGATCCCTTGGGGTGACTCAACCCTATTACCACGTCATTGCCGACCCTCTCGCCCCCCGCTACACTGCCGTCGCCCCTTCGCGAGGAACATCCCCAGTGGCCGGTTGACTGGCTGAACGCAGACGTTGCTTGAGCCCCCCCGCGGGCCCCGCCGTCGTGCGTCCAGGCCGCTCAAATCCAGCCCAGCAATTTCGGGGACAGCCGCGATGGCGTTTTTCCGCAACAACACCGTCAACCTGCTCAATCTGCACTATGGCGTCCATTCGCTGGCGCTGAGTGGCGGAGGCGCGTTCTTCGCCGTCTTCCTGCTGCAGGCCGGCGTGCCGGCGCCGGGCGTGCTGAGCGCGCTGGCGGCGATCCTGGCCGGGCGGTTTTGCGTGCGGCCGCTGGTGCTGGTCCTGGCCAAGCGCTGGGGGCTGAAGCCGCTGGTCATCGCCGGGACTGTCATCACCGGGCTGCAGTATCCGCTGCTGGCCCAGGTGCGCGGCGTCGGCCCGGATCTGTTTGTCCTCTGCGTGGTCTCCTCCCTCGGCGATACGCTCTACTGGACCTGCTACCACGCCTATTTCGCGGCCCTGGGCGACAGCGAGCATCGGGGCCACCAGATCGGCGCGCGCGAGGCGATGGCGGCGATCGTCGGCATCGTGGGGCCGCTGATCACCGGCTGGGCGCTGACCACGTTGGGGCCCAAGATCGCCTTCGACGCTACCGCCGCGGTGCTGCTGCTGGCCGCGCTGCCGATCCTGGCCACGCCCAATGTGCCCATCGCTCGGACCGCGCCCGCGGCGCTCAGCCAGGCCTGGCCCAGCATTCTGATGTTCGCCGCCGATGGCTGGGCCTGGTCCTGCTACGGCCTGGTCTGGCAGATCGCGCTGTTCCTGGCGCTTGGGCGCAGCTTCACCGCGTTCGGGGGCGCCATGGCCCTGGCCGCCGTAGCCGGAGCGATCAGCGGCCTTCTGCTCGGTCGCTGGATCGACCGGGGGCATGGCCAGAAGGCGGTCTGGCTGGCGATCGGCTCGGCGGCGCTGTGCGTGCTGATGCGCGCGCTTGGATACGGAAACCCCGTGCTGGCCGTGATCGCCAACGCTTCGGGGGCGCTGGTAGTGGCGTTCGTGACGCCGACCGTGATGTCGGTGGTCTACAACCAGTCCCAGCGCTCGGCCTGCACCCTGCGCTTCGCCATCGCCACCGAGGCCGGCTGGGATGTCGGTGGCGCCAGCGGCCTTTTGGTCGCCGCCGGCCTGCTGCAAGCCGGCGCGCCGCTAGGAGCCGCGATCGCCCTGGCGCTGCTCGGCACGGCGGCGAGTTTCGCGCTGCTGCGGCGTCACTACAGGGCGCCGACGCCGCTATCGGCGGCAGGGGAGGGCCTCGCGCGGATCCTTGGACGCGAGGGGTAGGCGCGGTCCAGGCGCCGGATCGCGGCGGCGAGGCGTTCCAGGTCCAGCTGGAAGCCCTGCTCGAAGTCCAGATCGATGCACTCGACCTCGCATTCGCTCATAGCCCAGCTGCTCAGGCGATTCCGCCTCGATCGGCATGCGCGGAAAGTCCATCGGCGTCGTCTCCCTGGCTCGCTTGGCGCCTCTCTTTCCAGGGCCCGCCGATTTCGGTTGATCGGCGCCGCCCCAGCGGTCACCAACGGCCCGTGACCCTTGCACAAGGCGCGCGGATGAACATTCCGAAATACGCCCGGCTGGAGAACGAGCGGCGGTTCTGGGTCGCCCGGCCGCCCGATCTGTCCGGCGCGGCGGTGCGGCTGATCGAGGACCTTTATCTGCGGGACAGCCGTCTGCGCTTGCGCATGATCACCCACTTCGACAGCGCGGCGACGGAGTTCAAGCTCTGTAAGAAGTACGACTCCGACAACCCGGCGTCCGGCCCGATCGTCAACATCTACCTATCAGCCGCCGAGCACGCGATGCTGTCGGCGCTGCCCGGCCACGCCTTGCGCAAACGTCGCCATACCGTCGTCCACGCCGGGCGCGCCTTCTCGCTCGATCTGTTCGAAGGTCCGCTGGCGGGTCTGGCGCTGTGCGAGGCCGAGGCGGAGAGCGCCGAGGCGATCCGCGCCCTGGCCTTCCCGCCCTGGGCCACGCGCGAGGTCACCGCCGACCCCTTCTTCACTGGCGCGGCGTTGTCCCGGCTGACGGCGGCGGAACTCAAGGCGCGCCTGGACCTCGATATCGGCTCGATCCGCGCCGCCGATGTGCTAAAGACCACAAGCCCGGTCGCGGGCCAGCCTCGGAACGTCAAGGTCCCTAAACAAAAGCGGGAGTGAGCTTGGGAATCCCCGCCCGACCCCCTTTTCCGCTGATCGCCGATCACTCATAGTTGTCTCGGAGAAGGCCGATGGCCCGCCGGGACACGTCAAGGAGCAGGAAATGCGCGAATATCTGAAATTCTACATCAACGGCGAGTGGGTCGATCCGGTGACGCCGAAGACCCTCGACGTGATCAATCCGGCCACCGAAGGCGTCGCCGGCCACATCTCGATGGGTTCGGCCGCCGATGTCGACAAGGCCGCCAAGGCCGCCCGCAAGGCCTTCGCCAGCTGGTCGCAGACCAGCCGCGAGGAGCGGATGGAAGTCCTTGGCCGCATCCTGACCGAATACCAGAAACGCTATGGCGACATCGCCGCGGCGATCACCGAGGAAATGGGCGCGCCGGCCTCGCTGTCGCAGAACGCCCAGGCCGCCATCGGCGTCGGCCACCTGTCGACCGCCATCGCCGTGCTGAAGGACTACAAGTTCGAGGAAGACCGCGGCCCGACCCGCATTGTCAAGGAGCCGATCGGCGTCTGCGGCTTCATCACGCCCTGGAACTGGCCGATCAACCAGATCGTCTGCAAGGTCGCCCCGGCGATCGCCACGGGCTGCACCATGGTGCTGAAGCCTTCGGAAGTCGCGCCCTTCTCCGGCTACCTGTTCGCCGAGGTGATGCATGCCGCCGGCGTGCCGGCCGGGGTGTTCAACCTAGTCAATGGCGACGGCCCGACCGTCGGCGCGGCGATCAGCTCGCACCCCGAAGTCGACATGGTCTCCTTCACCGGCTCCACGCGCGCCGGCATCGAGGTGGCCAAGAACGCCGCCCCGACCGTCAAGCGGGTGGCCCAGGAGCTGGGCGGCAAGAGCCCGAACATCATCCTGGAAGACGCCGACATGCAAAAGGCGGTGGGCGGCGGGATCCTGCACGTGATGCAGAACTCCGGCCAGTCCTGCAACGCCCCGACCCGCATGCTGGTGCCGGGTAAGAAGATGGACGAGGCCATCGTCATCGCCAAGGGCGCCGCCGAAAGCGTCACCGTCGGCGATCCCAACGGCAATTCCAAGATGGGCCCGGTGGTCTCCGAGGTGCAGTGGAACAAGATCCAGGCCCTGATCAAGAAGGGCGTGGAAGAAGGCGCCACCCTGGTCACCGGCGGCGCCGGCCGTCCCGAAGGCCTGGACAAGGGCTATTACGTAAAGCCCACCGTCTTCGCCAACGTCACCAACGATATGAGCATCGCCAAGGAAGAGATCTTCGGACCGGTGGTGGCGATCCTCGGCTACGACACGGTTGAGCAGGCGGTCGAGATCGGCAACGACACCGAATATGGCCTGGCCGCCTATATCAGCGGCACGGATATGGACAAGGTGCGCAAGGTCGCCTCGCAGCTGCGCGCCGGCCAGGTCAGCTTGAACGGCGGCGGGGGGGACCTGATGGCGCCCTTCGGCGGCTACAAGATGAGCGGCAACGGCCGCGAATGGGGCGACCACGCCTTCGCCGAGTTCCTCGAAACCAAGGCCGTCCTCGGCTACAGCCCGCCGCCCGCGAAGGCCGCTGAATAGCCGATCGACCTCTAGATGATTAACGGCCGGCTCCCCTGGAGCCGGCCGTTTCTTTTTCTGGAACCCTCTCCCCACAAAGAGCGGGGCGAGGGCTCTATCCCCTTGCCCGCCCTGGTCGGCGCCGCGACGATGGCGTTGAATTGTACGGTTTAATGTACATATATGTCATGGCGGAGGCTGTCCATGGATGTGCTAACCTATTCGGACACTCGCGCCCGCCTCAAGGAGGTGATGGATCGGGTCGTGGAGGATCGGGCGCCGGTTGTCGTCACGCGCAAGCGCGGCGAGTCTGTGGTCATGGTGTCTCTGGCGGACTGGAACGCCATGGAGGAGACCCTTCATCTGATCTCAAGCCCCGCCAATGCCCAGCGCCTCGCTGCGGCCATCGGCCAGCTTGAGGCCGGCGCAGGTTCGGAGCACGAGCTTATCGAGCCGTGAGGCTCGTCTTCTCCGACCAGGCTTGGGAGGATTATCTCCACTGGCGGGCTTTTGATGCAAACACCCTGGAGCGGCTGAACGGGCTCATCAAGGAATGTATGCGTTCGCCGTTCAAGGGGACGGGCAAACCCGAGCCGCTGCGCGGCGAGCTTCAAGGCTGGTGGTCGCGGCGGATCACCCTGGAGGACCGCCTAGTCTATCGGGTGACGGGTCAGGGCCGGACGCAGCAGCTCGAAATCGCGCAGTGCCGTTATCACTATTGACGCGCATCTGGCGGGCGCATTGGCGCCAATCAGAGCCTGATCGCCTACGCCCGCAAGATCGGCGCGACGCACATCGTGCGTGGGCTGCGCGAGGCCAGCGACTTCAACGAGGAGTTCAACCTTCACGGCGTGGCCGAGCGCATCGACCCCTCGATACCCATGGTGCATTTTATCTGCGAGGCCCAATTCCTGCACATCTCATCGAGCACCGCCAAGGCGTTGGACGCGATGGGCGAAAGCATCGCGTGGTTGGTCATGCCCAGCGTCGAGGCGGCGTTCGCCGCCCGCCGCCGATGAGCCATCGCGACTTTCGACACGAACACCCGGCCATGCCGATGGCCGCTTCCAGCGCGACATGGCCGGGCTGATCCAGAACGCGCCTTAGTCCTCCTCCCCACGCGTCTGCCGCCGCCGCCGCGCCGCCGCGGCCAGGATCGCCATCCCCGCCAGGGTCGAGGCGAGCGAACCGGCGATGACGCCCAGGACCGCCTGGTGCTGGACGAGCGGGGCGTCGGACGCGAAGGCCAACGCGCCCATGAACAGGCTCATGGTGAAGCCCACGCCGCCGAGCAGGGCCACGCCGTAAAGCTCCAACCAGGTCGCGCCGGTCGGCCGCCTGGCGAGGCCGGTTCGGATGGAGACCCAAACGGCGGCCATCACGCCGGTCTGTTTGCCCAGGAAGAGGCCCGCCGCGATCCCCAGCGGCGCGGGAGCGAAAAGCCCGCTCAAGGGAAGGTCCGCCAGCGACACGCCCGCGGCGGTGAAGGCGAACAATGGCAGAACGCCGAAGGCCACATAGGGGTGCAGGCTTTGCATGAAGTTGCGCAGCACCGGCTCCTGGCCTGGCCGGCGCGGGCCTATCGGCACCGTCAGGGCGGCGGCGACCCCAGCCAGCGAGGTGTTGATCCCCGATTTGAGCGTGAAGCCGCCCAAGACCAGGAACCCGATCGCACGTAGCAGCAGGGGTGCGTCCTTCCACTCGGAGAGCAGGATCAGGCCGGCCAGCGTCAGCCCGGCGCCCAACAGCGCGGCGAGATGGATATGGCTGGTGAACAGCACCGCGATCAGCCCGACCGCGCCAAGATCGTCGGCGATGGCCAGGGCGAGCAGAAACAGCCGCAGAGACTCCGGCAATCCCCGGCCGACCAGGGCCAGGGCGGCCAGGGCGAAGGCGATATCGGTGGCTGTCGCGACCGGCCAACCCTGGGGCGCCCCGCCGGCGCCCAGGTTCATCGCCAGATAGATCAGCGCCGGAAAGACCATGCCGCCAAGAGCCGCGACCACGGGCAGAGCCAGCTTGCGCGGGCTGGAAAGCTCGCCCTTCAGCACCTCCTGCTTGACCTCCAGGCCGACCACGAAAAAGAACAGCGCCATCAGGCCGTCTTTGGTCCAGTCCCGGACGGACAGCGTTTCGACGAAACCGCCCAGCTGGATGGTCAGGGGCGTCCCGATCAGGTCGAAATAGTCGTGCGCCCAAGGCGAATTCGACAGCACCAGGGCGAACAGAGCCGCGCCGACCAAGGCCGCGCCGCCGGCGGCCTCGGTCTTCAGGAAATCCAATGTCGGACGAAGGGCCAAGCCATACTCCGGCGATATGCGCATCCAGCGCTAGCATGACCCGGCCGCGCGACAAATGCTTGCTCGCAAAGCCGGCGCGGACCATGTGTGGCCGATGCCCGTCTCGCCTGCATACCGACCCGATCCGCGCCTGGCCCTGCTGGGCGCCGAGTTCGCCGACCCCGTGCGCCCGGCGGAATTCCCCCAGAGCCTGCCGCGCTTCCTCAACGACCGCGCCGCCGCCACCGTGGGTTTGGAAGCCCTGAGCGACGCCGAATGGATCGCCGCCTTCGCCCGGTTCGAACCCTTGCCGGACAACCAGCCCGAACCGCTGGCCATGCGCTATCACGGCCACCAGTTTCGCGCCTACAACCCCGACCTCGGCGACGGGCGCGGCTTCCTCTACGCCCAGCTGCGCGAGGCGGGCTCGAACCGGCTGCTGGACCTGGCCACCAAAGGATCCGGCCGCACGCCCTGGTCGCGCGGCGGAGACGGGCGCCTGACGCTGAAGGGCGGCGTACGCGAGGTGCTGGCGGCGCAGATGCTGGAGGCGCTGGGCGTTCCCACCTCGCGCGCATTCTGCCTGATCGAAACCGGCGAGGCGCTGGAGCGCGGCGACGAGCCCAGTCCGACCCGCTCGGCTGTCCTGACCCGGCTGGGCCACAGCCACATCCGCTTCGGCAGCTTCCAGCGTCACGCCTATCTGAACCGGCCGGACAATATCGAGCGGCTGATCGGCCACGCCACCCAAGTCTATTATCCAAGCCTCGCCGATCTGGACGCCCCTGTCCGCGCCGCGGGACTGCTGGACAAGGCCGCCGGCGCCTCGGCCAGACTGGTCGCGGCCTGGATGGCGGCCGGCTTCGTGCACGGGGTCTTGAACACCGACAATCTGAACATCACCGGCGAGAGTTTCGACTACGGCCCCTACCGGTTCCTGCCGCGCAACGACCCCAACTTCGTCGCGGCCTATTTCGACCAGACGGGCCTCTACAGCTTCGGCCGCCAGCCGGAGGCGGTGTTTTGGAACCTGCAGCAATTCGCTGGCGCGCTCAGCCTGGTCAGCGAGAAGGAGCCCCTGGTCGAGGCCCTGAACGGCTTCGCCGGCGCCTATCGCGAGGCGCTGACCTCAGCGATGCTGCGGCGGCTGGGGCTGCGCCCGCGCGGCGACGACGCCGACGTCGACCTGGTCAACGCGGCTTTTCGCGCGCTGGCTTCGGGCGGCGAGCCCTTGCGCTGGGAGCCGTTCTTTTTCGACTGGTTCTGCGGGGCGGCCTCCGAGGCCCGCGCCCTGGCCGGGCCGCGCGGCGACCTCTACGCCGACCCGGCCTTCGCCGCGTTCCGCGACCAGCTGGCGCAGGCCGAGCCTGAACGCCCCGAACGCTTGTCCCATCCCTATTTCGCCGCGCCCGAGCCTCAGGAACTGATCTATGAGGAGATCGAGGCGATCTGGGCGGCGATCGCGGAAAAAGACGACTGGTCGGCCTTCGACGCCAAACTGGCGTCGATCGATGTGGCGCGGGACGGCTGGGGGTTCGGATCGCCGGCGCCCGCAAGGTCTGACGCGGGTTGACGCCTACCCTGTTCGCCTTACCCAGCCACCGCGAAGAAGTCCGGCTCATCGGCTCCGATCAGGGTCGCGTCGACGTGGATCAGGTCGTCGATCCGGCGAAGGATCGCGGCGGCGCGCGCTCGCCGGTCGTCGGTGAGCGGGCTTGAGTTGATGCGGACCCGCAGCGCGGCCAGCCGGCGCAGTCTCAAGCTCGCCATATCGGGGCCGCGGCGGACCTCCTCTTCGAACTCCGTCGACCCCAGGGCGCCCAGCAAGCGGTCGCCGATGGCGGTGATCGCGTCGCGCGCGATCGTCTCGCCGCTGAGCTCGAGCAAGGCCTGCACCTCGTCGCCGGCGCTGACGCAATTGGCCAAATGTTGGTCGACAAAGGCCCGCATGGCCGCCGCGCGAGGCGGCCCGACGCCGGGCGAGGTCGATTCAAGATGATGTTGGGCGCAAATCAAGGCGCGAGCTCCCACGATTAGATTTCCGAACTGAGCGACGGAATTCTTCCGTGGACGCGCTAGAGCCTTTTAGCTTCAGATGGCTTCATCCGAAGCGTTGGAAAACGCCCTAACGCTTTGACTCTAGAGCGTGACGGCCGCTTTAACCGGCTTCCACTTAAACCTGTCACGCTCTAGGCGACTTTCGAGGAGGAGATTGGGCCCTGCCCGATTTAGGAAGCGTGGCCAAAGACGGTGAACCGGTCGTTCATCGTACCCGACCCGCATTCGCCGCGCCGGACGCCGGTGCGGCGGCTCGGTGAGCGGCCGCGCCAGGGCCGAGCGCCAGCTTTTTAGCGCTTGGCGCCGTTTGGCGCGCAAACGACGCCGTTGGTGTCATCGAATCTGAGATTCCCCCGTACGTTGATGAGTGTTGCGACGTCGAAAGCGAAGCTGTAATGGTTAATGAAGGTTTCATGAACCCAATCCCGCTAGGGCGTTCAGTCGGGATTTCCGGTTCTGGCCTTGGGTTTGGGGCCCTTTCGGGCAATGGGGTTTGAGATGGCAAGATCAAACGGACTGTTCGCCGGGATCGCGTTGGGCGCGGTTCTCCTGCTGGTCGCCGGCAGCGCCTCGGCGACGACCATCATGCTCAAGGACACGGGCGCTGGCGCGACCGATATCCTGAACACCACCGGCGAGCTGACCGGCGGGGACGCGGCCGTCGCGGCTTCGAGCACGGGCGTGTCTTTCGAAGACATCGGCTACTTCACCATCAATCCGGGCGAGCTCCTGACCAGCTACGATTTGGTCACCCAAGGCACGACCAAGACCGGTGAAATTTCCGGCGGCACGGCGGAGATTTACCAGATCGTTGGCCTGACCGATGTGCCTGTCGTGGCGTCCCTGACCGGCATCGCCGGCGCGCCGGGGGGGACGGTCGACAATGAGAGCAGTTTCTCCGGCCAATTCGCTTTGGGCCCAGGCAACTACTACGTCGATATCAAAAGTTCCGGCGTGGACACCGTGACCGGTCAGAAGGTCGCCAAATATTCCGTCGAGCTTCAGGGCGCCGCGGTTCCCGAGCCGGCGACCTGGGCGGCGATGCTGGTCGGCTTCGGCGCCATCGGCGCCTCGATGCGCGGCGCTCGCCGCCGACGCACCGCCGCGACCGCCTGATCAATCCAATAGCCTCGGAAAATTAACGCTGTCGGTCGTATGACCGGCGGCGTTTTTCTATGGGGCCCCAATTGTACGGGAAACGGAAGCTCAAGACCCGGACGGCAGGTGCGCGCAATCGTCCTGACCACTGGGCGACCGCGCGAGGTATAACGGACGCATCGAATCAGCGTGATCGCGCGGATTTCAACTTGGCGTCCTGCATGCACCCGAGGTGGGTCTATCCGATTGTCGCCAGCCTTGGCTTGATCTCGTCCACCGCGAGCGCCGAGACCCTGGCTGACGCCATCACGCTGGCCTACCAGTCCAATCCGACCTTGCAGGCCGCGCGGGCCCAGCTGCGGGCGTTGGATGAGTCCTACGTCCAGGCCCATGCCGGCTATCGGCCCACGGCCGAAGTCCAGGTTGAGCCGTCCTATTCGAAGGTCCAGCAGACCGACGTTTTGGGCCAGAAGATCGACCCTCTGAACAGCGTCGTCGGCGCGGCGGTTCTCTCGCTCAACCAGCCGATCTACAGCGGTGGCAAGACCGCCAACGCCGTACGCGCGGCCGAGCAGGATATCGCCGCCGGACGCGAGGCGCTGCGGGCGGTCGAGGCCCAGGTGCTGCAGGGCGTCGTGCAAGCCTATGAAGACGTCCGGCGCGACGAAACCATCCTGTCGATTCACCAGGCCGAGGTTACAGCCCTGCAAGGGCACTTGGACGATACGCGCGCCAAGCTGAAGGCCGGCGAAGTCACCCGCACCGACGTCGAACAGTCCGAGGCCAATCTGCAGGCCGCCCGCGCGAACCTGTCGCTGGCCCAGGGACAGTTGCAAATCAGCCGGTCGGAATATGTCGCCGCGGTGGGCCAGAACCCAGGCGCTCTGGCGCCGGAACCGCCACTTCCGGGTCTGCCCGCCAGCGTCGACGAAGCTTTCACGCTGGCGGAGAACCACAACGCCACCTTGATGCGCGCCGAGATCACGGAACGCGCTTCGGCGCTACGGATCGCGGAGGCGCGCTCGGCGTATCGGCCCACGGTCTCGCTCAGCGCCTCCTACGGTTATTCCGGCGTGCTGAGCCCGTTCTATCCGAGCCAGTTCGATCGCCAGGCGCAGGTCGGCGTGCTGATCACCCAGCCCTTGCTCACCGGCGGGGCGACGGCGTCGGCCATCCGCCAGGCCATCGAGAACAACAACAGCGACCGGATCAATATCGAAACCGCCCGCCGCGCGGTGGTCCAGGCGGTCTCCCAGGCCTGGAACCAGGTGCTGGCGGACCGGGCCAGCGCGAGTTCCGACGAGCGCGGCTTGGAGGCGTCGCGTCTCTATTTCGCCGACACGCTGGAGGAGTACAAGGTCGGGCAACGTTCGACCTTGGATGTCCTGGTCGGCGAACAGACCCTGACCAACACCCAGATCGCGCTGGCCCAGGCTCGGCACGACACCTATCTCGCCGAAACCGCCCTGCTGAACGCCGTAGGGCGTCTGGAGGCCGAGAATCTGGTCGCCAGCCAGCCGGCCTATGACCCAGTAGCCGCATTCAGAAAGGTCAGCCACGCAGGCGGCCTTCCCTGGGAGCCGGTCTTTAGCGGCCTCGATGCGCTGGCTGCGCCGGGGCGGGGCCCGATCAAGCCGATCTCCGCGCCTGGGCTCGCGGCCCAGCCCCAGTCGATCGAGGGCGCGCCGATTCCAGCTGACGCGGCGCCGGCAACCCGGGATCCGACCACGCCGCTGGCGCACACCACCAGCCCGGCGACGCCGGCGCGCGTCGATTCGACGCGCGTGCTTTCCGACGCGCCATCTTAACCCTTTGGTTCGCTCCGATGGTGTTTGCTGAGCCCGGCCGCGTTTCGCGACGCGGCTCCATCGACCGCCCCGTAAGAGCATCCCGAGCATCCCCATGGCGCCGCCTACGCCCATCTCGCCCGGCCAGGACAAAGGGCCGTTCCGGGAAGCCCTCAAGCTTTGCGGCGTGCACCTGCGCTACGCCGTGATCTTCAGCGCCCTGGTCAATCTGGCCTATCTGGCGCCCACGATCTACATGCTGCAGGTCTACGACAAGGTGGTGCCGTCCGGCAGCAAGCCGACGCTGATCTTCCTGACGCTGGCGCTGACGGCGACGCTGTTCGTGCTGACCTATCTGGACCGGATCCGCAGCCGCCTTTTGATGAGCGCCAGCGTGCGGCTCGACCAGGCCTTTTCGGCGCGGATCTTCCGGCGCGCCATGCAGGACGCCGCCGGCGGCGGACCGATCCGGTTGAACCAGTTCGTGCGCGACTTCGACACCATTCGCCTGGCCGTCACCGGGCCGGCGGCGCTGGCGCTGTTCGACGCTCCATGGATTCCGATCTACGTCGTCGTCTGCTACTTCGTCCATCCGCTGATCGGCTCGCTGGCGCTGGGCGGGGCGGTGATCTTGTGCCTGCTGGCGGTGCTGAACGAGCGGGTGACGCGGGGTCTGAACCGGCTCGGCGCCTCGGCCAGCGCCGCCGGATATGCGAACCAGGATTCCGCCAGCTCCGCCGCCGACGTGGTGCGCGCCCTGGGCATGACATCGGCCTTCGTGGCCCAGTTCGAGGAAGCGCGCGCCAACGCCAGTCGCCCGCAAATGATCAGCGCGCGAACCAATGGTCGCATCGGCGGGCTGATCCGCTTCCTGCGTCTGTTCCTGCAATCCGCCGCCCTCGGCGCCGGCGCATGGCTCGCGATCAGTAAGGACATATCGGCCGGCGCGATCTTCGCCAGCTCGATGCTGGCGGCGCGCGCCTTGGCGCCGATCGATCAGATCGTCGCGCAGTGGCGCGTGCTGTCTTCGGCGGCCACCGCCTATGACGATCTGCGCGGTCAACTTGCCGCGGATCCGGGCGGGCCTCAGACCATGCTGCCCGATCCCAAGCCCAGGCTCTGCCTGCGCCAGGCCGCCGTGCTGACGCCCGCGGCCGATCGGGTGCTGCTGGCGGGCGTCAGCTTCGACGTGGAAGGCGGTCAGATCCTTGGGGTGATCGGTCCCAGCGGCGCCGGCAAGACCACGCTGCTGCAGCTGATCGCCAACGCGCGTCAAACCCACCAGGGCGAGATTCGTATCGACGGCGCCCGCTACGGCGATTGGGATGCGCAGCGTCTCGGCCGGTTTATCGGCTATCTGCCGCAGGATTCGGCGCTGTTTCCGGGTACGATCAAGGACAATATCTCCCGCTTCGACCGGTGGGCCGGCGCGCCGCCGGACCAGGTGGACGTCATGGCCATCGCCGCAGCCAGGGCGGCCGGCGTGCATGAGCTGATCCTCAGTCTTCCCAAGGGATATGACACGGAACTGGGTCCACGCGGCCGCGGGCTTTCGGCTGGCCAACAGCAGCGCATCGCCCTGGCCCGGGCCCTCTACGGCCAACCGGTGCTCTATGTGTTCGACGAGCCCAACTCTTACGCCGATGCTGAGAGCGAAACCATGCTGCTGAAGGTGCTGGCCGATCTGAAGGCCGCCGGCGCTCTGGTCATCGTCGCCGCCCATAGGCTGTCGCTGATCGCGGCCGTGGATCAGATCGCGGTGCTCAGGGACGGCCGGCTGGATCGGTTCGGACCGCGGGTCGACGTGCTGGCGGCGCTGCGCGGCGAGAGCGAAGCCGTCCGAGCGCCGGCGTCCGTCATGAGGCAGGCGGGATGAACAAGCACGTCGATCCGAACGCGCAGCTGGAGCCGCTGTTGCGGAGGCTGGCGGCTGGCCGCGCCGAAGCGGCGGACCTTGACGGATCTCCCCGCCGCGACGTCGCGCGCGGTCTGCTCGTCCTTGGCGCCTTTCTGCTGGTCTTCGTGGGATGGGGCCTGGTCGCCCGGCTCGACTCTGGGGTTTATGCGCCCGGAACTGTGGTTGTGTTCGGAAATCGACAATCGGTGCAACATAAGGACGGCGGCATCGTCGCCGAACTGGACGTCCGCGAAGGCGATCGAGTCAAGGCGGGCCAGGTTTTGCTGCGGTTGACCGCCGACGAGTTGGAGGCCAATGATCGGGCCACCGCCGATCAGGTCTACCAGTTCGAGGCTCTGCGGGCGCGGTTGATGGCGGAAATGAACGGCCAGCGCGCCATCACGCCGCCGCCGGAGTTCGCCGGCCTGACTGGCCCGGACAAGCAGTCCGCCGACGAAGCCCTGATGATCCAACAGCGCGAGTTCGCTTCGCGGGCGGCCGACCTGGCTACCCAAAAAGCGGTGCTTCAGCAGCGTGAAAACCAACTCTCCGAAGAGATAACGGGCTATCGCCATCAGGTCGTCTCCAATCAGCAGCAGCAGGCGCTGATCCAGCAGGAGATGGACGGCCTGAAGGATCTGCTGCAACGCGGTCTGGTGCCCATGGCGCGGATGCGTTCTCTGCAACGCGACGCCGCCCAGCTCACCGGCAGCTTTGGCGAATATGACGCCACCATCGCCAAGACCGAGCAGCAGATCGGCGAGACACGCCTGCAGAGCAGCGAGCTCGACCGGCAACGCGTCACCGAGACCAGCAAGGATTATCGCGACGTCCAGATGCAGCTTTCGGTGGCCCGGCCCAAGCTGATGGACATCCGCCAGCAGCTTGAGCGCGCTACTGTGCGCGCTCCGGCCACCGGTCGGGTGGTTGGCCTCAATATCTTCACGGTCGGCGGAGTCGTCGGGCCGGGCCAAAAACTGATGGATATCGTGCCCGAGGGCGAACCTCTGGTGATCGACGCCAAGATCAAGCCGAACGACGCCGAGGAGCTCAAGGTGGGGCAGGCCACCGAAATCCGCATTCCGGCGTTCCACGATCGCCGTATGCCAACCCTGACCGGCCGGGTCAGCAAGATCTCCGCCGACAGCTTCGTTGACGAGAAATCGGGCGCGGCCTTCTACACCGCCGAAATCACCGTCGCGCCATCCCAGTTGCGCGTGATCCGCGACCTGCGCGGCGCGGATTCCGGACTGAAGCCGGGCCTGCCGGTCGAGGTGGTCGTGCCGACCCGCCACCGCACCGCCTTCGGCTATCTGGTCGAGCCGCTGCGCGGCATGATCTGGAAGTCCTTCCGCGAACAATAGGTAATTGATGCTAAAGATATCAAAGCCTAGTCTAACGCCGTGGGTGGGCTTGGCCGCCCACCAAATGGTCGGGGCGTCCACAATCGTGCAGCCAGATTGTACATGTTTCGGTTTGGCGGCCCGCGCGCCAACAAAACGCTGCGTTGCGCGGGGAGCTGCCCTATGAAGTCTGATCGAAGACAGATGCGGGCCCGCCGAACACGCGGGCGGTTTTCCCGAATTGGGACTGCAGTCATGGAATGGGTCAGGCTCGGGTCGGTTGAGTTGGCGTCGCCAATCGGATTTGGCCATCGACACCCCCAATCGGCATGGCTATCCGCCACGCTCTCGGCTAAACCCGGCAAGGAGCTCATCCAACAATAAGAGTGGAACGCCCATGGAAGGCTACGCGACGAACGCATGAACACGGGCTGTTTCTTGCCCTGAACAGTGTTCTTCCCCGCACCAAGCCTGGCATGCGACTTGCTGCTTTGCTGTCGCGGCCTTGCTCGGTGATCGTCGGGAAGGGCTTTCACCAACCAACTGGCGCTGGCGGGATCGCCTAGGGGCTAGGCGGTTTCTAACCTTGGCGGCCCATGGGATCCGATATTGAGTTGGCAGCAACGATGTCGTCATCACGAGTAACCGACGCTTCCGCCGATTGCGCTAACGCGCCGGCCGACGCCGGGGACCATGGATTGGATCCGGGCGCGCTGCGGCTGCGCCAGTCGAAATTCAAGCGTTTGATCGACGTCCTGGGCGCGCTAACGGGACTGCTGTTTCTGTCGCCCTTCCTGGTGATCGTCGCCACGCTGATCTGTATCGACAGTCCTGGGCCGGCGTTCTTTCGCCAGCGACGCACTGGCCGCGACGGCGTTCCGTTCCTGATCTACAAGTTCCGGACCATGCGCGTGCAGGAGGACGGCGATAAGGTTGTCCAGGCGTCCAAGCGTGACCAGCGCGTCACGCGCGTCGGCAAGTTCCTGCGCAGATCAAGCATCGACGAGCTTCCCCAGCTGCTCAACGTGCTGAAAAACGAGATGGCGCTGGTCGGGCCGCGTCCGCACGCCCTGGCGCATGATGAATATTACTCGCTGACCGTGCCCGGCTATAACGACCGCTTTCGCACCAAGCCCGGCATTACGGGCCTCGCGCAAGTATCCGGTCTGCGCGGCGAGGTGATCGAGATCGGTGCGATGGCCGCCCGTATTCAGCGCGACGTCGAATATATTCGCGACTGGTCGATCATGCTGGATCTGCAGATCCTGGCCCGAACGTTTATGATGGGGCCGTATCAACCGGGCGCCTACTAACGGCTAACCCGCGACGTCTTGCCACAGGCCGGTTTTCCGACGTCTCCAGGCGACGCTTTCTCATCATCGGTAATTGAAAACAAAGGGTTAGTTCGCGCCCACAAGGTCAGTGGGCCTTGTCGGCAGTTCGTTCGATATTGAGCCCGATCCGCTGAGCCATGATCTTCGGTGGTGCGAATCGAAAAATGCTACAGTTTCTATCGAGAGTTGGCGACGCGTCGAGATTTCGGTTGCGTCGGATCGGCGATGATTTGGCCGACCGCCAGGGTGCGCGGGCGCGCAGCGGTCGAGTAGACGTGAACCACAACAACGCGGGCGTCTAGTTCCGCGGCGAAGGCAGGTGGAAACGATGGCTTGGCAGAGCGACAAGTGGCCGGTGCAAAAAACGGTCGGGTTTCTGGTGTTCGCCGGCGCGGGGCTTTGGATCGCGCTCGGCCTCGCCCTCAAGGTCCTCCTGCACTAGCGCGGCGAGGCTGCGGCTGCTCAATCGACGAACTTCGGCGCGCGTTTCTCCAGGTTGGCCTTGACGGCCTCGACCTGGTTGGGCGAGCCGATCAGCTTGATCTGTTCCGTGGTCTCGGCCAGCAGGATGGCGCGTTGGTCAGCCTCTAGCGCTAGGTCCAACAGTCGTTTGCCGGCCCGGATCGCCTCGGGGTTCTTGGCGGCGACGTCTCTAGCGAACGCTATGGCTTCGGCGCGCGGATCGGCGCAGACCCGGGTTGCGAGGCCCAAGCCAAGCGCTTCCTGGCCGTTGAAGACGCGGCCGGAGAAGGTCAGTTCGCGCGCCACGTCGTCCCTCAAAAGGCCGCGCAACAGCACGATCCCGGCCATGTCCGGCACCAGGCCCCACTTGATCTCCATCACCGACATCCGCGCGTCAGGCGCGACGAAGCGCATGTCGGCGCCCAGGGCGAGTTGGAACCCGCCGCCGAAGGCCACCCCGTGGACGGCGGCGATCACCGGAACCGGGATCTCCCGCCAAGCCAGCACCGCCTGCTGCGCGCGATTGGCGCCGGCCGAGGTTCTCGGGGTCTCCAGGTTTCCCGACGCGCGGCGCGAGCCGGACGCCATCTGGCCGAAATTGCCCATGTCCAGACCGGCGCAGAACGCGCGGCCCTCGCCCGACAGCACCACCGCGCGGACGCCCTTTTCGGACTTGAGCCGTTCGCCCGTCGCCACCAGGGCGTTGAACATCGCCTCGTCCAGGGCGTTCATCTTGTCGGCGCGGACCAGACGAACATCCGCGACGCCGTCGCTCAAATCGACCGTGATGCGATCTTCCATCGGTTTTGTTCCTATTGAGCGGGCGCGGGCGCGCGCGCGACGGTGAAGCCCACGCGTGGAAAGTGCAGGTTCAGCCGCCCGAGCGACGGCTCGTCGCGGGCGATCGTGATGCGGGCGCGGTTGGCGGCGACCAGGCTGCCGGGGATCGGGTCTCGGCCATAGTCGTCGGCCATGACCACCACCGCCGCGCCCGGATCCAACCCGAGGGGATCTGCGCTCTCGTGGGCGAGCGTCGGTCCGGGCTGATTGGCGCGGGCGATCTCCAGGGCTTCGGCGCCGGAAAGTTCGCTGCGGCGTCCGTGCCCGATCGCCGCGACGCGCCCGCGCCACGCATGGACCCGGTCCAGACCCGCCATTAGGCTCTGGGCGACGTCCGGCAGCGCGCCAGCCAGGAACCAGACGTTCATATAGGCCGAGATGTCGCAGAGGCTGGGCTTGTCGCCGGCCAGGAACGGGCTGTCCTGACTCTCCAGGGCCTGTTCGATCCAGGCGCAGTGGGCGCGCCACTGGGCCCGCATCGGTCTCGCCGCGGCCTTCATCCCCGCGATATTGAACGCCGCTCCGGCCATTTTCTCGCGGTCCTCGATAAAGGAGCGGGGAACGGAGTCGCCGATCTGGCCGAAAATCACGGCCACGCTCGGTTGGAAGAACAGCCTGTCCGCCCACAGATTGACCGCGAAGGCCGGGCCGACGACGGCGCGGGGCTCGGGCTGAAGCCGTTCGATCTCGGCCAGGATGACCTGGCTGTCGCAAAAGACATCGGCGCCGATTTGCATCACCGGCGCGCGCCGGTAGCCGCCGGTCAGGGGAACCAGGTCCGGTTTGGGCATCATGTTTGGCGTCAGCACGGAGCGCCAGGCGAGCCCCTTCAGCCCCAGCATCAACCGGATCTTCTCCGAGAACGGCGAGGTGTCGTAGTGGTGAAGGATGATCTCGCCGTCCGCCACGGCCATGTCCAGCCTCCATCCCGCCCGTATCGAGTCCACGCCGATACTTGAATCCACTTAGCGAGGGATCACCGCGGCGATCAACCAAATTTCGGATCCTGGCGCCTAGAGCGCGTTCCGAAAAGTGGGAACCGGCTTTCGGATAAAACGCGCGCCAAAACAAAGATCTAGAGCGCCGATCTGATTCCATCAGATCGGAACGCTCCAGCCCCCCGCGTAACAGTGTTAGCAATCGCACCGCGTCTCCACTTCGCCTTAAGGCCTTCGGTTCTATAGCAGAGGCGAGATTTCCGGGGACGGCATGAAACCACAGGCAAATTCCCCCGTCGCCGCGATCGGCGACGACGAGGCGTTCAGTCGGATCGCGACTTTCGTCGCGGGCGCTCCGCTGGCCGTGGCGGCGACCGATCTGGATCTGCGTCGAGTGGCCGCGAGCCCTCGCTGGCTGCACGACTTTGAGCTCGCCAAAAGCGATGGCGCCCGCACTCTGGACGAGGTCCCATACGAGGCGCGGGTGCGATGGGCCGAACGGCTGGCGAGAGACCCCGACGGCCTCGCGGCGCTGGCCGAAGTCATCCCGGCGCCGCCGTCGCCCGAGGGGCGCACGCGTTGGCTGCGCGTCGAGGCGACCGCCTGGCGCGACAGTTCCGGCCAGATCGGCGGCGCGCTGCTTAGCGGCCACGACGTCACCGACATGGTGGAGGGCCAGGCGCGCGCCCAGGCCGCGATGGCCAACGCCCGGGACAAGGCGGATGCGGCGAACGAGGCCAAGAGCGAGTTCCTGGCCAATATGAGCCACGAGATACGCACGCCGATGAACGGCGTGATCGGCATGAATTCCTTGCTGCTGCGCACATCTCTGACCGCTGATCAGCGCAAGTACGCCGAGGCGGTCAGCGTCTCCGCCGATTGCCTGCTCAACCTGATCAACGACATTCTCGATATCTCCAAGCTGGAGGCCGGCAAGGTCGAGCTGGAACACATCGCCTTCACCTTGGCGGACGGCGTCGAGGACGTGGTCGAGCTTCTTTCACCCCGGGCGGCCGAGAAGGGTTTGGAGGTCGCCGCCTATCTGGACGCCGGGGCGCGCCGTCGCTTCCTGGGCGATCCGACGCGGCTGCGACAGATCGTCTTGAACCTGCTGGCCAACGCCTTGAAGTTCACCGAGCGGGGCTATGTGGCGGTCGATATCCGCTCCAGGCCGGCGGGGCCGGGCCATACCCATCTGCGCATGGAAATCCAGGACACCGGCATCGGTCTGAGCGACGAGGCCAAGTCCAAGCTGTTCCGGAAATTCCAGCAGGCCGACGGCTCGGTCACGCGGAAATACGGCGGAACCGGCCTTGGCCTGTCGATCTGCCGGCAGCTGGTCGAACTGATGGGCGGGCACATCGGGGTTGAGGACCGGCGTGGCGGCGGCAGCACCTTCTGGGTCGAACTCACCTTGGCCGACGCGCGTCAGACCGTGGCCGACCGTCCGGCGGCTTCGCGCTCGCTGGCTGATCTGAAGGTGCTTGTTGTCGATGACATCGACATCAATCGGCGGATTTTTTCCATGCAGTTGCAGGCCGAGGGCGCCGAGGTCAGCGAGGCTGAAGACGGCCCTTCGGCCCTGTCGGCGATCGTCGGCGCGGACGCGCGCGGCGCGCCCTTCGACATCGTTCTGTTGGACCAGCGCATGCCCGGCATGACCGGCGACCAGGTCGCCGCCAAGATCAGGGGCAACCGAGCGTTGGCCCAGCCCCGCCTGGTTCTGGCCACCGCGATCGGCGCGTCGATCGGCGCCGAGATGGCGGCGAAGGCCGGTCTGGACGCGGTTCTGGTCAAGCCCGTGCGGCGCGAGGTGTTGCTGGAGCGGCTTTGCGCGCTGGCGGCGCAGGGCGTCGGCGCGCCGGACGTCGCCGCGAGCGCGTGGACGTCCGAAGCGTCCCTCGAAGCGGTGTGGACGCCCGAGCAGCAGTCGCCGCCGCTTGAGCTGATCCAAGAGGCTCTCCAGGCCGCCGACCGCGGTCGGATTCTCCTGGCGGAAGACAATGAAATCAATACCATGCTCGCCACCACCATTCTGAACGCCGCGGGTTATGAGGTTGAGTGCGTGGTCAATGGCGCCGAGGCGGTGGAGGCCGCTCGCCTGCGGACCTTCGACTTGATCCTCATGGACATGCAGATGCCGGTGATGGACGGGCTGCAAGCCACCCGCCTCATTCGCGCGCTCTCCGCGCCAGCGAACGCGGTCCCGATCGTGGCCATGACGGCCAACGCCATGCGCAAGGACCAGGACGCCTGCCTGGGCGCGGGCATGAACGATTTCATCTCCAAGCCGATCGACCCGGAAGCTTTTCTGGGCGTGGTCGCGCGGTTCATGGGCGCCGAACTGTGGGACGACACACAATCGTTGGAACAGGCCGCGCCGGCTCAATTGGTGGATGTCGATGAGTCCAAGCTGGACTCCCTGGCCCGCATCCTGCCGCCGGAGCGCCTGCTGAAGATCATCGACAACTATCTGGACGATTCGCGCGGCCGCCTCGACCACATCGAGGTCCTGCTTGAGACCATGGACTTCTCCAGCACGGCGAGGGAAGCGCACGATCTGAAGGCTGCATCCGGCAGTTTCGGCGCTCAGCGCGTGCACGCTCTGGCCGCCCAGCTCGAACGCGCCTGTCAGTGCTGCGACGATGCCGAGGCGCCCCGGCTGGTCGAGGAAATCCGCCGCGCGTCGGTTATCGCCGCGGAACTGGTCGATCGTTGGGTCGAGCAGTGGCGCCAGCGCAACGGCGAGGCGGCTTAAGCTCAGCCCGCCGCGAGGATGCGCTCGGCCAGGGCCGGCGCTTGATCGAAATCCAGCGCGAACACGGGCTCGGGTTCGGGAAAGCCCTTGACCAGGACGGTCTTCTGTTCCGGCAGATCGCCAGGCGCCAGGGGTTTGGTCAGGTAGTCGATCGTGGCCTTGCCGATCGCCAGGTTGCAGCCCAATTCCTTGGTCGCAGATTCCAGTCGAAACGCCTTGTTGACCGCATCGCCCAGCGCCGCCTGGCCGGCCATATTGCCGATCGCCGCGTGCCCGGAGTTCAGTCCGCACCCGAACAGAATCGGGCGCGGCAGGTTCGAGCTGGCCTCCATGTCGCTGAACACCTTCCGCAGATCGCTGACCGCGGTGAGGATTTCCGCCAGCTGGGCGTTGGCGATGACGTTGCCGCTGTGCTCCCACACACCCATGATAGCGTCGCCGATATATTTCTGGCCCGAGCAGTGACGGCTGTCCAAAATGGTTCGCGCCGCCTCGATCAGCTTCATGACCAGCTCCGCCCAGCGGTCATCGCCGAGTTCCTTGGCCCAGGTGACATTGTCGCGGATGTCGATCACCAGCACGGTGACCAGGCTATTCTGCACGAAGAACTGGGTCTTCTCGGACTGCGGTGGTGGCGTGGCGCCGGCGAACAGTTCCGGGCCGTGATAGACCAGCTCGCAGGTGCCGATGGTGATAGTGTCACCGTTCTCCAGCACCTTTTCCTCGATGCGGCGGCCGTTGACGTTGGTTCCGTTGCGGCTGCGCAGATCGGTCAGCACGCAGCGGTTGCCGGTTTGTCGCTGGACGGTGGCGTGGTTGCGCGAGGCCTCCGCCACGGGGATGACGATCACATTGTCGGCGCTGCGGCCGATGCTGCAAACGGCGAAGGGCGCCAGCGGAAAGACGGAGCGCTCGCCGTCGATGACCATCTCGATCGTCGGATCGACCGTCGATTCGGCCGCCGCGGCGGCTGGCGTGGCGGGCGCATCATTACGGGTTGGTTCGACCGGTTTCGGTCCACTCGTGAAAATCTTACGAATGCCGTCGAAAAGGCTCATGCTCAAATCCCAGCCGGGTTCGACCTAACGCCAGCCTGCCGAATGCCTATGTTCACGCCGAGCGCGCCGGCGCGACGCGGTGGGTTCCTGTTGGACCGCCGCCCCGGCGTCGACACGGCGAATTAACGGGCTCGTCAATAATCCTACACCAGTTGAATAACACGGGCGCCGCGCCTGGCAAAGCCTGTGAGCGTAGCTGTGTTGTCGCTGAAGATGATGTGATCAGCCGCCGGGAAATGGCCGCGCTCCGTCGCCAACCAAGGAGAAAGCAGCCCAGTAGAAGGGATGCGAATAGGCTTTGTCGTCCATCAGGACCAGTTGAGCGCGGCGAAGCGCCTCGGCCTGATCGCCCGATCCGGGACGAAAAACGCTGGTCATGATCAGCTGGTTCGAGGTCTCTGGTATCTGCCAGTGCGAAACCACCAGGTTGCGCGCGCCGGCATAGATGAAGGCCCGGGCCAGTCCGTCCAAGGCGGCGCCGGAGCCGGCCACGCCAGTGCGGGCCGAAACGCTGTTGCCGCCGCCGGTGTCGCAGGCCGAAAGCACGACCAGATCGGCGTCCAGCTTCAGGTTGAAGATCTCGGACACCCCGAGCAGCGCGTCGGAGTCGCCGGGGCCCAGCGAGGTCACCAGCGCCGGTTCCGGCAGGCAGTCCCCCGCCGCGGGCAACAGCCCGTGGGTGCCGAAAAACACCACCCGGTACTGGTCCAGATCCTTGCGGGCCTTGACCGCCGTATCGGTGAAAGCCTCGCCGAGCACCAGATCGTCCGGCGTCGCCTTCAGCTCCACGCCGATGTCCTGGATCGCCTCCGCGGCGCCCTTCAGCCGCTGCAGCGCCGCGCCCATCTCCAGCCGCTCAGGTTCGCAAACATCCTTCGATCGGCCCTGGTCCGGATTGATCAGCAGCGAGAACAGGCGGGGATCGGTGACGCCCTGGGTGATGGGGTCGCCGAAGGCGATGAAGGCCTTGGATCCCTGCGAGCGGCTCGCTTGGCGCGACTGGATGAAGCCTTCGGCCGAGACTTCAAGCGAGATATTGGTGTTGCGTCCCAGCCAGGCGGTCTTTTGATAGAGATCGACATCCACGCCTTGGCGATAGAGTACGACGCGCTGCTTGAAGGCGTCCGCGCTGGCCTGGTCGGTCACCAGCACGCCGGCCGGCAAGCTGATCAGCACCCCGTCGGGCTCGTAGATCAGGTGATGCGAGGCGGCCACCGCGCCGGCGACTGGGCCGAACAGCTTGACGTACAGATCATGGGCGCCGGCGACGTCGAACCGTGGTAACCGGTCGATGGTGTCGACGGCCACGCGCAGCCGCTTGACCGTCTGGGCCGCCTCGTCCGCGGACAGGGGTATGGCGTAGGTTGTCACCTTGTCCTTGGTGATCGCCAGGCCGTAGCTGCGGTCGCTCAGGACCAGGAATTTGACATAGACCTCGTCGCCCTTGAGCGCCGCCTGCAGCGAGGGAATGGTCGCCGAGGTGCGCACGATGGCGTTGTAGTGTGGGTTCAGGGCCAGCAACTGCTGCTGCAGCTTCTCCTGTTGCGCGCGCAACGTCGCCACCTGAGCGTCGGCCTTGTCCTTCTCGGCGCCAACATATTTGCCCTCGTCCTGCAGCGTCTTGATCGTTCCGTTGGCGATCGCCAGCAGCCGGCCGGTGTCCTCGAATGAACGGGCCAGGCCCGCGGAGGCGCTGTCGCCGGTGCTGATGCGGGCGAACAGCCGTTTCATGGTGTCGGCGGTGGTGGCGTCGACCACGCTCTGCATCGCATCGAAGTACAGCGCCTCATAGGCGCTCGCGTGGGTAGGGTCGGCCTTGGCCTGCCCGATCAACAGATCGAAATAGACTTCCGCCGCGTCGGCCGAGCCGCCCAGCGACCCACGGGTGTCGCGGAACAGTTTGAACCCCTCGCCATAGTCGCGCATGGCCTGTTCGGTCTGGCCCGCGACGGCCTCCGACTGCGCCAGGGTCAGGACGAAGGCGGCCTCCGTGGCGGTGCCCCTCAATTCCGGCTGCTTGCGCAGGGCGTCCAGGGCGGCCGTCGCGGTGACGACTGCCTGGGGACCACGGCCGGCGGCCAGATCCACCTGCGCGCCCTCCGACAGGATCTGCGCGCGCAGCCAGCCGGTCGAGGTGAGCAGCACTTCCGACCCGCGAACTCCAGCCTGCTCGTCGAATATGCGTTCGGCCCGCGCCAGCGACGCCAGGGCCTGATCGCGCTGGCCCAGGCTCTCCTGAGCGCTGGCGATGATGTACCAGGCCTGGGCGTCGCGCACGGCGCCCTTCTGCTCGTCGGTCAAGGTCTGCAGGGTTTCACGCTGGGCGCCGTGATTGAACGCCGTGGCGAGTCCTTCGTCGATCATGATTTCGCCGGGCTTGGCCTCGGCCCGCTCGCCCTTGCCGGTGGCGGCGCGCAGGGCGATGGCCTGTTGCGCCAGCGCGATGGCCTCCTGGAAATGCAGCTGATTGCGCTGGTGCATCGCCTTGTAGTTCAAGGCCAGGGCGTCCAGGGCCTGGTCGTGGATCGAGGCGGCGAGATTGCCGGCATCGGCGAAACGGTCGTCCGCTTCCTTGAACCGGCCGGTGTTCGAGGCGTTCAGCGCCCAGTTCAGATAGGCCTCGGCCCGCGCGCTCAGCGAGGCCTTTTCGTCCAGAGCGCTGGCGCGAAAACCGCGCTCGGCGTCGGCGAACTGCCAGCGTTGATTGTCGACATAGGCAGTGCGCAGCACTGACGCCGCCAGACTGGTGGGATCGATTTCCTCGGCTTCGTCGCCGGTCGATTCCGATGCGGCGGTCAGCTTCCCACGTCCGGCGACGATCTTCAGGCCGCCTTCCAACAGATCGGAGACCTGTTCCAGGCCCTCGGCGGTGACGACCACGGAAGGCTCGAGTCGGTGTACGGCCTGCGCCTGGTAGACGACATAGTTGGCGCCGCTCTTGGTCGATTTGCATTGGCGCTTGGTGGCGCCTTCCAGGCCCGCGATCTTGGCTGGCTTGGCGGCGTCGCAGCTGGCGCGGCGCGCCAGCGCGGCCGACCACGCGCTCCCGTCGCGCACCACGCCCTCTCCGCCGCTGGTGAAGGCGTAGAGCCTGCCGAAATCGTAGTTCCAACCCCGGCACCGCACCGACCAGGCATGGCCGCCCTTGCGTTGGGCGGCGGCGTCATTGTCGTCGGCCAGGGCTTCGCAGATATCGCCGGTGCGGGCGCTGGTCCCGAGCAGGAAGGAGTCGGGGGCGGCGGCGTGGGCGACCGGCCCTGGAGCAAGCGACCCGAGAGCGAGCCCGGCCGCGGCCGTCAGGGCCGCGAAGAACAGCGGAGGCAGGTCAGCACGCAACGCCATCATCGTGACCTCTTCCGCCAGATTTCTTCGTTGCCCGCGCCGGTGATCGTCGGGTCGGTGTCGTTGGATTCCGGGCTCGCCTTCAGCAGAAGATCCTCGGTCAGGTTGTCGACCGGGATATTGACGATCGCGTCGCTCAGCACGGTGCAGACCCCGGACTGGCCGATGACGCAGGAGTTCACCCGATAATTATTGTTCCGCACCGAGAAGATTTCGCCGGATGTGGCCGCGACGCCGGAGTTGACCAGGGACGGACCCGATCCCAGTGAGAGAAACAGATCTACCACTTCCGGGCCGCCGCTGATGGTGACCGAAGTGGAGACTGTCAGCCCGTCGCCGCGCCCGCTGATCAGGCTGGTGTTCTGCTGAAGGATATTGCCTGTGGCGGTCACGGTGAGGTTGGCGGCGTTCATGAACAACTGATCCGGCGTCGTCACCGGCATGCTGCTGGGCATCCCGTGGGTGACGTTGATCAGCGTCGGATCGACCCCGTCCAACGCCTGGGCCCGGGCAATGAAGCCCGCATCGCCGATCAGGATGGATCCCGTGGCGGCCGTCAGATCGACGCTGTTCGACGCCCCCGAGACCGGCAGCAGTTCGCCGGTGATCAGCAGGTCGCCGGTCTTCGAGGTGAGCGCCAGCGTGTTGTTGGCTTTGATTAGACCCGGAACCTTGAGTTCGCCGGCATTGACCAGGCTGAACCCAGTGTCGCCGGTGAAGTCCAGCAGGGTGGTCACGTCGTTAGCCTTGTTCAGGCTGGTCGCGCCGCCGGAGGACCCGGTCAAGGTGCTGGCGGTGATGATCCCGCCGGTCTGGGTGATGGACCCGCTGTTCGAGGTGAGGCTGAGCGCCTGGCCGGCGGCGGTGACATCGCCAGCCAGGCTGTAGTCGCCCGCATTGACGTAGCTGATCCCGCCGGAGCCGGTGTTGCTGACCACGCCGAGACTGCTCGCCGCGTTGGCGTCGCCCAGCGTCACGCCGCTCACCGCCGAGGCGTTGAGCGTCCCGGCGGTGATGATCCCGCCGGTTTGGTTGATCGCGCCGGTGGTCGCGGTCAGGGATGTGGTTGTGCCCGATATATTGCCGGTCAGGGTCAGGCCGCCGGTCAAGGCGACGAGATTGATAGAGGTCCCGCCGCTGATTGCGCCGGCTGAGAAGCCGGTGGCGTTGGTGAAGCTGAAGCCGGTGGTCGCGGTGAACGGCCCGATCGGTTCGACCTGATTGGCGTCGTTCAGCGTGGCGCTGGTCCCCGCCGAGCCCGTCAGTGTGTTGGCGATGATAACCCCGCCGGTCTGGCTGATCGCCCCGCCCGCGTCGAGGGTGGTCGCCGGCCCGGCGACATTGCCGCCTAGAGCCAGGTCGCCCCCGGCGCTGAGCAGCGTCGTGGCCCCGCCCGAGACGCCGCCCGATCCGATGGTCAGTTGGCCGGACTGGGTGGTCAGGCTCAGGGCGCCCGACGCCGCCGCGTCATTGTTGGCCACCAGTGCGCCCGCATTGACGAAAGCAAGCCCCGTCCCGCCGGTAAAGTTCTGCAGTGTCCCCACCGCATTGGCGTCGGTCAGGTTGGTTGACCCCGCGGAGGAACCGATCAGCGTCCCGGCGGTGATGGCCCCGCCAGTCTGGTTGATCGCGCCGGTGGTCGCCATCAGGTCCGTGGCCGTTCCCGAGACGTTGCCGGTCAAAGTGAGGGCGCCGGTCGAGGCGGTCAGATTGGTCGCGGTCCCGCCCGCGACCCCGCCAGCCGAAAAGCCCGTCGCATTGGTGAAGCTGAGGCCCGTCGCGGCCGTGAAGGGGCCGACCGCGCCGACGGCGTTGGCGTCGTTCAGCGTGGCGCTGGTCCCGGCCGATCCGGTAACCGTGACGGCGGTAACGATCCCGCCGGTCTGGTCGACGGCGCCTGTGGTCGCGGTCAGCGACGCAGCTGTTCCGGAGACATTGCCGGTCAGGGTCAGATCGCCGGTGGAGGCGGTCAGACTGGTCGCCATCCCGCCGCTGATCGATCCGGCGGAGAAGCCGGCGCCGTTGGTGAAGTTGAAGCCGGTCGTTGCGGCGAACGGTCCGATCGCGCCGACCGCATTGGCGTCGTTCAGCGTGGCGCTGGCACCGGCCGATCCGGTCAGTGTGGCGGCGGTGACAGTGCCGCCAGTCTGGTTGATCGCGCCGATGTTGGCGACGAGGCTGGTCGCCGTTCCGGAAACATCGCCAGTCAGGGTTATATCGCCCGTCGAGGCGGTGAGGCTTGTCGCGGTCCCGCCGTTGATAGCGCCGGCCGAGAAGCCGCCTGCGTTGGTGAAACTGAAGCCGGAGGTCGCGGCGAACGGCCCGACCGCTGCGACGGCGTTGGCGTCGTTAAGCGTGACGCTGGTCCCCGCCGAGCCGGTCAGCGTGGCGGCGGTGATGATCCCGCCGGTCTGGTTGACGGCGCCGGTCGTGGCGGTGAGCGATGTGGCGGTGCCGGAGATGTCACCGGTCAGGGTGAGGTCGCCGGTCGAGGCGATCAGGTTGGCCGAGGTCCCGCCACTGATCGATCCGGCGGAGAACCCGGCGGCGTCGGTGAAGCTGAACCCCGTGGTCGCGGTGAACGGCCCGACCGCGCTGACCGCATTGGCGTCGTTTAGCGTGGCGCTGGTCCCGGCCGAGCCCGTCAGCGTGCTGGCGGTGATGATCCCGCCGGCCTGATTGATCGCGCCGGTGGTCGCCGTCAGTGACGTGGTGGTTCCGGAAACATTGCCGGTCAGGATCAGGTCGCCGGTTGACGCCATGAGATTGGTCGCCGTCCCGCCGCTGATCGCGCCGGCCGAGAACCCAGCCGCGTCGGTGAAATTGAAGCCTGTAGTCGCGGTGAACGGCCCGACCGCGCCGACGGCGTTGGCGTCGTTCAGCGTGGCGCTGGTTCCCGCCGAGCCGGTCAGGGTGCTGGCGGTGACGATCCCGCCGGACTGGTTGATCGCGCCGGTGGCCGCCGTCAGCGACGTGGCGGTTCCGGAAATATTGCCGGTCAGGGTCAGATCGCCCGTCGACGCGGTCAGGTTGGTCGCGGTTCCGCCGCTGACGCCGCCAACCGAGAAGCCGGCCGCGTTGGTGAAGCTGAAGCCGGTCGCGGACGTGAAGGAGCCGACCGCGCCGACCGCATTGGCGTCGTTCAGCGAGACGCTGGTCCCCGCCGAGCCGGTCAACGTGCTAGCGGTGATGACCCCGCCGGCTTGATTGATCGCGCCGGTGGTCGCGACAAGGCTGGTGGCTGTTCCGGCGATATTTCCGGTCAGGGTCAGATCGCCCGTAGAAGCCGCGAGATTGGCCGCGGTTCCGCCGTTGATCGAACCAGCTGACAACCCGGTTGCATTGGTGAAGCTGAACCCGGTCGCCGCCGTGAACGGCCCGACGGCGCCAACCGCATTGGCGTCGTTCAGCGTGGCGCTGGTCGCGGCCGATCCGGTCAGCGTGGCGGCGGTGATCACGCCGCCGGTCTGGCCGATGGCGCCGGTGGTCGCGGTCAACGACGTGGCCGATCCCGAGATATTGCCGGTCAGGGTGACATCACCTGTCGATGCGGTCAGGTTGGCCGCCGTTCCGCCGCTGATCCCTCCGGCGGAAAAGCCGGTGGCGTTGGTGAAACTGAAGCCTGTGGTCGCGGTGAACGGTCCGACCGTCCCGACTGCGTTGGCGTCGTTCAGCGTGGCGCCGGTCCCCGCTGAGCCAGAGAGCGTGGCGGCGGTGATGATCCCGCCGCTTTGGCTGATCGCGCCGGTGGTTGCGGTCAGGGACGTCGCCGTGCCCGACACGTTGCCGGTCAGGGTCATATCGCCGGTCGAGGCGGTCAGATTGATCGCGGTTCCGCCGCTGATCCCACTGGCCGAGAAGCTCGTCGCGTTGGTGAGGCTGAACCCCGTCGTGGCTGTGAACGGTCCGACGGTGCCGACGGCGTTGGCTCCGTTCAGCGTGGCGCTGGTCCCCGCCGAGCCGGTGAGTGTGCTGGCGGTGATGACGCCGCCGGTCTGGCTGATCGCGCCGGTGGCCGCCGTCAGGGACGTCGCCGCGCCTGAGACATTCCCGGTTAGGGTCAGATCGCCCGTCGAGGCGGTGAGGTTGGCGGCCGCGCCGCCGCTGATCGATCCAGCGGAGAACCCGGCCGCGTCCGTGAAGTTGAAACCTGTGGTCGCGGTGAAGGCGCCGACCGCACTGACGGCGTTAGCGTCGTCCAGCGAGGCGCTGGTCCCGGCCGAGCCGGTCAGCGTGGCGGCTGTGATGATCCCGCCGGTCTGATTGATCGCGCCGGTATTCGAAACCAAGCTCGCGGTTTGGCCGTTTGCGGTGATCGCGCCGGTCAGGCCGAAGCTTCCGGCATTGCTGAAGCTTATCCCGCCGGACGTGCTGTTGCTGACCACACCCAGATTGGCCACCATGTTGGCTTCGTTCAGCGTGACGCCCGTCGCCGCCGCGCCCGTCAACGCGCCGGCGGTGATGACGCCGGCCACCTGGCTGATCGCGCCAGTGTTCGAGACCAGGTTTACTGTTTGACCGCTCGCGGAGACCGCGCCGGTCAGGTTGAAGCCTCCGGCGTTGGTGAAGGTGATCCCGCCGGAGGTTGTATTGGCGACCGCGCCCAGATTGGCCACGGCATTCGCGTCGTTCAACATGACGCCGATCGCCGCCGAGGCGTTCAGTGTGTTGGCGGTAATGACGCCGCCGGTCTGATCGATCGCGCCGGACGGGGCCGCAAGCGATGTGACCCCGCCGGAGATGGAGCCGCTCAGGGCTATGACGTCAGTGGACGCCGTCAGGTTGACCGCCGTTCCGCCGCTGATCGCACCTGCCAAAAAGCCGGCGGCGTCCGTGAAGCTGAACCCGGTGGTCGCGGAGAACGGTCCGACCGCTCCGACCGCATTGGCGTCGTTCAGTGTCGCGCTGGTCCCAGCCGAGCCGGTCAGCGTGTTGGCGGTAACAATCCCTCCGGTCTGGTTGATTGCGCCGGTATTGGAGACCAGGTTCACCGTCTGACCCGCGGCAGCGGTCACCGCTCCGGTCAGGCCGAAGCCGCCGGCATTGGTGAAGCTGATCCCGCCGGAGGTCGAATTGCTGACCGCGCCAAGGTTGGTCACCGCATTGGCGTCGTTCAAGGTGATGCCCGTGACGCCCGAGGCGTTCAGCGTTGCAGCCGTGATGACCCCGCCGGTCTGGTCGATCGCACCGGCGCCCGCGGTCAACGACGTGGTCGCGCCTGACACGTTCCCGGCCAGGGTCAGATCGCCGGTAGAGGCGGTCAGGTTGGCCGCCGTTCCGCCGCTGATCCCCCCGGCCGAGAAGCCGGTGGCGTTGGTGAAGCTGAAACCTGTCGCGGCCGTGAAGGGCCCGACCGCGCCCACCGCGTTGGCGTCGTTCAGCGTGGCGCTGGTCCCCGCCGAGCCGGTCAGCGTGGCGGCGGTGATCACGCCGCCGGTCTGGTCGATCGCGCCGGTGTTGGAGGCCAGGTTTACCGGTTGGCCCGGGGCGGCGATCGCTCCGGTCAATCCGAAGTCGCTGGCATTGGTGACGCTGATCCCGCCGGAGGTCGTGTTGCTGACCGCGCCCAGATTGGTCACGACGTTGGCTTGGTTCAGCGTGACGCCGCTGATAGCCGAGACGTTGAGCGTGCCCGACGTGATCACGCCGGCGCTCTGGCCGATCGCGCCGGCGCTTGAGGTCAGGCTCACCGACTGCGTGGGCGCGGACATCGCGCCGGTCAGGGTAAAGCTTCCGACATTGGTGAAGGCGACACCCCCAGATGCGCTGTTGCTGAACGCCCCAAGATTGGCGACCGCGTTGGCGTCGTTCAGCGTCACGCCGGTCGCCGCCGCCACGTCCAAGGTCTGGGCGGTGATCACCCCGCCGCTCTCCACCATCGAGCCGATGTTCGACGTCAGGCTGACCGTCCCCGTACCGGCGTTCACCGCGCCGGTCACCGCGAAGCTTGCCGCATCGGTGAAGCTGATATTGGCGTTACTGGTGGTGACCGCGCCGAGATTGGCCACCACATTGGCGTCGTTCAAGCTTACCGCATTGGTCGCCGAGGCGGTCAGCGTGCCGGCGGTGATTACGCCGCCGGTCTGGTCGATCGCGCCTGTGCTGGAGGTCAGGCTCACCGTCTGACCCGGGGCGGTGATCGCTCCGGTCAAGCCGAAGTCGCCGGCGTTAGTGAAACTGCTCCCGCCGGAGGTCGAATTGCTGATCGCGCTCAGATTGGTCACGACGTTGGCGTCGTTCAGCGTGACGCCGGTTACCGCCGATGCGGTCAGGGCCCCCGCCGTGATCACGCCGCTGGTCTGCGAAAGCATGCCGGTGTTGGAGACCAGATTCACCGTCTGGCTGGAAGCGGTCACAGCGCCAGTCAGCGCCAGGTCGCCGGCGTTGGTGAAGCTGATCCCGCCGGAGGTGGTGTTGCTGAGCGCTCCAAGATTGGCCACGACGTTAGCGTCGGTCAGGCTGAGCCCGTTGGTCGCCGAGGCGTTCAGGGTCCCCGCGGTGATGATCCCGCCGGTCTGGTCGATCGCTCCGGCGCTGGCGGCCAGGTTCACGGTCTGACCCGATGCG